>Ga0196976_1000778_pt1 | contig 18065 bp, 29 predicted proteins | sample S3v_513CmetaG_FD_148644 | JGI IMG/M metagenome (GOLD analysis project Ga0196976, IMG submission 148644) | Soil microbial communities from Anza Borrego desert, Southern California, United States - S3+v_5-13C | ecosystem: Environmental > Terrestrial > Soil > Desert | place: USA: California...
AAATGATCATCGTGCTGCTTCCAGAAATTGACCGCCTCAACGCGCCCTTGGGCCGTCTGACTTCCAGCATTTTGATATTCGCGCTTAGATTGATTCGTCATAGTCAACCCTCGATTAATTTTGAATAAATGGTGCGGCAATGCTGGTTATCAAGTGTCCGGTTTCGCCTTGGCTGGGGCTTTCCGGTCCATCTGCCGCTGCATGTCCAGAATCGCACCCTCCGCCGCCTCTGCTCGCTTTTCCCAGGACACGCTTAGTCCCACTACGCTGAGCAGCAGATTAATCAGATCCTGCAGGATCTTCATCAGGGCGTAATATTCATCCTTCTCACGTTGGACCTTAGTCCTCAGTTTCTTGTTCTCCTGCCGGATTTCTTCCACTTCCGCAGAAACTTCCTCCAGCTCGGCCAGGCGTTTGCGCACATCCTCTATGGCTTCGGCCTGCGCCTTCCTTGCCCTTTCATTGAGTAGGGCCACATTACGCGCCTTCTCAACCTGGGCGGCATATTCAGCCATTTCCGCCTCGTGCTTGTCTTCTGCTGCCTTGGCTTTCCCTGTCACCCTGTCCATGATGGAAGGTGCTGGCTTCACTGGCGGCTGTAGCGTCGGATTTTTCTTCAGGATCGCGCTGTATTGCTTCGCTGTCGTGTGCTTCGCCTTGGAGCCTTCAACGCCACGCTGCAGGCCAACTGGCTCCCCTACTGCCTTATAGAAGTCTGTCTGCATCTGGGATAGCTTCGCCCGGCCTCCCAAAAAATCCTTGGCGCTCAATCGTCCGTCTTTGGTCTTTGGCACGACATAAACCACCATGTGCGGGCTGGTCTCGTCGTTCTGCACATTCAGGCAGACAATGTTTTCCTTGCCGTGCCGGTCCTGCATCCACTTGGTAGCCGCCCTGAAATAATCGTTCTGCTGCTTGACCGTCGCAGTCTTGAACCATTCAGGACTGGCCGTCACCAGGTATTCAATGCACAGCACTGCATCCTTGCGCCGCTTCTCTGGCAGGCGTGACTTGATCGCCGCACAGATCGCCTTGCTGGACTTAGCACCAAACGTGACATTCAGGTGCGTCCGGCTGGGGTCTGCGTTTGGCGTGTCGATCTCCCGGAAAGTATGCTTAGCCGATCCGGCGATGCTGCCAAAAGTCCGCAGCTTTGCAGCTCTGAGGATGCAGTAATTCATAGCGCCCAAGAGCATCGGGGCCACCTGCCACAGCAGGTGTACTCACTACACTTTGTGCCAAAGTTATTCGCCCTGCCGGGAGCCACCACCACCCCACTTCGCGCCCCCATGAGGAGGCTTGACCAGGTTGCGCCTTGGTGGCGTCCATTATTCCGCTGATGCATTACCGCCTCCCTGTTATGTTTTGTCTTCCTTTTATCTTCCACGTTTCAAGCTTCGCCCGCAGGCAAAACGGGCTGGGAATTTCATTTATTTGCATTTGCCATGCAAAAAAGGACCGCTAAGGCGCTGCAACACCTCTAAGCGGTCCATCAAGTGCAGCTCGCCGGCTGCAATCGGCCTCTTCTGCGCGTCATATCGCGCCGGGCCTTTGTGCCGTACTGTTACAAGGATGACGCCAGCAAATAGCCAGCAAATCCAATGGCCATGCAGACGTATGGATGCTGCCCCAGCCAATCATGTGGATTGAGAAGAATGCGCATCATGGTTGCCCCCTCTCCTGCTTGGTCAGCGCCATAACGTGGCCACGGTGCTCATTGATGAGCGCGACATTGCGTAGGGCGCATGTTGCATAGCAGTTGATTGCGTTGAGTGCTGACTGGGGATCGGTAGCAGAGTCGATCTGGAGAAAAATTGTCTGCATCAAAATCTCAATCTCGCCGGCCCGCGTCTCAATTTCATGCATCTGCATGCGGATCTGATCCATAGGAGTCATTGCTCACCGCCCTTCTGCTCCGCTATGGTCTTTTCGCACAGCACCTGCAAATCGTTCAGATACCGTTCAGCGCAATCAAGCATGGTCGCGCACTTGTTGTCTCTCACTTCTTCAATAGCTATGTTGAGGACTTCGGCGAGATGCCCCAAAACATCGATGACATCGCCGGCAAGCTTGATTGTTGGGTTCTTAGCTAGAGAGGCCATTATTTGCCCCCCTTTGCATCAGCACTCACAAGGGGAAGCAATGCACTCAACTCACCAGCAAGGCTGGCGGCTAGCCACAGAACATTGTCCTGGATGTGTTCGGCACATTCCCTGAACGCCTCGCCGCCTCCGCCATAGCACAGGGTCAGTAAGCTATTCAGTTGGCTGGCCCGCATGTTGGCGTAATCCAGTGCTGAGCCTCGATCAATAGAGACATTCCCGCCATAGTCACCAGGGAATGATCCAATAATTTCCTTGGTCTTCCCTGATGCTGTTTGTTTTTTTGAAATTTCAGTGTTAACATTCGCCTGCATTGTTGCTCCTTATCGAAAGCGTGCACATGCCCTAGCAGTCTCGAAGCTCTCACCCTTCGATACCGCTGCCCTCCTGGTTCCGCCAGGTCGGTAAAACAGAAAGTCTTTACTTCGGGAAGCCGGCCCGCCAGCCGCTTCCCGATTTCATTTGTTCTTCAGCTTTTCAAGAAAAACTCCCCCCTCAGCTTTCACCGATCCCAAATATTCCTGTGTTGTTTATCGCTTAGCTGCGCCCTTTTCTTGCCGATCGCGTTCTGCTGCCAGAATCGCAATAACTTCGGCATTCAGGCTTCTCAAATTCGTTTCCGCCATAGAGCCAAGCCACCTTTTCAAATCAGGTGGCAAACGTACTGGCATCGGTGGCTGTTGCTTAGTTTTAGGCATGCTTCCCTCCCTAATGATGGGAATGAATCTATAAGATTCTATTAGATTCTTTTAACCAAATAGAGTCAAGAAGATTCTTTGCGTGGAATCAAAAAGAATCTTATTCTTGCGTGCTATGACTACTCCACAACAGCAGCCGCCATACCCGCTCCGTATGCCGGATGAACTGAGAGCACGTCTTGCTGAAATCGCCAAAGCTAATGGCCGCAGCTTGAACGCTGAAATTGTCGCGATGCTTCAGCACGCAGTAGAGAATCGCCCATCATTTGATGCGGAAGAATTTGCAGCGGATCTGGCTGAGCGAATAGCTAAGCACCTCAAAGGCAAATGATTGATCCAGCAGATACCGTTACTCTGCCACTCCCCCAGCCAACACGATTGATGTTCGTGTCAGAGGATCGGGTCTATAACGTCATGCTGCAGCAGGATCTGCTTGAGGATTGGACTGTGGTTCAGTCCTGGGGAGGGAAAGGGAATCTACGGGGAGGCGGGAAGGTTACGCACGTAGAGGACCACGCTTCCGGCATGGCCCTTCTTGAGCAGATCGCCAAGCGCAGGGAGCGGAATGGCTATCTGTTAGCTACCAGATAGCTACTTAGTAGCAAACATGATAATAACAAGCAAGTACCTGGTAGCTATCTAGTACAGTCAAAGATTTGACCACATGAGGCCGGCCCAGCGCCGAACCTACGGCGTCATATACTCTAAGCGGCGCGCGGACAGTTCCGCTGCAAGACAGCGCCTCACCTCGAAACTCTCTGAACAACCAAGCAATGCTTTAGTCAGAAGCTATGCAATAGCTATGGTTAGCCTCGTCTCGACATCCAAGCAAAAGCAAGGCGACATTTATTGCAAATATCTTTCCTTAAGGAGCAAGTCATGGCAAAAGGCGGTGGGGGGTCTGGTAAAGGCGGAAATCTCGGCGGTGCCGGCAAAGGTAGCGGGAGCGGCGGGAGCAAGAGTGCAGGAGGTGGCAGTGGGAAAGGCTACGGACCTCCTGGAGGATGGCCAAGCACGACGGGGTTCCCATCAGGTGGGGGCAGAGGGAATGCGCCGCCGTCAAAGTAAGGTCCTAAATAGCCACGAATGCACGGTAGATACCAAGTAGCTATCTGGTAGCTATTTGGTATCTACCGTCTATCTATTTGTTAGTCTTCTCCAAGGCATCAAGCGTACGCTCAAGTACTTCGCCCAGTGCATATGTTGGGGATGCTCATGCCAATATCCTCTTTGGGAATCACGCACTAACCAAGATGCCAAATCTACGTTGTTTCCTCATCTGAAACCACCTGGTTGATGCTCCACAAGGCAGCACACAAAACCGGTTTTGTGTTGAAACACCCAAGGTCGAGCTAGTGCATTATTGGGAATACCTTCTATGTTTTGCATAGACAGGGCGGATGTGCCATGAAATTTTGGTCCACCAATTGGATAAATTTATGAAAAAGCAATTAACCGCATTCATACTCATCCCGCTGTCGATGGCCGCGCAGGCACAAGGTATAAGTGCAGACGAATCAGCGCTTCGTGCCAAAGCGATAGAAGCGCGGACTGAGGCGTTGCGCTTGGCTGATTACGCTCGCAATGACTGTCCGACCAACTTTGCCGGCCTAGCTGATGCGATTGAAAGTGCTGTCAAAATGGGAGACAGTCAGATTGCTACTATGCAGAACCCGCAGCGCAACACAGGCGCGCAAGAGCGATTAATATGGTGGAGGAACGCTATCCAAGCGTACACGAGCACTGCCAAAGGGCTCAGAGACCGCATTATGAAGTGTTAAAGAGTCTCAATGCTCGAGCGCAGGAGGTAGCAGAGGGAATACGCCACCGTTAAAGCAGTCCTAAATAACCAAGGATACCTATCAGCTACCAATTAGCTATCTGTTATCTACTTGGTATCTTTCTCTAGTGCGGTCAATGCACGCTCTAAGATTTCCCCGAGCGGCACGCGCTGTTCATCCGCAATCCGGTAGAACTTCTCAATGGTTTCAGCAGTGGCCTTGATGTTGATTTGCTGATTTCGGCCTGTCGTGTAGCGCCGCTGCTGCCTGGGGGCTGGAGCTGCCGCCGCCTTCGCTGGCTGTCTGCTGGGGAAGTTATTGTCTGCTGCTACCTGCTCAATTACTTCCTGAACTGGCTTACGCTTGGCCGGTGCCGGCGCGAAGTCATCCAGTGCGCCAGGGCCAAAAGGATTTACCCGATCATTATTCATACCGACGCCTCCACTTGTGTCTTGCGCAGGGCTGCAATCACTTCCTGAGCGAACGCCTCTGCATTACCAACCGCTTTGTCTAGATTCGCCACATCGGACGGATTGAGCCGGTCAAGTGGCTGACGGAAGCTGAACATCGCCCGGAATGCTTCGCGCTCGTGCATTTCCGTATTAAAGACCGGGATGCCGGCATCAATCAGCCCCTTCTCGATGTGAGCCAGTGTTCTGGTGCGGATCGCCGGATTGGTGCGGGTCAGCAGGACAGAGTAGGGGAGTTTGTAATCTGGTTGCCGCTTCTGGATCATCCGCTCCTGCTGCTGAATGACGCGGAATGCCCGGCCTGCCTGCTCTGCATCGAGTTGCGAACCTTGGCAGGGGACAATGACAAAATCAGCCTGGGAGACTGCCATCACCACAATTTTGGCCGCCGTGCCTTCAAGGTCGACAATCACAAATGGCGTCTGGCTAGCTGCTTCCTCGATCTTGTCGAGAATGTTTTCCTCATCAGCGTCACTGATGACGGTCAGATTCTCTGGCTTATTGGGCCCGGTTGCCCATGTGGCAATTGGTCTATTCGGGTCAGCATCAACGACTGTAACCTTGGCTGCTCGTGCGAGCTGGGACGCCAGGACAAGTGCAGACGTGGTTTTACCCGCGCCGCCTTTCGGGCTGACGAATACGATAGTAGGCAAATTGTTCTCCCCAAAGAGTTTGTTGTTACTTCATAAACGAATAGCCATCAGTATCCTGCAAGATACCTGATAGCTACTAACTACCAAGCAGCTACCACCAAGATAATAAACCAAATCTTTCTGCACTAACCCTTGCTGCAATCCAGAACAGTCGCCAATATTTCCGATTTGCAACGGGAGGCGAATACTCAACCGTTCCCAGTAGATCAACCATTCCGCTGTCGCGGCTGCATGATCTTTAACCCCATAAAAAAACAACAACAAAAGCAACTGCAGTTAACTTCCTACCCTGCGGGGGCTATATAAGGAGCGGACTTTAGACTCCCTTCAGATAATTGAAGACTGATGCCCGTGAAACTCCCAGCGTAGCCTGGATCTCTGCCACTGTCCTACCTTGCGCCTTCATCAGCCGCGCTGTTGCTGCCTTCTGCTGGGCATTTCCAAGGTATTCATCCCGCGTCATGGAATACCGGGCTGCATCCCGTTCTTTCTTCCGCTGCTGGATAACCTCGGCAGGCGCTAAGGCGCGGAGCTGGGAGTGCAGGGAAGGATCTATCAGGTCGCCCAGCCATTCCCGCAATGTCTCTGCTTTGAAGTGGTATCGGGCATCGCGCTGCTGGCCATGCCATAACGTAGTCTTGCCCGCTGCGGCTGCCATTGCCCTATTGATAACCGGGGCCATCTGGCTATCAATCTCGGCTTCGGATAGGGTAGGGGTGAATGTCCGCGCCGTCTTCACAATCTCATCCCTGAGCGTTTCAGGATGGGCGAACCATGATAGGGACACGGACATCAAGAACAGGATCTGGTCCCGGTGGCCATCCTTCACGCCACCAAACCAGTGAAAGTCTGTGATCGCCACCAGGTCACGATAAACCAGATGCCACCAGTCATAGATGGAGCCAGTCCGCACCCGGGTTGCCTGCTTTTGCTTCCGTGCTGCTCCCGCCTTATAGTCAAAGAGTTGCGCCTGAGCGGGCTTCGTCCTGACGCCCAGCACTTCATCAGCCAATTCGTGCAAGGTCCAGACAGTATCTGTCAGCACCAGGCCGCGCACCTCTTCGCCGTTCTTGCTGTTCTTGGTACCAACCAGGCGCAGCACTCGGGCGCAATCACGCGCCTTTGAGTCTGACCCAATCCCGGCCAAGGATTTGATGAGCACATCTTGCACCCGTTGCCATACTGGCAGGGCGTGGGCTGGGGTAGGCTGAAGCAGCCAGTAGCAATGCAGGCCGCGTCCGCTGAAGACAACAAAGGAGGGGGTAGGAAGCTTGGCCGCTTGAAGCGCATCCAGTACGGCATCCAGATCAGCCGTTCCATCTATGTCCACGTAGCAAGTACGGAGGGACCGAAGCTGGCGGACGTTACGCCACCCATAGAACTCATTGACGGTCAGGTAAGTGTCGGCACCACCAGAGAAGCCAGCAATTAGCTTCTCAACAGGATCGCCAGGCTGAATCTTTGTCCAGCGGCTGTCTTCCTTTGCCGATTCCCAATAGAGCACAGCACCATGCGCAGCATGATGGAGTTTTTCGTGATGGGAGATAGGCTGCGACAGAGGCAGCGATATTTGTCTGCCTAACAAGATTTTGCCCTGCGTCTAACGCAGAGCAATGCACTGATTTGCATTCCCGGCTCCTTGTGATAGGATACCGATGTCCTCCCGCCAAAGAGAACATCGGCCTTAATGGCCTCGCATAGAGCCCGCCTGCAAGCGGGCTTTTGCGTTTCTAGGCCGCGTGTTTTGCGACTACTTCAAATTCCGTTATTCCTTTTTCCTTCAGGCTCTTCAACACAGTATCGAGACTGCGGAAGATTCTTGGCTTTCCGCCGTTCACGGTGCACAAGACAATCCCCTCATATTCCACTGTGTAACCGCCCTCGACTTCATGGGCAGTCCAGCCGACCTGCAAATCTGGCTTCTGTGTAATTGCGCGGATATTAAGTTTTGCACTCATATCTATATTTGATCACAAAAAAGCACTCTCGTGATGCAGAACTGCAATCCATTTGGATTTTATCTCCAATTTCAGAAAATATCGCGCCAGAACGAAACATTCTTATTTTCTTATTTCGCCCTGTTAGAAATTGATAATCTTGTGGCGTAAAAGATTTAGAAAGCCCATCTGATCGTTGAAGCGCAGAACCAGGAGAAAGCGACTCACACCGGATACGAAATTGGTCTGAAATAAGCCACGTCGCGAATCGGTGTCAGCTTGAATGAAACGTTAGTTTATGCAGGCGATAGCTTATAGGTGGCGATGACTTCGGCGATGTCGATATTTCCCGTGTTGACTTGCTCGACCTTGTCATCCGTTGCATCTTCCGGCTCTTCCGAACCATGCTGAATCGGATACCAGTTACGCAAACGTTGGACGTAGGCGATGACGTTCGTGTGGATGCGGTTGTGACTGAATGACATTTGAGGATGCCGGATGTCCTGTCCGCGCGTCTTCATGAGATACAGCACCAAATACATGGACAGCGCTTGCGAAACGGTACTGCGGTAACTCTCGTAGTTACGGAAGCCTGGTAGCGACGTCGCGCCACCAGCCACGCTGTAGTAATACGTGTCGTTCTCATAATAGATGAAGTATGGGTCTAAGCCTGGACGGCTTATCATGACCTCCATCACATTTCCGCCCAGCCAGTCACGTGGGCGGCTACGCAGGCTGTCTGCCACCATCACGATTTCTCCCGACTGCGTTATGAGAAGAACGGATACTTTGAGCTCCTCAAGAACGTCCATGACCTGTTTATACTCAAGGTCGGCTTGAGATTCGCGTTTCTTAAAAATTCCGAACATGGTTGTTTCCTTGTAGATAATTCTAAAGTCCAACTTGGCGTATGTTGCAATATGCCAATTTAACATGAGGCATTGCACTAGAAAAATGGAAATCGGACTTTCTGAAAGCAATACGTCTGCGCCAAGCGCCCATTAATTATTAAGAGCATTACAAGATTAGTACTTTTATTACTGCCCCTCTGTTAGAAATCGACCGTATTTGAACAGATAGTTCTGTTGCCTCTTTTAACTGTTCATAAATTAGCATATTTACTTTTGCACATGTTCATATATAATTCAGACGTTATTGAACGCTTCTGAACATTACTGAACAACAAAAGGGGAACAGAATGGCAACTTTCGCTTATGGCCGCGTCAGCACAAAAGACCAGACAACCGAAAATCAGAAGTTGGAGATTCAATCGGCTGGCTACCCAGTTGATTACTGGTATGCAGATGAAGGCGTAAGCGGGAGCACTCAGGCCAGCCAGCGTCCTCAGTTCTCGAAAATGCTGCAGCAGATCCGTGACAGGGAACGCCTGGTAGTTACCAAGCTGGACCGGCTGGGTAGGGATGCGCAGGATGTTGGCGCTACCATCAAGTTGCTGGCAGCCCGCAAGATTGAAGTCATTGTTCTGCAGCTCGGCAAACTGGATCTCACCAGCGCAGCCGGCAAACTGATGCTCACCATGCTGGCCGCTATGGCAGAGATGGAGCGTGATTTGCTGATTGAACGGACGCAGGCTGGATTAGCCAGGGCGAAGGCAGAAGGAAAGACTCTTGGTCGCCCAGCCAAGACGACAAATGATCAGCGCAGGGAAATTACTGATCTGCACCAGAAGGGAACCAGCATCAGTGCCTTGTCCCGTCTCTATGGAATATCGCGTGCCAGTGTGATGCGGATTGTCGAACCCACTTGATTGCTCTGCCTGCGCAAATTTGCGCACCCTGCTAAGGCTCCTCCGGGAGCCTTCTTCTTAATACTGTGATCCCTCCATTACCGTTTAAGAACGCTATCTCTGATGCCTTGCATCTGCGCTTTAGAGATTTCGTGGCCATAGGCAGCCGCTTTAGCCAACCACATCATCGCCAGATTCTCATCCTTTGTTACGCCTTGACCTTCCAAGTAACAGCGCCCAAGCCAGTGCATGGCATCAGCGTAATCCTGCTTGGCTGCCAGCTCAAACCAATACGCTGCATTCTCGGCTTTATTATGCGAGAGGAAAAGCAAACCTAAGTCGTTTTGCGCTTCTGCTTCCCCATCATCTGCCTTTTCGACCAAAGCGATATCTTCCTGAGAGAAAGGGATCACCACTTGAGACAGAATAGCCTCAAAGGGAATCATTGTTTTATGGCTGTTCTTCTCATCTGAAGCACGCGGCAATACCCCTTCCGAAATCCGTCGGCGCAAAGTTCTTTCACTCTGGTCAGTGATATTAATGACGGTAGCTATGCTTATTGGCTTCATCTTGTCCTCTTTTTATGCCTGTCTTTTTTCTATGCCATATGGAATTGGCATGAGTTTACCTATGCCAATATTGTTTGGCAGACATTTTTAACTGGCAATTCACTGTTTGGCAGTGTTGTTTGGGTGGCATTTATCCAAATAACCATTTAAAACCTATTTTTCCTGCTGGCACGGAAGCTGCTCAATAGAAATTAAGCGGCTCTGATCGTTGAATTAACTACCTTAGGGGAATCATCATGAAAGTACAGCAATTTAAACAGCAGGCACAAAAAGGTTTCACACTGATCGAATTGATGATCGTTGTTGCGATCATCGGTATTCTGGCTGCAGTGGCTCTGCCTGCATACCAAGACTACGTCAAGAAGGCTAACGCTGGTTCGGCAGTAGCTTCGCTCGGCGGCAGCAAAATTAAGGTTGCAGAATCGTATTCGCTTGGTGTCGGTGACGCGGCACCTGGTACATTGGGTTGCACTGATACAGCAAACCAAGCAATTGCTCACTGCACTGAAAATGGAATCTTGGTTTCAGATGGATCACACGGTGGCATCACTGCTACGCTGACACCAAACGTTGCAGCGGACACTCCTGGTGCTGACGTCACTTGGCTCTGTACACTTGAGGGCACTGATGTTCCTATCAAGAATTGCACGGTTGAGTAATGTAATCCTGTAGTTGAATAAGAAAAGGCTCCTTTGGGAGCCTTTTTCATTTGGGGAGTTATATCTGGCGTGCCACCATAGGTTTTGATAGGTTTTTGCACTAACCAGCCCACTAACCAATTAGAGTCGCCAGATGGCCGATACTTTCCTGACGCGAGATGAGATCGTGATCCTCACTGGCCGGAAGATGAAAAGCAAACAGGCCGAAGCGTTGCGGGCAATGGGCATTCCGTTTTATATGAACGCCTGCAATATTCCTGTGGTTCCCCGGTCAGTTATTGAAAGCCAGAAGAACCACCTTCCGGATCGAAAGCCCACATGGGATTTGCAGGATTGATTCGCTCAGTGCGCAGTTAGTGCGCAGATACTCCCCCTCGATTCAGTCTGTTTTCTATCTATTATGAGACCGTGCAGGGCCGACCAAAATTGATATTTATTGATTGTTTTTCAGACTGGATGTCAGGTTTTGTCAGGTCAGGACAATAAGTTTTGATAGGTTCGGGTGGCCCCTCGATATCAGGTTCGCTGTTATTACGCTGTTCTCAGCCAATAGTATGGAAACATCAGCAATGCCTAGACTTTACTCGATCAACATGACATTGAATGACAAAAATTTGGACTAAAATTAATGGTAAGATTCCTTTCTTTCCACAAGGAAACTTAACATGCCCCCCAAAAAACCCCGTCATTCGCGGCTTGATCCATCGAACGAAATCAATGCTTTTATTGAGCGAATGGGAGCGGATGAGCTACCAGCGACCGCCGCACAGATGCGCAAGTTTCGCACAAAGGTCTCACAGCTAACTTCGTATCAGCCGAAGGTTGGTGTATTTGGGAAAACGGGAGCAGGGAAATCATCCCTTTGCAACGCATTATTCGGGCAGCGTATTGCAAAAGTTAGCAATGTCAAGGCATGCACGCGTTCGCCACAAGAAGTACTCGTGACCTTAACTCCAGAGGGCAACGGATTGACGCTGGTTGATGTCCCGGGAGTTGGAGAGAGTGAAAAACGTGATATTGAATATCAAGAACTCTATGAAAGTCTGCTGCCTGAACTTGATGTTGTACTGTGGGTAATAAAGGGTGATGATCGCGCTTTTAGTATCGATGAGCGGTTTTATAAGGATATTGTTTTCCCGATCATCTCCGAATATGACATACCAATAGTATTTGTCGTCAACCAGGTCGACAAGATTACGCCTTTTCGGGAGTGGGATCAGGAGCTTCATAAACCCGGGAAAAAACAGGCCGTCAATATCAAAGCGAAGTTAGCTGATGTACGCCGAATATTCAAGACAGGCCGAAAATTGCCAACTGTAGTCGGAGTGTCAGCCGATGAAAATTACGGCTTAGTTGAACTCGTCAATATGATCGTAGAAAGCTTGCCTGACGAAAAAAAGTACGGATTCGCACGAGAAGTGCGAGAAGAACATATTTCAAAAAAGGCGGAAGCAAACGTTAAGCGAGGATTTTGGAATGCAGTCAAAGAAACCGCTCATAAAGTCTTCATTGCAATCGCTCCAAAATTGATCGAAAACGGTATCAAGTGGTTATTTAAGGCCATCATACCTGGGTAAGCCTTGCACGCGGATCAAAGTAATTGATTTCGCGCTGGTACTCAAATGCCAAGATCGATATTTTCTACTTGAAGTTTGCAGCCAATCTGGGGGCGTAGGCCACTCAAAATCCGAAACTAGTTCATGGCTACCTCTGTAGAAGAGACCTTTGATCCTAAAAGCCAAAAACATGTAGGTCGTTAGATTAAGCATCAGTACGTTAAATGCCCATATTTTAAGGACACTCTCCAATAGCCAGCTCTTTTATGGCCTCCGATATTTCCGCACTCGCGCATGCGTGCGTATTGGTCTCTAAATACTTTATGGGCACGGATATTTCCACACTCACGCGCATGTGTACTGCTCCGTCAATGTTCAGCCGTTCCCGCTATCGCCTGAATAGTCTTGCTGTGCACTTCCGCTGTCAGCGCCTCTATTGATTCGCCGGCAGTCAGCCGTTGAGCATATTCCGCCTTCATGCGCTTGGCCCTTATGTAGATCTCTTGGCGCAACTGCTCATTGGCTAACCGGTTGATGGCGCTTTTCAGTTCCTTGGGTAGCTGGCCCTTCATTTCTTCTCTTCCATGCTCCCGCCATATGGGAAGTTGGGACGCTTCTTTGCCTGTCCAAGAATAAGCCGCTCCAGCGTGCGCCCGGTGCATTCTCCTTGCTTCCGGCTGCTGGCCAACATTGATGCCAACTCAGGATGAACCCATACAGATAATCGCTTAAATCCTGATTGTTTCATCCTAGTTTTATATACCTTCAATCGCTGTGCATTAGTTGTAGACATGTATTTCTCCATCTCTTTGGTATGACATATTTCCCCTGCTTTTTAACAGGGACATTCAGCTATACAAAATTTTTAATCAGCTTTTCATTTGAACTAGCAGGCACTACTTCACCTATCTCAGATCATTTGCGTATGGGTCTGGCCAGCCTTGCTGGACACACCAAGCATGAAGCCGGATATGCCCGTTCTCTGGCGTCTGCTCATATCCCGCCTGATGTGCGATCGCCAGATTTGTCCAGTACCGCATCGACTGTTCAGGATGAGCACGGGTTGCTGCCTTGGCCTCCTCGATGTCAGCCACAGTCCATCCATACCGGTTAGCCAGGTAGGCAAAATCCCTCAGGAATTGCTTAGATACCTTCATCTGCCCAATCCTTTCCTGTTTCACCTGGAATCTGGATCTCCACTGCATACCCATCCCTGACCAAGCGATGAGCCAACGCGTAAGCAGCGGATTGCCCGGTGAAACTGGCATCGTTATCGCCGGCGATCAAAATCTCCTTCGCGCCAGCCGGAGGAACCCATGCCTCCAGCAGTACGGCATTGGTGGCTGCCCAAACAGGCGTTTGGAATCGAATAGAGGCCGCCAGCGCCGTTTCTATGCCTTCGGCAATACCAAGACGTGCGCCGAATGCCCCAAGCCTTACAGAAGCCGTATTTAGTGACTTTGGTGCAGCCATGAACTTTTTGGCTTCCGGGACATTGGCCTTCATGCCTGCTTCGGTCAGGTAGGTCCGGTGGATTGATGCTCCTGATCCGTCCGGGTACTGCATGCGCGCCAGCATTGCTGGGAAGGTGCCGAGTGATTCGCCATCAGCACCCACATACCGCAGCGCCGGATGGAATCGCAGCGCCTGGGGGACGGTCTCCAGCCCAAGCCGGTTATGCAGGTAGAGCCAAACCGGATCACCTTTGGAAACCGGCCTGCTGCCATTCCAGACCTTCAGCAGTGCTTCCCGCTTGCTGTCGTCATCCCGCTCTGCTGCCACTGGCATTGCTACAACCTGCCCGACGATTCCATCCACTTCCTTGGCCGCCTTGGAGAAATCCCATCCGTGATACTCCTGCAGCAGCTTGAAGCCATCACCAGGTCCGCAATGGGAGCAGAACCAAGTCCCTTTTCCGTTCTTGTCATCGAAGCGGAATCGGTCCTTCCCGCCGCAGATGGGACAAGCGCCATGCTTATTCCGCAGAAACTTGGCCTCTATCCCCAGCGCCGGCAGGATACCTAGCCACCGCCCTACGGCTTCATCAGCAGTCCGAGTCTTAAGCGCCGCCATGTGCTGCCTCCTTCTTTCCCGTCTTTTTGGCCGCCTTGGCGTTCCGAATCTGCAAATGCTTCAGGAAGTCCCAAACTTCTTTTGTTGGCTCTGCTGCTGTGCTTTCCAGACCACAAGGCCACACACCGAAATATTCCCGGTACTTGTGCGAGATCCAGCCTTTGCGATAGCCCTTTTCCTCAGCGATGGCGATTAGTTGCGAGAAAAACTGCTGCTTATCCATCTTCGATGCCTTGCGTTTGACCAGCACCAGATCCCCATCCTGAACCGCGATGTCTGGCTTCTTCTCTGGTGCAAAGCCGCAGACCGGACATTCATGAGCGCCAATCGGTTTTATGAATGCACAGGATAGGCAAGCCTTCGGCAGTCGTTCTGGGCGTTCCTGTGGGTTGCTGCCAGCCTTCCGGGGAGTGCCGTCATCCAACTCCAGGGGGAACTCGTCCGTAGGAAAGCCAAGCCGCTGCACGCTGCCTGAATGGTCGAGAATGAGCGCCTTTTCCTTGCTGTGATGCGGACGCAGGACACGGCCAGCCATCTGGATGTAACGGATCAGGGACCGGGTAGGACGTGCCAGAATCAATGTCCGGCAGGCAGGGAAGTCCCAGCCTTCGGCCAGAATGCCTACATTGGAAATAACCATCGTTTCCCCCGTTTCAATACGCTTCAGGATGGCCTGCCGGTCTGCTTCCTCTGTGTAGCAGTCGATATGCTCTGCCGCCACTCCCGCCGCCCTGAACTGCTCTACGATGTGCAGGCTATGGGCGATATTGGAGGCAAAACACACTGTCGGCGTGTCCTTAGCCAATCGGAACCAATGCTTGATGATGTCGCCCACCAGCTCCGGTTTGTCGACTGCGCGGGCAACATCCATGTCCGAATAGTCCATTTCCCCGAAGGCGTTCTTGCTCTGCTTAATGCCTGTCATGTCTGGCTCTGATGGCGCGTACACGTCACAATCCACCAGGAAGCCATCTGCGATCAGTTCCGAGATGGTTGCTGCTACTACCATCTTCTCGAATAGCGGCCCGTTTAACTCGTCGTAATGCTTGCCCAATCCTCTGGAGTAAGGCGTAGCACTCAAGCCCACTACTGGGCATTTGGCATCCCGGATGATGTTGCGGTAATCCTTTGATCCAGCAACGGTATGCGCCTCATCGATGATCAGCAGATCTACTCCAGGCAGGCCACGGCGTGCCGCTGTCTGGATGCTGGCTACCAGCACATCCTCATACACCCGCACAGTGTTGCTGCCCTGGATAATCCCGTGCGCAATACCTGATTTGGTAAAGCGCCGGGAAGTCTGCTGCACCAAGTGGATGCGGTTACAAAGGAATGCCACCCGCTTTCCCTTGGATTGGGCACCACGCACCAGAGCCATGCCTATCTCTGTTTTCCCACTGCCGGTTGGGCTGCAAATGATGATGCGCTCCGCTCCCCCAGCCAAGACAAGACGGCAGTTCTGAACCGCTGCTGCCTGGTATGGGCGCAGTTCAATTCCCACCGTGCTGGACGCCTTAACCGCCCCAATTCCCTCCCCTTGGCTGGGGAAGGTGTTAAGGTTTTTAATCTGGCTATGGCTATGGCTATGGATTGGTTCACCAGAATCAACACCAGATCGTGCGCTTTCTGGTGCCACGCTTGGAGCACGGAGCGTGCACGAGTCGTGATCAATGAATGCCATCATTCAGCCCTCCCCTTCGCCCGTTTCGCCGCCTCCCGGTTGATTGCAATCTGCCGGTTCTTGTCAGCAATTGCCGCAGCCTTCACGATCTCACCCAAAGCCCGGACATTGATCAGGCCGTTTGCTTCGCCCCACTGCTGCGCCACGCGTCGCAACAGGGATTGCTCGTCATCAGTTCGCAGATCCAGCCAGGCATACAGCGTTTCCAGATCCTCAGGGAGTGGCCTCCAGTACCGTAGGCTTACCGCATCAATGGCGTGCTTATCTGCTGTTGTTTCAGCCCGGAGCAGGCGATAAAGTGCCCGCTTGTCTGCTGGCAGGGGCCGCCCTGATCCGTAGAAATGGTCAAGCATGAGGCGATATGCGCCATGCTCAAGCATGCTCAGATCAGCGGTCGACCGTCCATAGTCGCCAATGAAGTGTTTGTAGAAATTCACGCAGCCACCTCCAGCGATGCATCAGCCGCCTGTTTCTTGCCAGCGATGTAGTAGCGTGAAATGCCCTTGTGCCAGATCCCATCTGGTCCGTAGCAATCCTCACGGGTAGAAGTAATTACCCAGCTATCCTGAATGTCTGCAATGCGGGCACTGGGCCGCAGATAGCCAAGGCCAATCAATTCATAACTGTTCGCACCACGGGCACCGAAATACTGCAAAACCTTCGGCAGTGTCAGCAATTGGGTATCTGACGCACTGCTGCGGAGCTGCAAGCCAGCTTCCCGTATCTCTTGGACTACTTTGTTGATATGATCTGCGTCGCAATTGATAGTCCTCTTTTGCTTCGTCGCTTTGGCCTGCCCGCCTGCGACACCGACGCCAGCCTGCCCGCTGGCGTTTTTCTTTGTGTTTTCAGTTGTCATGGCCGCCCCCTTAAACCGTCTCACGGCTGGCTTTGATGCGATCCCGCAGCCATTCAGCCACCTCGCTCTCCACCCATCCCGCCGAGCGATCGCCAACCTTCACAGAGGCCGGGAAGCGGCTTTCCTTGATGTAGGCGTAGACAGTGCTGCGCCCTAAGCCGGTCCGCTTCATTACTTCGTCGATGTCGATGATTCGCACGTCGTTTGTATTGGTTGTTTGCATATGCATTTCCCATAAAAAAACCCGCCGGCGTCCTGGGACGCAAAGCGGGTCGTTAACGAAAAAAAGCCGGCTGCTGTTAGGCAAACCGGCTTTGTTATTTCCTGCAGTTGCAGGGCACTACTGTGTCAGTGGAGCATTCCAGCAATGTCCAATTGCATGCAGTTGGACTGATTCGGGCAAAAAAAAGCCGACTGCTGTGGAGCGAGTCGACCTATCGTTCAGGGGATGCAATTCCCCAGCCTACAAAAACAAGTGTACTTCGTGCATGACAGTTCTTGAGAACTAAATTGTCATGACACCTTGGCGCGCAAATGAAAAAGCCCTGATCAGTTAAGAGTCAGGGCTTCGTTTAGACGCAATAATTACATCTAGCACACACATGCTAATTTAACTCTCACAAATAGGCAACAAAAAAGCCCGAGATCCTTATGGACACCGGGCTTAAATGGTCGTACTACTGACAAGGCCCGTTCGCGGCGGGCAATAATTCGTCGGGCTACAAAATCCACCCACTAAGGAAATATACCATACGAAATCGCAAAAAGTGCGGTCCATTAAGATTTATTTTTGGCTTTCAGTGCCTTAACGCGTTCGACGGACCGTGGATAGCACCATGCCTCATATGAATCAGGTTCTTTAAGCCTGTTTGTTTTCGTCTTTTCTTTGGCGCTTCTCCCCTCAGCCTTACTAATCGTGCCAGGCTTGTATTGGCGTGAAGGCTGGGACTGCATTCTATCCATCGTTTTAGCATGCTCCGCTCGAAGTCGATTCAGGATGCTATCGGGCTTGTTCAGTTCTGCCGCAAGCAGCGCCTGGACATCTCCCTTCCGGCAGTACCAACGCTTATCAATCTTGCGCCGTTCCAATGGTAGCTCTCCAACTTTTTGCAAGCGAATGCCCAGCACAATGGAGACTGTCTTCAACGGCACGAAATGATCATCGTGCTGCTTCCAGAAATTGACCGCCTCAACGCGCCCTTGGGCCGTCTGACTTCCAGCATTTTGATATTCGCGCTTAGATTGATTCGTCATAGTCAACCCTCGATTAATTTTGAATA
>Ga0196976_1000779_pt1 | contig 18036 bp, 17 predicted proteins | sample S3v_513CmetaG_FD_148644 | JGI IMG/M metagenome (GOLD analysis project Ga0196976, IMG submission 148644) | Soil microbial communities from Anza Borrego desert, Southern California, United States - S3+v_5-13C | ecosystem: Environmental > Terrestrial > Soil > Desert | place: USA: California...
TGGCGGCGGCGCGGGCGCTGCGCCGCTCCGTGCCGCGGGCGGCGCTGCCGGCGCTGCTGCCCGCCACCCTGGCCGGTGCGCACCTGGACGTGATCGCGCGCGCGGACCACGACGTGCTGGCGCCGCGCGTCCTGATGCCGAACCCCTTCCGCCCGGCCCGGCTGGCCTGGGCGGCGTTCCGGGGGCGGTACTGACACCCCTCTCCCGCCACGGGAGAGGGTTTGGGGCTTACGCCCCCCGCACCTGCCGGATGAAGCGGTCGACCTCGCCGGTCAGGCGGTTGGACTGGCGGGTCAGCGCCTGGGCGGCGGCCAGCACCTCGCCGGCTGCGGTGCCGGTGCCGTGCGCGGCCTGCTGCACGTCGTCGATGGTGGTGGAGATGACCTGCGTGCCCTGGGCCGCCTGCTGAACGTTGCGGGCGATCTCGCGCGTCGCCGCGTCCTGCTGCTCGACGGCCGCGGCGATGGTGGTGGCGATCTCGTTGATCTCGGCGATGGTGCGGGTGATCTCGACGATCGCCTCGACGGCGCTGCTGGTGGCGCCCTGCATGGCGCCGATCTGCTGGCTGATCTCCTCGGTGGCCTTCGCCGTCTGGGTGGCGAGGCTCTTGACCTCGGAGGCGACGACGGCGAAGCCCTTGCCGGCCTCGCCGGCGCGGGCGGCCTCGATGGTGGCGTTGAGGGCCAGCAGGTTGGTCTGGCTGGCGATGTCGTTGATCAGGCTGACCACGTCGCCGATGCCCTTGGCCTGCTCGGCCAGCGACTGGATCGTCGTGTTGGTGGTCTCGGCCCGCTGATGCGCGCGCTGGGCGATGGCGGCGCTCTGGCCGACCTGACGGGTGATCTCGCCGATCGAGCTGGTCATCTCCTCGGCCGACGCCGCGACCGTCTGCACGTTGGCCGCCGTCTGCTGGGCGGAGGAGGCGACGTTGGCCGCCTGGGCGCGGCTCTGCTCGGCGGTGGAGGACAGGCGCTGGGCGTTGCCCTCCAGCTGCGTGGCGGCGGTGGTGACGCTCTCCACCACCGTGCGCACGCTGGCCTCGAAGCGGTTGGCGAGGTCGTTGAGGGAGCGGCGTTTCTCCTCCTCCGCCCGCGCCTCGGCGGCCTTCTGCTCGTCGCGCATGCGCTCGACGGCCTGGGCGTTCTCCTTGAAGACCTGGACGGCACCGGCCATGGAGCCGATCTCGTCGCCGCGGCCGCGCCCCGGCACCTCGACGCCGTGGTCGCCCTGGGCGAGGCGGTTCATGGCGTCGGTCATGGCGTTGACCGGCCGGGCGATGCCGCGGCCGATGACGGTGGCCACGGCGATGCCGAGCGCCACGCCCAGCACCGCGATGATGATGGAGCGCGTCTCCGAGCTGTCGGCCACGTCCGCGACGGCGTCGGCCAGGGCGCCCTGGTCGGCCTTGAAGCTCTGGCGGACGGCTTCCGCCTTCTCGTTGATGGCGGCGCCGGTGCGGTCCAGCACGTCGGTGCGCAGGGTGTTGCGCTCGCGGATCGCCGTCACCAGCGCCTCGAACGCGCCCTTGTAGGTGGCGACCTCGGCCACCGCCGCAGTCACCACCTCCCGCTGCCGCTCGTTGCTGATCGCCTGGTCGAGCATGAGGAAGGCCGTCTCCAGCTCCTCCATCTGGCGGCGCACCTCGTCGACCTCGGCGTCGGCGTTGCTTTCCAGGTACTTCATGGCGTGGACGCGGGCGGTCAGCACCGCCTCCTGCACCAGACCGGCGCGGGCGGCGACCTCCGGCTCGCCGGTGGCGGCGGCGGTGTCGATGATGTCCGACAGCTTGGAGCGGATGCTTCCGCCGGTCGGGTTCATCACCGTCTGCAGGATCTCGTTGCGCTTGGCCACGAGGTCGCCGATGCGCTGGAAGCCCTGGCGGTACTGCTCGACCAGGCTGGTGATCTCGCCCACCAGGGCGGCGCGCTTGGGGTCGGTGACCTCGCGCCGGGCGTCGCCGACGGTCTTCGCCAGCGTCTGGTAGGCGGCCTCGGCGCGCTTGCGGTCCTCGGGCGTGCGGGTGGTCATGAACTCCCGCGCGCGGAGCTGGAGCGTGACGACGTCCAGCTTCAGCTCGTCCATAAGCAGCGTCTTGTCCGACATGTCGCCGAACCGCGTGAAGGACCCGCGGATGGCGTCCATGCCGAAGATGGCGATGACGCTGAGCACGACGATGAGGATCTGCACGATGCCGAAACCGGCGTAGATCCGGTTGCCGATGCGCCAGTTGGTGAAGCCCATGAGGCCGCTCCTGCTCCCTGCACTCCGCGGCCGGCAATCCGATAGGATTCGAATTGTTCAGTCGCGGAGCAATCTTCGCAAGCAGGTATAACGGAACCGTAAACGAGGTGGTAGCACCAAATACGGTACCGTACGGTGGCCGCCACCGCGCGGTCAGACGGGCGGATCCTCCGCCAGCCAGCCGGCGAGGTCGGCAAGCGCGCGGCGGGTGTAGGCGAGCTTTCGATCCCGGCCCTTGATGCGCTCCTCCACCGGCGGGAACAGGCCGAAGTTGACGTTCATCGGCTGGAACGTCTCGGCCTCGGCGCCGCCGGTGATGTGGTTCAGCAGGGCGCCCAGCGCGGTGGTCTGCGGCGGTGCGGCGAGCCCCCGGCCCAGCCGCTCGGCGGCGGTGAACCGACCGGCCAGCAGGCCGACGGCGGCACTCTCCACATAGCCTTCGCAGCCCGTCACCTGCCCGGCGAAGCGCAGCCGCGGCAGCGCCTTCATCCGCAAGCTGCCGTCCAGCAGGCGCGGGCTGTTCAGGAAGGTGTTGCGGTGCAGGCCGCCCAGGCGGGCGAACTCGGCGTTCTCCAGGCCGGGGATCATGCGGAAGATGCGCAGCTGTTCGGCATGCCGCAGCTTGGTCTGGAAGCCGACGAGGTTGTAGAGCGTGCCCAGCGCGTTATCCTGGCGCAGCTGCACCACCGCGTAGGGGCGGCGCTCCGGCCTGTGCGGGTTGGTCAGGCCGACCGGCTTCATGGGGCCGTAGCGCAGCGTGTCGACGCCGCGCTCCGCCATCACCTCGATGGGCAGGCAGCCTTCGAAGTAGGGGGTGTCCTTCTCCCACTCCTTGAAGTCGACCTTCTCGCCGGTGATCAGGGCGTCGATGAAGGCGCGGTACTCGTCCTTCTCGAAGGCGCAGTTGATGTAGTCCTTGCCGGTGCCGCCGGGGCCGGGCTTGTCGTAGCGGGACTGGAACCACGCCTTCGACAGGTCCACGCTCTCGCGGTAGACGATCGGCGCGATGGCGTCGAAGAAGGCCAGCGATTGCTCGCCGGTCAGGGCGCGGATCGCCTCGGCCAAGGACGGCGAGGTGAGGGGACCGGTGGCGACGACGACGCTGTCCCACTCCTCGGGCGGCAGGCCGGCGACCTCGCCGCGCTCGATGGTGACCAGCGGGTGCTGGGCAAGTTCGCCGGTGACCGCGTCCGCGAAGCCGTCGCGGTCCACGGCCAGCGCGCCGCCGGCCGGCACCTTGTGCGCGTCGGCGCAGCGCAGGATCAGCGAGCCGCAGCGCCGCATCTCCTCGTGCAGCAGGCCGACGGCGTTGTACTCGGCGTCGTCCGAGCGCAGCGAGTTGGAGCAGACGAGTTCGGCCAGACGGTCGGTCTGGTGCGCCTCGGTCGCGCGGACGGGCCGCATCTCGTGCAGCACCACGGGCACGCCGCGCGCGGCCAGCTGCCACGCGGCCTCCGAGCCGGCGAGGCCGCCGCCGATAACGTGGACGGGACGGGGAGAGGTGTCGGTCATGATGAGGGGGTCCAGAAAGGAAAAATGCTGCGGATCAGCCGCGCGCCAGGGCGGCGCGCATGGCGCGCACCCAGGAATCGATCAGGGTGGCGTGCGCTGGCAGGCGGGAGAACAGCTCTTCCGCCTTGGCCTCGTCGTAGGTGTGAATCGTCAGGTTGCGGTCGTCCATCATCTTGAGCGCCGCTTCCGCCTGCGCCTCGGTCAGAAAGCCGGCGATCTGGCTCTCCCGGACGATCGGCTTCGGGCTGGCCGAGGTCAGCTTTTCCGGGCCGCTGCGATGAACGATGACGGCGCGGGCGGCCTTCCATGCGGTTTCGACGGACAAGGTGAAGCGCAGGATGGCGGAGTCCCGCACGACGTCGTCGGCGGGGTGGCCGAGGATCTCCTGGAAACGCCGCAGCGCCTGCTCCGCCGTGTCGACCTTGCGCTCTACCGGGTCCATTCGATGCCTTCGCGTTTCACATCCTCGCGGAACTCGGAGCCCACCGTCGACAGGTCCACCACATCGACGAAATAAGGCACCGTGCTTTCCTCGAGGTCTTCTTCGATGTCGGACCGCAATCCCGCTGGCAGCGGCTCCAGCGGTTCGATGGCCACATCGATGTCGCTCCACCGCTGCGCGTCGCCCCGTGCGCACGAGCCGAACAGATAGACGCGCGCGGGGTGTCCGGCAAGCCGGTCGAACACGATGCGCTTGACGGTGTCGAGCGCGCGCAGGCGAACGTCGTTCAGCATGAGCCGATAATAGCACGGCGGCGGCATTCGGCGGAACGCAGCCCTTGCCATGTGCCATCAGTATTCATTAATGTTAGACACTGAACAAAGGGGGTGGCATGGGTGACGCGGTTTGGGGCGACGCGGTGTGGATGGTTCTGCTGGTGGGGGTGGTGGCGCTGGTGATGCTGCTGCCCATGCTGCGCGCGCGGCTGGCGGGCGTGAAGCGCGTGGCGCCGACCGACGTGCGGGAACGTCTGGACCGTGGCGATCCGCTGTTCCTGCTGGACGTGCGCAGCGAGGCGGAGTTCGCCGAGGCACACATCGCCGGTGCGGTCCTGGCGCCGCTCGACCGTCTGGGGGGCAGTCTCAAGGCGGTGCGGGAGGATGCGGGCGAGCGGCCGGTGGTGATCGTCTGCCGCATGGGGCCGCGCGCGGTGGCGGCGGCGAAGGTGCTGGAGCGCACCGGATTCGGCGACGTCGCCGTGCTGGACGGCGGCATGATGGCGTGGGTCGCCAGCGGCGGCGCCACGAAGGCGCTGCACCGCCGCTGAGCGCGCGCCGCGGGCGCCCTACTGGGCGCCGAGCCTCTGCTTCAGGCCGTCGAAGCCGGAGGTGAAGATGCCGGAGATGACTTTCTTCGCTTCCGCCTCGCTGGCGCCGTTGGGGGTGAACCTGGCCGTCCAGACCAGCTTCGTTCCCTTGCCCGACGGCGTGGCGGACAGGGTGGCGGTGTAGTCCTTCACCGGCAGCAGGCTGGACAGGATCGAATATGTGATGCGGTGCTGCGTGTCGGAGGCGCTCAACAGCCGCTCCTCGATCACGCCGCCGCCCTTGACGGTGATCAGCCGCAGCTGGCCCTTGGCGTCCTGGCGCAGCTCGCACTTCTCGACGGCCGGGTGCCAGTCGCTCAAACCGCAGAACGGGCCGACGGACGGCCACACCTGATCGACCGGAACCGACAGGCGGACCGATTCGGTGACCTGGGTGGACTTGGTGGCCTTGGCGGGGGCCGCCAGCGCGGGCGCCGCCGTCAGCAGGAGAGCGGCCGTGGCCGCGAACAGTTTCCTCATCGTTTCCTCCCTCGTTTCTCCGTTGGATGGGAAGAGGGAAGCGTAAGCACGCAACAATGGCGCGGAAATAGCGACGATCGTACCGGTGCGGGACGCGGCCGGCTCCGCGCTGGTGCGGGAGGCCGGCCGCGGGTGCGTGCCCTTACGGGCCTCAGTAGGTGCGGGTGGTCGTGTTGCGCTCGATGGTCGTCGCGCCGGCGCCCGGCGCCGGGGTGATGACCGTGGAACTGCCGGCCGACGGGGCCGTCGTGGTCGTCGTCGTGGTCGTGCTGGTCGAACGGGTGGTGTCGTCGGAACCGCAGGCCGACACGGCCAGCGCGACGCCGAAAGCCAGGGCGATGCCGGTCAAGGTACGCGCCATCATCGTATTCCCCCTCATAAGGTGACGATGGCGCGACAACGCGGGGGAGCGGCGTTTGTTTCCCTCACGCCCTCTTCCGGGCCTTGCTCCGCTGTTTGAGGTACGGCGCCAGATACTGGCCGGTGTAGCTGCGCTCCACCCGCGCCACGTCCTCCGGCGTGCCCTCGGCGACGATCTCGCCGCCGCCGGTGCCGCCCTCCGGACCCAGGTCGATGATCCAGTCGGCGGTCTTGATGACCTCCAGGTTGTGTTCGATCACCAGCACCGTGTTGCCCTGGTCGACCAGCGCATGCAGCACCTCCAGCAGCTTCTCCACGTCGGCGAAGTGCAGGCCGGTCGTCGGCTCGTCGAGGATGTAGAGGGTGCGCCCGGTCGAGCGCCGGCTCAGCTCCTTCGACAGCTTGACGCGCTGCGCCTCGCCGCCCGACAGCGTGGTCGCCGGCTGGCCGATGTGGATGTAGCTGAGGCCGACGCGCTTCAGCGTCTCCATCTTGTCGCGGATGGAGGGCACGGCCTTGAAGAACTCCGCCCCTTCCTCGACCGTCATGTCGAGCACGTCGGCGATCGACTTGTCGCGGTAGAGGACCTCCAGCGTCTCGCGGTTGTAGCGCTTGCCGTGGCAGACGTCGCAGGTGACGTAGACGTCGGGCAGGAAGTGCATCTCGATCTTGATGACGCCGTCGCCCTGGCACGCCTCGCAGCGCCCGCCCTTGACGTTGAAGGAGAAGCGTCCGGGGCCGTAGCCGCGGGCCTTCGCCTCCGGCAGGCCGGCGAACCAGTCGCGGATCGGCGTGAAGGCACCGGTGTAGGTGGCGGGGTTGGAGCGCGGCGTGCGGCCGATGGGCGACTGGTCGATGTCGATGACCTTGTCGATGAACTCCAGCCCGCGGATCTCGTCGTGCTCGGCCGGGTGCTCGCGCGCTCCCATCAGCTTGCGCGCTACCGCCTTGTACAGCGTCTCGATCACCAGCGTGGACTTGCCGCCGCCGGACACGCCGGTGACGCAGGTGAAGGTGCCCAGCGGCACGCGCGCCGAGACGTTCTGCAGGTTGTTGGCGCGGCAGCCCGTCACCTCCAGGAACTGGCCCGCGTGGCCGGGGCGGCGCACGGACGGCACCGGGATGCCGCGGGTGCCGTTCAGGTAGGCCGCCGTGATGCTGTCCGGGTTCTTCTGCACCTCGGCCGGAATGCCCTGGGCGATCACCCGGCCGCCGTGCTGGCCGGCACCCGGCCCCATGTCGACCAGGTAGTCGGCGGTGCGGATGGCGTCCTCGTCGTGTTCCACCACCAGCACGGTGTTGCCGAGGTCGCGCAGGCGCTTCAGCGTCGCCAGCAGGCGGTCGTTGTCGCGCTGGTGCAGGCCGATCGACGGCTCGTCCAGCACGTAGAGCACGCCGGTGAGGCCGGAGCCGATCTGCGAGGCGAGGCGAATGCGCTGGCTCTCGCCGCCCGACAGGGAGCCGGAGCCGCGCGCCAGCGTCAGGTAGTCGAGGCCGACCGCGTTGAGGAAGCCCAGGCGCTCGTTGATCTCCTTCAGGATGCGGTAGGCGATCTCCTTGTCCTTCGGGCGCAGGTGGTCGTTCAGCCCGGCGAACCAGCGGCCGGCGTCGGAGATGGACATCTCCGCCGCCTGCGAGATGTGCAGGCCGTTCACCTTGACGGCCAGCGCCTCCGGCTTCAGGCGGGCACCCTGGCAGGTCTCGCAGGGCTGCGCCGACTGGTACTTCGACAGCTCCTCGCGGGTCCAGGCGCTGTCCGTCTCGCGGTAGCGGCGCTCCAGGTTGTTGACGATGCCCTCGAACGCCTTGTTGGTCTGGTAGCTGCGCAGCCCGTCGTCGTAGGTCATGGTGATCGGCGCGCCGTTCGAGCCGAACAGGATCGTCTGCCGCACCTTCTCCGGCAGCTCCTCCCACGGGGTGGTCATGGGGGCGCCGAAGTGCTTGCAGATGCTGACCAGCGTCTGCTCGTAGTACTTCGACGACGAGCCGGCCCACGGCGCGATGGCGCCCTTGGCGAGGGTCAGGCGTTCGTCCGGGACCACCAGCATCGGGTCGAAGTAGATCTTGGAGCCCAGCCGGGCAGGCGCCGAACGGGTTGTTGAAGGAGAACAGCCGCGGCTCGATCTCCGGGATCGTGAAGCCGGAGACGGGGCAGGCGAACTTCTGCGAGAACACCGTCTGTTCGTGCGTGTCGGCGTTCTCCACGAAGACGATGCCGTCGGCCAGCGCCAGCGCCGTCTCCAGTGAATCGGCCAGGCGGTTGCCCAGCCCGTCCCGCACCACGATGCGGTCGACGACCACCTCGATGTCGTGCTTCAGCTTCTTGTTGAGCGCTGGGACCGCGTCGATCTCGTACATCTCGCCGTCGACCCGCACGCGCTGGAAGCCGCGCTTGCGCAGGTCCTGGATCTCCTTCTTGTACTCGCCCTTGCGGCCGCGCACGAAGGGGGCGAGCAGCAGGAGGCGCGTGCCCTCCGCCATCGCCAGGATGCGGTCCACCATCTGGCTGACCGTCTGGCTTTCGATCGGCAGGCCGGTGGCCGGCGAATACGGGATGCCGACGCGCGCCCACAAGAGGCGCATGTAGTCGTAGATCTCGGTCACCGTGCCCACGGTGGAGCGCGGGTTCTTCGACGTCGTCTTCTGCTCGATCGAGATGGCGGGCGACAGCCCCTCGATCGATTCGACGTCGGGCTTCTGCATCAGTTCCAGGAACTGCCGGGCGTAGGCCGACAGGCTCTCCACATAGCGGCGCTGCCCCTCGGCGTAGATGGTGTCGAACGCCAGCGACGACTTGCCCGATCCGGACAGGCCGGTGATCACGATCAGCTGGTCGCGCGGCAGATCCACGTCGACGTTCTTCAGGTTGTGCTCGCGGGCGCCGCGGACGCTGATGAATTTGTTCATGGAGTGTTCTTAGCCGAAAGTGGTGCGGAAGGGAAGGCCGAACGGCACCGGGAGGGCCCGCACAGATATGGACGAGCCATGCGCGGATTGCCACTGCCGGAACCCTGCGATGCGTACGGCGGGCATCGTCTGCGCGATTGCGCCGCGCCCGGCATTCTGGTATAAAATGTTCACGGAGTGTTCTCTTGGCGGCGGGGCGTGCGAGTGGCCCCGCGGACAAGGGGGATGACGCTCCCGTGGCGGTTGACCGCACCGCCCCGCTCGTGCTTCTTGATGCGCCCGAGTGGGGGTGTGGACGCAACATATCCGGCCCTGCGAACGGGAAACCTCGACATCTGGACGCCCCGCCGCCGGGCGGCCGATCGGGCCGGTAGGGATGTCGGGACACTCGCGCCTAGGAGATGCAGCGATGAACGTGTGGACCTTTACGGGGCGGCTCGGTGCGGACGCGGAACTGCGCACGACCCAGAGCGGAGAGAAGGTGCTGGGCTTCCGCGTCGCCAACGACGTCGGCTTCGGCGAGCGCAAGACGACCCAGTGGGTGGACTGCTCGATCTGGGGCCGCCGCGCCGAATCGCTGGCCCCGCACCTGACCAAGGGCAAGGGCGTGGTCGTCTCCGGCGAGGTGACGCTGCGCGAATACGAGAAGCGCGACGGCACGCGCGGCGCGCAGATGTCCGTCCGCGTCGCCGAGATCGACTTCATGGGCGGCGGCCGTGAAGGCGGCGAGGGCGGCGGCTACGGCGGCGGCGGCGGTTACGAGTCGGGCGGTGGCGGCGGTGGCGGCTACGGTGGTGGCGGCCGCGGCGGTTACGGCGGCGGCCAGGGCGGCGGCGGCGGTGGTGGCGGCGGACGCGCGCCGCAGCCGCAGCACAACGACCTGGATGACGAAATCCCGTTCTAAGGGCAGCCATATTTCCGAATGCCAGTTTCGAGCGCCGGACCATCCGTGGTTCCGGCGCTTTTTTCTTGCCGGGGAGACGTTGCACAGCGCGTGCGGCGGCGGGTTTCGCGCTTCCTATGGTTGCTGGTTTCGGCCATATTGTCCCATGTGTTTGCTCTCCAAACGTGTGGCGGGTCGTGGACATGGACCAACAGCGATGCTCCGGTATCATGAACATCCACCTGGATGCGGTCGGGGGAGTCGCGGGCGACATGTTCGCGGCAGCGCTTCTGGATGCCCGCCCGGACCTTTGGCCGGACGTCGCCGATGCCGTGGCGGCGCTGGGCCTGCCGGAAGCCATCTTCGCGCGGATGGACGCCACGGACGACGGGGTGCTGACCGGCCGGCGCTTCCAGGTGCACGGCGCGCGCGACGGCGGGCACCACCACGGCCATGACCATGGGCATGACCACGGCCACGCCAACGGCCACACGCACGACCACGTTCATTGGCGGGACATTCGCGGCCGCCTGGAATCCGCCCCTCTTCGGCCGGGTGTGCGCGGCCACGCCGTCGGCATCTTCAGCCTGCTGGCCGAGGCCGAGGCCGCCATCCACGGGCGTACCCCGGACGACGTCGCGTTCCACGAGGTCGGGGCGGTCGACTCCATCGTCGACATCGTGGCGGCGGCGGCGCTGATCGACGCGCTGGCGCCCGCCGCGTGGTCGATCGGGCCGGTGCCGCGGGGATCCGGCCTCGTGCGCACCGCGCACGGGATTCTGCCGGTCCCGGCGCCGGCCACGGCCCGGCTGCTGAACGGCTTCGTCCTGTCGGATGACGACGAGGACGGCGAGCGGACCACGCCCACCGGGGCGGCGATCCTGGCGTGGCTGAAACCCGCGCAGCGGCCGGACCGCACGCCGCGGCGGCTGCTGTCCACGGGAACCGGGTTCGGCACGCGCCGGTTGAAGCACCGGCCCAACATCCTGCGGGCCATGCTCTTCGGCGCGGACGAGGGGGCCGGTGACCAGCGGGCCGGTGAACGGACTGCTGATGCCGAAGCCGTCGGCGTCCTGCGCTTCGAGGTGGACGACCAGACGGCCGAGGATCTGGCCGTCGCTCTGGACCGGATCCGGGCGGTGGACGGGGTGCTGGACGTCTGCCAGTGGCCCGTCTTCGGCAAGAAGGGCCGGATGGCGGCGGCCGTGCAGATCCTGACCCGCCCGGAGGCCGAGGTCGCCGCCGTCTCCGCCGCGCTGGAGGAGACGACGACGCTGGGCGTGCGGCGCCAGACGGCCGGCCGCGCGACGCTGCCCCGCGCGGAGGTCGAGGCCGACGGCGTGCCGGTCAAGCTGGCGGTGCGGCCCGGCGGCGCGCGCAGCGCCAAGGCCGCGATGGACGCGCTGGCGCCGATCGCTGGTGCTGCAAACCGGGCAAGCCGTCGCGCAGGCGCCGAAAAGGCCGCCCTGGATAAGGACGCCCTGGAAAAGGACGTATTGGACAAGGACGCCCCGAATGCACCCGCCGTCTGACCCGCTGCTCGACGTGCTGCGCGGCTGCGCGGAGCCGCTGATCGCGGTGTCCGGCGGCGTCGACTCGCTAACCCTCGCCAGCTTCGCCCACCGCGCGGTCGGCGGGGTGCGCATGGCGCATGCGGTGTCCCCGGCCGTGCCGCGGGCCGCCACGGCCAGGGTTCGGCGCTTTGCCGAGGTGCAGGGATGGGACCTTGCGGTCGTGGAGGCCGGCGAATTCTCCGACGGGCGGTACCTGGCCAACCCGGTGAACCGCTGCTTCTACTGCAAGACCAACCTTTATGATCGGCTGGGCGGCCTTGGCGCGGGCACGGTGCTGTCCGGCGCCAACCTGGACGATCTGGGGGACTACCGGCCGGGGCTGGCGGCGGCGGCCGACCACGGCGTGCGCCATCCCTTCATCGAGGCGGGCATGGACAAGGCGGCGGTCCGCGCCCTGGCGCGCGCGCTGGGCCTGGGCGACGTGGCGGACCTGCCGGCGTCGCCGTGCCTGTCGAGCCGGATGGAAACCGGGCTGGCCATCACGGCGGACGCCCTGGCGCTGGTCGAGCGGGTCGAGACCTGGCTTGCGGAAGAGCGGGGGGCGAAGGTGGCGCGCTGCCGCGTGCGCCCGGACGGCCTGGAGATCGAACTGGGCGCCGAGGAGCACGCGCGGGAGCACGCGCGCGCCGGCAGGGACGGCGCGCTGGTCGAGGAGCTGCGCCGCGCGCACCCGGCGTTGCGCGGCGTGAACATCCGGATCGGCGCCTACCGGCGCGGCTCGGCGTTCGTCGGCGACAAGAGCGTGGTGCGGCCGTGACGGCGGACAGCGAAATCCGCCTCGATTTCGACCGGGCGCGGCGGGTCGGCGTCGGCGAGGCGATCATGTGCGCCGGCAAGTCGCCGGAACAGCTGGCGGCGGTCCTCGACGCGGCGGCGGCGCGGTCCGCCCGCTTCCTGTTCACGCGGCTGGAGCCTGAGGCGCACGCGGCGCTCCCGCCGGAGCATCGGGCGGCGCTGGACTACGATCCGGTGTCGCGCACGGCCTTCTTCGGCGCGGCGCCGGCCGGGGCGCGGACCGGCGCGGTGGCGGTGGTGTCGGCCGGCACGTCGGACGCCCGCGCCGCGCGGGAGGCGGAACGCACCCTGCTGTTCAACGGCGTCGCCCCGACGATGATCTTCGACGTCGGCGTCGCTGGCATTTGGCGGCTGATGGAACGGGTGGAGGAGATCGCCGCGCACCCGGTGGTGATCGCCGCCGCGGGCATGGACGCGGCGCTGCCCACCGTCCTGGGGGGGCTCGTGCCCGGCCTGCTGATCGCCCTGCCCACCTCCACGGGATACGGCATGGCGCGCAACGGCGAGACGGCGCTCGCCGCCGTGCTGGCGTCCTGCGCGCCGGGCATCGTCGCGGTGAACATCGACAACGGCTACGGCGCGGCGGTCGCCGCCCTGCGCGCCGTGCGCCCGGGCGGCTGACCCGGGGGGGGAAGGAGCGGCCATGGAACAGAAACCGACCGCGCTTCCGCCCGCCGTTCCGATTCACCTGCTCGTCGGGCCCGCCGTCGCGGCGCTGCTGGCCGGGCTGCTGTGGCTGGCCCCGCATTGGAGCGCCCTGGGCGTGGGGGCCGTGGGATGGGGGATCGCCCTTCTCCTGCGCGCCCCGGTGGCGCTGGCCTGTCAGGCGCTCGCCCTGTCCAGGGAGCGCTTGGCCGGCGTCGTGCTGCTGGCGTCCGGCCCCGCCGAGGAGCTATGCCGGTGGGCGGCGCTGGCGCTGTGGGGGACGGACCTGCGGACGGCGGTCTGGCTCGGCCTCGGGTGGACGCTGGCGGAAGCGGTGGTTCTCTTCCAGGGAGCGCTGGTGTCGGCGCGGCTGCTGCGCCGCCAGGACGCGCAGGGCGAGGCGGCGCGGGCGCAGCTGGCGAGCCAGGGGGCCGCCGCCGGCGCGCATCCGGCCTGGGGCGGGCTGGAGCGGCTGTCGGCGACGGGCCTGCACGTGGGGCTCACCCTGTGGATCGCGTGGAGCCCCTGGATGGCCATCCCGGCGGCGCTGGCGCACACGGCGACGAACCAAGCGGCCGTCACCCTGTTGCGCCGCACTGGCCGGATGGCGCCGACCGAGGGGGCCGTCGCCGCCATGGCCGTCGCCACCCTCGCGATCGGCCTCGCGCTGATGCTCTGACCATCACTCCGACCATCAGATCCCGATCAGCTTCCAGCCGGGGTTGAAGCCGCGCGCCGTCACGTGCGTGGGCAGCGCCAGCAGCAGCTCGTCCTCCTCGTACAGCAGCCCGGCCTCCAGCATGGGGGACAGGCAGCGCCGGGGATCGGCCGCGAAGTCGGCCCGCGTGAAGGCGATGCGGGTTTCCGGCGCGGGGGCCGGCACGATGCGGAAGTCGTCGGCCTGACCGTCCCAGCGCTTGCCCGGCGTGATGGGGTAGGGCGCCGGCTCGGCCGCGCCGCCGCGCTCGTCGAGGAGGGAGTCCACCGCCATCGGGGCGTCGCACGCCTTCAGCACGTCGGCGGCGAAGCCGGACAGGCGGTAATCCGCCTTGCCCGCGGGCGTGCGGCGGTCGCGGACCAGGACGTCGTCGCCGTCCTGCACCCAGGTCAGCGCCGTCTTCCCGGACCGGAACGCCTGCACCCAGTTGCGGATCTCCAGGTTGAGCTTGCGGATGTAGGAGAGGTCGAGCGGGCTGCGGCCGGCCACTTCGAAGACGTAGGCGTGGCGCGCGATCTCCTCCGGCTCGAAGGGGTAGAGGAAGGCGTAGTTGTGGTGCGGCACCAGCCGGATGCCGTACTTGCCGGGGTCGCGGTGGAAGGGGCTGAAGCGGTGGAACTCGATGTCGATCACCGCGTTCGGCGGGGCGAGATGGGTGAGTTTCGCCACGTCCCGCGCCATCTTCTGGTATTCGAACGGGTCCTCGCCCGGGAAGCCGGCCAGCACGTTCCAGGCCGGCACGATGCCGTATTCGCGGGCGTATTTCAGGAACGCGATGTTCTGGATGCCGCGGATCCCCTTGTTCATCAGCTTCAGGATCGGCGTCGAAAGGCTTTCGATGCCCGGCTGCACCATGGTGATGCCGGCGTCCGCCAGGGCGGCCACCTGGGCCCGGTTCATGTTGGCCTTAATCTCGTAGAAGAAGTTGACGTCGAGGTCCTTCTCCTTCGCCCACTTCACGAAGCTGCGGTAATAGCGGGTCGACAGGATGTTGTCGGCCATGAACAGGAACTTGGCGTCGTACTTTCGTGCGACCGCGAGGACCTCGTCCTGGAAACGCTCCTCGTCCTTCTGGCGGTAGCCGATGCCGTTGGCGTTGAGGCCGCAGAAGATGCAGTGGTGCTTCGCCCCCCACCAGCAGCCGCGCGAGGATTCCAGCGGCAGCACCAGCTTGTCATGGTCGTACAGGCCGAATTTCTTCCGCTCCCGGATGAAGTCGTCGAAGACCGGCACCGGCAGCGCGTTCATGTCCGCGACCGGCTCCGACTGCGGGCCGCACACGGCGCGGCCGTCGGCGTCGCGGTGGATCAGGCCGGGCATGCCGCCGACGTCCGCCCCCGCCTCCAGCCGCTCGACGAACTCCGGAAAGGTGAAGTCCGCCTCGCCGGAGAAGACGTAGTCGACGAAGGGAAAGTGCTCGGCGATGGCGAGGCCCATCTCGCCGTCGCAGTTGGCGCCGCCCAGCACGACGCGCTTGTGCGGCCATTTCTCCTTCACGTGCTTGGCCAGGGCGAGCGCCGGGCCGTTCTGGAAGAAGGTGGAGGAGATGCCGATCAGGTCGTACGGCTCCAGCTCCGCCGCCATCTCGGCCAGCAGGGCCGGCACCTTGGCGGCGAGGCCGAAGATCATCCGGCTGGGCAGAAGCCCTTCCGCGGCCGTGTTGGCGGCCCGGTCCAGCGCGTCGAGCCGCTTGCGCACCAGGGGCTCCAGCGGTTCCAGGCGTTCCGGGTAGATGGTGCGGAAGAAGATCCATTCGTTCCACGGGAACAGGTCGCGCTGGGTGAACTGGTTGTAGACGTGGGGGCGCAGCTCCTCCCTGGGCACGTCCAGCGCCTCGGCCAGCCGGTAGTTCCAGTAGAACGTCCGCGTCTGGAAGCCGCGCTGCTCGACGCCGGCCGCCAGGATGGCGAGCCCCAGGTTGGCCAGGTTCGGCGGGCCGTAGGGCGGGTAGACGAAGGCGACCTTCAGCCGTTTCGGCGCATCACGCATGGACCGGTCCTCTCGCACGCTCGCGGCATCAAAAGTACTGGGGATTGACGCTGGAGGAGAGCCAGCGCATGTACGCCTCCTCCTGCGGGGTCAGCGGCCCGGCGTTCATCGCCTCGACCGTCTGCTCGAACTCCGCGGGGCTCTGCGGCGAACAGAGGATGCCATCCATCCCCGGAACGGTGAGGGCGAAGCGGTAATAGTCGGTGGTCCTGGGCAGCCAGTAGCGGTCGCCCAGGCCCATCTTCCGGAACTGCTCCGGCGTCACCTGGGACATGGTGCTCTTGAAATTGAAGATCAGCCCGGTGCGGTCCGGGCGGATGTAGGGGAAGACGTCGTTGACGGCGCCGGGGTGCGAGGTGTTGTAGCGGATGAAGTTGATGTCCAGCAGGTTGGCGTTGACGCTGACCAGCGCCGACGGCCGGTGATGGAACGACGCGCCCAGCGCCCGGCCGCCGAAGTGGCGGGCGTTGCGGGCGCCGTGGATCGAATTGAAGCGGCTGTAGAGGTTGGCCTCGCCGGGCACGGCGCCGGCCATCAGCACGTCCACCCGCTCCAGCCCCGGCACGGAATCGATCACCTCGTTGAACTGCAGATAGCTGAACAGCGGCTGGTCCAGGTAGGACACGACGGCCACCACCACCTCGTCGCGGACGGACGGGCCGCGCTTGAACAGCTCCACCAGTCCGTCCCGCAGGCCCTGGTACAGCGGCCAGTGGAGGTCGGACGTCAGGAAGAAGAAGTTGACGCCCATCTCGTAGGCGGCCAGCACGGTTTCCGGCGTCGTGATGCCGATGGCGAAGGGGCTGACCGTCAGGCCCGTCAGCCCCAGCGGCAGGCGGTCCTGCGGCTTCGGCAGGCTTTGGCGCGGGTAGGGGCGGTGGCCGCCCAGCGGCAGGGTCGGCGGCTTCATGCTGGTCTGCAACTGAAGGGTCGGAACCGTCATTTCTTGCTGTCGTCCTTGCTGCGGGGCTTACGGGTTCTGGCCGCCTTCGGCGCCGTGCCGGCGGGCGCCGCCGGGGTTCGCCGTTTGAGCGCTTCACCGGCGGGCGGCTTCGGCGGAGCCTTGGGTTCCGGCGGCGCCTTGGGCTTCGGCGGAGCCTTGGGCTTCGGCGCCGCCGGAGGCTTTGGCGGGGCCTTGGTGGGAGCGGTGCCGGCGGGCGGCTTCTCCGGCGCCGTCGGCTCCTCGGTCTTGCGTGGTTCCGGTTCCACGGCCGCCGCTTTCTCCGGCTTCGGAGCGGGCGGCGGCGGGGGCGGTGGAGGCGGCGGCTCCGGGGGCGGGGGCGGCGCCTGCGTCCGCTTCTCCACGGCGCGCGGGCGGAACGACAGGAGGCTGCGGACCCGTTCCGGATCGGCGAGTCCCAGGTAGAACCGCCCGATGCCGGCCAGACCGAACAGCAGGTCCGGGCTTTCGCCGTTGGGCGGCCCGCCGCACGGCCAGGGCATGCGGTTGGCGGCGTAGGCCAGCGCCCCGTACCGCGCGGCGTAGACCGCCTGGTCGCGCAGGTCCGGCCGGCCGAGCGCGGCGGACGCCATGACCAGGAACTCGGCGTTGCCGGCCGCGCCCGTCGCCAGGGCGAAGTTGATGCCGGGCAGGGATTGCGGCCCCAGCGTCGCCGCCGCGGCCGTGACGGCGGCCTGCAGCTCCGCATCGTTCTCCGCGCGGTCGGGCAGCAGCTCGCGGATCCGCAGGCGGGCCATGCCGACACCGGTCGCCCCATGGATCCAGGCGATGGGAAAGCGGGCGGGCGTCGCCACGGTCAGGTGCGGTTCCGGGACCTCGACGCGCAGGTCGGGCCACAGGTTCCACATCCGGTCGAACTGGGCCGCTTCGTAGGCGAGCGCCGCCAGCGCCGTGTCGCGCAACGCGTCGCCGCCGCCGGCCGCGTGCAGCTCCAGCAGCGCCAGCGCGATGCCGGCCGCGCCGTGCGGATAGCCCAGCAGATCCGGATGCCGCTGCCCCCGCCCGCTCGGCCACGAGGCGCCGTCGCCGCTGCGCCGGGCGCGCTCCACCAGCAGCGTGCCGCAGCCCATGGCGGCGTCGAGCAGCGCGGCGTCGCCGGATCCCGCCGCCGCGTCCAGCAGCACCAGCGCGGCGCCGGCGACGCCGCCGTACACGTCCAGCTGCTCCGGGTCCGGCGGCCGCTTGCCCAGCCGGTCCAGCGCCGCCCGCCCCGCCCCGATCCAGCGATCCTCGCCCAGCGCGTGGGCCGCCAGGGTGAAGGCGACGGAGGCGCCGGGCAGCCCGGCGTAGAGGCCCGCGGCCCAGTCCGCCGGCCAGGACTCCAGGCTGCCCGCCGCCTGGGCCAGGGCGCCGCGCGCCGCCTGCCGCACCACCGCGTCGCCGGTGGCGCGCCACAGTTCCGCCAGGAACAGGCCGATGCCGGCCGTGCCGTTGCCGAGCGCCGGTCCCATGGCGCGGTAGACCGGCTGGATGCGTTCCCCGTCGGCATGGTAGGCCCAGCCCAGCCAGTTGCACCGGTCCCCGCTCCAGATCGCCTCCATGGCGAGCCGGCGGCCGATGGCGGCGGCGACGTCCAGGAATTCCCCGCTTTCCATGCCCCGGCTTTCCATGCTCGATGTCCCTGTGCTCATGGGGCAAGCCTTTCCGCGTCGAAGGCGCTGTAG
>Ga0196976_1000780_pt1 | contig 18029 bp, 15 predicted proteins | sample S3v_513CmetaG_FD_148644 | JGI IMG/M metagenome (GOLD analysis project Ga0196976, IMG submission 148644) | Soil microbial communities from Anza Borrego desert, Southern California, United States - S3+v_5-13C | ecosystem: Environmental > Terrestrial > Soil > Desert | place: USA: California...
CGACACACGATGGCCCGCTTGTACATCGAGAACGGTGGCGACCCGTACTCGCTGCAGGACCTACTAGGCCATGCTGATCAGTCAACCACGTCTCTGTACGTCAAGTTCTTCAGCGCTGACCTCAAGGAGCGCCATGCCCGATTTTCGCCGGTCGAGAACCTGCTCAGTACCAGTAAGCGCACTGCCGCTCGGAATCGTCGCCTGGACCAGCGCAAGGGAGTGGATCGGCCATGAAATGCATTACCGTAGGCCTGGATGTGGGAAACGACACGCTAAAGCTCGTCGATTACCTTGGGCATCTCGTCATTCCGAATGTGATCTGCCGTGCGTCAATCCTGAAGGTGTACGATGATCGGGTCGCCCCGGACGACTACATCAACCTATCCATGGCTGGCAGTGCCGTGAGCGGCGACTTCTTCCTGGGCAGCCTTGCGGCCCATCAGGATGCGGGACGGTCTCTGCTAATGCCGGCTGGCGCCAACAAGGCGGATGAACTTCAGTATTACGTGGCTGCCATCGGAATCTTGGCCTTCCGAGCGCTCCAAGTTCATCTCGGCCCGGACGACTCCGAACTGGCCGTCCGTTTGGTGCTGAGCCTGCCCATGCGGGACTGGTTCAAGAGCCGCCATGCGGTTGAACGCAAACTGCTGGGTGAGCATCTTGTCGTATCTGGCTCTATGCCAGGCATTGGCGGCCGGGCGGTCAATCTGCATATCGTCAACGTTGTCGTTTCCATCGAAGGCATGGCGGCCATGATCAACAACGTGTACGACCAGAACGGGAACGTCAAGTCGATTCCCCTGCGTGATGGCGTGGTGCGTGTCGTTGACATTGGCAAGGAGACGACCGACCTGCCCAAACTGAAGCGCATGGTGCCTCTACCGGAGCCTGAGAGCACTTGGGAGGACTGGGGAGCGGGTCGGTACCTCGACTCAATCATTCGAGCATCCCGGGATCGCCTTGATGTGGTGATTCCAAATACGGCTCGGCTGGTCTCTTGCCTGGTCCATGAGGGCGGGTGTTGGAAGGTACGTGGCCGGCACGTGGATTTGAAGCCCATCTTTGCCGAGGAGTTTGGCGCCATGGCTGAGCGAGTGGCCAAGACGGTCGAGTCGCACTTTGGCGACGAGGTAGATGCGTGCATCATGGTTGGCGGTGCTACGGATGCTGTTCGTCCGTATCTCGGGAGATACCTGGACCTGAAAGCATATCCAGTGATCATGGGGGCCGAAGGCGAGTGTTGCCTGGAAAACGCACGGGGCAATTACCTGACGGGTTTGGGACGCAGGTGGGCGCCAGTTGAAAACGCATTTTCGGTGGTGTAGGTAATGCCGAAGCCTGTTCACCCGGGGGACAAGCTAACCGTCTCCACCAAGAAGAGCGACGCACTGGCTCTGGCGTGGCTGAACTCTCAGCGAAATCGAAGTGAGGCGGTCATGGGGTTAATCCGAGAAGCGGCGACCCAGGCCTTTCTTCCAAAGGAGAAGCTGGGCGAGCCGTCAGCAAAGGCGGTCTCCCGCAGGGAAGTGCAGGTTCACTCATCAACGGATAGGGTGTTGAATGGAGACTCGTTTTCAGGGCTGGGCCAGTTCCTGGATGCGCTTGATGCCTTCGGCACGTCCGATGTATAACCCAACCAACGGACGGAGGTCGCCGAGCAGAGGAGGAATGTTACACCGACTCGACGTGAGGTGTAACAACGGGTTCGCTTGCCCCTCCAGCTTGCACAGGCTCCCCCTCAAATCGAAGGGGAGCCTGTCCTTCAGCTCTGGCCGCCTTATCGTCTGATCCCTACTGCGGCCCGATCACTCATAAGCTGCGGATCCGTGGGCGTGCCCGCCAGCTTGGAGTCGCCTAGCTCATCTACGGTGCTGAGATGATCGCCTATCAGTCGGGTAACCTCAGTCGTATCCATGAGGCCGCCCCATCCAAAGGTGTTGGCCTGATTCCAGTCCACCACACCGGAGACGGCACTGGGGTGACGGCTGGTTGGTTAGTGCAGTACGATGCCGATTAGCGGCGCTTCAGGGACGGGCACTATCTCGGCAACCAGGTCCAGCACCTCATCGTCGAACGCCAGCCAGGCATTGGCCAGCGCCACAGCTTCCATCAGGATTGTGCGGTCGATGACGCCTTTGCTGTAGGCGGATCGGCTGAGGCTGAGCAGGCCCGACGCTCGGTCGGTACCGATGTGGAGCAGCTCGCAGGCCTCGATGGGGCTGGAATTGCGGATGGTGTCGAACGCGCTGCGGCAGTGGGTGAGAGCGTTCTGGTTATCTGTGATGAACTCCTGAATGAGCTTCTTCATAGTGTCTACCTCCAGAGAATGTGTGGGTTGGACCGGGCGGGCAAACAAAAGGGGAGCAGCGTAAGGCTGCTCCCGGGCATCGGTGGGACCTATGGAAATCGGATGCTCAACGGCTACATCTCCTTTCCGGCTTGAACTGGCGGCACAATGCAAAATCCCCCTCGCCGTACAGAGGGGGTGGGGCACCGAACGCTTGGCCAGGAACTCAACAGGGGTCCTAGTACCGCTCGGAAATATACACAGTTTTGAGGACCCTATAGGCGCTTCCATAGCTTGGCAAGTACCGCTGGGTTGTTGCAGAAAGTTACCCTGCCGTTCCCGCTTGTCCGCTACACCTCCGGGGCTGAATGGTCAGCCACGAGGGTGGTTCTTCGTGTTGTCGCCCACGCTGCTAACCGAAACGCTGGCGCCATTCGACGATGGCGGAGTCCGTCGTTCGCCCGGGCTCAGCCTGCAACTGGTTGAGTTCTGGCTGGGTACGTCCGGCACGGTCGCCTCGTGCAGTAGAAGAGCGTGACCTGGAGGGCCTGGTCGCCAAGCGGTTGGATATCATCTACCGGCCGGACCACCGATCCCAGGACTGGCGCAAGCTGAAGTTCTGACGGACGGCGGAGGTGGCCCTCCTGGCGCTGCCCCGGGAGCCCTTTGGCGTGGTGGTCGGCGTGCCCGGGGCGACCGGCCGACAGGCAAGCGCTGTGCGGGCTGCTCCCAGATCTGCGGCACGTTGAGGATAGCGGGCTGCTGTGGCTGAAGCCCCTGGTGCGGTGCCAGGTCCGGTATCGGGTAACCATGGAAGGACGCATTCGGGAGCCACGTTCTCCGGGTTCGTGCGGGAGGCAAGTGCACAGCGGCACGAGATGGGTTGCCAACCCCTATCAGTTTGATCGGGGAGCTACTGCCTGGTCCGCTGCCACCGCACCTCCTGTTGTCGGGGACTGGTGGCTGGATCCTGCACAATATAGCCCAAAGACGTAACCGCCAGCTTGCGGTTAAGGTGTCCAGCCGGCTGCTGGAAAGATAGACAGCGGCGATCCTCCCCGGTCTCACATCCGGCCGTCGCCATGAGCGATGATCTCCAAGGGTGTATGCTGAACATACACCATTCTGGGGCTGGATCAACGGGCTGCAAGCCGGTTCATCAGGGAGACCACGTTGGCGCCGGTCACGATACTGGGGTAGATCTGCGCTACGAAGGCTTTGGTGGCTCCCGACCGCTTGTGGAGCCCCTTGAGGTAGGTAACCAGGCTCCGCCGGAAGGTGGTCGGCAGCGGCCCGACCGGACCCACGACGTCGATGATCTCCGCCAGCCTGGCCGGATTCAGTCCCCGCACGATCAGTTGGTCCGCCAGAAGGTCGACGGCGAGGGACCATTTGGGGGAGTCGGTGGCCAAGATGCAGAGGGCGATAACCTGGGGCGCCGACATGAGTTCTTCAGCGTTCAGAGGCGTAGGGTTTTGCATTGTATGATCAGCCTTTCCAAGTATGGTTTATTGGGGGATGAACTGAGTCGGCTGCTCCGCCTAGTGCAGAATACTTTCCATCATGTGAAAGCCGTACTCACTGTTCCACCAGGTCACAGCGGTATCGACACGGCGTAGATAAGACTGAACCCGGTTGAAGCCGCCCATAGACACGTCGGGCTGCACCCCTTCGCTGAACAGGTCGTCGCTCAGGTCCTGGAGATGCGCTTCTGTCCCCGAGATCACCAGCGAGCCACCACGGCCATCACAGACTACGAGCGGGAACCCGCAGCTGAGGTGAACCAGAAAGTCGAACGCATCCGGCTCGACACACACCACAACAGAATCTCTGCTCTCTGAGCTGGCATGGATCTTCAAATATAGGTCATCTTCGTCAATGCTCTCGAAGGAAAGGGCGGTAGACCTGAAGGCGACTCCCGTCAGCAGTCCTTCACACTCCGGGATCAGAGCATACACGTGGTCATGAGACAGAATCCAATCAGTTGGAATAAGCTCGATCACCGGCTTAACAGGGGGCATTAAGATCTCTCCTTGTAAGGCTCAGGGGCCTCATTTGTTTGCGTTGCTCCAATCTACAGCTCGCATTCGATCATTTACAGCGGCAGGCTTTGGCACTTCTGGGGGCGTCGCCTCCACTACGCTCCGTAGTTGCCCAGGACCCTGCAGATTTCCGGCGCCAGAGCGCTTGCGCCTTGGCTTGTGCGACTCGTCAAACATTGCTTCATCACTGAAACGCATCCAGAAAAAGAATCTCTGTTAGGGCCTTGGCGCCTATCTGACAAGCCTTCGACAGCGCAGGAGTAATTACGTCCCTTACCATTGCACTTCCCATCCCTGCCACCCACCTACCTATCAGGCAGCCTTGTCCCAGCGGGTGAAGTCACCCCAGGCTACTCCACGGGGTGGTGTCGTCTCCACCGTCCAGAAGAGGACTTGCTCCAGAGTCATGCCAGCGTAGAGACCAGGGTTGGAGCGGTACTCGGCAGCGGCCGCCCTGTAGCGGTAGAACTCCAGGCCGACGTTGAAGCTCTGGTGCCAGGGTTCAGCTCCGGTGAGGAACAGGCCATAGAGGTAGTCGATGTTACCATAGCGGCAGAGCTGGAGGCGAGTCTTCTTCCGAATGGCCTCGCTTATGCCGCTCACAGGGAGGAGCGCATAGTTCAAGCCTTTCTCAGCGGCCACAGTTCTTACCTGGGGGTCCAGGCGCTCAGGGTTGATCCAGGCAACATCCTTGAATGGGTTGGTGCTCATCAGGTCTCCCCGCATGAACTCGATCATCAAGGGACGCTGCCGCTGGGCCCATGCGTCGGTCTCGAACCACTGGCGTACTTCCACCCGTATCCACCGGTCGGGAAGGCCCAGCTCCTTCAGCCCCTTGTCGTAGATCACCAACTGTACGCCGCCCCCGCCAAACTCGCCGATGTAGATTGTCGTCACGTACTCGGTGTTGACCACCTTGGCGCCCTTCAGATAGAGGCAGGAAAGCACTTCAGCCAGGGTGTTGTTGAAGTCCAGCTTGGAGTCGACCCGTCGCACCCGAGCGTTGCTGAGCGTGGTGAAGGCCGTCTGGGTCAGGTCATCCCACGTCTCCCAGCCGCTACGGCCCGCTCTGGACGGGTTGTAGTGGGCCTTGTAGGGCAGCGTACTCCAGATCCACTTCCGAGGCTCCCAGAAGACCTGCAGGAAGTCTACCTCGGCCATGTACCGATACGTCTTGTCCAGCCAGTCGCCCGAGGGCGGTACGTCCTCATGCCTGGCCATGAACTCCTCCTTAATCGGCTCCCGAGTTACGAACTCGAGCTTGTCGTAGCCGAAGCTGTTAGGAATTGGGTTGAGCTTCATCCGGTTCCTCCGTCTGTTACTGGTGTGGTAGGTCGTCTATAAGGCACAATCTTGGCGAATGGGTCCGGGTAGACACAGGAAGTTGCCAATGCTGCTATCGGAAGAGCCACCTAGGTGTTGCAGCCGCTCTAGACGATCTGTAACGCGACGCCCCACCGCCATCGCCATCGCTGGCGACTGTGCCTTGGTTGTTACAGAATCCGTGTCCGGGCGGTATACATATGGGCCGCCGTCGACGATGGGTACCCCGATGCTGGGGAAGTCCGAGCTGTCGCAAGCTGCTACAAATGGCTGTTGCACTGACCTATCTGTCAGGGAGAGCAGGTCCTTGCTGGCCGTTGACCTACCAATAGGCGATCAAACTGATTGCTTCCGGCTTGCGATGACGCTGCACTCGCAGGAGCGGTGATGACTGTGTAAGGCTCGCGTAACGCGTTTAGTGTGCTTCCTGCTTATGCCGCCTGACTTTGACATTCCCGTCCTGGTCCTCATTCACAATGAACACAGGCGCACCATGATGCTGGCCTGAGCTCAATGCATAACGGGCCTCAGTTTCGGCCTCCTGGATAACACCCAGACCATTCCCCTGGACATCTTTCTTTATTACCTCGGTGACAATGCCAATATCTTCGGCCCGGGAACGCAAGGTGGCAGAGAAGATCCTGTAGCCCGCGTCGACCAGATGCCGCTTCTCCTTAGGCTTCCGTGACAGTCCGACTACCATTTTCGGAACGGTCCAGATCAGGGAGTCAATGAGCACATACGATTGAACACCCATTGGCTTCGCATATTCGTCGTCCACAAATTCCTGAAGCATAGCCTGAGCTTTGTGACCATTCCGGGCGCCGACAGCGGTCAGAAGGTCGGCCCAGAGAATTGCGGGGGCGTCACCCACCATCCCCATGCGGAGGTCCTGAACTTCCTGCTTGAGCGTATCGAGCATGTCCACCATGGCTTCTGCGACTGGATCTCCCTCTGCGTCCATGGCATTTCTAAACTCACAGCGCGTCTGAAACCAGATGTACGTGGAGGTTCCTTGTGTCATAAAATCCGCACGATAATCAGGCTCCAGGCAGTCCTCAAAGGCACCCCTCAGAGCTTCATCCCGGCGCTCGGCGAGGTGGGAGAAGATCCGGTCGAGCAGCAGCACCGTTGCAACAGTTGAAGGATCCCTCCGCTGGTCCGGGTTCGCCTGGCACAGGTTGACCGCTTCGTGCAGGACCTCCTGAGCCTTCTGGACATAGATCGCCCCGACAGGCCCTTCCTTGAACACGGGGAGGGTTTCAACCTGCCTAAAAAGGTGCCAGGGCGTTTCGAGAATGGTGGCAGCTATTGTCGTCGGATGCAGTTGGTACATTTGGTTAACCTCCAGCTTCAATAGTGAGATTTTTGGGTATCAGGTACTGTAAGGGGCCTGAAAGGGGCATTCGTGTTCCATGTAGCGATAGCGGCGCAGAGAGCAATAGGGTCGACTTGGCGTTGCGCTTACGAGGCTGCTGGGCTGTTGGCGTCACTCATGATCCTGGGAGCACTTACCGTTCATTCGAGACAAAAAAAGGGACCACGGAGGGCGTAGTTGCCTCCGGGTCCCCAATTTTAGCTCACGGGTTACGATATTTGGATGCTCGGATCATAGCACGAAGCCGTGAAGGCTTTCAACAGGAATTTAATGGGTTCGTAAAGAGTGTATACCAACCGTATAGCGGACCGAACAAACAGAATCCTGCAGAGTTTGCCTCACGGGCGCAATGATGACTCCGTCCTGCACCAAAACGGGGGTGGTGCTACGGCCTTGGCGTTGCGGAGCGCCCAGTGGAGTTCAGCGTGGGCATCGTGCCCTACGACTAAGAGGTTTTCCCTGGAGTTGTTGGTCTTGTCACCGTCAATGTGGTGAACATCTTCATCGGGCCGAAGGCGACGGCCAAGCATCTCTTCAGCGATCAGGCGGTGCTCTAAGACATAGCCTCCGGAGGCGTCCGGGTGACTTGGAGAATGGCGCAGAACATAACCCTTGGCATGCCTGACTCGCCCGCCTTTCCAGTTGTGGTTGGCTGGCCCGACTTGACTCCGACCTGTCGTTCTCGGCCGGCGCCCGGTGATCGTGATCACATTCTGAACGCTGGAGCTATCCCTGCGAGGGATGTGCAGCTCCTTCATCCACTTCCGTACGGCTGACGTGCTTACACCGAGGGCTTCGCCAATGATCGGCGTCGACTGTTGATCACGCCAGTACATTTGGGTCAACACGTCCCTCAAGGGCTGGCCGAAGGCTGTCTCAATTCGCTTGGCTGCACTTGTCCTCATCGGTCTCTCCTCCACCAAATGAAAATGGCCCCGCTTTCGCGAGGCCTCTATTAGAGTATCTACCGGTGGAGAAGCCCAGTTTGTAACACCTCTCGAGAAGTCAGAAGAGCAAGTCGCACCGCCGACACGAGGAACTCGTTCCTCCTGCGTCGCGAGGGCCCATTAGGCTCTGGCAGCCCGAAGAAACCCCGAGGCCAAGCACGCATCAATGGCGAACAGCTTGGGTTCAGCAATCTCCCGAAACTGGACTTCCACCGTGCCCTTGGCGTCGTCCACTCGGTGAATGACCCCTACCCCGACCTTCGGGTGGTAACACAGATCCGTGGAACGTAGTTCTCGCGAAGAAGGGTCTGCGGCGGCTCGCCTCGGCAGGTGCCTTTGGCGTTAGCGCTAGGCCTCACTACCTCGCCGAGTGGGCCTGCTCCTGGATCGAGGAGCAGCACACATCCCGGCCTCAATCATGAATCGAGATGGCGGCATCAGATCCAGGCTGCGTATCGGAGAAGAACGAACACACAGTCTAGTGAAAACCAATAGAGGAAAAAAGAGGAAATAATGGAATAGAATAACTGCAAGTAAAGACCAATGGGCTGACAGGCGGTTTAGGTTTGACTGGGCCTGCTGGAATCACATAGCCCTCTGGCCGCCGCTGAGAAGGTCGCAAACAGTCCCTGTGGCATAGGTGAAGAGGAGAGGGAACTCTGACAAGCGTGTAGAACAATTCGATGTACTAAATAACATTCTGCCATTTAGCCCAAATCTGCAATTTCCGGGTAATGCTGGGGGTAGTCGCTGATCTCATGCGGGGATACCAAAGAGGTCTTCGACTCCCCTGGAGCTGCCTGGCTGAGCACGAAGAGGGCGAAGCTTGTCATGTTTCGCTCAGCCATTCACAGACGCTGCCAGTGGAGAGTGAAAATCGAGATGCTGCATACCGTTCGGGACGCCTGCATTCTTCAAGCGAATGCCCTTGAAATCCGAGTAAGCGACCAGATTGAGCAACTGGACGAGATCATTAAGGCCGAGGGAAATGGGCAGGACTTCTTTGATAGGACTCACGTCACACAGGGGATGCGCATCCTCTTGGTGGAGGGCATGGCTAGACTAGCCGGGAAGTCGACTCAAGCCATATTTCATCTTAAGCAGGCGATGGGTGGCGGCAAGACGCACCTGCTTGTCGGGTTTGGGCTTCTTGCTCATCGCGCCGAATTGCGATCTAGGGTATGCTCGGACGTTCTCTATGCCGACGCATTTGGAACTGCTCGAATCGCCGCGTTCAACGGACGCAACAACCCGCCGACCTTCTTTTGGGGAGAAATTGCTCAGCAGTTGGATAAGGCAGAGTTGTTCCGTGATTTCTGGGTTGGTGGCCCCAAGGCACCCGACGAAAAGGACTGGTTGACGCTTTTTGAAGGTGTCGACCCAATCCTGCTCCTGCTCGACGAGATGCCGCCGTATTTCCACTACTTGGACACCCAAAAGGTAGGTAACGGCACTGTTGCGGACATCGCGACCCGTGCCTTTGCAAACATGCTGACCGCTGCCGGAAAGAAGAGCAACGTCTGCGTCGTTGTCTCTGACCTTGCCGCGTCCTACGAGTCGGGGGCTCGGCTCATCAATAGAGCCCTAGAGAATGCTCGTCAGGAGTTAGGGCGCCAGGAACGCAATATCACTCCCGTTGATCTTGAGGGTAATGAGGTCTATGACATTCTTCGTAAGAGGCTCTTCAAGTCTCTTCCCAACCGGAGCGCTATCGAGGATATTGCCTCTCTATATGGTCGCACTCTGGAAGAAGCTACGAGGGCCAAGGTTGCCAGTCGTGGTGCTGAGGCCATCGCGGATGAAATAGTCAACACTTATCCATTTCACCCGCGTCTCAAGAATCTGATTGCACTCTTCAAGGAAAATGAGAAGTTCAAGCAGACACGCGGTTTGCTAGAATTGGTTTCCCGTCTCCTTAAGTCAGTATGGGAGAGAAGAAGCAACGATGTGTTCCTAATAGGTCCGCAGCATTTTGACTTGTCGCTTCCAGATGTTCGCGAGAAACTCGCAGAGATATCTGAAATGCGTGACGTAATTGCCAAAGACCTTTGGGACGCCAACTCTGCAGCTCACGCGCAAGTAATCGACCTCAACGCCGGGAATGATGCTGCGGCCCATGTTGGTGCGCTTCTGTTGACGGCGAGCCTCTCAACAGCGGTCAATGCTGTCAAGGGCCTAACCAAGGAGGAGATGGTGGAATGCCTCGTAACCCCTCTCCGTAGCCCTTCTGACTTCCTACCGGCTTTCGAGTTACTGGAATCGAACGCTTGGTATCTGCACTACACACCTGAGGGCCGATTCTATTTTGACCGGCAGGAGAACCTCACAAAGCTTCTGCAGGGTCTTGCGCACGATGCCCCAGACAACCAGATTGAGGCTCTGATTAAGTCTCGTTTGAGTGAGATGTTTAGGCCCGCACGGAAAACTGCATACGACGAGGTGCTTCCTCTTCCCAAAATGGACGAGGTGGCGGACCGAGTACGGAAAGCTCGGGTGCTCCTGCTGGTAGATCCCGATTCAAAACTCCCCCCGGAGGCCGTTCAGCGTCTTTTCGACAACCTAACGCAGAAAAACAACATCTGTGTCCTGACGGGTGAGAAGACCGAGATGGGTAGTGTCCAGAAGGTTGCACGTCAAGTATTTGCAGCGCAGAAGGCGGATGCTCGCATTCCTAAGGGTCATCCACAGCGCAGAGACCTCGAGGATAAGCAGGAGCAATACGCCCAGGACCTTACAGCTACGATTCTCACTTTGTTTGACAAGCTGTTCTTTCCAGTTCAACGACCGGGCAGGCCGGCCACGCTGGTTCACAAACCGTTGGACATGACACGGGATACCACCAAACCATTTGTCGGTGAGGATCAAATCGAGAAGACGCTTGCAAGAGATCCTCTCAAGCTTTACCTCGATGTCGAAGCAAACCTTGATGCGATTCGGCTCAAAGCAGAGGCGACCCTCTGGCCGGAGGGCCAGGATGAAGCTCGATGGACGGACATCCTTGACCGTCTAGCGGAGCAGGCTGCAATGCCGTGGCTGCCGCCCAAAGGTGTAGAGCAGTTGAAGACGCTCTCATGCAACCGAGGGTTGTGGGAGGACCTGGCCAACGGGTACATAACCAAGAGGCCCCAGAAGAAGAAGACTTCGGTTCAATGCGTTCCCGAGTCTGACCCGGACGACAGTGGTTTCGTTCGCCTACGGATCAATCCTCAGAACGCCGGTCCTGTTCCTCGGATTTACTATGCTGAAGACACCGGGGTCTCGGAGCTGAGTCCCGTACTGGCAGATCAGACCCTCACCACGAACGCGCTTCGCGTGTGGTTTCTTGTTTCTGATCCCTCCAACCATTACGAGACAGGTGAGCCAGTTGCCTGGACAAACAGCCTAGTAATTCGTAACCATCTCAGCGAGGAAGCCGGAAAACGGAGGGTGGAGTTGCTTGTCGCGCCGAGAGGCTCCCTCCGGTTTACCCTGGATGGCAGCGAACCACGAAACGGTATTCCTTACTCTGGAGCCATTGAAATCGGTGATGGCGAGGTGCTAATGCGGGTTTTTGCGGAATGTGACGGTTTGGAGGCCAAGAAGGAGTTTCATTTCGGCGCCAGAGCTCAGAGAGGTGTCCAGATCAACGAGGTCAAGCCGGCAAGGCTAGTCAATACCCGCGGCGGCAAGAAGCTCGATTCTCGTAGTAAGACCTTTGGTGGGCTTAAGGACGCCAAGGAAAAAGGCGTATGCTTCGAAAATGTCCAGCTCACGGTCGGCCAGAACAGCCAGGCTGTGCAGGTTTGGATGGGCGAAATCAGAGTGGCAGCAGTTTATGTGGAGTCAATCCTTACGGCTGTCCTAAGCCAATTTGATCCATCCACTCCAGTAACGATGACCTTCCGAAAGGGATACTTCTCTTCTGGCCATGACCTGAAGCGATTTGCCGAATCCTTGGGGATCGAAATCCAACAAGGTGAGGTCGAGCAATGACGGAGAGACCGAGGACAGTCGATTTTGGTGCGCCGGAAGCATTTGGTGCTCACGTCTTTCGGGTCGAAATCCCCGCCTCAAAAGCGGAAAAGGTCCACATTGTGGAGGACTACGGATACAAGGGCGGGGAGAATGGACTGGCATACGAGGAAGAACGTGTGGCTCTTCCGCGCCTCATTTGGTCAGCGATCGCTGAGACGGCCCGAAAGGACTTCAACGACCGACTGAGAGACCAAAAGGCAACTACTGGCCGTTGGAAAACCGGTCGCAATCTCCTAGACCGCCTCCTTGGGAAGGAGCTTTGCGTCCTCGCTTGGGCAGCAGAAAGAGCCTCGCCTGATCAGCTGCCCGTCATCTGCAGTAGGTGGGCTGCCCTACGACCTGAGGAGCGCTGGTGGCTGTTCTCCGCGACATCCGCAGAAGCAGGGCTGGCCGAAGACAGTGACCGGGGCTGGCGAAAGGCCCTATATTATGCACTTTCCGACGGAAACAACTCGCGGTCGCCGGCTAAGCGCAGGAGGCTGGCGGAGGACTCTACTCAATTGACATTTTTTGGGATGGGGGACAACGATGCCCAGTAGCCAAGGGATTATTCCTTACTCCTTGGAGAGTACGCCATCACTTATTGAGAGGGTCCTTCCTGTGCAGAAGCTCTCTGCTGAGTCGTACAAAGAGCAGATGGCAGTACATGGGAAGACTCTCACCGCGTTAGGGAGCTTCTGGAAGGGTCGTAAACCCCTCATTCTCAGCAAAGCCTGCATTCTTGGAGCTCTGCTACCTGCCACAGCGGACCTCAAACGGGACCTAGAAATCTACGAGATGCTGATGGCTATGGACGAGGAGTCTTTCGCGGTTCGCCTGGGACGATTCGGGCCGGAGGAGATCTTGCAGAGAGTGGCACTGCCTGATGTTTACTCCCTCTTCAAGGTGGATCCCGACGGGATCCTCCCCAGCGTTTCACCCATCGCCCTAAAGGAGTACAGGCAGGAAAACGGTAAGCTGCCGAAGATCCGTTGGAGGGACGACGTACCTGAACGAGTGCGGCGACGTCTCGAAGCACGTGCGATACCCCGATCTACCTATCGCGAAATGGTCAAAGAAGCGGATCGTCCGGAATCCTGCCCCGATGTTCACGACCATATTTGGGATGCCGTGAATAACCATTTGGGGACCAAGGCGTACTCCTACCCAGAACTGGTGGAGCAACTCGGAATCATGCGCTTCGGGCATCGCCCAAGAATCGCCGACACCTTCTGCGGCTCAGGTCAGATTCCCTTTGAGGCGGCACGACTTGGATGTGACGTCTATGCCTCCGACCTCAATCCTGTCGCGTGCATGCTTACGTGGGGAGCCCTCAACATCGTTGGAGGGGCGACGGATACCAGAGAGGTGCTTGCCGGAGCCCAACTCCGTCTCGCCACTAGGGTGCAGACCGAAATCGATCGACTTGGCATTGAAAGCGATGGCAATGGTTGGCGAGCTAAGGCCTACCTCTATTGCTTGGAGGTAGAGTGCCCTTCGACTGGGTGGAAGGTGCCGCTGCTACCCACTCTGGTTATTAGCCGAGGACGCCGAGTAACTGCTGAACTAGTTCCTGATGCGGCCAACAAGCGTTACGACATTGCTGTACGCACCGGTGCAAACGATGAGGAACTCGCCGATGCTGAGAAAGGCACCATCCGTACCGATGGGCGGGGGCAGGATCCATACATGGTTCATTCGGTCGCTGGCACTACGTATCGCACCAAAATCGCGACCCTGCGGGGCGATTATCGCAGAGAGAACGGTTCCACAGCAAATAGGCTGAGGGCTTGGAACAAAGAAGATTTCGCCCCCCGGGAGGGAGACATTTTTCAGGAACGGCCATACGCGATACAGTGGTCGCGGCCGAAGAGATCAAGCAAGGGGGAAGAGTACGAGTTTCGAGCGGTCACGTCCGCAGACCTGGAGCGCGAGCGCGTGGTCTCGGATCACATCGTCGCGAACATAGCTGAGTGGCAGCAAAGAGGCTGGATTCCCGACATGAGGATTGAACCGGGCGACGAGACCGATCGCCTTTTCCGAGAGCGCGGGTGGACATTTTGGCACCATCTGTTTAACCCTAGGCAGCTACTCCTTGCTGCACTAATACGGCAGAACGGTTCCGCTGACGCACCTTTCGTGCTTGGACAGGTGCTCAACGTTAGTTGCCGCTGCACACGGTGGGATCCAGCCCCTGGCGTTGGGAGGGCCGGCAAGACAGCAAGTTTATTCGACAACCAGGCGATCAATCCGCTCTTCAACTACGGATGTAGATCGTCAGCAGCCATCACCTCCTACCTGCGGAGTACAAGTCCTTCCCTTTACCCAGGGGAATCCAGAAGTCACTTGTCTGTATCCCTGCTGATCAGCTTGCTGTCCAAAACGACGTGTATATCACCGATCCGCCTTACGGGGATGCAGTGAAGTACGAAGAAATCCTTGAGTTTTTCATCGCCTGGTTGCGGAAGAACCCACCGGAAGAATTCGCAAAGTGGACGTGGGACAGTCGTCGTTCCCTGGCCGTCAGCGGTGAGGGCGAGGAATTCCGGCGACGCATGGTTTCTGCATACAAGCGAATGGGCGAAGAGATGCCAGACAACGGCATCCAGATTATCTTGTTTACGCACCAATCAGGTTCCATCTGGGGCGACATGGCGAACATTGTCTGGGCGTCCGGTTTGCAGGTGACTGCTGCCTGGTATGTTGTAACGGAGACTGATAACGCCCTGCGGGACGGAAGCTACGTCAAGGGAACCGTACTCCTTGTGCTTCGCAAAAGGATGGGGAACAGGACCATTACCCGTGACGATCTCGCCTGGGAAATTCAGGAGGAGGTCGAAGGGCAGGTCAGTACCCTAATCGGTCTTAACCAGGAGGCCAAGGGGCGGTACAGGGATGACAATCTCTTCGAGGATGCGGACATTCAGATGGCGGGGTATGCAGCTGCTCTGCGTGTGCTTACTCGCTATGCCGTCATCGACGGCAAAGACATGCCTACCGAGGCAATCCGCCCCCGCCTGAAGGGGCACAAGACCTTCGTCGACGAGCTAATCGATTTCGCCGTTGGTGTTGCTAACCAGTGCCTAGTCCCTGACGGTATCGGGAAAGACCACTGGGATAAGCTCACGCCTGCCGAACGCTTCTATCTCAAGCTCGTTGATCTTGAAGCCAAGGGACTGAAGACCCTCGACAATTACCAGAACTTCGCCAAGGCCTTTAAGGTGAAGGACTACAGGCCCATGATGGCTAGCCAGCGGGCAAATTCTGCCCGCCTCAAGAGTGCTATCGAGTTCGGACGTTCCGAGATGACCGGGGAGTCGGAGTTGGCAAACACGGTCCTCAGAGGAGTCCTATACGCCATCATGGAGATTACCGGGGACGCGGATAGCGATGAAGTTCTCGCACATCTCCCATTCAACGTGCCCAACTACTATGACCAATGGCAGAGGAGTCTCGTAATACGCCTCGCTGACTATCTAGCCAAGAAGTTGCAGGGGGCAAGGCCCGAGGAGGCAAGGGCTTCTCGGGTGCTCCGGGAACTCGTGAAAAACCAGCGAGTGTGAGGTGCCATTGATGAGTGGCATAAACCGATTTTCTTCACGCCGTCAGCGGCTGGATCACGCCTTCCTGAATGAGCGGCTGCGCCGAGCAACGTCCTATAAGCGTATAGCCGGCTATTTCCGAAGCTCCATCTTCGAACTTGTTGGAGAAGAGGTTTCGGGTATCCCAGATGTGCGCATTGTCTGTAACAGTGAGCTTGATCTCTCGGATATCGCTGTCTCAAAGGCGGCACGAGACGCAGCGCTCAAGGAGAGATGGAACCAAGCACCAGTTGAGGTGGAGGCGCTGCTTTACCGGGAACGCTACCGGAGGTTGTACCAGCTTCTGGCCCAGGGTAACGTTCAAGTGCGGGTTGTACCGAAAGACAAGATATTCCTTCACGGCAAGGCTGGCATTATCGAAACTTGTGAAGGCAAGACGTGCTTTCTGGGATCGGTCAACGAGACCAGGAGCGCCTTCTCGGACAACTACGAGATCCTATGGGAGGACACATCGCCGGAGGGTGTAACCTGGGTCGAAGAGGAGTTTGAAGCCCTTTGGAAGGAAGCATATCCGCTGCCCGACGCAATTGTTGAGGAGGTCAAGCGGGTTGCGGAGCGTGTCGAGGTTAAGCTTGAGGGCGTTCGAATTGAGGATCTACCAGCCGCTGCTCTAGCGGAGTCCCCGATTTACCGGGGAGGTGAGCAACTGCAGCCGTGGCAGCGGTCGTTTGTCACCATGTTCCTCGACCATCGGGAAACATATGGACAAGCTAGGATGCTATTGGCCGACGAAGTGGGGCTCGGCAAGACGCTCTCGCTGGCAGCCAGTGCCATGGTTTCAACGTTGTTAGGGGATGGACCCGTACTTATCCTCTGTCCGTCCACTCTGACCTTGCAGTGGCAGGCCGAGCTCAAGGACAGACTAGGGGCCCCCAGTGCAGTCTGGCTCTCATCTCGAAAAATGTGGGCTGATCCCAACGGTAACCTCATAAGGACGCGTGGTCCAGAAGACGTTGTTCGTTGCCCTTTCCAGATTGCTATCGTGTCTACTGGACTCATCGTCCATGACTCCAAGGAATGCTTGGCACTCCTAGAAAGACGATTTGGGACGGTAGTTCTTGACGAGGCCCACAAGGCTAGACGCCGGGGTGGACTCGGAGAGGGGAAGGATCAGCCAAACAACCTTCTCGATTTCATGACCAAGATCGGTCCGAGGGCGAAGCACGTGCTTCTGGGAACCGCAACCCCAATACAGACTGAGGCCTATGAGCTGTGGGACCTTATGAAGATCCTCAACGCTGGGGTTGATTTCGTCCTGGGCCGCGAAAACGTTAGCTACTGGGCTGATTGGGAACGGGCAGTACCCTTCATTAAGGGTGAACGGTCCCCTGCAGACGAGAAGGAGGCCTGGGAGTTGCTTCGCACGCCCCTGCCTCCCGGTAAGGAAGACCCGGGCCTTGCGGCACTGCGATTGCAGCTTGGCGTGGATGACCGGGACTTCTTCAGTGGGCGGTCGTTCAGCGCACTTACTTATTTTGGACAGGAGGTTGTGCGGCGGGCACTTGATGCGAAGTTCTTTGAGGACAACAACCCATTAGTCCGTCATACCATCCTTCGCTTGCGAAAGACCCTGGAGGAAAAAGGGCTTCTTGAGAAGATAGCGGTCGAAGTGCATCCCAACACGAAGTTGGGGCCCACTGGCTACCCGGGCCAGAGTTTTGCAGGGCTTGGCTTATTGACAAACCACCCGTTCGACCTAGCATATCAGGCGGCGACGGACTTCACTGATGCGCTGAGACTGCGAACACCCGCCGCTGGTTTTATGAAGTCTCTTCTATTGCAGCGTATCTGCTCTAGCTTTGCCTCGGGCAAAGCCACCGCCGAAAAAATGCTGCGGTGGGAGGTCCTTGATGACGAAGACGAGGAACGTCAAGCATCGGACGCTCTCAAAAGCCTCACGGTAACGGAGGCTTCCTATCTGGAGACCATCGTTTCGGAACTCTCTCGCGCCGAGGCCAGAGATCCCAAACTGGCCGCCATTAAGTACTTTCTTACCGAACACAGAACTGAGGGCAAAACGTGGCTCGATCACGGCTGCATCGTCTTTAGTCAGTACTACGATACCGCCTTTTGGATCGCCTCGGCTCTAGCGAAAATACTGCCAGGGGAGGCGATCGCAGTCTATGCCGGGGTTGGCAAGAGTGGTCTATTCTGTGGCAGTGAGTTCAATTCGGTAGGACGTGAGGAGATCAAGGACGCAGTAAGACGTAGGGATATTCGCCTTGTCGTCGCTACTGATGCTGCCTGCGAAGGGCTCAACCTGCAAACCCTGGGGACGCTTATCAATGTTGACCTCCCGTGGAATCCGTCGCGCCTGGAGCAGCGACTGGGCCGGATTAAGCGATTCGGCCAGGCTAGAAGGACAGTCGATATGCTTAACCTGGTGTACCATGATACCCAGGATGAGAAAATTTACCAAGTCCTCTCACGCCGGCTCAAAGACAAGTTCGACCTTTT
>Ga0196976_1000781_pt1 | contig 18020 bp, 17 predicted proteins | sample S3v_513CmetaG_FD_148644 | JGI IMG/M metagenome (GOLD analysis project Ga0196976, IMG submission 148644) | Soil microbial communities from Anza Borrego desert, Southern California, United States - S3+v_5-13C | ecosystem: Environmental > Terrestrial > Soil > Desert | place: USA: California...
CGTACGCGGTATCGCAGGGGTGGGCGGGGATCGAGTGCCTCTCCGGCATCCCCGGCTCCACCGGCGCGACGCCGATCCAGAACGTCGGCGCGTACGGGCAGGAGGTGGCCGAGACGATCGTGCGCGTCGAGGCGCTCGACCGCACCACCGGGACGGTGGTCTGGTTCACGAACTGGGACTGCCGTTTCGGCTACCGCTCCAGCATCTTCAAGAACTACGAGCGCGAGCGCTACGCCGTGCTCTCCGTGACGTTCCGCCTGAAGCGCGGCGGCTGCGCGACGATCCGCTATCCCGAGCTGCAAAAGTACGTCGACGAGCGCGGCGTGTCCGTGGACGACCTGCAGGGCGTGCGCGACTCCGTCATCGCCATCCGCAAGCGCAAGGGGATGGTGCTCGACCCGGGCGATCCCGACACGCGCAGCGACGGCTCGTTCTTCATGAACCCGATCGTGTCCGCGTCCGATTACGAAGCATTCGCGAAGATCGCCCCCGAGGCGCCGCACTTTCCCTCCGGGGACGAAATCAAGCTCTCCGCGGCCTGGCTGATCGAGCACGCCGGCTTCCACAAAGGCTTCGTGCACGGCAACGTCGGCCTGTCGTCGAAGCACTCGCTGGCCGTCATCAACCGCGGCGGCGGCACGGCCGCGGAGGTCGTGGAGCTCGTGCGCATGATCCAGGCAAAGGTGCGCGAACGGTTCGGCGTAGAGATCCACCCCGAACCCAACTTCATCGGGTTTTGATCTGGAGTGCGGCAACGCCAGTTGCCGCTCTCCATTGCCGCGACGCCAGTCGCGGCAGCTGGCGCTGCCGCAATCGAGAGCGGCAACTGGCGTTGCCGCACTCCAGACTAGCTCGGCGGCAGCGCCGTGATCTTCGGTCCGGACTGCCGTTTCGTCTGGCGCTCGAGCTCGCGCTGGCGTTTGCGCTCCAGCGACTCGGTGTCGATGGCGATCACGCCGGCGCGGATGTAGCTGTTCATGGCCGCGGCGTAGCGGACGTCGGGCTCCTGCAGTTTCACGCCCGACTGGTAGCGGAGCCCTTCCTCCGTCTGGGCCAGGTGGCTCCAGACCACGATCACGGTCACGGTCGCGCCGACGCCGCCGCGGGTGAAGGTCAGCGTCGCGGGCGTCCCGAGGCGGACCGGGTGGGCGTGCCGGATCTGCGCGCCGCCGAGGCTGAGGTTCAGCAGCGACACCGGTACGCTGTTGAAGGTGCCCTCGACGGGCGCGACCACGATAAAGCGGTCGCCCTTCCGGAGATCGGTGACATCGTCGTTCATGATGGGAGGGGAATCCGGAAGTCAGTGTACCGCGAAAACAGGCTCTTGTTAACCGCCAGCCCCCCTCCCGCGTAGTACACGCAGAATCGGAGGTCAGGTCGTGGAAGAAAATGTCTGGATCCCCATCATTGGAATGTTGACGTCCACCGCAATGGTGGTGTTGATCGTCTACTTCATCGCGCGCTCGCGGCAGCGTCGCGCGGAATTACAGGCCGAGGTGCAGACGAAGCTCATCGATCGCTTCGGCTCCGCGCCCGAGCTCATCGAATTTCTGCAGTCGCCCGCGGGGCGGCAGTTCGTCACCGGGGTGCAGGGCGTGCCGGGGGTGCTGGCGCGCGAGCGGATCATGTCCGGCTTCACGCGCTCGATCGTGCTGTCGATGCTCGGCGCGGCGTTCCTGGCGCTAACGTTCTTCTACGAGAAGGACTTCGCGGTGCCGGCGGCGATCCTCTTCAGCCTCGGCATCGGCTACTTCATCGCCACGTTCGTGTCGTGGCGCCTCGCCGCCGGCATGGGTGATGTTTTCCGTCCGAGCCAGAACAGCAACTCGTGAGCGATGATCATGTTCGCCGCCGCACTGAACCTGTCGGCCCCGCTGATGGCCGAGGCGCAAACGCGCACCGGTAACCCGAGGCCGATGGACGAAGGACGCTTCGAGGCCTTCTACCGCCGCAACGCGGGAAGCCTCTGGTCGTACCTCTTCCGCATGACCGGCCACGAGGCCGTCGCGGACGACCTGCTGCAGAAGACGTTCTTCCGCTTCCTCCGCGCTAATCCGGTGCTGGCGTCGGAAGAGCACCAGCGCCGCTGGCTCTTCCGCACGGCCACGAACCTGGCCATGGATCACTTCCGCGAGACCAAGCGCGAGCGCGCGGTGGAGCTGGGCGACCTGCCGGAGAGCGGCGCGTCGATGGAGCCGCGCGAGGTGCTGCGCCACGACATGATGAAGACGTTCGCCGAGCTGAAGCCGCGCGAGCGCGCGCTGCTCTGGCTGGCGCACGTCGAGGAGGCCGACCACGAGGACATCGGCGAGGCCCTCGGCGTGAAGACCCACAGCGTGAAAGTGCTCCTCTTCCGCGCCCGCAAGCGTCTCGGCGAGCTGCTGACGAAAAAGGGCCTCGCGCCGGAGGTGAGGCGATGAGCTGCCGTTTCGAGTCCGACGTGCTCCGCGCCGCGCAGGAAGACCAGTGGTCCGACTCGGTGCGCCGTCATCTCCACGAGTGCGATGACTGCGTGGCCGCGGCCGCGGTGGCGCCGTGGATGTCGCGCTTCGCGAAGATCGGCGACCGCGAGCATCCGCTCCCTGACCCGCAGATCGTCTGGCTGAAGGCGAAAGTCCTTCAGGGGACGGTGGACGCGGCCCGCGTCTCACGTCCGATGACCGTCGTGCAGCTGGTCTCCTACCTCGTCGTCGCCGGCGGCTGGGCCGCCGTCCTGACGTGGAAGTGGGACGCCGTGGCCGCCTGGCTGCGCGGATTCACCCCCACCGGTCTCGTGCAGAATGTCGTGAGCGGCGAGTCGCTGTCGATGTCCTTCTTCGCCCTGGTGTTCATCCTGGCGTCGATGACGGTCATGCTGGCGATGCACACCATCCTGGCGGAGGAGTGATCAGCGCGCTCCCCACAGGAGGATGCGCTTGTAGGTGTAGAAGAACGGCCGCTCCTCGCCCAGGACGCCGCGGAGGCGGGCGCGATACGCGTCCAGAAACTCCTCGAAGCGCCCGCCCGGGAGCTGCGACTGGTAGTGCGTGAGCAGCGCGCCGCGCACCCACTCCACGACGTCGTCCGCCGACGGCAGGACGTGACCGTAGACCTGCAGGCGCACGTGCTGCCGCTGGTATCCGAGGCGATACAGGAGCTCCGCGTAGCGCTCGACCGGGAGGATGGGATCGGGCCGCGGTGCCAGGCCGAAGTCGCCCGCCACCTCGGCCGCCACGCGGTGCGACGGGTGATCGTCGTTGAGCGGCATCTGCACGGCGAGCTGCCCGCGCACGGAGAGAAAGCTCGTCAGCCGTGCGAGGAGCGCTTCGTGATCGGCGATCCAGTGGAGGGCGGCGTTGGAGAAGATCAGGTCGTACGGACGGTCGGTAACGAACGCCTCGATGTTCCCCTGTTCGAAGCGCAGCATCTCCCCGCCGAAGTGGCCGGCCTTGAGGAGCATCGTCTCCGACTCGTCGATGCCCACCGTCTCCTCCGCGCCGAGGGACTCGTGCAGCTCGCGCGTCAACTCGCCCGTCCCGCAGCCGAGATCGACCACGCGCATGCGCGGGTGGCGCTCGATGAGGGAGAGCAGGTCGGTGAAGGGCTGTTTGCGCTCGGCGGCAAAGCGGGCGTACTGCTCGGGCGACCACATCGAGGGAAGGTTATCAGTTGTCGGTTGTCGGTTGTCGGTTGTCTATGATGCAGCGCGAGGACTCACAGACAACTGACAACCGACAACCGAGAACTCAAAGATTCAGCCCCGTCGCCTCCCGCACGCGCGAGCGGAACCGCCGGCTCATGACCAGGTGCGTGCCGTCGTTGAGCACCACCAGCGAGTCGTCGCGGATCTCGGTGACGCGGCGCAGGTTCACGATCGTGCTGCGGTGGATGCGCACGAACTGCTTGCCGTCGAGGCGCGCCTCCACCGCGGCGATGGCGTCGCGCACGAGGTACGACTGCTCGCGCACGTGCAGCCTCACGTACTTCCCCTCGGCCTCGATCCAGTCGACGTCGCGCACGGCCACGAGGATGGTGCGGTCGCGCTTCTTGACCGGGAAGAACGCGGCGCGGAGGTCGCGCGGCGCGCTCTTCCTGGCCCGGTCGATGGCCTCGTTGAAGCGCGCCCGGTCGAACGGCTTGAGCAGATAGTCGACCGCCGCCACCTCGAACGCGCGGATGGCGTAGTCGCCGTGCGCCGTGATGAACACCACCGCCGGCGCGTGCGTGGCCGGGAGCGCGCGCACGACGTCGAAGCCGTCGCCGCCCGGCATCTGGATGTCGAGCAGGACCAGGTCCGGACGCTCGCGCTCCACCAGGGCGATGGCCTCCGAGACGGTGGCCGCCTCGCCGGCCACGCTCACGTCGCTCCGCGCCTCGAGGAACATGCGGATCTTCTGGCGCGCCAGGCGCTCGTCGTCGACGATCAGCGCGCGGAGCATGGGATGGCGATCTCCACGGCGAAGCCGTTGTCGGTCGGGCCGTAGGTGAAGCGGTGCCGCTGCCCATACAGCGCCTGCAGCCGCGCGCGCGTGTTCGAGAGGCCGATGCGCTCGCGCACGCCGGCCGCGCAGACGACGTCGTCGCTGACCACGAGGCGCAGCGTGCCGTTGTCCCGGGTAGCCCGGATGGCGATCGAGCCCCCCTCGTCGCGTCGGGCGATGCCGTGATGGATCGCGTTCTCCACCAGCGGCTGCAGGATCAGCGCGGGGACGAGCGCCTCTTCCACGCCCCGCGCGTCGATGCTGACCTGCAGCCGCTCCTCGAAACGGATGCGCTCGATCTCGAGGTAGCGCTGCACGAACTCGAGCTCCTCGGCCAGCGGGATCTCCGTGGCGATGGGACGCTCGAGCGTGAGCCGCAGGAAGTCGGAAAGGCGCGTCAGCATCGCGTCCGCGGCCTCGACGTCGTGGTACATGAGCGACGAGACGGAGTTGAGCGTGTTGAAGAGGAAGTGCGGGTTGAGCTGCATCTTCAGCGCGTCGAGCTGCGCGTGCGCGAGCTGCGTCTCCAGCCGCGACGTGTTGCGCGCGTACGTCCACGCCAGGTACGCGGCCAGGATCACCCAGTACGTCGGGAGGCTGCTGTGAAAGTTCACGCCGAAGGCCATGGAGAGGCTCTCCGCGAACGGCGTGCGTCCCCGGTACACGGAGCCGACGAAATGCCAGAGGATCGTCTCGGCGACGAGGAGCTGCGTGGTGGTGAGGAACAGGCTGGCCAGGGCGTGCACGGCGACGTTGCGCGCGCTGCGCAGCGGAAAGCGCCGGGCCATGAGGATCACCAGCGGCGAGGCCAGTCCCCAGAGCCAGTAGTAGGTGAGGTTGACCGCCACGGCGTCGCTCCAGCGCGGCCTCTCCTCGTACGCGGGGTTGAAGTACGCCTGCGTGGCGAAGTAGACCGCGACGAGCGTCCACGCCAGCAGCGCAAGCAGGACCACCCGGCGGTTCATGGATGGATGATACGCGGCACGCCGCTCATGCCACCGGTACGACCGCTCGTGCCGTCCCGCCGCAGCTTGCGCTGCGGCGATCGAGAGCGCGAGCTGGCGCTCGCGCACTCCAGACGGCCGCTCGTGACAAAAGACGTGCGCGGGCGGAGGCGCGTGCCCAGATTCATTCGCATGAAGACACTCCTCCTCCTCTCCGTTCTCTGGGGCCAGCTCCAGCCCGGCCCGCACGCCGTCGGCTACGCGCGCCAGGACCGGTACGACCGCTCCCGCCCGTACCGCACGGCGAAGACGCTCGACGGCAAGGCGCGCACCGGCGAGCGCGCGAGGCCCATCCGCCTCAGCATCTGGTATCCGGCGCAGGCGTCGACGGCGAAGCCGGTCACGTTCGGCGACTACCTCCGCGGCGAAGAAGCGGCCATCTTCGGCCTGCAGGGGCTGGCGCGGCTCGACGAGCAGCAGCGCGCGAAGCTGCAGGCCATGCCGTCGCGCGCGGTGCGCGATGCGAAGCCGGCGACCGGGAAGTTCCCGCTCATCCTCTACAGCCTCGGCTCGCCGTCGCCGGCGCACGTGACGCCCGAATACCTCGCCAGCCACGGCTACGTCGTCGTGCAGGCGCCGCGGCTCGGCGCATGGGCCGGCTTCCCGGCCGACAACCGCGACGCGCTCGACCTGGAGACGAAGCTGCGCGACATGGACTTCGTCCTCAACGCGATGCAGGACTTCCCGCAGGCGGACCTGCACAACATCGGCACGATCGGCTTCAGCGCCGGCGGGCGCTGGGCGCTGGCCGCGGCGATGAAGTCGCCAGACGTGAAAGCGGTCGTGTCGCTCGACTCGGCGATGCTCTACGACGATCCCGTCACCGCGGCCTGGCGGACGATGCCGCACTTCAATCTCGACGCGGTCCGCGCCCCGATCCTCCACCTCACCAGCGCCGCCTTCGCCAAGGGCGACGACGCGAAGATGTGGAAGGCGCTCCGCCACTCCGACCGCACGACCATCGTCTATAACGACCCGGCCCTGAACCACTGGGACTTTCAGTCGATCGGCTACGCCACTGCCCTCGCCGGCGCGCGCGGCGCCGACGCGGAGAAGGTCGCGAGCGCGTTCCACTCCTGGAACCGCGAGACGCTGGCCTTCCTCGACGCGCACCTGAAAGGCGGCACGTACAAGCCCTCGGCGAAGGCGACGCACATTGCCGCGCTGCCGGCGCCGATCGGCATCCACGAGTTCATGAACGCGCTGGAGGAAGAAGGGGCCGACGCTGCCATCGCCGCGTACCGCGCGGCCTGGAAGACGCGCGGCGAGCCGCCCGTGCCGGAGGCGACGGTGAACGTCGCCGGCTACAACCTCCTCTTCGGCGGACGTCCCGCGGACGCGCTGCGTGTGCTCGCGCTGAACGCCGAGGCGTGGCCGCAGAGCGCGAACACGTACGACAGCCTCGCCGACGCCTACGTCTTCACCGGCGACCGCGCCAGGGCGTTGGAACTGACGAAGAAGGCCAACGAGCTGCTGGCCAGGGAGACCGCGCTGACCCCCGAACGGCGCGCGGCCATTCAGGGGAGCATCGACGCGAAGCTGCAGCAGCTTCGTTGATGTTGCTGGTTGCTGGGTTGCTGGTTCATGGTGATTTCTCGCGAGAAGGCACCACGAACCAGCAACCAGCAACCAGCAACGCGCGCGCAGCGCGCTACGGCGCCAGCTCGAGAATCGCGTTCATCACCAGCCCATACAGCCCCGGCGTATTCATGCGCCACATCGGATTGGTCGACATCAGGATGACGTGCCCCTTGCCGCGGGGCACGTCGATGACGGCGGGCTTGTTCGACAGCTCGTCCGCCCCTTCGAGCATGCCCGACAGCAGGAGGTCTTTCTCGGCGAACGAGATCACGACCTTCGGCCGCTCCTCCGCCTTCGGCATGAGGTGCTCGCTGCTCCACGGCGCGTCCTCGGGCGCCGCGAACGGCTCGGATTTCGGCTTCTCCGGCAGCGGCACGTAGGCGCGTCCCTGCGGCACGTCGGGATCGTCCTTGCCGCCGCGGCCGCTGGGACGCGTTTCCGTGTCGCGGTCGTCGCGCAGGCCGACGCGGAAGACCGGCGAGCCGGAGAAATAGAGCGGCAGCGTCTCGTCGTAGCCGCGGGCGATCGGGTGGTCTTTCTCCGAGACCGTGCCGCGGACGATCGTCCCCGGCGCCTTCAGCTTCGGCGTGTCGACGACGCGCACCCAGCGCGCCAGGCCGTACTGGATGGCCCAGACCGAGGTGTCGCGCGCCGTGACGAGCAGCCCGCCGTCTTCGACAAAGCGCTGCAGGCCGGCCACGCCGGCGAGGCCGAGGCCGGGACGCATGTCGTCTGTCTCATCGGGGCCGCCGAGGTTCGGCGTGAGGTCGGTCTTCTTCCAGGGGAGCGGCGCGCCGGCGGGGAAGCCGTTGACGATGTCCTGCGGCGAGACGCGCGAGCTGATGGGAGGAAAGAGGATCGCGTCGTAGCGCTCGCGCAGGTTGCCCATCGCGGCCACGTCCTGCGTGGAGATGTAGTCGTACGGCACGCCCATCGACTCCAGCGCCAGCCGCCACCACCCCTCGTCCTGCGTACTGATCCACGTGTGCATCAGCGCGATACGCGGCTTCTTCTTCGTGGCGTCCGCGAAATGCGCGCGGTAGTACGCGACCTCGCTGAGCGTAGGACGGGCTTCAGCCCGTCCCTCCCCGGGGGGGCGGGCTGAAGCCCGCCCTACGTTTGGGGACATCTTGACCTTCAGCACCTCGGGATTCACCACCCGCTTCACATCCACATTGAACAGATACCCGAGCGTCCATCCCGTGTCGTCGTACACCCGCTCCTCGCCGCGCACGTACTGCACGTCGAGCAGCGTGTCCGCCAGCCGCGAGTACGGCTGGTCCATGCGGATGATGTACGACCCCTTGGCGAACTTCGCCGGCTCGGCCTTTTTCGCGGACGGCGGCCAGTCCGTGGTCATCGAGAACGCGGCGTCGGCGGTGTGCACCTCGATGCCGTGGCGGTCGAGCAGCGTGAGGAGGTCGCGCACCTGCGACTGCCGCTTCTGCCCCGCGTCGATCACCCACGCGGCCGGACCTTCATTCGTGGCCTTGGCCACGGCGCGCTTGCCCATCGTCCAGAAGCGCTCCAGGAAGCGCTCGCGGTTCTGCGCCATGTCGTGCAGCGCGAGCAGGACGCCCGACTGCTGATAGTTGATGTTGTTCCGCAGCGACCACTTCACCTCGGGCAGCGGCGGGTTCTGGCGGTACCAGGCGCGATCGCTCTGCCCGCGCACCACGCGGCGCTCCGTCGTCGGCCAGCGGTTGCCGAACGTCTCGTAGAAGCGCGCCACCGTGTTGCGGCCCGCGCCGAGCCAGAACATGTAGTTCGGCGCCCAGCCGTCCCAGAAGCCGTGCACCCAGACGCCCGGCAGCCCGCGCCGCGTCAGCTCATCCATCTCGTGGAAGCCCATGCGGTGCCACTCGTCGATCATCAACGGATCGAGCGCGGGGTTGAACGGGCCCGTGCCCGTGGAGATGTAGAGGAACGGCACCGACTCGTGCAGGTCGTGCATCACCTGCGGGTGGAACTGGTAATACGCCTTCATGGCGTTCTGGCTGAGCGCGAGGGCCATGGCGATCTGGTCGCGGTTGTTGTCGTGCGCGACGTACTTGCCCCAGTAGATGAGCGGCGGCGTGGCCACGCCGGGATTGGCCTGGCGCCAGCGCCACAGGTCCACCTGGCGATTGCGGCCGTCCACCTCGATCACCGGCGTGAGCAGGGTGATCACGTTGTCGCGGATGGCGCGGATGAACGGCGTCTCCTCCACCGCCAGCCGGTAGGCCAGTTCCATCAGCATCTCCGGGCTGCCCGTCTCCGGCGAGTGCATGGCGCCGGTGGCGTAGTACATCGGCTTCCCCTGCGCGATCAGCGTGCGCGCCTCTTCCTCGCTCAGCTTGCGGGGATCGGCGAGGCGGCGGGTGATGTCGCGGTAGCGGTCGAGGCTCGCGATCGTCTCCTCGCTGGAGATGGCCACGACGATGAACTCGCGTCCCTCCTCGCTCTGCCCGATCGAGAAGACCTTCACGCGCGGCGAGGCTGCTTCCAGCGCGCGCATGTAGCGGTAGACGTCCTCGGCGTAGGTGAGCTTCCCCTCCTGCCCGGCGATGTAGCCGTGGAACTTCAACGGCGTGGGGACGGTGGCGGATGCGGGCAGGTGATCCACGAGCTCCGTCAGGAAGCGGGACTCGGTCGTCTCCTTGCGGATGGCTTCCGTGTATTCGGGGTCGTTCTGGGCGAAGGCGGCGGTTGCGGCGAGAAGCAGGGCTAGTGCGAGTCGCATGAACGGAACGTTATCAGTTGTCGGTGGTCAGTTGTCTGTGCAGTTCGCCCTGAGGCGCAGATAACTGAGAACTGAGAACTGACAACGCGCGCGAAGACGCGCTATCGCGCGCAGACCCCGTTGCGGATGATGTCCGCGATCTCCTGCACCACTTCGCGGTGGTCCTTGCCGAACGGCGCGTGGACGCCGAACAGGATCTCCACGGAGAAGTAGTTGAAGAACATGCGCGTGGTCAGGAGCAGCGCCGAGGTGGGGGAGACGTTGGGGCGGAGCTTCCCGCGGATCTCCTCGAGCGACCCTTGCTCCTCCATCATGCGCGTGTAGCGCTCGCTCATCTCGCCGTAGAACTTCTGGATGTGCGTGCCGCCGAACTCGATCACGTCGACGTAGATGAGCAGGTTGTAGTCGCGGTACTGGCGGATGCTCTCGCGCGCCGCGAAGCCGAGTTGCTCGAGGTTGTCCGGAAAGCCGGCCAGCGTGCCGAGGGCGCGGCGGAAGGGGAAGCGGTTCGTGTCGGCGATGGCGAAATACTCGTCGATCAGCTCGCGGAAGATCCGCTCCTTGTCGGGAAAGTGATGGTAGACGTTCCCGGTGGAGACGCCGGCCTGCTCGGCGATCTCCCGCATGGTCGTGGCCCGGTAGCCTTGCGAGGCAAAGAGCTGCAGCGCCGCGTCGAGGACCGCGCGCCGGCTTCTCTCCGATTTTTCCTCTCGCTGCATTATGGACAACCGGCAGTATAAGGAAAGTGTGTCTTCGCCGTACGCGACGCTACGCATCGCAGACTTCCGCAGACTCCTCCTCTCCCACGGAACGCTGACCCTCGCCCGCGAGGCGCAGATCGTCGTCGTCGGCTGGCAGGTCTTTGCCCTGACCCGCGATCCGCTCACCCTCGGCCTCATCGGACTGGCCGAGGCGCTGCCGTACATCGGCATCGCCCTGTACGCGGGACACATGGCCGATCGCACCGAGCGGCGGGCCCTGGCCATCGGCGGGACGATCGCCCTGGTGCTGTCCGCCGTCGCGCTGCTGGTGCTGACGGTCACGCCCGGCGCGATCACGGCGGAGCGCATCTGGCCGGTGTACGCGATCGTCGCGCTCAGCGCCACGGCGCGCAGCTTCATGCGCCCGGCGGTCTTCGCCCTCTCCGCCGAGGTCGTGCCGCGCGAGCTCTACGCGAACGCCGTCGCCTGGCGGACCTCGTCGTGGCACATCGCGGCCGTGGCGGGTCCGGCCGCGGGCGGGTTGCTGTACGGCTTTCGCGGGCCCGCGCTGGCGTACACGGTCGTGATCGTGGTCATGGCCTTCTCGCTGGCCGCGATCTCCTCGGTCACCCACCGCGTCCGCCCGGTCCCGGCGGAGATGCCGCTCGGCGAGAGCCTCAAGAGCGGCGTCCGCTTCGTCTGGCGCGACCCGGTGCTGCTCGCGGCCATGTCGCTCGACCTCTTCGCGGTGCTCTTCGGCGGCGCGGTGGCGCTGCTCCCCGCCTTCGCCGACCTGTTGAACGCCGGGCCGGAGGGGCTGGGACTGCTGCGCGCCGCGCCGGCGGCGGGCTCGATCGTGACGGGGATGATCATCGCCCACCGCCCGCCCATGCGGCGCGCGGGGGTGTCGCTGCTGGCCTCGGTGGCGCTGTTCGGCGTCTGCATGATCGCCTTCGCGCTGTCGCGCAGCCTCTGGCTGTCGTTCGTGCTGCTCTTCGCCAGCGGCGTGTGCGACAACGTCAGCGTGGTCATCCGCTCCACGCTGCTGCAGACGCGCACGCCGGAGGAGATGCTCGGCCGCGTCTCGGCGGTCAACCAGATCTTCATCGGCGCCTCGAACGAGATCGGGGCGTTCGAGTCGGGCCTCGCGGCGCGGCTCCTGGGCGTGGTGCCGTCGGTGCTCTTCGGCGGCTGCATGACTCTACTGGTCGTAGCAGTCACGGCCTGGCGCTCTCCGCAAGTACGCCGTTTGCGGGAACTTTGAGGCGCGAAACGCTATTTTCATAGGCCGACGATGAAAGGCCGCGGCGCCACCTGGAACCCGCAGAACCGCTTCGAGTCCCTGGCGTACGTCCGGGATGAGGAAGCGCCTCCTCCCGACGAAAACGAGGTGCCGGGGACGGTCTACCTGCGCGACCCGACGCGCACGATCATCGCCACGAACGATAGTCCCGACATCGGCTTCGAGGCCTCCATCAACCCGTATCGCGGCTGCGAGCACGGCTGCATCTACTGTTTCGCGCGGCCGACGCACGAGTACCTCGGCTTCTCCGCCGGGCTCGACTTCGAGACCAAGATCATGGTCAAGGAGGATGCGCCGGCGCTCCTCCGCGAGGAGCTCAACTCGAAGAAGTGGCAGCCGAAGGTGCTGGTCATCAGCGGCGTGACCGACCCGTACCAGCCGATCGAGCGCCGCCTCGGCATCACGCGCGGGATCCTGGGCGTGCTGGCGGAGTTCCGCAATCCGGTCGGGATCATCACCAAGAACCACCTCGTCACGCGCGACATCGACCACCTGGCCGAGCTGGCGTCGTTCAACGCCGCGCGCGTCTTCGTCTCCATCACCACGCTGGACAATGCGCTGCAGCGGACGATGGAGCCGCGCACCTCGACGCCCGAGCTGCGCCTCGAGGCCATCGCGAAGCTGAGCGCGGCCGGCGTGCCGGTCGGCGTGATGGTCGCGCCGGTCGTCCCGGCGATCACGGACCACGAGATGCCGAACATCCTCGCCGCCGCGCGCGACGCCGGCGCGAAGTGGGCCGGCTACGTGAACCTGCGCCTCCCCTGGGCCGTGGCGCCGCTCTTCGAGCAGTGGCTGGAGGAGCAGTTCCCCGACCGCAAGGAGAAGGTGCTGAACCGCGTCCGCGAGATGCGGGAGGGGAAGCTCTACGACGCCAAGTGGGGCGTCCGCGGCCGCGGTACCGGGATCTTCGCGGACCAGATGGAGGCACTCTTCGACGTGACCTGCCGCCGCCTCGGCCTCAATGAAGAGGACCGCGAGCTGTCGACGGAGCACTTCCGCCGCCGGACGGCACAGGCTTCGCTGTTCTGACGGACATGAAGACTGTATTCGAAGGCGACCACCTCCTCGTGAAAGAGCGCGACGACTGGCAGTTCGTCGAGCGGAAGAAGGCCAAGGAGGCCGTGGCCGTGCTGGCCGAGACGGACGACGGCGCGATCGTGCTCACCGAGCAGCACCGCAAGCCGCTCGACCGCCGCGTGATCGACTTCCCCGCGGGCCTCGTCGGCGACGAGGAGGGGGTGAGCGATCCGGAGCAGACCGCGAAGAAGGAGCTGGAGGAGGAGACGGGCTACGCCTGCGACTCCGTGGAGCTGCTCGTCCGCGGGCCGAGCTCCCCCGGCATTACCTCGGAGATCGTCAGTCTTTACCGCGCCCGCGGCGTGCGCAAAAAGGGGGAGGGCGGCGGCGTCGGCGGCGAGGACATCACCGTGCACGTGATCCCGCGCGGCGAGCTGGGCGAGTGGCTCCGCAAGAAGGAGCGGAACGGGGCGCTGATCGATTTGAAAGTCGGCCTCTACTTTGGGCGACAATGAACGGGTGCGCCGCTCCCTCGCAGTCCTCGCGCTCCTGATCTTCGCGCTTCCGCTGTTCGCGGAGCGCGTCCGCGTCGTGGTCGCCTATCGCGATGCGGAGGCCGGCCGCGGCAGGCAGTGGGGCGACGCGCCGGTCTTCTCTCTCGAGGTCGACCGCGAGGAGCTCACCGCGCTGCGCTACGACCCGAACGTCGTCGCGGTGACGATCGATGAGGGGGGGCAGGGGGGGCTGGCCCAGAGCCTTCCCATCGTCGGCGCGGACGTGCTGCGCGCACAGGGTGTCGATGGCCGCGGCCAGACCATCGCGGTGCTCGACACCGGCATCGACACGGACCATCCCGACTTCGCGGGGCGCATCGTCGCGGAGGCGTGCTTCTGCGACAACCTCGACGGCAGCGGCTGCTGCCCCGGCGGCGCGAAGGAGCGCTTTGGACCCGGCTCCGCGGAAGACGATCAGGGGCACGGCACGCATGTCAGCGGCATCGCCACGGGAGCGGCGGGCGTGGCGCCGAAGGCGGACATCATCGCCGTGAAGGTGATGGACTCGGCGAACCGCTTCCGGACGTTCAAGCAGATCCACGACGCGCTGCGCTGGATCGCCGATCATCATCCGGAGGTCGACGCGATCAACATGAGCCTGGGCACGTTCTCGCGCTTCGAGCCGCTGCAGTGCAACAGCACCGCGATCTCCCTCGGCGTGCAGCCGGTGATCGCGCGGCTCCGGCAGCGCGGCGTGCTGATCGCCGCGTGCAGCGGCAACGACGGCGATACGAAGGCGCTCTGGCTGCCGGCCTGCATGAGCGAAGTGCTCGCCGTCGGCGCGACGTTCGACGTCCCCGGCAACCGCGGCACGGCCGACGCGGTCGTCGACTTCACGAACAGCAGCCCGTCGCTGGACATCCTCGCGCCCGGCGCCAACATCACCGCGTCCCGCCGCGGCGGGGGGACGGTGCCGATGTCGGGAACGTCGATGGCCACGCCGCACGTCGCCGGCACGCTGCTCCTGCTCCGTCAGGTGAGCGGGCCGTACGTCTCCGCCGACTTTCTCCAGGAACTGCTGAAACGCACCGGCAAGCCGGTGCTCGACACGCGCAACGGACTGACGTTCCCGCGCCTCGATGCCCTGGCCGCGGTGACCGCCGCCCCCCGCCCGCCCGGCGCCCCCCGCCGCCGCTCCGCGCGGCACTAAGCAGACCGTACTGGCTTCGCCAACGGAAACACAGCGGTCGCGCAGGCGTCCCGCGCCTGCGCCCTGGGCGGGGAGTGGCGGCGCGGGACGCCGCCACGACAGCCGGCGAGGACGCCGGCGGTCCGCATCCGTTGGCGAAGTCAGTGTGGTCTGCTTAGCCCCAAACGTAGGGCGGGCTTCAGCCCGCCTCTTGGGCGGGGCGGGGGTGGACTTGCAGCACGATCTTTCCAAAGTGCTCGCTCGACTCCATCACCCGGTGTGCCTCCTCCGCCCGCTCGAGTGGCAGCACCGCGTGCATGACGGGCCGCACGCGCGGCAGGAAGCGCTCCACGAACGCGGCCACGATGGCCGCCTTGTCCGCAACGCTGCGCGAGCGGAGGGTGGAGCCGATGACCTGCGCGCGTTTGCCGAGCAGTTGCACCACATCGAACGGCGCCACGCGCTCTCCGCCCATCGAGCCGATGATCACGATGCGTCCGTCGGTGGCCAGCGCCTCGAGGTCGCGCGGCAGGTAACGCGCGCCGATGTGGTCGAGGATCACGTTCACGCCGCGGGCGCGCTCGACGAAATCCTCCTGGCGATAGTCGATGGCCACGTCCGCGCCGTGCGCGAGGCATTGCGCGCATTTCTCCGCGGAGCCGGCGGTGACGAGCACGCGCGCGCCGGCGAGCTTCGCCAGCGTCGTCGCCGCGGTGCCGACGCCGCTGCCGCCGCCGTGGATCAGCACCGACTCTCCCTCGCGCAGCCGCGCCAGGAGGAAGAGATTGAGGAACGCCGTCAGGAAGACTTCCGGCACCGCCGCCGCCTCTTCGTCGGACAACGCGTCCGGCACGTGCATCGCCGAGCCGGCATCGACGGCCACTTCCTCCGCGTAGCCGCCGCCCGCCAGCAGCGCCATCGCGCGGTCGCCCACGGCCCACCCGCGCACCTCGGCACCGACCTCCGACACCACACCCGCGCACTCCAGCCCGAGGATCTCCGAGGCGCCGGGAGGCGGCGGATACTTTCCTGCGCGTTGGAGAAGGTCCGCGCGATTGACCGCGGTCGCGCGCACGGCGATGCGCAGATCGTGCGGACCGAGCGAGGGAGCAGGAGCTTCGCCGAGGACGAGCGAGTGGTCTGGTTCCACAAGGATGGCGCGCATGCCCGCGAGTTTATAGACTGCGCGCCGTGGAAGCGGCCATCCTCTGTAAAGACCTGAAGAAGCACTACCCCGACGTCAAAGCCGTCGACGGCATCGACCTCGAGGTGGGGCGTGGCGAATGCTTCGGCCTCCTCGGCCCCAACGGCGCGGGGAAGACGACCACCATCGAGATCCTCGAGGGGCTCAACACGGCCGATGGCGGCGAGGTGCGCATCCTCGGCCTGAACTGGGCCGACAGCGAGCGCGACATCCGCGAGCGCATCGGCGTCTCATTGCAGGAAACGCAGCTCAGTGAGAAGGTCACGGTCTACGAGACCCTGCGCCTCTTCCGCTCGTTCTATCGCCGCGGCCGCGACCCCGAGGAACTGCTGCGCGGGCTGTCGCTCGACGAGAAACGGAACGCGCGCGTCGGCAAGCTGTCGGGCGGGCAGAAGCAGCGCCTGGCCGTCGCCTGCGCGCTCGTCGGCGAGCCGGAGATCCTCTTCCTCGACGAGCCCACCACGGGACTCGATCCGCAGAGCCGCCTGCAGTTGTGGGAAGTCGTCACCGGCTACCGCGAGCGCGGCGGAACCATTCTCCTGACCACGCACTACATGGAAGAAGCGGAGCGCCTCTGCGACCGCATCGCCATCATCGATCACGGCAAGCGCATCGCCCTCGGCACGCCGAAGGAGCTGATCGCGAAGCTCGACGCGCCGCACGTCATCGAGCTGATCACCGAGCCGGCGCTCGACGAGGAAGTCTTCTCGTCGATCAGCGGATTCCACGGCGCCACGCGCCGCGGCGAGGGGTGGCAGTTGCGCGTCGACTCGCTGGCCGTCTCCGTGCCGCAGCTCATCGGCATCGTCGACGGGCGCGGCGTGCGTCTGGAGACGCTGTCCACGCACGCGGCCACGCTCGAGGATCTCTTCGTAGCGCTGACGGGAAGGGAGCTGCGCGATGCCTGAGACGCGCCACACGAGATCCGCGCTCTGGGAGATGACCGTCTTCCGCCTCAAGGAGTTCATCCGCGAGCCGGACGCCGTCTTCTGGGTCTTCGTCTTTCCGCTGCTGCTCACGCTGGCGCTGGGGTTCGCCTTCCGCGAGAAGCCGCCGGAGCGCATCCCGGTCGGCATCGTCGAGGGTCCCGCGACGCAGAGGCACCTCGCGGCCATGAAGAAGTCGCCCGCGCTGCAGCCGCGCGTCTACGCGGCGAGCGAAGGACGCGAAGAGCTGCGCCGCGGCAAGATCTCGCTGCTCGTCGAAGGGGGCGACGTGCCGGTGTACCGTTACGACGCCACGCGTCCCGAGTCGCGCACCGCGCGCGTGGAAGTGGACGACGCGCTGCAGGGCGGCGCGGGACGACGCGATGCGTTCACGGCGAAGGAAGTGACGGTCGCGGAGCAGGGGTCGCGCTACGTCGACTTTCTCGTCCCCGGCCTGATCGCCATGAACCTGATGGGCACGGGGATGTGGAGCATCGGCTTCGCGGTGGTGAACGCGCGCCTGAAGAAACTCCTGAAGCGCTTCCTGGCCACGCCGATGCGCAAGTGGCAGTTCCTCGTCGCGCAGTTCATCGCCCGCCTGGTCTTCCTGGTCGTGGAAGTGGCGGTGGTGACGCTGTTCGCCTGGCTGGTCTTCGACGTCGAGATCCGCGGCTCGTTCCTCCTCTTCTCGCTGCTCTGTCTTCTCGGCGGCACCGCGTTCGCGGGCCTGGGCATCCTGATCTCGTCGCGCGTGAAGACCCTGGAGGCGGTGAGCGGGTTGATGAACGTGGTGATGATGCCGATGTGGATCTGCTCGGGCGTGTTTTTCTCGTACGAGCGCTTCCCCGACGCGGTGAAGCCGGTCATCCGCGCGCTGCCGCTCACGGCCCTCACCGACGGCCTGCGCGCGGTGATGAACGACGGCAGCGGCAATGTGATGCCGCAGGTGATCAACCTGATCCTGTGGACGGCGATCAGCGGCCTGGTGGGGCTGAAGATCTTCCGCTGGAGCTGACCTGTCATCCTGAGCCGCGTAGACGGCGAAGGATCCCCTGCTGGAACCCGATGCCCGCTCCGTAGGCAGGGGATCCTTCGCCGTCTGCGCGGCTCAGGATGACACCTTCGAGCTGAAGTTCACTACCTCGCGATTGTTCGTCATCCACAGCCGAAACCCGCGCTCGTTCGACAGGTAGTGCAGGATGGTCGTGCGGAAGCCGCAGCGGCAGGGGAGCTCGATGTCCAGCTCCTCGAGGCGCGCGGGGTAATCGCCGTCGCGCTGCAGCAGCGCCGCGCGCACTTCGTGGCCGCGGGTGAGGCATTCGTCCCAGGCGCGCGCGAACTGTCGCTGGCCGAGCACCACGCCGCCGAGCATCAGCGCACCGGTGACGAGGATGTGCGCGCGGTTGCGTTTCGCGAAGA
>Ga0196976_1000782_pt1 | contig 18007 bp, 16 predicted proteins | sample S3v_513CmetaG_FD_148644 | JGI IMG/M metagenome (GOLD analysis project Ga0196976, IMG submission 148644) | Soil microbial communities from Anza Borrego desert, Southern California, United States - S3+v_5-13C | ecosystem: Environmental > Terrestrial > Soil > Desert | place: USA: California...
GGCCCGCGCCCTCCCGCGGTTCATCCCCACGCGCGTGGGGAGCGCCGCAGGAACAAGGGGGCGTGCTGCTCCTCGTCCGGTTCATCCCCACGCGCGTGGGGAGCGCATGAGCCGCGCGCGCGCCCGGGAGTGGGAGACCGGTTCATCCCCACGCGCGTGGGGAGCGCTGCTTCATCGCCGCGTGCGCCTGAACGTCGGTCGGTTCATCCCCACGCGCGTGGGGAGCGCGGCTCGGAGGTCACGGATGTCGTCGATGACCCCGGTTCATCCCCACGCGCGTGGGGAGCGCGCGTACTGGTTGGCCGCTTCGAGGACCATGGCCGGTTCATCCCCACGCGCGTGGGGAGCGCGCGCACCCCCACGACGTACACGCGCCCGAACGCGGTTCATCCCCACGCGCGTGGGGAGCGCGTTAGCCGCCACGGCTGGGCCGTGGGACCGGTCGGTTCATCCCCACGCGCGTGGGGAGCGCCGGGCGAGATCAGCGGGGCACATCCCGCGGGCCGGTTCATCCCCACGCGCGTGGGGAGCGCTTGCCAAGGCGAACGAGGCCGGGCGGCGCAGGCGGTTCATCCCCACGCGCGTGGGGAGCGCCACGCCCACACTCCCGCAGAGCGAAGATGCTCCGGTTCATCCCCACGCGCGTGGGGAGCGCCAGAAGCGCCGCGCGTACATGCGCGAGAACGGCGGTTCATCCCCACGCGCGTGGGGAGCGCAACAACCAAGGCAAGTTGGATAACATCGAGTTCGGTTCATCCCCACGCGCGTGGGGAGCGCCGCATCAAGAGCCAGCCCGTAGCGGGCAAGGTCGGTTCATCCCCACGCGCGTGGGGAGCGCTCTTCGAAACTACACGAGAAATCCCGCCGAGCGGGCATCTATGTCTCGCTGTCACTCGTCTGCGGGTCTTCGGATCAGCCACAGCCCTTCGTAGTCGACGGGCTGTCTCGTCAGTGTGCCTTGCCAACGGACTGCAAACCCCTGCTCCGTCTGCGCGGGGTGGACGAGAACGCACCCGCCGTCCCCGATGCGCGTGCGGCAGAGATCCCAGAGCTCGTCACGTACGAGCGCCGACATCGTGCCGAGGAAGACTCCCGGCTTCAGCTCCATCATCCAGCGTGACAGCTGACCCCGCAGCGACGCCGGCGCACGCTCAAGGATCATCACCACCATGGTTCACTCCTCCGGCGACTTCCTCGCCCGCTGGGTCCCACAGGCCTGCCGGAGGATCGTCCGCTGCGTCCAGCAGCGTGCGTGCTCGCTCGAGCTCCGCCTCCTCCGGTTGCATGAGCTCGTCGATGTCCTTGACGACGTGGTCGAGCAGCTCCGCCCGGCGGAACACGTCGCGGCACCGCAGGCGGACCTCGCGTTCGATATGGGTTAGCTCGCCACGGTCGTGAAGGGCCGCGACCTCGAAGGCGATCGGCACCGCCAGATCGATCCGGTACAGATCTGCGACGTCGTAGACGAACGAGAGCAGCTTTCCCGTGTGGATGAACCCCAGCGCAGGGGAGTATCCCGCGCTGATGATGGCGCAGTGGCAGATTCCGTAGAGGCACGCGGCAGCGCAGGAGAGCGCTCTGTTGACCGGGCTGGCCGTGCTCCAGTTCCCGCGATCGTACGTTCGTCCAGACCAAGCGACCCCGAAGTCGCGGCTGGCCCGTTGGTAGGCCGTGCGGACGCGCACCCCTTCTCGGCCGCGGATCTGCTCGATCGTGGTTCCCGGCGCCACGACCTCGCCGAACCGCTTCTCGTACATGCGTATGACGACGGCGGCCCGCGACTCCGTGTGCGCATGCAACGCGGCTTGTCGGAGGAGCCGGGCCGCGCTTCGCGTCTCCCCCATGCCCTGTGCATATGCGCGGACACCGTGCTCGCCCGTCCACACGAGAGAGCACCCGTTCTCCGTCGCGACCTTCACCGCCTCATGCGTGATCGCGGTCCCAGGTCCGAGGAGGAGAACGCCGAGCGATGCCACCGGAATGTGCGTCACTCCGACATCATCGAACTTCTGCAAGGCGTTCGTGTCCCGCTCGATCCGACAGTGCTCGACGTACAGGAACGAAAGGCTGTCCCGCAGCTTCGGCAGGGATCGCAGGTTCATCACGGCGCATCCTCCTCCTCGGCCTGGTCGAGGGATTCGGTTGTCAAAGAACGAGGCTCAGGCGCGCGTCAGGCTCAACAGCCCAAAGCCGAACGCCTTGGCCGATCCGACTCCCTCCTTCGCGCAGGCGATCGCGCGCGCGGCATCCTCGACGATGGCGAGGCCCTCGTAGAGGACCGACACGAAGGTCATCGGAGCGCCGTCCCCGCTGGCGCTGCGCATGGCGCGCAGCATGCCCTCGTCGTGTCGGCGGACCGCGACGACGGTCATCCCGCCGCTCGTGAGCTTGCGGCGCAGCCACGCGAGCTGTGCCTCCTCGCCGAGCACCGCGAGCCGCTTGCCATCCTTCTTACGTGTGGGATTCGCGCGGAGGCGGAAGCGGATCCTCTGCCCCGGGCGGAGCCCCACCGACAGCTCCTTGGGGCCCTCGGCTCGAGCGGCGGGGAGCTTCGCGGCGAACGAAGCGCGATGCCAGTCCGGGGCCAGCGCGCTCTGGACGAGCACGGAGGCGGTTGCATCGCGTTGCTCCGGCTCGATCCGGTAGAGGACGCGCCCTCCACCGCCGGGGGCGTCGGGAGGGAAGGCTGCGAGCAGCGCCTGGTGTAACCGGTAGGGATCCTGGAGTGCCCGCTGGACCCGGCGGTCCTGCAGCGGGAGTGTGAGGCGGCTCAGGAACACGGCGGTACCTCCTCGTCCACTACCTTCTCCGGGCGGAGAACATAGGTGGTTCGGACGTATCGGGTGGCGAACCGGCGCGCCGAGAAGCTCAGCGGAACGTCGTTCCTGGGCTCGCCCTCCTCGCCCGTGCGGCACTCCAGTACGAGGCGAAGCCGTTCCGTCCTCTCGTCCCCGTCGATGCGCTTCTGGGGCAGGTCGTCCACCGGGCGGAGGAGCGGATAGGAGCGCAGCGCCTGCTCCAGCTCTTCATCGGCACGGAGACCGTCCCGCAAGCGGACCGGTCGCGCGGGGACGCACGCCTTGCGGCCGAGGAAGAGCGGCCACGTGGGTCGTTGCAAGGCGACATCGAGCTTGCGGAGGAACTCCAGATCCTCTCCTTCGATGCCTACGAGGAACACCGCGTCCGAGAGGTAGTGCCGGTCGGATGTCTGCGTCTCCGGTCCCGCCTTCGGATCGGCTTTCCTCACCTCCAGCGCCGTGTGGAAGTCGTGAAGGATCGTACCCTCCCGATCCGCCCTGACTCCGACGCGCAGACCGACGAGCCCACCGAGCGGTTCTGCGCGATCGATCCCCATCGCGGCGGCGAGGAGGCCGATCACCCCGCTCTTGGTCGGTTCTCGTTCGGTGTCGCGCTCTCCGAATCGGCTTCGCGAGCCCCAGGATTGCAGGGGCGCCTCGCAGCGGAGCAGCAAGGTGTGGCGGCTCACGACAGGCTCGCCTCGGTCTTCGCGAGGAGGTCTCCGATCGTGAGCGTCCTCTCGTCGTACAGGCTTGCGACGTGGTCACCCCGGACGCCCTCGCCGCCATACATCCGGCGGAGCGAGACGAGGTGACCTTCCAGGCAGCGGATCGAGAGCTGCGCGAGGTCCTCACCAGCTTCGCTTCCCTGGAGGCGCCCGGGGCGAACGGGCTTCAGGAACGCGTTCGCGAGGTTCCAGGCCTCGCCGCCATCGCGCACGAGCACGCGCACGTACGAGGGCGGGTTGTGCGCTGCCATCGAGTTCTGCTTGCCGGTCGGCACCGCCGCGATCGAGGAGCGGATGAAGTCGAGCGTGGTCTTGCGCGCGAGCCGCTGATCCCCGCCCAGATTCTCGGTGAGCTTCTCCAGATCCAGCTTCGCGTACCGGTAGAAGCACGAGCTGTTGAACTCGACCACCCCCATCATGTCTGCGCCCTGCGTGTCCTCGGGCCGGAGGTCGTCCACCGCCGTGTAGAAGTCCATCTCCATCGCGACCTCGTTCGTGGAGATCGCGTGGGCGACCTGACTCGCGGCGTCGACGTTCTTCTCGGGCATGTCGGCGAGCATCCGGCCGAAGAGCGCGAGATCGACCGACTTGCCCGATCCGAAGACGTCCAGGACGGCCTCCTGGAGCTCCGCGGGAAGGCTGTCCTTCGCCTCCTTCTTCACGTCTTTGGCGGCCTTCTTCTTTCCGTTCTCCTCGCCCTTCGGAACCTTCACGCCCGCCTTGAGGGTGTCCCAGTGCTCGTGGCAGAGGGACGCGAGCTTCGCGATCTCCTCCGACCCGAGGTAGAGCAGGTACTCCGTCTTGCCCTCCTTGAACCCGATCTTCGCTGCTGCGAGGAGCGCCGCGAGGACGTTCGGGACCTCGTCCGCCGACCGGCCTCTCGGAACGAGGATCTCGGTGACCGCGTCGGAGATGCGCTTGGTGCGCTTCGCGAGCTGGTCTTCGCCGACGAGCTTGGCGGCCGCGAAGTGCTGACGGATCGCGCGCTTCAGGCACTGGCTGGAGATGCGGGCGCGACGATAACCGCCGAAGGTGCAGTCCTTCGGCGCGCCAGTGTCGTCACGGTTGAGGTTGCTGGGGGCGAAGTTCTGCAGGACGTGGATCTCGACGAACATGGCTCACTCCTTCACGCGGGTAGAGGTGGACAGCTGCTCGGGACCAGGTTCGCTGCTCTGATCGGGATGTCCCCAGTACGCGCGCGCCCACTCGAGCTGGACGAACCGATGGGGATGACTCCAGTACGTCAGGTCGCGCAGGAGCTTCCTGTACTCCACGGCGACGTTCTTCGAGCGGGCGAGCGTCACTGCGCGGCGGAGGTGCTCCGGCAGCTCGTCCTCGTGGGAGTCGAGCAGCGCGACGAAGCGTCTTTGCGCGCTCTCGTGCTCCCCGAGCTGCCCGAAGACGGCGCCGAAGTTCCCGCGGCCACCGAGCTCGGGGTGGAGTCCGAAGAGCCCGGCGACCAGGAAGAACGTGCGCGCCCCCTTCTCGTCTTGGGGGAGGAAAGGAACCACGTACGGCAGCGCATCCACCGTCGTCCCAGGCGGCCGGCCCAACCCGCGCCGGAGCTTCGCGAGCGCGCCGCGGTCGTCGCGCCGCGCGAGCCCCTCCAGGTGCGTCACGAACGCATCGATCAGCTCACGCATCGGCGGTCTCCTTCTCGTCGGTTGTGGTCAGCTCGCGTAGCTTCCAGTCGAGCAGGCCGGCTCCCTGGACCCGGGCCCGCAGCTCGCGGGCGCTCCGCCGCTGGACGTTCTCGCTGTGCTCGTGGAAGGCGGCCCAGGCACTCCGCTTCACCGCCTCCGTCCAGTCCGGGACCGCGCGTACGTCCTTCGCGCCGAGGCGGGCGAGGAGTGAGCGGAACGCGAGCTCGAGCCCGCCCCAGAAGCTCCGCATCGCGCGCGTCCTCGCCCCGGGCACTCCATCCCTGAAGACCTCGCCCAGATGGGACATCGATGCGTAGAGCGCCTTGCCGCAGGACTCCGCACGCTGGAGCGCGATGTCGAGGTCGTTCGCGCATCCAGGATCCTCGAGGACCCGCGGGGGCACGGACCATTCCTCGCGCCGCCAGAACAGCACCTTCGCCTTGTCGTTCGCCATCCCGAGCGACAGCACTCGGAGCGGTGAGTCCCGCGGGAGGATCTCCCGCTCCACCAACTCCGTCGCAAGACTCACGCAGGCGGGGCGGATGCGCCGCTGGTGCCCAGGGCCATCGCCGGCCGCTAGAAGGGCGGTGCTGTCTCGCCACAGCGCGCGGTCGGAGCGGAAGCCGATGGGGAGCTTGCCCTTGACCTCGTCCACTACATACCCCCAGAACCGGTTGTCGAACTCACGCGGGCATTGAAGGCCGCTCGCGAAGAACATGCTCGTCACGGCGGTCCCAGACCCTTGGGGATCGGGAAGCAATCGAACCATGCGGGAGCGCCACGTCAGGAAGTCGAGGGGGCCGCGCGGCGGTCGTTCGCGGGGGCTGTCGAGGCGATCGTGCTCCCATACCGGCCGGTCGGCGTCGCGACGGCCCGGGCTCGTGTCGAAGGGGGTGAGGTTGAGCAGCAGGGTTTCGAAGAGACTTGCCCCGATCGAGAAGATGGCAGCTCCCCCGACCATCGGCGCGTGGGTGAAGTTCGGGTGCTTGCCGAAGCGATTGCTGGTCGCGCCCACTCCCCCGCCCACGGCGAAGGACTGGGCCGTGACCAGCCACCGCGCGGCGACGCTGGGCGGCACCGACCTCACTCGCTCCTCGACGGAGTGGTCGAACAGCGTCGCGGCGTTGCCGGTCGCGATCTCGTGCGTGAGCTTGCTGACAGGCGTCGGCTCCTTGCCGGGAATCTCGAACCCGCCCACCTGGAAGAACGGATGCTTCTCGTCGAAGAGATCGAAACGATGGCGCCAGGCGTCCAGGTACTTCTCGACCTTGCGCCGATCGAGCTCCCCTTTGGCCCAGAGCACCTTCCACCCCCGGATGTCCTTCGGGCCCTCCAGCGCGGAGTAGAGGACGGCGAGCATGAGCCGCACGAGGGCGGCCGTCGCGAGCGGTGACTCGTCGCGCACCTCCCGGTACTCGTGCGCTCGCCCGAGAGCCTCGGCGAGTCCGACCTCCACGCGCCGCCCGGTGTGGTCGACGCAGGGGATCCATGCCTCGTTGACGAGATCGAACGTAGGCTTCATGCGCGTTCCTCCTCGAGGGGGCGGATGACGAGTCCGAGCTCAGGCGAGAGCTCGAGGCGGGTACGAAGACCGGGCGCCTCGAGCGCACCGTCCTGGAACTCCGCGATCCGACAGTCACGGAGCGCCGCAACCCGCTGCCAGGCGATCGGAACCGCCGTGGACGAGAAGTGTCGCCACCACTCCCAGCGCTGGATCGCGACGGACGACAACCGAATCCTCCGCACCGCATCGCGAGTCGGGATCGCGTTCGGATCGAGGATGAGCCCGTCCTGGAGGCGAAGCGTCTCGCCGTCCCGGTGGGCGCACACGACGGTCACCGACGGACGGGTCAGCCGGGTCCGAGCCTTCAGCGTGTGGTGGACGGGGGAGGTCTCGTCGTCGTCCAGCGTCAGCTGGACGGCGTAGAGATCTTCGATCCGATCCGGGTTGATGAACTGGACGGCTCCGGCCTTTGCCTGGTCCGTCTCGCGCCGGCGCTCCAGCTCGTCGCGAGCCTTCTCCAGCGCACCCCTGATGCGCGGGTCGTCGTGCGCATTGCGGTCCCCATAGACCTCCTCGATCAGGCTCGGCACGTCCGACGGCACGGACGTGTGTGTACGCTCGCGGATCGCGAGCCAGGTCCGCAGGAGGACGTACCGATCGTACACGTACTCGTGCACGCCGAGCTCTGGGAGGCCGTCCGCAAGGGGCGGCTCGAGCCAGTAGAGGGTGGGGTGGTCGAGCCCGGCGGGGCGCGAACGACTGGCGTGGCGGTGCAGCCTCCCGGCGCGCTGGAGCATCAAGTCTGCGGGGGCGAGGTCGGTCACCATTACGTCGAAGTCGAGATCGAGGCTCTGCTCGACCACCTGCGTCGCGACCAGGACCGCGCGCCGAGGCCTGGCGCCCTCTCTGCAGAACGCGCGGAGGACGTGCGCCTCGAGCTCGTGACGCTGGCCGGTCGGAAACCGAGCGTGAAAGAGAAAGTGGGCGCAGTCGCTGGGCAGGGCGCGGCGGATGGCGGCAAAGGCGCGTTGCGCACCGTCCACGGTGTTGCAGATCCACGCGGCACAGCCGCCGCCCGCCAGGCGTCCCGCGAGCGTGGCCGCGGCCGGGGCCAGCGCATCCGGCGCCGAGGGCAGCCTGCGCAGCTCGATGTCGCGGGAGGCGGGCGCTGCGGTCACGAAGGTCTCTGGGCTCCGGCCGGGGGAGACCGCGGTCACCTGCGGGTAGCCGCCCGTGGCTGGTTTCTCGGTCCCGCCGTAGGCGGCCACGAGCTCCTGGCGCCGGCTCGTTGGAAGCGTGGCGGAGAGGACGATCACTGAAGCGCCGAGCGCCGCGAGCCAGGCGAGGAGGTGGTCGAGCAGCTCGGACATGTACGCGTCGTACGCATGCACCTCGTCCAGGACCACGACCTTGTCCGCGAGACCGGCGAGGCGGACGAACACGTGCCGGACGGCCATCCCCGCGAGCAGCGCCTGATCGACCGTGCCGACGCCGAATGGCGCGATCAGCCGGCGCTTCGCCGCGGTGAACCAGGTCGACGCGCGGATCGTCGCTTCGGAATCCTCGTCGATCGCGGCGAGCCGCAGCTCGCGGTAGGTATCGTTCAGGTCGGAGAGACCGTGGAGCAGGTGGACGTCGACCTTTGCCCCGGCGAGCCGGCGTTCCAGGAAACGCACGAAGCGGTCGAACATCTGGTTGCTGGTCGCTTGCGTGGGGAGCGCGTAGTAGACGCCCGCTAGCCCCTGGCGCCGCACGAGAGTATCGGCGGCTGCGAGCGCCGCCTCGGTCTTGCCGAGGCCCATGGGTGCCTCGATGACGAGCATCGTCTGGCGCTCGTTGCGGGTCACCCACGACAAGACCGCGCGCTGTAGCTCGTTCGGTTCGAACCCGAATGCGGGCGCGAACTCGAGCTCGGTCGTGGGGGGCGTCCAGCCCGTCAGTCCCACGACCTCCATCGCGCGCTCGGCCTGTCGCAGCGATCCGGTGGCGTACGCGGCCGGGTCTTGAGCTCCGAGGATGTGGAAGGGGAAGTGGTCCGTCGAAGAACCGATCCAGTCGCAGAGGCTCGTCACGCCGGCGAGCGAGAGGAGCCAACCGGCGGGTGGCGGATCATCGCCGAGGGAACGCAGGGCTGCCCAGTCGGGCTCGAAGATCCGCTCCAGCACGCTCAGATGCAGGTCCTGGGCCTCGACCCAGGCACCGCTGGCGAACTCACGCTCGGTTGCTCGGTCCACGCGGACGAACGAACCGTGGTGCGCTGCCGACATTCGCGCGAGCGCGAGCGCCTGCTCGACGCTGCCGAGTCGTGCCTTCAGGAAGCGCTTCAACGCGAGTTGCGTCACGACGCCGTGGTCGGACTGAGCGTGCGGGCTCGCTCGGTATCCCCGGTCGGCGAGGCCGCGCCAGAGATCTTCACGCTTTCGCTGGAAGCCCGCCGATACCTTCCCGATGTCGTGCGCGGCGGCGAGGAACGAGAACAGGCCAACGACGGTGGCCTCGGCAACCCTCAGGTCATTCGCGAGCCGTCGGCGCAGACCGGCTGCGGTGGGCCGCTGGAGGAACGAGCGCACGACGTTCCCGACATCGACCATGTGGCAGATGACCGGGTGCGCCGACGCGCAGTCGCCGGCCTTGGCCCAGAACGCACCCAGCTCGAACGGGGCGGTCATCGAGCGATCACCCTGTCGTGGCAGCGGAGGTTGCGGTGTGCCGTCATGCTCGCGTCCCACGAACTCTCGTTGGGGTCAGGACCTCACCATTCGTCAATGGACCACGCTAGCTCTGACGTGTGTCACGCCGGGTCACGTCTCCCTGCATACCCGTCAGGGCGTCTCGGTGGGGTCAGGACCTCACCATTCGTCAATGGACCACGCTAGCTCTGACGTGTGTCACGCCGGGTCACGTCTCCCTGCATACCCGTCAGGGCGTCTCGGTGGGAGGTCTCCACAGCATCGCGCAGGTCATGGGGTTCGATCTCCCGCACGGCCGGCCCCAGGCCCGTCAGATACGCCACGAGCGGCGGCCCGATCGCGACCTCGACCTGGACCTCGAGGCTCCCGTCGGCGCGCCGATGGGTGAGTTGGCTCGGGTGGACCTTGCGCTCCAGCAAGAGATCGGCGACCTCGGGCGCCGCTACGAAGCTCACCCGCCGCGGACGGCCGCCCCACATCCGGAACGCGGCGCGGAGCTGGCGCTCCGGAGGCTCGCCTCCGGGCGGGGTGAAGCGCTCACCGGTAGGGCGCACCTCGTCGAAGCGATCGACGAGGAACGACTTCACGCGTGCGCTGTGATGGCACTGTGCGAGGAGGTATAGGCCGTCCTCCGCGATGTGCAGGTGCAGTGGATCGAGTCTCCGCTCGGAAGGGCGCGTCCTTCCACGGGACCGCGAGCGGTAGCGGGCAGCGATGGTCTCCCGCCCGGACATGGCTTCGATGAGGCGCCGCACGGTCTCGCTCCGGGCGCCGTAATCGCGTCCTCCGGCGGGCGCGCTCACGAGCCCGTCCGCCGCGCGGAAACGCTCCGCGAGGTCGCGCGGAAGCGTCGCCCGGATCTTGTCGAGCGCGCTCGCGGCGCCGTCGTGAATCATGGTGCCGGCGAGGCCCCCGAGGCCCTGGCGCGCGGCCATCAAAGCGAAGAGCTCGCTCCACGTCAGGGAGAGCTGGAGGCGATGTCGGTAGCCCTGAAGGATCCTCCAGCGCGCCCGCCGCCCGTCGCGGGTCGACGTGAGCGGCACGCCGGCATCCTCGAGGACCCGGAGATCGCGGTACACGGTCCTGCGCAGCACGCCGAGGTGGTCTGCGGCCTCCTCTGGCTCGAGGCCTCCGGGCCGAGCCTCGAGAAGCGCCAGCAAGCGCCACTGTCGAGCGAATGCGTCCCCGCGCAAGAACGACTCCCAGACGCCATGACGCTAGCAAGCAGACGTCAGCCCTGACACCCACAAACGGTGGGTACGAGTGTGGGCGCGAATGTCGGGTGATGGAACGTGGGGGCACGGTACCTCTCCTCGCATTCCGTCGGACTCTACGCAGCTCGACCCATTGACGCTGAGTGTCAGAGCGCCGTGCGACTCTCTTCTGGTGACCGCCGCGCCCCACATCGTCTCGCTGGCCTGCGAGCCCGTCGCCGGGTACGGCGCGCGCCCCTCTCCGCCCGCGTTCGACCTCCGCCCGTACACGCCGGGCGAGCTGTGGGAGCGGTCCGCGGCGGCGAGAAGGAGGCGGATGATTGCGAGCGGTGGCTGGCGACGGCGTCGCGCGCGCGGGCGGCGCTCGACCTCGCGATCGCGGAGGGACTGGCCGCACTGCGGATGGGCGATCTGCTCGCGGAGCTGAGCTACCACCTTCACGACTACGCGCGCGAGGTCCTGGGGATCGAGGGGCGGACGGCGCTGGATCTCGTGCGGCTCGCGAACGAGCTCCGGGTGCGCCCGCTCTTGCGGGAGGCGGTGCGGTCGGGCCGGGTCCGCTTCCGGGCGGCGCAGGTGGTGCTGCCCGTGGCGGTGGGTGACGCGGAGGCGGACTGGGTGGAGCGCGCGGCGACCGAGACGGTGCGCGGGCTGGAGAAGCTCGTCGCGGAAGCGCCCGGGGGCAAGGAGCCGGAGGAGGAGTGGGGGCGGATCTGTATCCGCTGCAAGCCGGAGGAGCGCGAGGTCGTGGACGCTGCCCTGGACGTCGCGGGGCAATTGCTCCCGGGCTCGCGCCGGTTCGAGCGGCTGGCGGCCATGGCGGAGGAGTACCTGGGGGAGTTCCCGACCGCGGCGGAGGAGGCGGAGGACGCTCCCGCTCGCCTGGCGAAGACGGAGCTGCGCAGCTTCTTCCGCCTCCCCCGTCGAGCGCAGGAGCTCGACGCGCGCAAGGCGCAGCTCGAGGCCGAGACAGATCGCTGGGCGGTGCTGGAGCGCGTCGCGGACGTCGCTGCGCCGGAGCTGAGCTTCGATGGGCTCACCTCCGCGAGCGACATCGACGCCCGCCTCCGCGATCTAGCGCGGCTGCAGAACGGCTGGGACGAGATCCTGGGCTACTGCGCCCACATCCTGAAGAAGAGCCGCATCCACGAGCTGCTCGGGTTCGCGGGGTTCCACCAGTACTGCGAGGAGCGCCTGGGGCTCCCGGCCCGCACGGTCGAGCAGCGCGCAGCGCTCGAGGAGCGGATGTGGGAGAGCCCGGCGCTGCGCGAGGCACGGCGACAGAAGCTCTCGTACGAGAAGCTGCGGGTCCTGGCCCGGCTCCCGGAGAAGCAGATCGCCTCGTCGATCCAGCGGGCCCGGACGATGACCTGCGTCGCGCTCCGGCACGAGGTCGAGGCGGCGGAGGAACGGCAGATGCGCGCGCGGCACCGGCTCGTGGCTCCTGAGCCGAAGCGGGTGGCGCTCCTCCTCGCGGCGGCGATCCGGTCGGTCCGGGCGCAGGTGGGGATGCCCATCGCAGATGGGACGTGCCTCGCGGTCGTCGCGGCGCACTTCCTGCGGGTCTGGGGCATGCCGGAGAAGCCCCGGAGCTCGTCCCAGCGGGTGCGCGCGCGGGACGAGGGACGCTGCACGGTGCCGGGCTGCAGCCGCGCGGCGTCCCATTCGCACCATGTCCTGTACCTCTCGCGCGGCGGGCACCGGACGGCTCTCTCCAACCAGACCGCCGTCTGCGCATTTCACCACCAGCGGTGCATTCACCCGGGGTACCTGCGCGTCTTCGGGAGGGCGCCGGACCGGCTGAAGTGGTTGCGCGGAGGGAAGCTCTGGACGGGGGTACCGGAGGAGGGCTGAGCGCCGCGTCAAGCGGCGTGCTCGCGCGCGCCGCGACCGCGCTCACGTCCGCGCCGCCAGCAGCTCGTCGTGCCCGTACGAGTTGTCGATCGCGCAGCGCCAGCGTCCGCCGGCGTCCTTCCGGAAGACGTACGTCGCGTGGCGGGTGACCTCGGGGAGGTTGGACGCGGACACGACGGTCCTCGCCAGGACGAGGGCGGTGTCGGCGGTCTCCAGGATCGTCATCCCGTCCTGCCGGAGGCGGAGGCGATGGTCGAAGTACGCGGCGATCCGCTCGAAGGCGCGCCGGATGGCGGCCTTCCCGACGGCGTGCGTGCCCGGCTGCACGACGAGGACGGCGTCCTCGGCGTAGAGGTCGAGCACGGCGTCGAAGTCCTCGCGGACGATGGCCGCGTCGGCCGCGGCGATGAGCTCCTCGAGCGCGTGCGCCATGTGGTCTCCGGTCAGACGCCCGCGACCACGTACAGCAGCACGTACACCGCCACGCCGGTCGCCGACACGTAGAGCCAGATCGGCGCGGTCGCGCGGGCGACCTTCCGGTGCGCGGCGAACCGGCTGCGCAGGCCGAGCGCGAGCGTCACGAGCACGAGCGGCGCGACGATCGCGGCGAGGAGCGTGTGCGAGCCGAGGATCGCGAGGTACGCGGCCCGGAGCGCCCCCTCGCCGGGGAAGCGGTGAACGCCGGTGAGGAGCACGCGCGTGACGTAGCCGGCGAGGAACAGCACCGACGCGCCGACGGCGCCCAGCATCAGCTTGCGGTGGACGTCCTGCCGGCCCCGCCGGATGGCGACCCAGCCGGCGACGACGAGGAGGCCTGCGAGCGCGTTGAGGCCGGCGTTGACGGCGGGGAGCGTGGTCTCGAGCGTCATGTGCGAGGGGCCCTCCGGGAGGCGAGCGCGGCGAGCGCGACCGCGACGGCGGCGAACGCGGCGCAGACGGCGAGGTCGCGCCCGGCGCCGCCGGGGAGCGCGCCCGGCGGAGCGAAGCGGAGCCCTCCAGGTCCATCGGGGCCGGCGAGGGCGTGGCGCGCCGCCGAGACGGCGTACGAGATCGGGTTGGCGTGCATGAGGGCGGCGAGCGCGGGCCGGTCGGCGGGGACCGGGAACATCGCGCCCGAGACGACCCAGAGCGGCACGAGCAGGGTCATCTGGATGGCGTGGTAGCCCTGCGGGCTGTCCACGACCCACGCCACGGCGAAGCCGATCCCGGCGAGCGCGACGGCGGAGAGCGCCAGCGCGCCGGCGAGCAGCGGCCCGTCCATCGCGCGGAACGGGAAGCCGGCGGCGGGCGCGAGGAGGAGGAACAGCGCGGCCTGCGTCAGCGCCACCGACGCGGAGCCGGCGCACTTGCCGAGCACGAGGGCGAGCCGCGAGCCGGGGCCGGCGAGCACGGTCTGGAGGAAGCCGCGCTGGCGATCCTCGATGACCGAGAGCGTCGTGAAGATGGCGGCGAACAGCACGACCATGAGCACGACGCCCGGGAAGAAGTACGCGAGATAGCCGGTCGCGCCGGCGCCGTCGCCGCCGTACCGGAACGTCCCGGACATCCCGGCGCCGAGGACGAGCCAGAAGAGGACGGGCTGGCCGAGCGCGCCGACGAGCCGCGAGGGCTGGCGGAAGAACCGGACGAGGTCGCGGCGCCAGAGGACGCCGATCGCGGCGAGGTCGAGGGCGAGGGAGCGCAGCGGGGCGGGCGGCGCGCTGGGCCGCCGCGCGGCACGCGGCGCTCGGGCGCGGGCGCGGGCTCGTTCACGCGAGGGCGCGGGTCCGGCGGGCTCGGCCTCGAGCGAGGCGCCGGTCACCGCGAGGTACGCGTCGGCGAGCGTGGGGCGCCGGATCGAGACGGTCCGCAGCCGCCCGGGCGGGAACGCCTCCACCACCCGCGGGACGAGCGCGTGCGCGGCCTCGCGCTCGACGTGGACGCCGTCGGGGCGGACGCGCGCGGCGAGCCCGAGGCGGCGGGAGAGCTCGGCCGCGATCTCCTCCGGCGCGTCGGCCTCGATCACGACCACCTCGCCCGGCACGCGGGCGCGCAGCGCCGCGGGCGGCGCGTCGGCGACGACCCGCCCGCCCGCGAGCACGACGAGCCGGTCGCAGCGCTCGGCCTCCTCGGGCCGGTGCGTCGCGACGACCACGGTGAGGCCGGCGGTCCGGCGCCGCGCCTCCACCTCGGCCCAGAACGCGCGGAACGACGCGGCGTCGAGGCCGGTCGTGGGCTCGTCCATGACCAGCAGCGCGGGCGCGTGGACGAGGGCGGCGCAGAGCTCGACCCGGCGCCGCATCCCGCCGGAGAGCCGCTCGACCGGCTCGCGCGCGCGGCCGGCGAGCCCCGCGCCGGCGAGCAGCTCCTCCGCCCGGGCGCGCGCCTCGCCGCGCGGGACGCGGCGGAGCGCGGCCGCGAGCCGGAGGTTCTCCTCGGCGGAGAGCTTGCCGTCGAGGCCGGACGACTGGAAGACGAAGCCCGCCGCGGCCCGGAGCGCCCGGGCGCCGCGCGCGAGCGGGCGGCCGTCGAGCTCGACCGCCCCGGCGCCGGCCGGGAGCAGGCCGGCCAGGATCGCGAACAGCGTCGACTTGCCGGCGCCGTTCGGGCCGAGGACGCCGACGATCTCGCCGGGGTTCACCGAGAGCGAGACGTCGCGCAGGACCTCGCGGCCGGCGCGGTGGACGGTGAGGCCCTGGAGCGAGAGGCGTGGTGGGACGGGACCTTGCGTGACCGGGGTGGGCGGTCCGGGCGCGGGCGCGGGCACGGGAGGGATCACCGGAAGACCGCGAGCACCGCGAACAGCGCCGTGAGGTACGCGAGGGTGGCGAGGAAGAACCCGCGGGCCCAGGCGCCCCGCCCGCGGAGGCCGAGGCCGGCGTGCGCGAGCAGGCCCGCGCCGAGCACCGCCGCGGCGATCCCGTAGCCGCGCCCGATCACCCCGGCGGCGAGCGGCAGGAACGAGACCGCCACCAGCAGGACGCTCGTCGCGAAGATCGCCCTCCGGGTGGCCGGCTCGCCGTGGGCACGCGCGAAGACCGGCAGGCCGGCGCGCGCGTAGTCGTCCTCGAGGTACAGGGACACCGCGAGGAAGTGCGGGAGCTGCCAGGCGAACAGGACCGCGAACAGCGCGAGCGCGCCGGCGTCGAGCCGGCCCGTCACCGCCGTCCACCCCATCGCCGGCGGGATGGCGCCGGGCACCGCGCCCACGAACAGCGCCAGCGGCGAGCGCCGCTTGAGCGGCGTGTAGACGAGCACGTACGAGAGGAGCGCCACGACCGCGAGCAGCGCGGTGAGCGGACCGGCGACGAGCGCGAGCACGGGGATGGCGAGGGTGGGCACGAACACGCCGAGCCCGATCGCCACGAGCGGATCGAGCCTCCCGGCCGGGAGCGGGCGGTCCCGCGTGCGCCGCATGCGGGCGTCGAGGTCCCGCTCCATGAAGCAGTTGAGCGCGTTGGCGGCGCCGACGACGGCGGCGGTGGCGAGCACGGCGAGCACCGCCCGCGCGGGCGAGATGTCGCCGGGGGCGAGCCACATGCCGCCCCCGCAGGTGATCATCACCAGGGTCGAGAGCCGCGGCTTCGAGAGGAGGACGACGTCCCGGAGCTGGACGAGCGGCGAGGTCGTGACGCGCGCGGGCGCCAGGGCGGTCGTCATGCGCCCCGTGCCTTAGTGGCGGCTCGGACGGGGGTCAACGTCGCGTTCGGGGCTCGCACCCGCGCCGCGGGACCGCGGCGAACCGCCGGAGCAGCTCAGGGCTCCTCGTCCTCGGCCGCCTCCTCGGCGTCGTCGTCGAGCTCGGCCTCGTCGTCGAGCGCCTCGACCTCGATCTCGGCCGCCGGCTTGGGCTCGACGACGCGGGCGCGCGAACGACGCTCGGACGGTGGCGGGGCCTTGAGCGCAGGGCTCTCGCGCTGGTCGGCGCCGCACTTCGGGCAGAGCGGCTCCGGCTTCTTGAGATCGTAGAACTTCGTCCCGCACTTGAAGCAGGTGTGCTTGGTGCCGAGGTCCTTCGCAGGCATCGTCGTTTGCCCCGTGCGTTCCGTGTCTTGCGTGGGTTTGCTGGGGACGGGGCTTTATCGCAGCGCCGGAGGGCGCGTCAAAGGAATTGCTTCGGCTTCGCCCTCGCCCCGTCGGCGGGCGGAGCCCGCATGATTTGAGAAATCGAGCCGCACGGCTCGACCGGGGCCCGGGCGCCGACTATCATCCCCCGCTCCCCGAGGGCGGGGGCGAGGCCATCGAAATGCGAGTGGAAACGGCCAGGTTGGAGCGGCGGCTCATCCGCGCGACCGCCGAGGCGATCCGGGACTTCGACCTGGTCGGCGAGGGCGACCGCATCATGGTGGCGGTCTCCGGCGGGAAGGACAGCTACACGCTGCTCCACGTCCTCCAGCGGCTCCGCGAGCGCGCCCCCGTGCGGTTCGAGCTCGTCGCGGTCAACCTCGACCAGGGGCAGCCCGGCTACCCGGCGCACGTCGTCGAGGAGCACTTTCGGGCCGTCGGCGTCCCGTACCGGATGATCCGGCGCGACACCTACTCGGTCGTGAAGCGCGTCATCCCCGAGGGCAAGAGCACCTGCTCCGCCTGCTCGCGCTTCCGCCGGGGCGTCCTGTACGACGCCGCCGTCGACCTGGGCTGCACGAAGATCGCGCTCGGCCATCACCGCGACGACCTCATCGAGACGCTGCTCCTCAACGCGCTCTACGCGGGCTCGCTCAAGGCGATGCCGCCGAAGCTCCGCGCCCGGGACGGGCGGAACGTGGTCATCCGGCCGCTGTGCTACGCCGCCGAGGCCGACATCGCCGCGTTCGCGGCGGCGATGGCGTTCCCCATCGTGCCCTGCGATCTCTGCGGCTCGCAGCCCAACCTGCGCCGCAAGCGGGTGAAGGGGCTCCTCGCGGAGCTCTCGGCCGAGCACCCCGCCGTGAAGGGGAACCTCCTCAACGCGCTCGGGCGTGTGGTGCCGTCGCACCTGCTGGACGCGAGGCTCCAGCGAGCGGTCGAGGGATCGGACGGTCCCGACCCATGGGTCGACGCCGAGGACGACGACGCGTGCGGCCCCGAAGAGCTCGTGGCGCTCGGCGGGTCGCCCGGGGGACATCGGGACCACCCGGCGGCCGCCTTGAATCCGGCGCGCAGGTCACCGTAGGATCCGCGCCGGGTGATCTTCGCGTGCGATCGCTGCGGTCGGCGGTACTCCGTCCCGGACGACCGCGTCCAGGGCCGAGCGTTCCGCGTGACGTGCAAGGCCTGCGGTCAGGTCATCCGCGTCGCGCCCGGCGCCGGGGCGCCGGCGGCCGCCCGGCCGGCTCCCGCCGTCCCGGCGCCGCCCGTGACTCCAGCGGCGCAGCGTCCCCCCGCGCCGCCGCCGCTCACCCCCGCGCCCCCGCCTGCCGTCGCCCCGCGCGCGCCCGCGCCGGAGCTCGTCGCGGCGCCGGAGGCCGAGCGCGAGATCACCGACGCCGACCGCGCCTGGCTCTCCGACGGGGCGCGCGCCCCCGCCCGCGAGACCTCCACGACCCTCGAGCTCACCGGCAGCGTCCTCGCGTCGGCGGACCCGGTGCGGCGCGCGGAGCGGGGCCCCGGGCTCGTCC
>Ga0196976_1000783_pt1 | contig 18002 bp, 13 predicted proteins | sample S3v_513CmetaG_FD_148644 | JGI IMG/M metagenome (GOLD analysis project Ga0196976, IMG submission 148644) | Soil microbial communities from Anza Borrego desert, Southern California, United States - S3+v_5-13C | ecosystem: Environmental > Terrestrial > Soil > Desert | place: USA: California...
GTCGAGGTAGACGGCGTCCCGGCCGCCGACGCCCATCTTCATCTCGCGGCAGACCTGGAAGATCTCGCGGGTGCCGACGTCGCGGGGCACGAGGTTCCCGAACTTCGGGTAGCGCTCCTCCAGGAAGTACCAGGGCTCGCCCTTCGGCGGCATGGGCTTCCCGGTGACCGGGTCGGTGGCGCGGCCGTCGGACGGGACCCAGACGCGGCCGCCCTCGCCGCGGAGCGACTCGCTCATGAGGCGGAGCTTGTCGTCGCCGGGGATCGCCGAGGGGTGGACCTGGATGAACTCGCCGTTCGCGTAGAGCGCGCCCTCGACGTAGGCGCGCGCGGCGGCGGAGCCGGTGTTGATGACCGAGTTGGTCGAGCGCCCGAACACGACCCCCGGCCCGCCGGTGGCGAGGCAGACCGCCTCGGCCGGGAAGGCCTGGAGCTCGAGCGTCCGGAGATCCGCGGCGACGATGCCGCGGCAGGCGCCGTCGTCGTCGAGCACGTTCCCGAGGTACTCCCAGTACTCGAACTTCCGTACGAGCCCCTCGACCTCGTACCGCCGGACCTGCTCGTCGAGGGCGTACAGGAGCTGCTGGCCGGTCGTCGCCCCGGCGAAGGCGGTGCGGTGGTGGAGCGTCCCGCCGAACCGCCGGAAGTCGATGAACCCCTCCGGCGTCCGGTTGAAGGTCACGCCCATGCGGTCGAGCAGGTAGATGATGCCCGGCGCCGCGTAGCACATCCCCTTGACCGGCGGCTGCTCGGCCAGGAAGTCGCCGCCCTTGAGCGTGTCCTTCACGTGGATGTCGGGGTGATCCCCTTCACCCTTCGTGTTCACCGCGCCGTTGATGCCGCCCTGGGCGCAGACCGAGTGGGAGCGCTTCACGGGGACGATGGAGAACACGTCCACGCGCTTGCCCGCCTCGGCGAGCTTCAGCACCGTCATGAGGCCGGCGAGACCGCCGCCGACCACGATGTAACGACCTTCGGCCATGGAGTTCGAGCCTCGCTGCAGTTAGGAGAGGGTCCGGAAGCGGAAGACGGTGTAGAGGATCGCGGCGGAGAGCGCGAGGAACACGCCCCAGCCCGCGAGCTCGACCCGCGCCTGCGCCTTGCGTCCGACCGCGAGGCCCCAGGAGTAGGCGAACCCGAAGAGCCCGTTGCCGAGGTGGAACGCGGCGGCGATCCCGCCCACGACGTACGCGACGGTCCAGCCGAGCGGGTACACCGCCTCGTGGACGTGGAGCGCCGTGGGCAGCTCATCCGGCCCGCGGAGCAGGCCGGGGGAGATCCGGAGCTGCCACACGTGCAGCGCCATGTACGCGAACGCGATGAGGCCGCTCCAGCGCTGCGCGGTGTAGAGCCAGTTCCGGCGGTACGGGTACTCGGCGGTGTTGGACGCGCCCGTGTACCAGATCCAGAACCCGTACAGCGAGTGGAAGAGGATGGGGACGAGGAGGAGGCCGACCTCGATCGCGTAGAAGAGCGGCCGTGGGGCGAGCCCCCACAGGTCGCGGATCGCCTCGTTGTAGCTCTCGGCGCTGATGCCGATCTTGAGGTTCTCGAACAGGTGGAAGAGGAGGAACGCGCCCACCGGCACGATCCCGCTCAACGAGTGGAGCTTGCGCAGCAGGAAGGAATGATCCTTCGCGGGCGCAGCTGTGGCGGCCTCGGACATCTCGCCTCCCGGCAGAAGAGAGCCGACCCCCGGGAGCCCGGGGGTCGGCGGTCGAAAGCGGGAGGATTCTACAGGCTAGAGGCCCGTCTCGGAGACGGACTTTCTGACGCTGGCCACCGACTTCTCGAACATGGCCTTCTCGGCCGCGTCGAGCTCGACCTCGAGGATGCGCTCGACGCCGCCGGCGCCGATCACCACCGGAACGCCCACGAACAGCCCCTTCACGCCGTACTGGCCGTCCAGGTAGGCGGAGCACGTCAGGACGCGCTTCTTGTCCTGCAGGTACGACTCGGCCATCGTGATCGCGGAGATCGCGGGCGCGTAGAAGGCGGAGCCGGTGCCGAGGAGCTGGACGATCTCGCCGCCCCCCTTCCGCGTGCGCTCCACGATCGCATCGAGCGTGCCCTTGTCGAGCAGCCTGGTCAGCGGGACGCCGTTCGCCGAAGAGTACCGCAGGAGCGGCACCATGTCGTCGCCGTGGCCGCCGAGCACGAGCGCGGTGACGTCCTGCGGCGAAACGCCCGCGGCGGCGCCGACGAAGTACTGGAACCGGGCCGTGTCGAGGACGCCGGCCATCCCGACCACGCGGTGCGGCGGGAAGCCCGTCCCCTTCTGCATGGCGTACACCATGGAGTCGAGCGGGTTGGTCACGACGATGACGAAGGCCTCGGGCGCGTTCTCCTTGATGCCCTGCGCGACCTTGGAGATGGCCTCGAGGTTGACCTTGAGCAGGTCCTCGCGGCTCATGCCCGGCTTCCGCGGGATGCCCGCGGTGACGATGCACACGTCGGCGCCCTTGATCGTCCCGTAGTCCGTGGTGCCCGCGCCGCTCAGCTCGACGTCGAACCCGAACACGCCGCGGGTCTCCTGCAGGTCGAGCGCCTTGCCCTTCGCGACGCCCTCCATGATGTCCACGAGCACGACGTCGCCGAGCGAGCGCTGCCCGGCGAGGAGCGCGAGCGTGCCGCCGATCTGTCCCGCGCCGATGAGCGCGATCTTCTTCCGAGCTGCCATGTCCCGACCTCCCTGGTGCGCCCGCGGGGCGCGTTTCACTGCATGTGCTTCACGATCTCGTCGCCGAACTCCGAGCACTTCACCTCGACGGCGTCCGCCACCCCCTCCGCCTTCATGAGCCGCGCGAAGTCGTAGGTGACGCGGTGGCCCGCGATCGCCCCGTCCATCCCACGGATGATGAGATCCGCCGCCTCGGTCCACCCCATGTGCCGCAGCATCATCTCGCCGGAGAGGATCACCGACCCCGGGTTCACCCGGTCGAGGTCGGCGTACTTGGGCGCCGTGCCGTGCGTCGCCTCGAAGATGGCGTGGCCCGTGACGTAGTTGGCGTTGCCGCCCGGGGCGATGCCGATCCCGCCCACCTGCGCCGCGAGCGCGTCGGAGAGGTAGTCGCCGTTCAGGTTGGGCGTGGCGATGACGTCGAACTCGTCGGGGCGCGTGAGCACCTGCTGGAGCGTGATGTCGGCGATGGCGTCCTTCACGAGCACCCGCCCGCCGGCGAGCGCCTCCTTCTGCTCGGCGTTGGCCGCGTCCTCGCCCCTGGCCGCCTTCGTCCGCTCCCACTGCTCCCAGGTGTAGACCCGGTCGCCGAACTCGCGCTCGGCCAGGGCGTAGCCCCATCCCCGGAACGCACCCTCCGTGAACTTCATGATGTTGCCCTTGTGGACGAGCGTCACGCTCTTGCGCCGGTTCGCGATGGCGTAGGCGATCGCCGCGCGGACGAGGCGCTCGGTCCCCTCGCGCGACACGGGCTTGAGCCCGATGCCGCTCGTCTCGGGGAACCGGACCTTCTTGTGCTCCTTCGGGAACTCGCGCTCGAGGAAGGCGAGCACCTTCTTCGCCGCCTCGCTCCCGGCCTCCCACTCGATCCCGGCGTAGATGTCCTCCGTGTTCTCGCGGAAGATCACCATGTCCACCTTGTCGGGCCGCTTCACCGGCGAGGGCACGCCCTTGAACCAGCGCACCGGGCGCAGGCACACGTACAGGTCGAGGAGCTGGCGGAGGGCGACGTTGAGCGACCGGATGCCGCCGCCGATCGGCGTCGTGAGCGGGCCCTTGATCCCGATGACGTACTCGCGGAAGGCCTCGATGGTCTCGTCGGGGAGCCAGTTGTTGAACCGCTTGAACGCCTTCTCGCCGGCGTAGACCTCCGCCCAGGCGATGGAGCGCTTGCCGCCGTAGGCCTTCTTCACGGCGGCGTCGAAGACGCGGACGCTGGCGCGCCAGATGTCGCGGCCGGTGCCGTCGCCCTCGATGAACGGGATGATGGGGTGGTCGGGGACGGAGAGCTTCCCGCCGACGAGGGTGATCTTCGCGCCGTGCTGTGGCACCACGGGCCGGGCGTCAGGCATGTGTGAACCTCGATGGGAACGGAGTGAAGCGGCCCCTGGGGCCTCGAACGCCCTCGGTCTAACCGGGCTGCTGCCCGCCTGCCGCCCGAGATGGCCACGAGACGTATCGCAAGCGTTTCGGCCCGGTCAAGCAACCGGCCGTGCGTCAAAACGGACCTAGTGCACCGCGGGATCCGCCTCTCCCACCTCCTGGACGGGCTGCGGGGGCGGCGGATCCTTCGGCAGGCGGACCGTGAACGTCGCCCCCGCCCCGGCCTCGCTCGCCACGTCGATTGTCCCCCCGTGCGCCTCGACGATCTGCCGCGCCACGTACAGCCCGAGGCCGAGGCCTCCGAAGTGCTGCGCGGGCACGGCGCGCTGGAACCGCTCGAACACCCTCGCCTGGTGCTCGGGGGCGATGCCGATCCCCTGATCCGAGACCTCCAGGAAGACGAACGCGCCGTCCGGCCAGACCCGGAGCCGGACCGGCTTCCCCTCCCCGAACTTCCCGGCGTTCACGAGCAGGTTGCCCACGACCTGCTCGATCCGCAGGCGATCGAACCGGGCCGGCGCGGGCACGAGGTCATAGGCGAGCTGGGAGCCGCTCCGGCCGATGTCCGCCTCGATGTGGCTCGCCGCCTCGCGCGCCACCTCGGCGAGGTCCGCCTCCTCGAGGCGGACCTCGATCCGGCCGAGCCGCATGCGCGAGACGTCGAGCAGCTCGTTGACGAGCAGCGACAGCCGGCGGGTCTGCCGCTCGAGCGCGCGGAGCTTCGGGTCGAGCAGCTGGGGGGCCGCCCCCTGGAGGCGCGTGGCCGCCTTCTGGAGGAGCTGCAGCTGGAGCTGGAGCGCGGTGATCGGCGTGCGCAGCTCGTGCGACGCGATGGACAGGAACTCGTCGCGCTCGCGGACCTCCTCCTGCGCCTTGCGCCACAGCCGCGCCCGCTCCTCCGTCTTGCGGCGCTCGGCGACGTCGCGGACGGCCGCGATGGTGCACGGCTTCCCGTCCACCTGGATCGGCGAGAGGCTGATCTCCGCCGGGAACTCGGTCCCGTCCCTCCGCAGGCCCGAGAGGTCGAGCCCGAGCCCCATCGGCCTGCGGCGGGGCGCCGCCTGGTAGCTCGCGCGGTGGACCTGGTGCATGACGCGGTATCGTGCGGGCAGCAGCACCTCGATCGGCCGGCCGACCAGGTCCGCGCGCGGGTAGCCGAACAGCGCCTCACCGCTCGAGTTGACGAAGAGGATGGTACCGCCGTCGTCTGCGATGACCAGCGCGTCCGGCAACGACTCGAGGATCTCGAGGTCCACGACACCCAGATTGTGCTGCCGGGCGCCCCGGCGTGCAGCCCGGGGCCCCGTCCGTGGGCTCGGCAGGCGCGGTGGCCCCCGGCCGGGCGAGCGCCGCGTCAACCCCGCGCCGCCGGCATGGCCAGCCGGACCGCCTCCGGCGAGAAGTCGTAGATCGACTCGAGCCGGACGTTCCGGTACCGCTCCAGCTTGAACGCCATCCGCGACAGGAGCGCGAGGAGCCCCGCGACGTCGGGCGCGCCGCCCTTGCCGGCGGCCTTCTTCCGGCGCTTCACCTCGCCCAGGATCGGCCGCCGCGCCTCGCGCGGGTGGTAGAGGAACGCGCCCGAGAAGAAGAGCTGCCCCTCGAACGGCAGCAGCCGCGCCTCGAGCACGTCCCCCTTCTCCAGGCCGACGAGCTGGCGCCGCTCGGTGACGTCGTGGTCCTTGCCCGTGAACAGATCGCGGACCCGCACCTTCCCCTCGGAGATCCGCCGGACCTCGAAGAGCGCGTGGACGTTCTGGCCCAGCGCGAGGTAGGCGGCGCGGTCCTCCGCCGTGAGCGACGCGCCCTCCGCCTCGAGGAACTCCTCGAGCGTCGTCGGGCCCGTGCCGCCGGCGCGGTAGTCGTAGAGGTAGCTGTCGAGCATCCCGTTGATGCGCGACTCGTAGCTCCGGTCCTCCTCGTGCGGCTCGCCGTACGCGCCGAAGTGCGCCCGGCGCGCGTCCAGCAGCCGGTCCTTCCGCGGCTCGGCCGTGCCCCACGCGAGCAGCCGATCGTGGAGCGCCTGCAGGGTCATCGGCGGCGCTCCATCATCTCGACGAACCGGCCGAACAGCGCCCGCGCGTCGTGGGGGCCGGGCGAGGACTCGGGGTGGTACTGGACGCCGAAGGCGGGGACGTCGAGCACCTCGATCCCCTCGACCGTCTTGTCGTTGAGGTTGAGGTGCGTGACCTTGGCCCGCTTCCCCAGGCTCGCGGCGTCCACCGCGAACCCGTGGTTCTGGGCGGTGATGTCCACCTTGCCCGTCGCGAGATCCTGGACCGGCTGGTTCGCGCCCCGGTGGCCGAACTTGAGCTTGTAGGTCTTCGCCCCGATCGCGAGCGCGAGGATCTGGTGCCCGAGGCAGATCCCGAAGATCGGGACCTTGCCGAGGATCCCCGCCACGGCCTCGCGCGCTCCGACCACCGCGTCCGGGTCGCCCGGGCCGTTGGTGAGGAAGACGCCGTCCGGCTTCAGGGCGAGCGCCGCGTCGGCGGTGGTGCGCGACGGCACGACCGTGACGCGGCAGCCGGCGTCGGCGAGCAGCCGGAGCATGGCGCGCTTCAGGCCCCAGTCGTAGGCGACGACGTGGAACCTCGGCGCGGCCTCCTGCGCGCGCTCCCCGGCGGTCCAGGCGTCCGCGCCCTTCTCCCGCCACTCGTACGGCGCCCCGGTCGAGATCCGCGTCGCGAGATCCTGGCCCTCCATACCCGGCAGCGCGCGCGCACGCTCGACGAGCGCCTTCGCGCTGCCCTCGGTCGAGACGACGCCCATCTGCGCGCCGGCGTTCCGGATGTGCCGCGTCAGGCGCCGCGTGTCGATCCCGGAGATGCCCACGACCCCGTGCGCCCTCAGGTAGGCGTCGAGCGACCTCTCCGCGCGGAAGCTCGAGGGCTCCTCGGCGTGGTGCCGGACGACGAACCCGGTGGCGTGCGGCCGGGCGGACTCCTCGTCGACCCGGTTCACCCCGTAGTTCCCCTGCTCCGGGTAGGTCATGCAGATGATCTGCCCGACGTACGACGGGTCGGTCAGGATCTCCTGGTACCCGGTCATCGAGGTGTTGAAGACCACCTCACCGGAGGCCTCACCCGTCGCACCGACCGAGTGGCCTTCGAAGGTGGTCCCGTCCGCTAGCGCCAGGATGGCCTTCTTCATCGATCCGCCCTGCCCTCCTCGTGGACGATACGTCCGCCCACGACGGTGTGTGTACAACGCCCCGTGAGCCGCCTTCCCTTCCACGGGCTGTTCTTGCTCTTGCTGCGGAGCCGCTCCGGCGCGACCACCCACTCCGCCGCCGGATCGAGGACCGCGACGTCCGCCGGCGCGCCGCGGGCGAGCCGGCCGCCGGGCAGGCCGAACGCGGCCGCCGGGGCCGCGGTGAGCGCCTCGACGAGCCGCCGCTCGGCGAGCAGGCCGCGCCGGACGAGCTCCAGGCAGACGGGGAACGCGGTCTCGAGGCCGACGATCCCGTTCGCGGCGACGTCGAACTCGACGTCCTTCTCCTGCACCGCGTGCGGCGCGTGGTCGGTGGCGATCGCGTCGAGCGTCCCGTCGGCGAGCCCTTCGCGGCAGGCGTCGACGTCGTCCTGCGCGCGGAGCGGCGGGTTCATCTTGTAGTCGGTCGAGTACCCCGACGCCGCCAGGTCCTCGTCGGTGAGCGCGAGGTGGTGCGGGGTGACCTCGGCGGTGACCGGCAGCCCGCGCCGCTTCGCCTCTCGCACGGCGCGCACGGCGCCGCGGGTGGAGATGTGCGCGATGTGGAGGCGCCCGCCGGTCAGCTCGGCGAGCGCGAGGTCGCGCAGCACCATCACGTCCTCGGCCTGCCCGGGGATGCCGTTCAGGCCGAGGCGCGTGGAGACCGCGCCCTCGTGCATGACGCCCTTGCCCACGAGCGCGAGGTCCTCCTCGTGCACGGTGAGCGGCAGCCCGAAGGCCCGCGCGTACTCCAGGGCGCGCCGCATGAGCGCCGCGTTCATCACCGGCTTGCCGTCGTCCGAGAGCGCCACGCAGCCCGCCTGCTTGAGCTCGCCGTACTCGGCCAGCTCCTCGCCCGCCGAACCCTTCGAGATGCAACCCACCGGGTAGACGCGCGCCAGGCCCGCGGCGGCGGCCCGGGCCAGCACCAGCTCGGTCACCGCGGCGGTGTCGTTCACCGGGCGCGTGTTGGGCATCGCGCAGATCGCGGTGAACCCGCCCGCGACCGCCGCGGCAGCGCCCGTCGCGACGGTCTCCTTGTACTCCTGGCCCGGCTCGCGCAGGTGCACGTGGAGGTCGATGAACCCCGGCGTCACCCACCGCCCGCGGGCGTCGATGGCGCGCGCCTCGCGCGGCCGCTCGACCCGCTCGGCGACCTCCGCGACGAGGCCGTCCCGGATCACCACGGTCCGGACGGCGTCGGTACCGCTCGCCGGGTCGATCACCCGGCCCCCTTCGATGAACAGCAGGTCGGCCATGCGTCACGCCCTCGCCGAGGTCTTGGCCTCGGCCGCGGCCTCGGGGCCGCCCGCCAGGAGGTAGAGGAGCGCCATGCGCACCGCGACCCCGTTCTCCACCTGGTCGAGGATCACGGAGCGCGCCCCGTCGGCCACGTCGGGCTCGAGCTCGACGCCGCGGTTGATGGGGCCCGGGTGCATGACGAGGCAGCCGGGGGTGAGCCACTCGGCGGCCTTCCGCGCGTTGAGGCCCCAGAGGCGCGAGTACTCGCGCGTGCTCGGGATGAGCGGGTCCCCGATCCGCTCGTGCTGGATGCGGAGCATGATGACCGCGTCCGCCCCGGCGACCGCCTCGCGGAGCGCGTGGTGCACCGTCGCGCCCAGGCGCTCGACGCCGGGCGGGATCATCGTCGGCGGACCGCACACCCGCACGCGGGCGCCGAGCGCGAGGAGCCCGTAGATGTCGGACCGCGCCACGCGCGAGTGGGTGATGTCGCCGACGATCGCGATCGTCTTCCCCTCCAGCGTCCCGAGCTTCTCGCGCAGCGTGAAGCAGTCGAGGAGCCCCTGGCTCGGGTGCTCGTGGGCGCCGTCGCCGGCCGAGATGACCGCGCAGCCCACCCGGCTCGCGACGAGGCCGGGGGCGCCGCCGGCCGAGTGCCGGATGACGATCACGTCCGGCCGCATCGCCTCGAGGTTCCGCACCGTGTCGATGAGCGTCTCGCCCTTGGTGACCGAGGACGCGCTGGCGGTCCAGTTGAGCGCGTCGGCCGAGAGGACCTTGGCCGCGACCTCGAACGAGCTCCGGGTCCGGGTGGACGCCTCGAAGAAGAGGTTCACCACCGATTTCCCGCGCAGGCTGGGGACCTTCTTGATCGGGCGCTGGAGGACCTCCTTCATCGAGACCGCGAGGTCGAGGACCTCGACGATCTCCTCGCGGGAGTAGTCCGCGAGCCCCAGGCAGTGCTTGTGGCGGCCGATCACGACGGCCTCCGCGTCACGATCACCGCGTCCGCGGCGGCGCCCGCCTCGGTGAGCCGGACCTGGACGTCGTCCTGCGGCGCCGCCGAGAGGCGCGTCCCGACGAAGTCGGCGGCGATGGGCAGCTCGCGCCCGCCGCGGTCGACGAGGACGAGGAGCCAGACCCGCCGCGGCCGCCCGAAGTCCACGAGCTCGTCGAGCGCCGCGCGGACCGTGCGCCCGGTGTAGAGCACGTCGTCCACGAGCAGGATGGTCTTGCCGTCGACGGGGAACCGGACGTCGGTCGGGCCCACGACGGGCACCGCGCCCTTCTCGTCGAGGTCGTCGCGGTAGAGCGCGATGTCGATGGTCCCCGCCGGCGGGGTGACGCCGATCCGGTTCGCGAGCCTGGCGCGCAGCCGCTCGGCGAGGTGCACGCCGCCGCGCCGGATGCCCACGATCGCGAGCCCCTTCTCCCCGTCCTCGGCACGGGCGCGCGCCGCCACCTCGGCGGCGAGCCGGTCCAGCGCGCGATCGATCTCTGCCGCGTTCATGGGCGCCTCCCTCAGCGGCTCAGTCCCCAGTCGGGGTGCGTCAACTCGGCGGTGAGATCCACCTCCAGCGTGATCTCCGTCCATCGGTTCACGAGCGGATAGCGGACGGGGCGCGTGTACTCGAACTGGACGTGCAGGGTGGGCGGATCCTCCTCCGCGGCTCGTTCCCAGATCACGGCACCCGGATCCAGGTCGACCGCCGGCGCCTCCACAATCTCCCCGTCGTCGTCTGGCACCTCCTGCTCGGTGCGCCTGCGCAGCTCGGCCACCATCCTGGTGAGCAGGCCCGCGTCGTTCCGGTCCTTCACCGCACGATTCATGTAGTCGCGGACGACCTGCTTCACCTCGAGGTGCATCATCCAGACCGGGGTCCACGTCCAGGCGAGGAACCCACCGCCGACCACCAGGACCAGCAGGAGCGCCGTGACCCAGGTGATGCCGCCGCGCGCGAGGGCGGCGCGTGGAGTCGAGGGGGCGGAGGCCTGCATCGGTGCCTGGGTTCTAGCGCGAGCCGACCGCTTTGAAAAGCCGCTCGAGCCGGAGCCCCGCGGAGCCGCGCGGCGACCAGCCGCCCTCGCCCCAGCTCACGAGCACGAACGCGGCCCGGCCCCGGATGTGGCCGTAGGGGATCTGCCAGCCGCCGGGGCTCCGGCTGTCCGCGGAGTTGTCGCGGTTGTCGCCGAGCACGAAGACGTGGTCGGGCCGCACGGCCTCGAACGGCCCCTCGCGCGAGTCGGGGCGCGCGCGCCGGCACTGGAGGACGTCGTAGGTGGCGACGCCCGCCGCGGCGGCGGCGTTCCAGCGCGCCTCCCCCGAGTCCGCGGCCACCGGCGCGAGGTCGCCCCTCGCGAGCTGCTCCCGGAAGCGGCGGCAGATCGACGCGCCCTCCCGGCGCCCTGCTTCGGCGGGGACCGCGTACTCGCCCAGATACGTCCGCGGCTGCGGCACGCCGTTCACGAGCAGCACCTGCTCGCGCAGCTCGACGACGTCGCCCGGGACGCCCACCACCCGCTTCACGTAGACGGACGACGGATCGCGCGGGTCCTCGAACACGACGACGTCGCCGCGGCGCGGCGCCCCGGTGTCCGCGAGCCGCAGGTGCGTGAAGGGAAGCCGGACCGCGTACGCCGACTTCCGGACGAGGAGGACGTCGCCGGGGAGGAGCGCCGGGGACATCGAGATCGACTGGACCTGCGACGTGTCCGCGAGGAACGCGCGCGTCGCCAGCGCGAGCACCGCCGCCAGGGCGGCGACCTCCAGCACCGAGCGCCAGAGCGGCTTCTGGAGCGCCGCGAGGTGCGCGTCCCACAGCCGCGTGAGCTCCTGGAGCGCCGCGGACAGCGCGTCGGCGTCCCCGGCCGCCGCGGCCGCCTCCACCTCCGCGGCGGCGGCCTCGACCTCGCCGCGGGCCTCCCCGAGCCGCTTCGCCCGGCGGCGGGCCAGGCGCCGCGCCTCGCGCGCGAACCGGAGCGCCTCGCGCCCGGCGCGCGCCGTCCGGGCCGCGGCGGAGGTCACCTACTCCTCCACCTTGAGGACCGCGAGGAACGCCTCCTGCGGGATGTCGACCGAGCCCACCTGCTTCATGCGCTTCTTCCCCTCCTTCTGCTTCTCGAGGAGCTTGCGCTTGCGGGAGATGTCGCCGCCGTAACACTTCGCGATGACGTTCTTGCGGAACGCCTTCACCGTCTCGCGGGCGATCACCTTCGCGCCGATGGCCGCCTGGATCGCGACCTCGTACATCTGCTTCGGGATGACCTCCTTCAGCTTCTGGCAGACGTCGCGGCCGCGCTGGTACGCGCGCTCGCGGTGGACGATGATCGAGAGCGCGTCCACGGGCTCGCCGTTGATGAGGATGTCGAGCTTCACGAGGTCGGCCTCCTCGTACCCCTTGAGCTCGTAGTCGAGCGAGGCGTAGCCGCGCGAGACGCTCTTCAGCTTGTCGAAGAAGTCGAACACCACCTCGGCGAGCGGGATGTCGTACGTGATCTGCACCCGCTTCGTGCCGACGTACTTGAGATCCTTCTGGATGCCGCGCCGGTCCTGGCAGAGCTTCAGGATCGCGCCCACGTCGTCGGTGCGAGCGTGCACGTGACAGGTGAGGTGCGGCTCCTCGAGCTTGGCGATCTTCTGCACCGGCGGGAGCTTCGCGGGGTTGTCGATCTCCTGGACGGCGCCCGACGTATCGGTCACCCGGTACACGACGGACGGCGCCGTGGTGATGAGCGCCAGCTCGTACTCGCGCTCGAGCCGCTCCTGGACGATCTCCATGTGGAGGAGGCCCAGGTAGCCGCAGCGGAAGCCGAAGCCGAGCGCCTGCGACGTCTCGGGCTCGTAGGTGAAGGCCGAGTCGTTGAGCGAGAGCTTCTCCAGGGCGTCGCGCAGGTTCCCGTAGTCCGCCGCCTCGATGGGGAACACGCCGGAGAAGACCATCGGCTTCACGACCTTGAAGCCGGGGAACGGCTCGGTCGTCGGCCGGTCCTCCTCCGTGATCGTGTCGCCGACCTTCGCGTCGTGGACGTCCTTCACGTTCGCGACGACGATGCCCACCTGACCGGCGTCGAGCCGGTCCACGCCGCGCGCGAACGGAACGAAGGCGCCGAGCTCCTGGACCTCGAAGACCTTCTTGTTGGACCAGAGCTGGATGCGCTGCTTCGGGCGGAGGCCGCCGTCGAACACCCGCACCAGCATGACGACGCCGCGGTAGGAGTCGTACCAGGAGTCGAACACGATCGCCTTGAGCGGCGCCGCAGGGTCGCCCTTCGGCGGCGGCACCTTCTTCACGATCTGCTCGAGGATCTCCTCGATCCCGGTGCCCTCCTTGGCGGAGCACGGCACGGCGTCACCGGCGGGGAGGCCGATCACCTCCTCGATCTCCGCGCGCACCGAGGGCACGTCCGCGCTGGGGAGGTCGATCTTGTTGATGACCGGGACGATCTCGAGGTCGTGGTCGAGCGCCTGGTAGACGTTGGCGAGCGTCTGGGCCTCGACGCCCTGGGTCGCGTCCACGACGAGGATCGCGCCCTCGCACGCCGCGAGCGACCGCGAGACCTCGTAGGCGAAGTCCACGTGGCCGGGCGTGTCGATGAGGTTGAGCTCGTAGTCCTTGCCGTCGCGGGCGCGGTACCGCATGCGGACGGTCTGCGCCTTGATGGTGATCCCGCGCTCGCGCTCCAGCTCCATGTTGTCGAGGAACTGGGCCTGCGACTCGCGCGCCGTCACCGTGCCGGTCTTCTCGAGGAGGCGATCCGCGAGCGTGGACTTGCCATGGTCGATGTGCGCGATGATCGAGAAATTCCGGATATGGCTGCTCGTATCGGCCATTTGGGCCCGGGGTTCTTAGCACGCGCTGCACCGAGGGGCCACGGCGCCGGTCCGCGGCCGCGCGGGAGCCGCGCGCGCGTGTCCGAGGCGAATCGGCGCGCGGCGCGGCGGCGCAGCGCCTGCTCGCTTGGCGCGGCGTAGAACCCCGCCCCCGCTCGGCGGGCCAGGGCTTCACCCCCGATATCGGCTTCGCTGAAAAGCCCCTGGGCAGGTTGCCTCGTGTGCGCTGGCGCGCAAGACACGCCCCAAAGATTCCAGCGGGTTGTGTAGCCATACGTGTAAGGCACCATATATTGTGTGCATGCCGTTGACAGCACGGATGCCGTTGGTAGAGTTCGAGTCCGCGCTGCGGGGGCGGGAGCAGAGGAGGACGGGCGGGATGGGCGGGTGGAGCGGCGACATCACAGGACTTTCTTCTGCCCGCGGACGCAGAGCGCGGGCCTTGGACACGACCGTCAGACAGGGGAGCTAGCCTCCGGTTCACAAAACGCGGGCCGGCCGGAGGTCCGTGCGGCTCGGGAGCGACCGATGGTCGCGCCCGAAGGGGCAGGTGTTTGCCCGCGCCGCGGGCGCGGGCGAGGGAGATCGAGGACATGATGGAGCGTGAGATCGCAGCGGGGCGCGGACGGAGCACGAAGGCTTCCAGGAAGGCGGCGCCGAAGGCGCAGCGGGGCCTCGAGGTCCCCCGCTTCTTCACCAGTCCGGGCGTCGATCCGGCCGACGAGCTCGCCTGGGAGACCCGCACCGCGCAGATCACCGGCGAAGGCGGCGCGACCGTCTTCGAGCAGAAGGACGTCGAGGTCCCGAAGAGCTGGTCGCTCCTCGCGACCAACGTCGTCGCGTCGAAGTACTTCCGCGGCACCCTCGGCACGCCCGAGCGCGAGCGCTCGGTCCGCCAGCTCGTCTCGCGCGTCGTGAACACGATCGGCGCGTGGGGCCGCAAGGACGGCTACTTCGCGAGCGCCGAGGACGCGGCCACCTTCGAGGCCGAGCTCGCGCACCTCATCTACCGGCAGAAGATGAGCTTCAACTCGCCGGTCTGGTTCAACGTCGGCGTCGAGGAGCACCCGCAGTGCTCCGCCTGCTTCATCAACTCGGTCGGCGACTCGATGGACTCGATCCTCAAGCTCGCGCACACCGAGGGCATGCTCTTCAAGTACGGCTCGGGCACCGGCTCGAACCTCTCCCGCATCCGCTCCTCGAAGGAGCGGCTCTCCGGCGGCGGCGAGGCGTCGGGCCCGGTCTCCTTCATGCGCGGCTTCGACGCCTTCGCCGGCGTCATCAAGTCCGGCGGCAAGACCCGCCGCGCCGCGAAGATGGTGATCCTCGACGTCGATCACCCGGACGTCGGCGAGTTCGTCACCTGCAAGTCCGACGAGGAGAAGAAGGCCTGGGCGCTCATCGAGGCCGGGTACGACGGCGGCTTCAACGTCCACGGCGGCGCGTACGACTCGGTCTTCTTCCAGAACGCGAACCACTCCGTCCGCGTCACCGACGCCTTCATGCGCGCGGTGGTCGAGGATCGGGAGTGGGAGCTCAAGGCGCGGACCGACGGCCGGGTGCTCGAGACGATCCGGGCGCGTGATCTGATGAAGCAGATCACCGAGGCCGCCTGGCTCTGCGGCGATCCGGGCCTCCAGTTCGACACCACCGTCAACGCCTGGCACACCTGCCCGAACACGGACCGCATCAACGCGTCCAACCCGTGCTCGGAGTACATGTTCCTCGACGACTCCGCCTGCAACCTCGCCTCGCTCAACCTGATGCACTTCCGGTCGATCGACGGCGGGTTCGACGCCGAGTCCTTCAAGCGGGCGGTGGACCTCACCATCCTCGCCCAGGAGATCCTCGTCGGGAACGCGCGCTACCCCACCGACGCGATCGAGAAGAACAGCCACGCGTTCCGGCCGCTCGGCCTCGGCTACGCGAACCTCGGCGCGCTCCTCATGGCGAGCGGCGTCCCCTACGACTCCGACGGCGGCCGGGCGGTCGCCGCGGCCATCACCGCGCTCATGACGGGCGAGGCGTACGCGATGAGCGCGCGGATCGCCGAGCGCGTCGGCCCCTTCGCGGGCTACGAGCGGAACCGCGACCCGTTCCTCGGCGTGATCCGCAAGCACGCGCAGCACGTGGACCGGATCGACCCGACGCTGGTGGACGGCGGGCTGCTCGGCGCCGCCCGCGACGCGTGGGCCGACGCCCTCCGCCAGGGTATGGAGAGCGGCTACCGGAACGCGCAGGTGAGCGTGCTCGCGCCCACCGGCACGATCGGCTTCATGATGGACTGCGACACGACCGGCATCGAGCCCGACATCGCCCTCGTGAAGTACAAGAAGCTCGTCGGCGGCGGGATGCTCAAGATCGTGAACAACACGGTCCCGCTCGCGCTGCAGAAGCTCGGCTACTCCGCCCAGGCGATCACCGGGATCCTCCAGTTCATCGACGAGATGGAGACGATCGAGGGCGCGCCGGAGCTCAAGGACGCGCACCTGCCGGTCTTCGACTGCGCGTTCCGCCCGCGGAACGGCGCCCGGTCGATCCACTACATGGGCCACATCCGGATGATGGGCGCGGTCCAGCCGTTCCTCTCGGGCGCGATCTCGAAGACGGTCAACATGCCCAACTCGGCGACGTCCGAGGAGATCGAGCACGCCTACGTCGAGTCCTGGAAGCTCGGCCTCAAGGCCGTGGCCATCTACCGCGACGGCTGCAAGCGGAGCCAGCCGCTCAACACCGGCAAGGAGAAGGAGGCGGAGAAGGACGCGGTCCAGACGGTCGAGCCGCGCCTCGCCCGCCGCCGCCTCCCCGACGAGCGCCGCGCCATCACCCACAAGTTCTCGATCGGCGGCCACGAGGGCTACATGACCGTCGGCCTGTACGACGACGGGACGCCGGGTGAGGTGTTCATCACGATGGCCAAGGAGGGGTCGGTCGTCTCCGGCCTCATGGACTCCTTCGCCACCGCGATCTCGATGGCGCTCCAGTACGGGGTGCCGCTGCGCGTCCTGTGCGAGAAGTTCAGCCACACGCGGTTCGAGCCCTCGGGCTTCACCGGCAACCCGGACATCCCGATCGCCAAGTCGATCACCGACTACATCTTCCGGTGGCTCGCGCTGAAGTTCATCCCGAGCGAGGACGGCGCCACCCTCTCCGCGCCCGCCCTGCTCAGCCCCGGCCAGGCCCCCAGCAAGGCCGCCGCGTCCGACACCCTGGTCGCCGCGAAGCCGCTCTCCCTCCCCGCCTCGCCCCGGAGCGCCAACGGCGCGAACGGGACCCACGGGACCAACGGCGAGGTCTTCACCCACGCCCGCGAGACCGACGCGCCCGTCTGCGCCACCTGCGGCTCCATCACCGTCCGCAGCGGCGCCTGCTACAAGTGCGTGAACTGCGGGTCGACGACGGGGTGCAGCTAGACGCGCGGCCTCACAGGACTGACGAGCACCTGACGCCCGGAGCGCACGCGCTCCGGGCGTCTCTGTTCTCGTCGCGGTGGCAGCCGCAGCGCCGGAGCCCGATCCCCCGGGCCGCGGTACACCGAGGTCGCGCAGCGCACGCAGGACGACATCGCGCGCGGAGCGGATCACCTGCCGCGGGCGCGGCTCTGTCCGACGCCGGGCACCGACGCGCGCAGCGCGCCGAGGTGGCCGGCGGAGTTTGCCGCGCCTCGCCCGGAAGGACCGAGAGGTCTCCGCGCAGAGTGCGATCCTGCCGCGCGACCGAGGGAGCGGCCGGGGGATCGGGGCGGAGGCGCGGAGGCGGCGTGTGCCCGATCGTTCGCCCCTCGACTCCGGGCCGCTTCGCGGCCCTACGCTCAGGGCGAACGGAAACCAAGGAACCGATCTCCTCTCGTCTCTCGGGCTCGGGCTCGGGCTCGGGCTCGGGCTCGGGCTCGGGCTCGGGCTCGGGCTCGGGCGCGGGCGCGGGCGCGTTCACGGGATTGGTCAGTGGAAGTCGCGCGCGCGATCCCCGACCGGCGGCGCGAGGGCGAGGGGCGTGACGGTCTCGACGCGGACGTTCACGACGAGCCCGTTCCGCTCGACCCGGCCGCGCGCGAGGAGGAACGGGGAGCCGCGGACGATCGGGCGGTACCGCTCGTAGACGTCGGGCATGAGCACCAGGTTGGCGATCCCCGTCTCGTCCTCGAGGCTCACGAACACGATCCCCGCCGCCGTCTCCGGCCGCTGGCGGACGATCACCATCCCCGCGATCTCGACCGGCGCCCGGTCCGCCATCCGCTGGAGCTCGCGCGCCGTCCGCACCTTGCCGCTCGGGAGCGACGGGCGGACGACCGCCATCGGGTGGCTCCGGACCGAGAGGCCCGTCGTCGCGAAGTCGGCCGAGATCTCCTCCGCCGCGCTCGCCACCGGCAGCGCCGGCTCCGGCTCGGGCGGCGCGACGCCCGCGAAGAGATCGCCCCCGTCCGCCTCCATGCCCAGGCTCCGCCAGATCGCCTCCCGCCGCTCGCCCGCGAGCGAGCCGAGCGCGCCCGCCTCCGCGAGCCGCACGAGCCACGCGCGCGACAGCCCGGCGCGCCGGACGAGCTCCCCGAGCGACCCGAACGCGCCCGCCGCGCGCGCCGCCACGATCGCCTCCCCCACCGCCCGCGGCAGACCGCGGATCGCGTGGAGCCCGAGGCGGAGCGCGGGGACGTGGCCAGGCTCCACCGCCGTCCCCG
>Ga0196976_1000784_pt1 | contig 17997 bp, 12 predicted proteins | sample S3v_513CmetaG_FD_148644 | JGI IMG/M metagenome (GOLD analysis project Ga0196976, IMG submission 148644) | Soil microbial communities from Anza Borrego desert, Southern California, United States - S3+v_5-13C | ecosystem: Environmental > Terrestrial > Soil > Desert | place: USA: California...
CACGCGGAAGATGGCGGATTCGAAGAGAAGCGAATCCACGAAGAGCGGCCACTGCCGCGAAAACCGCAGAGCATACATTTTGCGCAGGCCGAGCGTTGGCACGAGTTGATCGATGTCCGGCGTGGACGCGGTCATGTCGAGGAAGTTGCGCGACGTGCAGGTGACTTCGAGCCGGAGCGGCTGATCGAGAGTGGTCTCATTCTGGACGGCGCCGTCTGCGTCGGACGCACCGGGGAAGAGGCGCATGGCGAGTTGCTCGAAGAAGTGACGGCGCTCGTCACGAGGGATGGTGCGGAGCGTGTTGCGCATCTGAGTGGCGCGCCAGGCGCCCATGGTGATGGTGACGCGCGCGGTGAAGGTTCCGGTCTGGTCGAAAGTGATGTCGCCTTCGGCGATGCTGAGGTGTTCTCCCTCGATCGGTTGAAGCTTGAAGAACGCAACGGTCGAGTCGGTGGAGTCGAGTGGAACGAGAAGGGATTGGCTGCGGTCCAGCGAGGGCCCGAGGACGCCGAAGGGCATTTCGTCGGATTCGGGATCGGTGACGACATCGCGGGCCGGAAGGTGGAATACAACAAGGGGATGGGTGTAACGGCCGGTCGATGAACCGGAGACGGTACGCGCGAGGGCAAGCGAAGTGCGAAGTCCACTGGCGCGAGCAAGGGCCAGTAGAACAGCTGTGCGACTGCCTTCGCGGCTGGCGAGGGACTCTTCCGCGGGAGTCACTTCGCCGGTCGTGAAGTCGCTGCGGTCCCGGCTGATGCTCTTGATGGTTCGGGCATAGAGGGCGCGGGCAAGGGTGTCGGAATCAGAATTGGCGAGGGCGTCAGCCTGCAAGAAGGCGCGAAGTCCGACACGGGATGCGCTGATGGCCGTCTCGCGTACGGCGGAGCGAAGCTCGGCGAGATCATCCTGCGGCACGGTTGCGCGAACGAGCGGCAAGAGGTCGGCGCTGGGCAACTGGCCCTCGTTGATGGATTGCGGGATGCCGTCGCGAACCCAGGTGCGGATGCGAAGGCCGGCCGAGGAACGAGTGTCCGTGGGTCGGGGAACGTCGCCAATGGCGTTGAAGCGCAACCACTCCGGCGAGATCACGACGAAGCGCGAGATCAAGATGGGTGCGGCGAACGAACCGAAGACGAACTCAAAGGCGTCGCGGTGGGCTTCCACGCCAACGGCACCTGAATGGTAGGTGACGTACTCGAGTTCGATGGAGTCGCCGGGCGAGAGCGCGGGCATGGAGATGGTGGCCTTGTGCTGGTTGAGTTCGGGCTCCATTACGGTTCCATCGGACTTGATGGTTCGGAGTTCGAGGAGGTCAGCGCCGGAGGGGATGGCGACCTCACCATACTTCTCGATGCCTTCGCGATTGAGTACACGGGTGATGATGTGCACGTAGACGGCGGTGCGACCGTTCGGCGCGAGCGAGGCGACCTTGTCGTGCAAGAGCATGACTGCGGGGCCGCCGGAAAACTTACGGGATTCGAGATCGCGCACGACCTTCAGGCCATCGCGACGATAGGGAGTGTAGAACTCTGCCGCATCAGAAAAACCCGCTGCGCGCGGGTTTTCAGCGGGTGCAGCTACGGACGGCAGTGGAGGGTCTTCTGAACTGAGAGCAGCGAGTGTGGTAACAGCTGATTCGGCGAGCTGCTGGTCACCTGCGAGTTGTGCCTCGGAGGCTTGCATGACCAATGCTTCGTGATGCAGCGGAAAGCGAGTGGCAACTTCCACGGCAGCCCGAGCGGCTTCGGCGTGGCGACCCGAGCGAGCAAGCCACTGTGCGTAGAGGAGCGATCCCGGGGCGCAGGAGCGCATAGTCGCCACGAAGGCGTGTGCGCGAGCGTATTCACCCGACCCAGCCAGATACCAGGCGGCGTCACGGATGTTCTGACACGAGGGATGCAGGCGGGCGAGGCGCTCGTACGCGTTTGCGGCCTCTGTGCGCCAGTGCAGTCGGGAGGCGAGCTGAGCGAACAGACGGAGCGCTGTACTTTGATCTGGTTGACGACCGAGGACCGGCTTCAGGTTGGAAAGCGCCTCGTCGATTCGATCGGAGGCGAGGGCCTGCTCGGCGAGAGCCAAATGTAGGGCGGCTATATCGGGGGAGGCGGCGGAGGCCTGGAGCAGGGCAGCGCGAGCTTCGCTGGATTCAGAGGTGGTCGCCTTTTGCCATGCACGAGCGAGTAACAGCGAAGAAGCGACACCGAGTCTGGACGCGCGCTGGAGCCGGCGACCGACTCCGGGGTAGTCGCCGCGCCAGTAGCGAAGGGCGACGGAAGCGTATTCGCCTTCGGGGCCTGCGTGGAGTGCAGGTTTATTGTTCTTCCGCTTGACGCCCGCGGCAGGACGCATGATGGCGACGCGGAACGGCAGTGCGCTGGGAAGGAACTTGACGACAACTGTATGCGGGCCGCCTTCGATGCGCCGAAGCTTCCACGTGACTTGAGGCTGTTGCTGGCTGCGATCGTCCTTGCGGAGAACGGAGACTCCGTCAACGAAGACCTCAAGGGTTCCGGGACTGTCAACCCACACACGCCATTCACCGCCGGAGCCGAGATGGGTGCGAGCAGCCGCGTAGAAGACGCCGTTCGAGCGACTGGCGTCCGGCAACTCGACTTTGCCGTCGATGAATTGGAAACTGGTGACGCGGCGAGAGGCGTAGGCTTTCTTGCGCATGCTGTCCTGTTCGGGACCGAGCGCGCGGTCGAAATCGCCATTTGCGTGGCGTCCGAGCGGACCGACGATCTTCCAGTCGGTCAGGAGTCCGGATTCGCGGGACTTCATCAGGAGATCGAATTCGGGTGCCCCATCGCTTGCAGCGGCGACGAGTGCCATTTGAAGCGCGCCGGTGTGAGGACTGCCAGAGGCGATCAGTTGCTGAATGCGCGGGACCGCGTCACGGAACGTGCGCGTGTTGGCGGCGAGTTCGGAGATGCGGCCAGCGGCGATCTCGCAGAGGTCTTCGTCGGCCGTGGATGACGCGGCGGCGCAGAGGCGAGTGGCGAAGCCGAGGACCGCGGCGTCATCAGCCTGGAGCGCAGAGGCTTCCATGGCAACGAAGAGCGCACGCGTGTTGTGGCGATCAACTTGAAGTGCCAGCGAAGCTTCACGCATTGCGGTGCTCACGTCAGACCGGCGGAAGAGCGCGTCGGCTGCGGTGTATGCGCGATCGACCGGGCGAGGGGAGGGCTGGGCGACGGCAGTGACTGCAAGCAGAACCACAGCGATGATCTGCGGCAAGTAACGCTTCATTGCAACACCACCTTGGCTTCCTGGCGGAAGGCGAAGTCGAGCGAGCGGCAGAATTCACGGAAGGCCGGGTATTCGCTGGGCTCGACGCGGGTGCGGCTGAACTCGACGCGAGTGTGAATCGTGATCTCCTTGTCGTTGCGGCTATAAGTGAACTCGGCAGTGCCGAAAGGCGTGACGACGAGCTGGTCGCGCGGCAGGCTTACATTGGCGGCGCCGGCCGGGAGCGTGAAATGCAGTCTTTCCTCGGTGCGCCATCCGGCTGGCAGAAGCAGCGGCTGGGTGCGCGTTGCGAGAGTGGCAAGCGTCTGCACGTACCGGCGCGAGATCCAGGAGTTTGAAAGCGAAAGGAAGTTCCTGCCGGTGAATGCGTCGAGCAGTCCCCGGAAACTAACTGTGACATCGCGCTCAAGGTCGTGCGCTCCATCAACCTGTACGTTTTCGACGCGGACGGACGGGAAGACGTCTGCAAGCGTCTGCCGAAACGACTCGCGCTGGCGTTCGGCGATCTCGTAGTCACGGCGGAGGAAGGGGGCGTCTTCACCGCGAGTCGCGGCGGTTCCGGAGAATTCAATAGAGCCATCGCTGCGAATCTCGGCGTGAACAACGCGCTGCGTGTAGTTGTCGGCCGGCGACGTGACGGGAATCTGACGAAGGGTGCTTTCGCCTTCGGGACTAACGGTGAGAGCCATTGCGCCCTGGTCTTCGAGGGGCAGTTCGCGCGCGCCAGCGTATTCAGCAGTGCCGTCGAGGTAGAGATCGTACCTGGGGATGTAGGCGATGGCGTGGTTGAACGGCGCGATGGAAGCGGCTTCGACGGCAAAACCGCCGAGGCGGCGCGTGCGCACAAGGGCGAGTTGTGCCTCGATGCCGGTCGCACGCAGAAGCGCGATCATCAGACTGGCTTTGTCTTTGCAATCACCGAAGCGACGAGCGTAGACCTGCGATACGGGGTATGGCTTGTAACTGTGGATTCCGAACTCGAGAGCGACGTAGTGCGTGTTCTGCAAGACGAAACGGTGAATGGCTCGAATGCGCTCCTCCTCTGCGGGATACTGCGCGAGCATTCTGGAGGCAACGTCGCGAAGTGCGGAGTCGAGTTCAAGTTGCGGTCGGAGCATCTCGGCATACCAGCGGCCGAGGTCGGTCCAGTTGGCGAAGGTTGATACGTTCAGGTAGGCGCCAGCCTCGGTGGTAGAGAGGCCGCGTGGTTCGTTCGGCAACGCGGGGACGTCGCGCATCTCCCACTGTTGCACGCGTTCGCCGTTCCTGAGGCTGGTCTGAGCGACGGTCGGGATGCGTCGCTCGGTGACATAGAATTCGCGATTGGCTGGAGTGACGAGAACGTACCGCTTGAGGCGAGCGGGAATGCCGCCCTGCATGACGACGAGCGAGCCGAAGTAGTCGCCATAGGCGTTCACCGTGGTCTCGGGAGTGACGCGGTAATCGAGTTCAACGATGTCGCCGGGTTCGGCGCCGGGGTAGCGGAGGGTGCGTGAGCGCACGTCGTAATACATGGATGTTTTCGTGTCCGCTACGGTATTGTCTGCGCTCTCGTCGGCATCAAACACGCGTCCATCGGACTTGTAGAGACGGGCGTGGATGATGCGCAGGGACTCGGTTGAAGGCGAGTACTGAACCGAGCGGGTGCCGTATTCGCGTGCGCCCTGCTGGTCACCGATAAGGAAGAACTGCTGTACGCGCACTGCCGCGAGAGCAGAGGGCTGAACGTGCTCGACACGGACATCGGCGAGGACGACGGCTTTGGCACCAGCGGTATCGGTCTTGAGCGCCGAGGAGATGTCGATTGTAACGAGGTACGGCAAGTCCGGATCCGCCTCGGAGGCGGCGGGGTCGCCTGACCACTGGAGGCGGCGCCGGACGTCTTCGAGGCGGCGATTGCCGGCCAACACGCGCGTGAACTCGGCCTGCGCATCGGCTCTGCGATTGAGGCGGCTCAGGAGTTCAGCGAGCGCGAGGCGGGCATCGGCGTGGTTGGGATTGCGATTGAGAACCACGCGGAGGACCTGCTCGGCAGCGGTGAAATTGCCACTTGTCTCATGGGCCTGAGCGAGCCTGATCTGATGCGTGACATCTGAGGGATCGATCTCGACAATCTGCTGGAGCACGGCGCTGAACGAAGGAGCGTCGTGCACACGCTCGTACAAGCGCAACAGTTGCTCCTGCGCGGCGGGCGACGCGGGGTTTTCGCGGAAGGCGGCCTTCGCCAAGAGTAGCGCACGGTCGATGAGGCCGGCGCGCTCGTAGGCGGCAGCGAGTTCACGCTTCAGCCAGTGCTCGGAGGGGAAGTCGGTCTCGAGGGCAAAGTATTCGTTAAGAGCGTGCTGCTGTGCTCCGACTTCCATGTAGAGGTCGGCGAGTTTCTTGCGGGCGACAAAATCCTTTGGGTCTGAGGCGGCGAGATTCTGAAGCAGGTCGCGCGCCTTTTCGCGCTGCTGGCGCGACCGGTAGTGATCGGCGAGAGCGTGCAAGGCTCGGCGGTTATTGGGATCGAGCTGGAGGGCACGTTGCAGGGCGGAGAATCGACAGAGCGAATCTCCGCAGTGCTTGGCACTGGAGATCCACGTTTCGGGTGTGTCGGCCAGAGGCGTAGAGGATTCAGCTACTACAAAGGTTGAGAACAGGAGGAGCGTCCCGACCAGGGAGGACAGGAAAACGGTCCGGCACTGGGAAAACAACGACATCGTGGCAAATGCCCTGCACCGCAAGCCCCCCTGTCAGCCGATTCGCTGACGGGAGGCTTGCTCCCAACCTGATCCGCTCCCTCCCGGCATCGTTTCCCCCAGGATTTTTTTGCCGACGAGTTTACGGAATCGCAAATACGTGGGTCTAAGGTGATTGCAGTCTCTTACAATCCGCGGTGTCGTCCCATGCACTAGATGTCTTAGGAGCCCTCCAATAAACACTTAGCCCGTGGCGGCAACCTGACACTCAGGCCGGCAATCGGAGTATGTGGGCATACTTTCAACGGGATATCTGCGCACGTGGTATCGCGGTCCGGAAGGAACGGCGGATGAAAGCGAGTACAAGAAAAGTCATTCAAGTCTTTTTGCTGCTGGCGTTGGTGCTGGCGACGGCGCGGGTCTACTTCACCTTCAGGAGCAGGCAGGCGACGGATTGGAATCAGAAGCAGGAGGAGGCGAAGAACGCTCCGCTGAATGCGGACTACTACGTGAATCCGAAGAAATTGCATGCGCAAAATCTGAAGCAGGCGCGCGACCTCACCAAGCAGCCGGCATGGGTGAGGGAAGGGTTCAAGTACGCATACTATGCGCATACTCGCGGGAAAACGGATTTCAATAAGCAAGCGGGCCTGCTGGGACCTATCGAGAAGCTGAACATCACGGACGTGGTGGAGGAAAAGGCTCCCGGAGAGCGCGGTAAGCAGGTGATGGCGGTGTTTGAAAAAGAAGGGAAAAGCTTCAGCGTTCCAATCGGGGTGGTAGAGGGAGACAGTTACCAGATCTTTGCGGACGAAATGCTGTTCATCGAAGATCCCCGAGAGTTATACAAGCACTGGCCGTCCGAGGTTTGGCAGGCGATTGATGCCCACCAGGTGAAGCCTGGAATGAACGAGCTACAGGCGAGCTTTGCGGTTGGGGCCGGAGCACTGGACAGCGGTTCACGGACAGACCAGCGGGTTGTGAAGTACCCAAATGGGGGCAATCCACTGATCGTGACATACCAGGACGGGAAAGCAACCGAGGTGAAGCAGGGAACTCCTGAGGCCGGCTGAGGACATCTGACCGGTTGGCGGTCTCATCTTAAATGGCGGAGTTCCGGTTGATACGATCTGGCCCCAGACTGGTCTTAGCGTCGATGCTGCTGGTGTGCCTGCCTATGACAGCGCAGGACCCGGACATGCACTTTGCCTCGGACCCGGCGTCGGCTTTGTACCGTCACTCGGCCTTCCTGCACGGCTACGCGCATGGATACGAGATGGGTTTCCACAGCGGCGACATCGATCTGCATCTAGGACGTGCTGCGCGCGAAGCGAAGGTTTTCAAGAAATTCAAAGAAGCGAAGAAGTTTTACCGAAAGGATTTCGGAAGCCGCGATGCCTTCACCGAGGGCTATCAGCAGGGTTTCCGGGTTGGCTACGGTGACGCGTACATGGGACGGAACTTCCGGGCCGCACATGAAGTTCGCTCCATCCAGCAACAACTGCGTGATGGCGGGGATTTTGAGCCCAAGCCGAATGAGGTGTTCGACAGGGCCGTTCAGCAGGGGTACAAGGCGGGCATGACTGCCGGGCTGGGCGATGCGCGTAAGAACGCTGCCTTCCGAGAAGGTGCGGGCCCTTGCCCGGGCAAAAAGGACGAAGCGTACTGCATGGCGCACGGGCTGGGCTATGAGCTAGGTTATTCGGACGGCTACAACAACCAGCGCAAACCCTCGGACGAAATCAATACAGCCAGCGACTGAGGGCGTCTATCGGGCAGTCACGGCGGGCGAAGTCGCGGAAGCCTGCTTATCCTCTTCAGCTTTGATCTTGCCACTCTCATCGACAAAGAAGGCTCGATGGGACGCGTCTATGGTGTTGGGCGTCATCCACAAAGCATAGCCGTCCTTCGCGCCTTTGAAACGCGCGGTGTAATCGCCACGAGAGGTGGAGACCATACGCTTGGTGAAGGAGCCCTGACCGACCAGATTCTGGAGCGAGGAAGCGTAGTATCCACGCTTCTTCTTGTAATTCTTCTGGGCGTTGACAACGACGCGCATATAGCCGAGAGCGGCGGCCTCTGAATCAGACCTGGCGGGATCGCCCTGGAACTTCGGCGTATAAGCGGACTGGGTAGAGGTGGCGTCTTGCGCGACTGCTACGGCTCCGCAGAGAAGTACCGTGATGAACAGGACGGAAAGAAGCTTCTTCATTACTCCTCCCATGACTAGCAGCTTAGATGCGAATTCGGGGCCGATCTTCTAAGGCGAATTCCTGATTGTGACTAGAGTACAACGCCCTAAGGAGCATGGCCGAATTCCACAGTACACTTTGCAACAGGTAAGTCTCAGGCTATTCTTCATACGAAATCCCGACAAGAACAGGTTAACAACATCATGACGAAAGCCGCCCCCGCAAAGAAGCCAAAGATTCGTGTAGCGGTTGTTGAGAGCGATCCACTGCGTTTTATCGGGTTCCGTGCGCTGTTTGACAACGATTCGGATTTTGAACTGATCGCAGCGACGTTGCCGGAATTGGCGACAACGACGGCAAACACCGACCTGGTGCTGCTGGGGAGCCGCGGATCGCAAAACCTGTTCGACCTGATGGCGAGCCTGAAGGCGTCACGTCCGGACCTGCGCATCATCGTGACAGGCTCAGGCGCCGATGACGAAACGATTCTGAAGGCGCTGGCTGCCGGTGCAAAGGGATATATGGATGAAGCGGCGGCGCCGGCGGAATTCTCGCAGGCGCTGCACATCGTGCACCAAGGCTCAGTGTGGGCTCCGCGCCGGGTGCTGTCGATGTTCATTGAGCGCGTGACATCGTCACCGGGGCGGATCTTCCCGGCTGGACGCGTGACTTTCACGGACCGCGAAAAGGAAGTTTTGGAATTGTTGGTGGCAGGCCGTTCGAACAAAGAGATCGGTTCGGCGCTGGGAATCGAGGAGCGCACGGTGAAGGCCCACGTCGCGAAACTGATGCGGAAGGTGGGCGTGCAGAACCGCATCGCACTGTCGGTGCATGCGATAACGCATTCGCTGGTGACGTCGAAATAGGCTGCTTACTTGAGGACATTACGTAGGTGTACTAAGGGACCCTGTGCTGTGGTTACCTTGGCAGAACAGGGGTTGTAGCCGATACTCCACTCACCTACCACAGAACCTGGGAGACGGGGCTGGAACTGGTAACGAGGGTCACCGGTTCCAGCCCTTTCATTTTGTCCCCGCCACGACCCAGAAGAGTAAACCCGCCCAAGATAACCACCTTCCGGCAGAGCCGAGTCTAACGGCGTATCATCGTTACAATCCTGGTTTGAAAAGGCTGTGCAATGAAAAAGCTCTCAGTGATTCTGACCCTCGTTCTATTTGCAGCAAGCGGATTTGCGAGCGACCGCACGAATGAGATCGGGCGTCTGAAGGCAGCGTCGACCGTTCTGGACGAGATCATGGCGGCGCCTGATAAGGGAATTCCGGAAGAGATCATCGGTTCGGCGAAATGCATCGCGGTTGTGCCGTCGATGCTTAAGGGCGGGCTGGTAGTTGGCGGCGCATATGGCAAGGGGGTAGCGAGCTGCCGGACGGAGAAAGGCTGGAGCGCCCCGGCGTTCTTCAGCGTAGAGGGCGGCAGTTTCGGGCTCCAAATTGGGGGCCAGGCTGTCGACCTGGTGATGATCATCATGAACGATAGCGGCATGCGGAATCTGCTGGCGAGCAAGTTCAAGCTGGGTGCGGATGCTTCCGTTGCAGCCGGACCTGTGGGTCGGCACGCCGAAGGCATGACCGATTGGAAAATGCGAGCACAGGTTTTGACTTATTCACGAGCGCGAGGGGCGTTCGCGGGTCTGACGCTGAATGGAGCCGTGATTCGTCAGCACAAAGACGATACACGCGCGTTCTATGGACGCATGGTGCCGTTTCGGACGCTATTGATGGGCGAGTTGCCGCCGCCAATGCCGACGGACGCCGAGCCGTGGATAGCGACGTTGTCGAAATACGCGCCTGTGACTGCGGCTCCCGCTGCACCTGCTGCCGCGGAGCAGACGGAAGTGAAGCCGGTTGCCACGGAGGCTCCGAAGCAGTAGAGATGTGTCAGTGGGCATTCAGAGATGGGAGACGGCGACCTTGAACGGTCGCCGTTTCTGTTTTAGTTGTTTGACTCTGCTGCGCCCGATTGCTACCGTCAGGTTTGTACATGCGCCATCGTCTTGAATACGCTCCGGTGTGGCTGCTGGTGAGGGTTTTCGCAGCATTGCCGCGGCCGCTTTCGCGGGCCCTGGCGATCATGATGGCGCACACGATACGCATCCTTCATCGCCGGTTGAGCCGGGTGGGTCATCGCAACCTGGAACTGGCGTTCCCGGAAAAGTCGCGCAGCGAGCGCGAACGCATTTTGCGCGGGGTGTTCACGTCGCTGGGCCGGTTACTTTCGGAGTTTGCGAAGTTCCCGCATTACACGCGGGGCAACGTGTCGCGCATCGCGGTCTATGAGGGATTCGAGAACTTCCAGGCGGCTCACGATCGCGGCAAGGGTGTGCTGTTCATGACGGCGCATCTGGGTGGATGGGAGATAGGGTCATTCGTGCACTCGCTACATGGGCACCCGCTGCACGTGGTGGCGCGTCCGCTGGACAATCCGCACCTCGACGCGCTGAGCACGGGTTATCGCACTCTCCACGGGAATACGGTCATCAGCAAGGATGAATTCGCGCGCGGGCTGATTTCGGCGATGCGCCAGGGCGAGACGGTCGGGATCCTGATGGATACGAACATGACGCCTCCGCAGGGCGTGTTCGTGGACTTCTTCGGACACCTGGCGTGCACGGCAAGCGGCGTGGCGAGAGTGGCGCTCAAGACGGATGCGGCCGTGGTGCCGGCATTCACGGTTTGGGACAGCGAGATCGGGAAATACAGGATCCACTTCGAACCCATGGTGCCGCTGGTGGACACCGGGAATGCAGAGGCAGACGCAATTGCGAATACGCAGAAGTTCACGAAGGTAATCGAGAGGTTCGTGAGAAAGTATCCGGAACAGTGGTTGTGGGTGCATCGGCGATGGAAGACGAGGCCGCCGGGAGAGAAATCACCGTATTAAGAACGCAAGATGGTGACCTGATCGATGCGTGTTGAGGAAATCTCGAAAGCTCTTCATGGACGAGTGATCGGCGACGGCGGTCGCGAGATTACGTCTGTGGCGTCATTGGCGACAGCAGCGGCGGGCGATCTGTCGTTTGTTGAAGACGAGAAGTACCTGGAACTGGCGGCCCAATGCAGAGCGGGAGCGGTACTGGCGGGTGAATTCGCGGCTGCTGAAGTGCCAGGTTTAAGCTCGACTCTCGTCATTGTCGAGAAGCCGAGACTGGCGTTTGCGAAGGCGGCGGCGCTGCTTGCGCGGGCGGGTCGGACGGCGACGGGTATTCATGGTGAAGCAGTGGTCGATCCAAGTGCCGAGGTCGGAGCAAACGTTTCAATCGACGCATTTGCAGTGATTGGGAAGAACGTTGAGATCGGCGCGAACACTGTGATCGGTCCGAACTGCGTCATCTTCGACGACGTGAAGGTCGGGGCCGATTGCGAGTTGATTGCGCGGGTGACGGTTTATCCGAAGACGAGGATCGGCGATCGGGTGACGATCCACGCGGGCGCGGTGCTGGGTTCCGATGGGTTCGGATTTGTGCGCGATGAACAGACGGGCGAGTACCACAAATTCCCGCAAATCGGACGCCTGGAGATCGGCGATGACGTGGAGATCGGAGCTAATTGCACGATCGACCGCGGTGCACTGGACGCGACGGTGATCGCGTCCGGCACAAAGCTGGACAACATGGTGCACATCGGCCACAACGCGCAGATAGGGCGCAACATCGTGATTGCAGCCCAGACGGGCATCTCCGGGAGTTCGGTGCTGGAAGACAATGTTGTTGTTGCCGGACAGGTAGGCATCGCCGACCACGTGCGCATCGAAGAAGGAGCGATCCTGGGTGCGCAGTGCGGAGTCCCGAGCAACAAAGTCATCCGCGGGAAAGGGCAACTCTTCTGGGGAACACCGGCGCGACCCATACGCGAATACCTGAAGGAATTAGCAGTGCTGGCCAGGCTGGCGAAGAAGAAGTAACGATGGCGATTGTTGTAGTGGGTGGACATTCACGGAGCGTGGGAAAGACCAGCGTAGTGGCTGGGCTGATAGCCGCGTTGGCCGAGCGGAACTGGACGGCCTTCAAGATCACGCAGTACGGGCACGGAGTTTGCTCAGCGAGCGGTGAGGAGTGCGACTGCGCGACGCCGGACCACTCGTTAGCAGTAACGGAAGAGCGCGACAGGAACGGCGAAACGGATACGTCCCGATTCCTGGTAGCAGGCGCGAAGCGCTCAATCTGGGTGCGAACGCGGCAGGGACTCCTGGCTGAGGCGATGCCCCGCGTGCGTAAGGAGATTGAAGGGGCGGAGAACGTGATCATCGAGTCGAACTCGGTGCTGAAGTTCATCCGCCCCGACGTGTACCTCACGGTGCTTGATTTCGACACTTCCGACTTCAAGGATTCGGCGCGGAACTTCCTTGATCGCGCATCGGCGATCATCCTGCACGCGAGTGATGCGCAACGGGCCGCGTGGGAGAATGTGTCCCTGAAGCCGGTGGCGAACAGACCGATGTTTCGCATTACGCCGCCGCCGTATGTGACGCCCGAAGTTGTGGAGTTCGTGAGGGCGAAGCTCGAAGCGGTGCACGGTCCAATAAGCGCGCGCTGATGGCGGATCTTCCGGCCTACGCGGCTCGTGTTGGTTCCTTGGTCGCAGAGACCGGCTCGGGCGTACCTGGCGTCTGTTTTGTCTCCTCACGGCGCTTCGCGCGGTGCGCCATATTTCCACCCTCCAGCCCGATCTTTGCGAGGCAATTGTTAAGCACTGTCCCGCTGAGAGTGTTTGAAAAGAGCATAGTGAGACGTACCACAGAGGCTATGTCAGCCTCGTCCATGCCTGCATCTTCAAGACTCGAGACGGTCTGTTCAAACGGGCCGGGAAGCTCGCGGCTGAGCACCCAAGCGCTTTCGCGACTGCCGTTCAGGCATTGGTGATAAAGCGGCGATTCGGTAGTGGGCTTGAGAACGGCCCAGTAAGCCTGAAGAAAATCCGGCCAACGCGCGAGCGCGCGGTAATCACTGTGCACGACGGGCATGCCGAAGACGCGCTTCATGTCCTCATAGATCTTCCTGACGGTCGGCGACGCAGCGTCCTCGTCAATAAGGATTGGGGGAGTTTCAAACTTCAGCGGCGATGCCGGTTCACGTTGAGCGTTGGGCGCACCGACAGCACCTTCAAAGGCCTGCATCTGCGCGGCAACCATGAGGAGCAAGAGAGGGTTGTTGTACAGCAGCAGGTCGACGACTTCGGTCAACTCAGCACGTGCACCTTCGCTGAAGTGCATGTCCACCATCTGCGCGCAGAGGTCCGGAATTTCGAAATAGTTGTGCATGCGCGTGAAGGCGTCTGCGCGGAGGCGTTCGCCTATTTCGAAGAAGGCCCGCGTTTCCACGACCGGCTTCAGCATGCGCCAATGCAGGTCAAGAAAGACCGGAAACCCCCCGTAGACCTGGAAGACAACGTTGACGTAAGGAAGGCCGAGGGCAGACTTGATCTCGTTGTAGATCTCGAGCGTGCGCCCTGAAGCCTGCGCTTCGGTAACAACCGGCAACCTATTGCCCTTTCTCCACGCCATAACTCCTTCGATGTGGTAAGCAGGGAGCAAAGATGTAAATTCGTCTGCGAGAAGAGACGGACCGCGCGAAAGTGAGTTCTGGAAACGCGAGATGGAGTAAGCTGTTGCACCGTGCGAGACTTCGAGATTCTCTTCGATCACGGCGAACGATCTGAGTTGCTGGACCCGGTGTACTCGCCCTACGGGCGACTAGGATTTCCTACTCCGCAAGCAGAGCGGCCCTGGATCTTCGCCAACTTCGTTCAGTCGCTGGATGGGATCGTGTCGCTACTGGGCCGGCATGCGTCAGGCGGGGACATCTCACAGTTGGAAGAAGACCGGTGGCTGATGGACCTGCTACGAGCGCACGCCGATGCGGTGATGATGGGCGTCCGCACGCTGATGCTCGAGACAGTGCTGGGCAGGCCGAGACCGCGCGGCCCCGTGTTCCGCATCGTCGAGCCAACTCTCCAGCAGCTCAGGAGCAAACTGCATCGCGGCCCTGAGCGGAACATCTTCGTGAGCGGATCCGGCGCCCTGAATCTCGGCGACTACGCAGCGTTCGATGGAGACAAGGTCGAAGCGATCGTGCTTACAACGAACTCAGGAGCGGAGAGGCTCGATCGGCAGAGGGGCTCGCACCCGCACGTGCGGGTGATCGCATGCGGGGAGCGGGATGTGGAGTTGAGCGCGGCAGTGCGGGTACTCCGAGAGGAACTCGGAATCCGGTACCTGCTTTGCGAGGGAGGCCCAAATTTGTACGCGAACATGCTGCGCGAGGGACTGATCGACGAGAAGTTCCTGACAGTGTCACCGGTGGAGGTCGGGCAGGAGGTGCCCCCAGAGCAGGAGCGACTCGATCATGAATTGCTGGTTAACCTTGAGATGAGGCCTACCATCTTCAGCGGCGCAGGTTTCCTAAAGGAGGATGCGCCGTGGTGGAACTGGGTGAGTTGCCGGAAGGTAGGCGATCACCAGTTCAACAGGTACAGAGTCAAGAGAGCAGGTGTGAAAGAGTAGAGCCGAAAAGCTCGCTCCGCTACAACCAATCAACGAAGTTTAGGGCCGCAGGAGGGGAGGTTCCTCTGGCGGCTTTTTCTCTTTGGGCGGGTTGCCGTGCAGTGTGACAGTAGCACCGTGGGCGCGCTTATCTTCCAGCTTCTTGAGTTCGTGGAGGATGTTGTCGCGGTCCGTTGTGGTGTAGTCGCGGGCAAAGCGCGTGAGGGCCATTGAAACCAGGTCTGAGTGGTGAACCTTCTCGAGGCCTTTGTAGCGAGTGGCGTCGAGCCAGATGCGATGGACGAGGTGGACGTCTTCGGTGCGCATGGCGGGAGTGTGCGGGCCGATGCGGAAGGTTTCGACTTCCATGTCTGGACGGACGACCTGGAATAGCATCTGCCGCTTGGGTTCAGGCATGGCCTCCCAAGCGCGTCCTAAGTAGAAGGCCTGCTCCTGTGCGGTCATCTTGCTGGAGAGGCCGGCGACGATGGCGGAGGACTCCAGCGCAGTTGCGGTCTGGACGATCGCCGACCAGACGTCTCGGGCGGGAACGACCAGCAGGTCTATGTGCTTGCCGTAGCTCTCAGCGACGCTGACAGCTTTTGTGAAGAGCGTCTGCTCGTAGTCGCTGAATATCTGGTCCATCTGGAGGTCGTACTCGGCGCTGCCCGGGCCAGTGAGGCGGGCGGCGAGCACAACTACGTCCTGATCGAGATCCCTGCGGCTGAGCACCCACTTGAGGTGATTGAGGGTGTTGTAGTCGCGGACGGCGACGAGGATGCTGCCCGCCTTGATGCCGACCGAACTAGTGTCAACACTGTCGCGATGGAGCAGCTGGAAGTGCTCCTTCATTTGCGCCTTGTTGTCGGCGAACTTGCGGAGGTTGATGCGCTCGGAAATGGTGAAGATCAGGAGGAACGTAAGGGTGAACGCCAATCCGGCCATAGTGGCGATGGACTTGGTGAGCAGGTTTGTGATGGCGGTGGCGACGAGGACAAGGAACACTGAACCGAGGCCGACAGGAACCTCGAACCCGCGGATGGTGATGTTCGGAGGCATCTTCCAGCCGCGGATGCCCTTGAACTTGAAGCGGAGCACCAGCATCGAGAAGCTGTTGAAGGTGAAGCTCCAGATGACGCCGAATGCGTACGCTTCGCCGAGGTAGTAGACATTGCCCTGGCTGGCGAGGATCGTCACAATCTGCAGGACGACGATCATGTTGATGATGCGGTAGCTGGTGCCGTACTTCTTCTGGGGCTTGCGGAACCAATCGGTAAGGACGCCGTCTTCGGAGATGCGGTTCAACACACCGTTGGCGCCGATGATGGAAGTGTTGATGGCGCCCGAGAGCATCAGGAACCCGACGACAACCACAAAGCCCTGGAAGATGAGTTTCAGCAGGGGCGGGCCCCACATGCTCATCGCGAGGCCGCTGATCAGATTGTCCTTATAAATACCCAGGCGGAGATCATCGGGTACCAGCATGACGCCGAGCAAGGAGACGAGCCCGGTGAACATGAAACTGTAAACGCCGATAACGATAGCGGCTTTCTTCAGGTTGAGGAGCTTGGGATGCGCGAGTTCGCGATTGACCTGAGCCAGAGTCTCCTCGCCGCTCATGGCGAGTACCGAGTGACCGAAGGCAACGAGAATACCGAAGAGGCCGATAGTCTTGGCCCAGTCCGTGTGCCTGAGGAACCCAAGCGCTTCTTCGCTGAATCGGAGATTCTCAGGGCGAGGCAGAGGGGGCAGACTCGCGCCCTGCTTCAGAATGGTGATGATCGACCACCCGAGCACCATGACGACCATCACGGTGACGATCTTCATAACATTCAGGGCTTTTTCGCTGGATTCCTCGATGCCCTTAGTATTCTCCCACCAGTAGTAAATGGTCATGATGATGGCGAAGGTCATCGCAGCGTAGTTCTCATTCAACTGGAACGCGCTGGGGAAGAACCCGTGCTCATGGGCCATCTTGATGAGATCGTTTATGAGGCCGCTGATGTAGTGGCCGGCGGAGACGCCGGAGATCGGACCGGTGAGGATGTAGTCGAACATCAGCGCCGAAACGCTGACCTTGGCCAGACCACCTCCCAGAGCTTCTTTGACGACACGATAGACGCCGCCGCGAACGAACATGGAGCAGCTCTCGACGTATACGGCGCGAACCGTGAAAGCGAAGAGCATGACGCCAAGGATGAACCAGGGCGCTGCCTTACCGACGGCCTGCTCGGCTATAGGGCCGGCGTAAAACGCAGAGGAGCCGAGATCATTGAGAACGATAGCGGCGGCGCGCCAGAAAGATATGAAAGTGAGCATCACCGAGGTCGCGACTACAATGCGAACCCGGTTGCCGGCTGGTGATTGACCGTTGGTTTCTGGCGCCATTTAGGAAGGCAACAACGAACGCCCTACGTGTCCTGGCGTTCTTTTTTTCTCCGAAGGCGCGAGTTTACGCCCTGAGAACTCACACGTCAACGTGAGAGCACGCAACCTCCGCCGAGAGCAAATGCGGTTGCTGGGGCTAAACGACGGCGCGCCAAAGTGTTCCCACGATGGTCGTAAGCGCGAGTTGAGGAGAGTCGCGACGAGCGTTTGTTACACTCTCCCCGTGCGGCGAATCCACAAAAGTGCATGGCTGCTAGCGCTCAGCTCAGGGGTGCTGCAGGTGCTGATCTTTCCCCGGCCGGGACTTTATTTCCTGTGCTGGGTGGCTATCGCGCCGCTGATCTTCGCGCTGATGCGCACACGCGAGACGGACGCAGCAGAACTGCTGTCGAGCGAGAATCCGTCGTTTCTCGCGCCGGGCAGCCTGCGACAGGGATTCGTGCTGGGATACGCGAGCGGAATCATCTGGTATCTGGGTTCCTGCTACTGGGTGTACCACGTCATGCACTTGTACGGCGGGCTGCCGCCGGCGGCCGCACTGCTTCTGCTGCTCGGGTTCGCACTCTATCTCGGCCTGTATCACGGCATCTTCGGCGCGATGCTGGCGTGGGCAGCGCAGTCGCGTTCAGGATTCAGCCGCAGGGCGCTGGTACTCGCACCGTTTCTCTGGGTCGCGGTGGAACTTGCGCGCAGTTACGTCACCGGCTTTCCTTGGAACCTGCTAGGCACGGTGCAAGTGGACAATGTGCCGCTGGCACGCATCGCCACGATGACTGGCGTTTACGGCCTGTCGTTCGAGATCGTGCTGGTGAACTCGGCGTTCGCGGCGGCGTTCCTGGTCAGCGCGCGGAATCGCAAGAATATGCTGCTGGCCGCAGTTACGGCGGCAGTGGCGTTGCAAGCAGGGCGCTGGTTCAAGGTGGACAGCTACACGCCAAAAGCGACGGCGACGCTGGTTCAGCAAAACATCCCGGTGAAGGCAGGGA
>Ga0196976_1000785_pt1 | contig 17974 bp, 25 predicted proteins | sample S3v_513CmetaG_FD_148644 | JGI IMG/M metagenome (GOLD analysis project Ga0196976, IMG submission 148644) | Soil microbial communities from Anza Borrego desert, Southern California, United States - S3+v_5-13C | ecosystem: Environmental > Terrestrial > Soil > Desert | place: USA: California...
CATCCGATTTCTCCAGTAATTAGAAATGAGATACCCAAACCGCTAAGCAGTGGAATCCAGAGCCATGGGGAAAACATTCGCTTTTCTACTGCCCTAATTTGCTTCCGGAAATGTCTGCTCGTATATACATGTTGGCTGCCAATGGAATCATGCTAATGGCTTCATCCCACCTTCTGGCTATTTCAATTTTCTTTGCTTCCGAGATCATTGCTGACATACCCCCTCCTCTGCTATCAACAACAACTAGTTATCGAGGCAGAATAGATAATACCCCTAGCTCAACAATATGCAATTTCACGATTGCATCCTAGTTTGACAACCAATAAAAAAGCCCCGAAGATGGGGCTTATGAGTGAGTTCTTAGGATTCGTTGTAGTCGGCGCCATTGCTCCCTTCTTCTGGCTAATAGTGCTTTCTGTCTGTCTTTGGATTGGACGAAAATTCCTCTCCGACAGAGCAGGCCGAATCCTATTCGGCCACTACTGGCACTCTCGGGAACAGAAGCGGATTAAGTAGCCCATAGCTGACTATTCTTGCTATTGGTTCTGCCACCTCCCCAGCCACCCTTCCAGTCTTCGTACCCCCTACATTTCTTGCATACCATGCTGGAACGCCTGAAATAGAGGCCTTGGCACCTATCCATGACGGGATCGCAAGGGCAGCCTGCCAAAATGGGCTTCTCTCCGCAGTCTGGGAGCCTGCCCTCAATGGTCTGAAGTTCTCCCCATACTGAGCTATAGCTTGCATCGGAGATGGGTTTACTGCGCTTCTGAACTTGTCAGGGTTCTGAGTCCGCAATACCTGAGCAAGTTTAGCCGGGTTAGCATCTCCACCCTCAGCCACCAGCCCTTTTGCAAGGATCTTTTTCGCAGCATATTGAGGCCTGGCTTCTTTCAAAGCTGCCGCTAGATCTCCCCTGCCAATGTCTTTGAGAGATGCTTGAGCTGAATCATCTAGCGCTTCAAGCAATTTCCCGTAAGAAGACCTATCAAATCCAGAAGCCTCGAAGGACAGCTCCGAAAGGTCCGAGCGGATAAGGTTGTATGTTTCTCCATCGATACGACCCATGTTCCTAGACAGTACCTTGGCCTTTTCAGCCATCGAGAGTAGTTCGGTGTTTGGCTTAGCCCGCTTACTCTGTACCCGGATTATCTCGTCAGCAACATCCCCTACTTTGGAGCTTATGGAGATGGGATTAACCTCTCTGCCGTTAACGTTCACCTTCCCAAGGCCTGCAACCTCATCAAAAACCTTGCCCAGCCTTTCAGTGGCATTAGCAAACACTTGAGGAGATAGATCATCTGCGGTTTCTCCCATCTCCTTCGCCAACGCTCTGTTAATCGCTGTCTGGTTTTCGGCTGCGAACTTGTCCATGACCCCTCGTCCGCCAATATTCCTGCTAGAAATGTCTTCTATCAAAGACCAGGTAGGTGAATTAGTTACCTGAGACATGCGCGGCTTAACCCCTAATTCCCTGGCATTCTTCAACACCTGACGCTGAGTTGGAGAGGTATTGGAGCCGGTTTTGATAGCGCCTCCAACTGCCTTGCCGACAAGATTTCCGGCCAACGTACCAGTAAAGCCTGCTATACCAGCTCGCGTCTTCTCTTCTGGAGTTCCATATTTCAGAGCCTCCACTCCCCCGACAACGCCTGCTTGGGTTATTGCGGACAAGGAAGGCGGAACGGCAATGTAAGGAAGAGCCTGACCGATGTTTGCGGCTACCGGGTGCTCTCTCTGAATATTGCTGAATGCCTCGTCTTTTGTTCTTTGATCGGCTTCCAGTGTCTGTACTTGTTCCGCAATGCGTGGATCACCAGGCAAAGCATCTGCAGGAATGAGAAGTTGCTCAACCCCAGCAATAACCTTGTCTCCAGTTCTGCCGGCAGAGATTAGCAGCGCCTCGGGAACGGAGACCCGATTAGGTAATGCTTGAGCATTACTTACAAGCCCTGTCCATTCGGGAGTGTTCGCATCAAATTTATTGAAATAGTTGCCGGATGACTGCTCATCAAATTTATCGAAATAGTTAGCCATTATTTTCTCCCTAACACTTTAGCAGCGGTCCCAGGACCGTACTTCTGGTCGAACTGATCCCTCAACTTAGGGTTCATCCGCAAAGCGTTTATGGCCTGCTTAGGTGGTTGTACTGTGACCGCAGCTGCTCCTGGTAACGAAACCTCCTCCAATCTGCCAGCCACATCACCCAAAGATGGGTCCGTCTTTAGCTTCCGTATAACGGCATTACCGCGTTCGATGCTGCGAAGAGCTGATAGCTCGTTAAGATGAGCCAAACGACGCAGAGTCTGAGCATTGACTTCGATATTTCCCGATCTGGCACGCTCCAGGAATTGACGGTCTTTATCGGTAAACCCTTGACCAGAGCCGAGCCCGGAAGACTTGATGGCATCCAGCGTGGTACTAGCTAGCTCTGCCGCCAAGTCCTCGGTGTTCTTGACGTTCTCTCCATCGATCAGACCAGCAGTAGCGAAGGCCTTTTCGATTCCAAGACGTGCTTCAGCGCCTGTTCCGGTGGTCGGGTTCTTATCCAAGATTTCCTGTACTCTTCGAGCGCTTGCCACTCGGTCCGGTGCTGTCTTGGCAGCATCTATATAAGCCGCATCCTGCTCAGCCATCTTTGAGCCAAAGATTTCCCCGTATTTCTTGTCAGTGCTTACGTTAACTTGAGTACGGGAGGCTCCAGCCTTCTTCTGCTCGATCTGGAATTGCTGGAACGTGCCAGGATAGCCCTGTGATTGCGCAAATTGGTACTCACGCACAGCCGATGGCAAATCAGCAACGTCTGGTAATGGGCTGACTATCTCCTGCAGAGTAGCAGGATCAATCAGTCTGTCTCCTTTGCCAAGCTTCAGAGGGTCTTTTGGGGTATAGCGCTGTTTGATTAAGTCACCACCAAAGCCGGATGCAACCATATCCCTCATCCATAATTCCTGATTGAATTCGGGCTTTTCTTGCAGTGTCGTGACTTCCTGCCTTTGTAGACCATAATTCGGGGCTACAGCGCCTTCTGCGGCGGGAGTGGGCAGATTCTCAACTGATGTGACAGGCACTTGCTGATTCTGTGTATAAGCAGATTCGCCTTCCAGCAGACGTGGTAATGCCTCGTCGCGCTCTAGCTGCTTCTTCAGCTCAAGCTCTATGCGTTGCTTTTCAAGGTTATAGATTTGCTGTCGTTGATTATCCCGCTTGAGCTGTTGGATATTCTGCAACGCCATGATGCCTCCGCGCCCAACAGCTGGGCCAAATTGGCCGTAGTTACCATTGTTGTTAGCTAGGATGCTAAGTCCAAATTGCAACAGAGGGTTCTCAAGCTTCTTAGCGAAGCCACCCCCAAGCAATCCGCCATTATTTGTGAAGTCCCATTCACCAGGCATGAGTCCGTTAAGTAGTGCCATTTTTTGATCCTTTCAGCGCCTCACGGCGTTAGAAATTGAGAGATTGGTTAATGCAAAGTGTCGTTGTCTTCATCTCCTTCTACATATGCCATTTGAGCCTCAATCATTGCATTGTGGCGTTCCAGTAATTGTTCGTGCCAGATCAAGAGGTCATTCAGGGTGGTCCGGATCGCAAGCACATCTTCCATTTGCGCTTGCTCTTTACGCATCATTCCTTCAAGTGCAAGGAGTAGCGCCCGATGAAGGCTCAAGGCGTGCTTGAGCTCAGCTACTCTGGTTTCTCTTTCCAGCATTACAACCTTCACCAGCTCCTCAACCATCTTGGAGGGTCCTATAAATTGTTTCTTAACCATGACTCTTCCTTTCCTAACCCTAACCACCTGTTGGAATTCTTAATTCTTTGAATGTGGGAGTTTGGCTATCGGTACACATCCAACCTATGATGATGTACTTCGAACCTTCTGCTCCCTCCTCTGATGGATTGGAGTTATAAACAATGTCACCCTTGGCGTACCCCTCACCAACAGGAGCTGAAGACATAGCATTGTAGTGACTAGAAAGACGACCTTCGCTGAGACTGTTGACCTGTCGAGTCACATCCTGGAAAAACAGCGAGAGATTGGCTTGGTCATATGTAGGACGAATGTGTGTGAATAGCTTACCCATAATGAACTCCTTATCTATATCGAAACGGTGTGTGAATTTTGTTGCTCAGGTCAATTTACTGATCTTCCCCAAATGGAATGAAGCTGATCCTTGAATAACTGTACGTCCTTTGCATCGGGTGAAATCTCATTCATGAGCGGGGTTACGTAATGAGATATACCGTCTTCTCCCCACGGAACATCAATTTGGAAAGCTTCACGAGTCTGCTTGGGGTCTAACCCTGCCTCATCACAGAACTCTTGCCATGCCTGTTCCTTAGCCTTGAATTTAGCCACTGCTATCTCGAAGGCTTCTCGTGCTATCACCTCTATTTCCCCATCTGATTCATGCTCTGAGCTCTCAACGGCAATCAATGCAATCAGCGCTGTTGTTGCGATGGTGTACGCTCTATAGCTGTCCAGCATCTGCATACTTGTCATAACCAACGCGTCCACCTTCTTCGTTGTAAACGCATAGTCAGCCATGACATATCTTTTACGAGGGCAGCTATCTTCTAGCTGGTCAAGCTCATAGTCATCCTTTCTTGCTAGAGCGTTGATGTAGAGCCTGATACGTTCGTCGTTTGTTAATGCTTCATACAGCTTATTCAACTTATTCATTTCAGTTTTTTCCTTTGTCCAAGCACAGATTCGAGAGCTTCCATTCGCTTCTCTATCTCATGCGTTTCAATCAATTTGCCTATCTGGGCAAGCACGTAAGCTAGCTTTGTTCCGTCCGCCGTCTCAATGATTCCAGTCTTCATTTCACGGTAGACCCGGGCCATTTCCAACCTGACGTCATCAATAGTCTTGAGGTCAATTCGAGAGGGGGTAGGCAGCAGCTTCCCGCTTTTTCCATCAATGGTTTCTGGCTGTTTGTTGTCGGAGATTTCAGGCACTAAATAGCTCTCCAGACTTATGCTTCTTAGGCTTGTGGTCTAGCACTTCAGCCAGTTCTTTATCCACCAGCAGAGGAACGCTCCCTGTCTCTATGCCAAGGATTGCGCATGCTCGATCCGCAACCTTCACCAGGTGGTTAGCCATTTTTACTTCATCGCTAGGCTCATCCTGAAGCGGGAAATGCGGTATAGCTTCTAATGTGAACATCAGCTCTTCAGAGAGGCTCCTCAAGTCAGCCACTACATCAATCAGCTCACTAGGTGCCGACTTCCTATTGGAGCCGCCAATATTCAACTGTTTGGCCAGGTGCTCTAAGTGAATTCGATGAATAACAATGGTCACAGGCTCGATTGAGCCTTGCTCTAAAGTTATAAGGTCGCCTGAATCATCAACCTCAAAGCTCAAGTCTGGTATTTGCGTAAACATATTCGGTCTCCTAAAAATGGGGGTAGATGGCAAACATCTAGATAGTGTTCAGAATCTGAAGTAGAGGGTGGGCCTTAAAGACCCCGCATAGCTCCATTTTTTGAAGTAGTGGGTGATCTCCCTACTCCATTTTCTGAAGCTATGCTGACGCTCCTTACTCCATTTTTTGGAGGTCTGAAACTGTTTTCCTGATATGCCCCTCTGGTGAATGCCGACTTCGAAACATCCATGTCGGGAGACCAATCTAAGGACTGCCACGTAACAGCGAACCAGCTTGCCTTGTTCGGTTTGGCCCCTTTCCTCGTTTCGAATAACAGTCCACTTCCAAGCAGCTCTTTCTTTGCCTTGTGGACGGTCGCACTGCTCCTCCATCCCCTTGGCCTGAGAGCCTTTTCGCAGAGCACCAGCTTCCCGTTGTTGCTTCCGGAAAACTGTCTGGAAATGTCGATTAATAATGCTCGAGCGCTGAAGCTGAGAGATTGGTAGGCTGTTGAGTCCAACACCGGATGAGGAAGAGCCACGAACCTGGACCCGTCTCTTCCGCTGTTCTTGTATTTGGAGCGCGCCATACATCAGAGCACCTCCGCACGTTTCAGCAGGTCAATAGCCTTGGCTTTGTTTTCTGCATCCAGCCAATACCTGACGCAGTCTGTTTCTGTACCAAATTGATTCGGCACCTTAATCCACTCACGAGAGAATCTGATGCCGTAATCGCGCTGCATATCGGAAACTGTCGAGCGAAGCACGAAATCCCTATATTTAATAGCAGCTTGGAAGCAGTTGAGCCCTTGATCTGCAAGCTCAACAAAGCTTTTGAGGATTGCGGTTTTTTTGGTAGAATGCTTGGGTAGTTTGATGTTTTCCAAAGCCGCTTCGGGTGCCAGCCCAGCGGCTTTTGTTTTGTCTAATTGCTTCTCGGTCATCATTACTTGCCCTCCCGATCCTGGGAAAGCTCTTCAACCAAAGCAGCGATATCTCTTGCACGCCAACATGTGGTTCGCTTACCCAGCTTTACACTTGGGGGAAACCTGCCATCTTTGACGCCCTGCCACCAAGCAGACTTGCTAATAGGGATTACAGAAAGGACCTGCGGTAGGCGTAAAAGCCCATCAGCAGGGATTGATTGTTGAAATTGCATCGTTATAGCTCCTTAAAGTTCAAGTTAAGGTTGTTGTGTCCATCTGGACACTGCCAACGATGCTTATTTTCTACATTAGAATCCGCCCTGTACGGCCGTATTGGGAGTAGCCGGGCTATTCCGGCATATTCTTTAAAATATTGTTTAAGGTCTTATCGGAAAGGTTGAATTCTGAACAAGCCGCTTTCTTCCAGCCTCGAGTGTGGCCATATTTCGCGAGATATTGGTCTTGAAACCTCAGCAAGTCCTGAAAAGAAGGCTTTTGTTTACGGTCCATTGAGGCCCTAACCGATTGGGTTTTTGAATGTGCAGCCCCTTTCTCAGCCAATGGCAATAAAACCCGAACCTGTTCAAGCCTGTCGAGATCACGATGGTTACTGAGTAATTCGTGCGCAGAGAATAGGTCGTCAAAACTTTCATGCTCCCCTTTTATTATTAGCACAGCTATGAGAACTCGAATTCCAACTTTTGAAATGATTGTATTTGCATCAGGATAACTCTCACTCCACAGCTTATAAAAAAGAAGGATACGACCGGGAAGAATAAAATCCGCGCATTCCCAAGGTTGAGCTTCCTCGAAAGGTAGAGGCTCATCTGGGCCTAATAGGCCAACCCTTCTAGTTGGCTGTCTATCCCCTAGCTCTAACTTCCACTTTTTGAAGACCACATTCAGCCAGTCCCATATCTGGTCAACAACTTGAGGTTCAATGCCATTCAATTCAGATTGGGCAGCTGATATAAGCCGGGATCTAGCCATGCGGTCTGAGTTAAACATGGGTTCAAAACCTATTAATACGTTTCGTCATTGGCGGCTTGAACATCCATTCTTGCTGTAGCCCATGCTCTGATTCTTAATAATGCCCCAGCCCATTCCCCTGGCTCGACTGTACGCCACGCTTTCTCTGGCTTAGGCCACATCCGCTTAACTCGGAAACGAGCAATATCAGGCCATAGAGGGTCTGCTGGATTGGGATCAGTAGCGCACTCGTACAACACACAGTAGCAAGGCAAACCAGCCATTCTAGCCAGCTTCGTTGTTACCGTTGCTGATTTGTATGCTTGCCCCACATCCCTTGCCGTTTCGATGAGAGCCACAGGCTCTTTTGTCCCATCGTCGTACTCAACATAAAGAGAGGCGTCTAGATCAATCATTGCCAGCAGTTGGGCACGATCAATCCCGACGAATCGACGAGTGGAAAGGCGACGATGCCAAGCCGAGTAAGTACGGTCACGAGTGCCGTATTGTTCTTCTTGCATTATCAACCTCTAGCTATCAATTGGCACTAATAGAAAGTCAGGAAAAGGAAGCTGATCCAATAGACGTATTGATACTTGATCCGGATTGTCCCTACAGCTGTATTCCACTTCAAAAGGTCCATCTAGAGAACGCACAATCCAGCACGGACCCGCGCCTTCACAGTACCGCGAACCTTTCCACCATGGGCTCTCACCGGCGTACCTGATTACCTCCACAAGCTTTCCGTCATTGACTCCTTCATAGTCCGTGTCCCTAGAATCTACTCTAGCAAGCGCCCCGGGGGAGCAATTCAATATGACACCCTCAGGTATGGCAAACCCTCCTGTTGCATATCCGGTTTCATGTACTGTTGGACGAACTGAGAACCAAGCCGCCCGATCGAATTTATGTTTATCGCTATACCAATCAGAGTTGAAGATCATATGTCTGAAAGCGAGGTACCTCTTATCACGCATTGCCCTCTTATACGCAGATGAAATCTGATTAGCCATTTGCCGTACCTTTGCCTCTTTGCGCTGCTTGCATATCAGAGACGCCTGCTTTTTCATACCGCTCGCGCATTACATCTACTGAACCGCCTAACTCCTTGGATATTTCTGCTCCTATAGCAGCTAAACCGTCAATTTCAGGACCAGCATCGCCCAAATCACTCAACCTTTCAATTGCTCGAAATATGGAATAAAGATTTGAGGCTTGCTGCTCAGAAATATGGAAATGCGCCTCCAAGTCTAGAGCTCTAATAACTTGGCAGCCATTAATTAGTTCTTCCGGAGAAGACTGAGATATAGAATTGGCGTTAGCCATGATGCAATACTCCTATTCAGTGTTGCGTTGTGGTTAGGCTTCGCTGGAGAGTTTCTCAGGCTGATCCAGCGTCGCCGCTTGCCTGATACCGTCAGGCGCGGTTTCTCACCTCATGAAACCATGAGTTTCTAACTGTTCATGAATATAGTTATCCGGGTAATCGCCACCCGATAACTCATAAGAGCTGATGAATTGGGGGGAGATATTGCCGACATCATCTTCAGTTGAGAGCCCAATATAGAAAGGGCAATATTCCCCCATCTCTCGATAGAAGGGTCTTGAGAGCTTCTCGCTCCCTAATCTTTTAGAAAGTTCGGGAAGCTCTGAGTCCATGGTGAAATCTGAACAATTGCCGCAGGAGCATCTACCCGTAATAATGAGGTGAGGCAGTTGAGGTAGCAGTTCTGGAAACTCAACCTTGCACCATGCCTCAGTTTGCTCGTAGAGCCTGGGAAGCACGCTCCTTAAGTATTTCTTAGCCTCGTCCATATATTTCTACCTCCTAAGCCACTTTCCCATGCAATGGGACCACTTGCGCCCCATTTCTAATAGCATCCAAGTAGTCGGCCCACCTCTGTACTAAATCGTGCCGCTCCTCCAGGAATTGAGCACGGTCGTAGGCAGCTTGTATCTCGTCCTTCTTAGCATGCGCAAGCTGCGCCTCAAGAACATCTGGGTCAATCCGTAGCCTTTCACGAGCTATGGTTCTGAATGTGGCTCTGAAACCGTGGGAGACAGTCACGCCTCGCAGACCGTTATCACGCAGTGATTTGCTTATGCTGTCACGATGGATATGCGTTTTGAGATGGTCCCTGTCGCCAGGGAATACGAAAGGGGAATCGCTTGAAAGCTCGCAAGCTTCCGTCAGGAGCGGTATTAATTGCTTTGGCAGAGGTGTGATATGGTCGTTGCCAGTTTTCATGCGCTTTGCCGATATATGCCACTCAGCAGAGGCTAAATCCAGCTCATCCTTGCGCATACCCGCAACCACACTGGGGCGAGAGGCTGTAAGTAGAAGAGTGAGTAGCGCCACACGCATTTTGAAAGACTCTATGGCGTGGATCTTGTCCAGCATGGACGGCAGATCGTTTGTCTTGGTTACAGCTGCGTAATGCTTCTTCTCCGCCTTTGGAAGGACTCCACGTAGCGAAAGCAGCTTGCCATCCTCGCGCAAACCTTCCTGGATTGCGTAATCGATGATTTGATTGACGTACTGTCGGGCTTTTACCGCAAGCCTAGGACCTCGACCATAGATAAACAACAGGACAGGCTTCACATCAGCAGTAGATATGTCGGCTATGGCCTTGGTAGCGAGTTTTGGATAGAGATAGTCGTCAAGAACCTCCCTGGCCTTGCGAGCAGTTTCAGAGGCCCAGCTTTTAGCTTTGTGGGCATACCATTCTTCACCCACTGCTTGAAAAGTGCCTCTTACAGCCGCTTTTAGAAGCCTCTTCTCTTCTTTCTTAGCTACAGCGGGGTCTGTACCCTTTGCAAGAGCCTCTCGTGCTAACTGAGCAAGGGAGCGAGCATGGAGCAATGAGACTTCAGGGTAAGAGCCCAGGCCCATCCAATTCCTGCGGCCATCAGGACGCGTATAGCGAAACACCCAACGCTTATTTCGATTGGCATCAACGACGATTGATAAACCACGACCATCCGACAAAGTCTTTCCTGGCTTTGCCGTTTCGATCTGCCTTACTGTCAATCCCGTTGCGAGCTTTGGCATAGATTAGGTAATTGTTATTACTATACCTAAAACTATACCAAAAGAATTTGGCTCTTGCTGGACTATTTTGGAGGGTAAAAGACTAAGGGTATATATAAACCCTTGTGAATCAAGGGATGTTAGTGGTTGGTTTGGATGAGGTGAGATTCTACTGGACGTTGATTCGGGTTTTCTTCTGGGCACCAGCAACACCCTTCGGAATAGCTTCCAGCCTTCATTTCAGTAGTTCTTGTTAAACTTATATACCTAAAACTATACCAACCGGACACTAAAGCTGACCTTGGTATAAAGCAGGCCGACAGTATGTCATAGTCCTTTTAGATATTTGGTTAGGACAACCACAGAACCATCATTGCGTTGAGCATTGAACTCAATACCCAAGCATACGTCATCTTTGTGACAATGGCAGTATCAATGCGCCTCTATATTCTTGGGAGATCTCGTAATGATCGCCCCTCGTCATACGGTATTCCTTCTATAATGCTTTCAACGCCATTGGCTACCACCTTAAAGGTCAATGTTGGCCCTAGTCCCTGTGGCCGTCTATTGCGAACACAGTTTGCACAACGTCTTCACGATAAATATAACCAATAAGATCTTTTGCCTCTGTGACTTTGGGTTTTTCAACCCAAACAAAAGGGTTGGCTCTATCAACTCTTCCCCATTGGACGTGGGTAACTAGCGTCTCAGCCTCGTTATATCTAACTCCTATCACAAGTATTGCCATGGTCATCCTCACGCGATGTTAGCTAGCTCTACAATAAATCATTTCTCTTGTCGTGACAGCATTAACCTTCTCCGATACCATTACTGTACGTTCGTACAGTGAGAAATCATGAAAGCATTACTACTCGGGCCAGCCCCGTTAGCCCCCAACCCACTTAGAATCCCACTTTATTCCCCCAAGGTTTCAGCAGGCCAGTCCCGCTTTGCGTCTGCCGCGCAAGGCTATGAGTTGGAGAGCCTGAGCCTCAACCAGCGCTATATCGTGAATCCACCAGCGACCTTTCTCGTGAGGTGCGAAGGAGATTCTATGATAGACATTGGGATTCTTCCCGGCTCAGTTCTAGTGGTTGATAAATCCCTGAAGCCTAAATCGAGCGATGTTGTTATTGCCGAGGTAGATGGAGAGTTCTTGGTGAAGAGGCTTTTCAGGCGCGGCCAGGTGATCCGTCTGCTGTCTGAAAACAAATCACACGCTCCTATTGAACTGAGAGATGGGCAAGAGTTGGTCGTCTGGGGAGTGGTAACAGCAGTGATCAATGAGCTCTACGCACCATATTTTCGCGCTCGGTGAGTGGCACTCTTAGGCTAAGTGCGATCAATAATTTGCACATGTGACGTGCTCAATCCCCGTCATCCTTCGGCGATATATAGAGCAAGAGACTACACTCCCCTCCACGTGATAATTTTTAGTGCGGTAAGTGTGCACAGTTCCATTACGAAGCTTGACTGTAGTTAAGTGGCCTCTGCCTCTTGATCCTGAGGGCTGCGAATGTGTAACGAACGCTGAGCTGTAAGGATCAACCATTACTGAAGCATCAAGTCTGGCAAATGCTATCAGACCCCCCACTAATAGGGACAATCCCAAAAGCCAAGGTGCTACTTCACGAAACAATGTGGGGTAGTGGATCAAGCTGAAGCTAGCTGCCAGACCATATAAGTATCATTAGAGGATTCAGCTGGCTGATAAGAAAAAGCCAGCCCGAAGGCTGGCCTAGGTTCTTAATACATCAGTAAGGGTGGAGTCATTATATTCACCGATGAGCCTGAGTTAACTATTAGACCTGATAGCTTCATGCACAAGGCAAAAATGTGCATTAGCTTTGTGAAGCAATTGTTGTAGTTAGGAGCTCGGCCGGATATTGCCTAAGAAAATAACGGCTGTCCTCAGGAGGTGCTGCAAGCCAAGCGTCATACTCATCCTCCTGCAAAATCACGATCATTCTCTTTTCATCCTCGGGCTTGTGATAATTCTGCATGAAAGGATGGTCATTAGCGTTCACCGTTAGCATAGTGAAACTTCTCAGGATTTCACCATTTGGTTGCTTCCATCCAGTCCAGAGGCCAGCAATACCCAAAGGCTTTCCATCAACCCTGACTATTCTTGTAGGCAAGCATTTACCTGTACGCCAATCAGGTTCATAGAATGCCTCAGCAGGGATGATGCAATGCCTGGATAATCGCCAAGCATCACGGAAGCAAGGTTTTTCATGCGCCGTTTCGGAGCGTGCGTTGTAAGCTCTGCGGGCCATCTTCGTGTCTTTGGACCAGTGAGGTATGAGGCCAAAAGAGCCGATCATGAGCTCGCGGAGTGGGACCGCTTCGTCCCCAACGTCAGCATGTTCATGCTTGCGGATGAAATGGCCGAGATAACCTGGGTAGAGCTCAGGTTTCAAACCTGAGTCTATCTGGTCGATACCGAAGTGTTGATTGAGTCTAACCCGATTCAAAACCGGTTCGTAACGGGAGCACATACTTAGACCACTAGCCTAGAAGAATCGATTATAACCTTGCTTAAGAAATGAGCAGCGCCGGAAAGTGTTGCGCTGCAAGGTCAGGCTCATGGTTATCCACAGTTTGCGCAATGAAATCTCTGGATGATTGCTACCTATGGTAAATAAGGAATGAATTCGGGCTTATTGCAAAGCATTCCCATAATCTCAATCCTCGAGTCAACACTGTCTTTGATAACTTTAAGTTTTGCTTCTAAACGAACATTGTCGCCATCGAGAGCTGCGACAACCACGATGTCAGGTTCTAAATCCCTTGCTAAAGAAATTAGATTATCTATCTCGGTTCTATCGATCTCGGAAAGAGAAGCCTTTACCTCACCTATAACAACCTTGCCATCAACAACACACAAAATGTCGAGCTCTCGATCAGGGGTTGCCTTCTCATATTCAGGAAAGTCCCTGAACAACTCCAACTGTGGAGTGTATATAAAGGATTTTGCCCTTAAGCGAGTCTGTATTTCTCCAAGAGCCCATAGAACACTTAAGGTGTCATGCTCTCTCAGACATGATGCTAGGAACTCATTCAATCTGAAAGAGAAAGATAAATCCGCTGGAATCGTATGGTTCTCGTTGCATACCTGGCACTGCAAGATTTTTTTTAGAGATTCAACTGCCGTCCAATTCTTGTAAGCACAATGCTTACATGACCAACTATACCCCTGGTGGAATATCCCTTCACTGCAGAGCCTTTCTAATGAGGCAGCTACATCAGAATCACCTTCGTTCAAAAGTTCTTTGGCACTATGCTCAAGTTGAGGATTAGCTTGAATTGCTTCTTGTAGATAAGTAGACCAAGCCTTTTTGAGGGCCTCCAAGGTGATAAGGAATTTAGGGCTCCTCAAAGAGTAAGACAAGTTCACCACTGTTCTGGCTAGTTTTTGCCATTGCTCCTGAGTGGTGAATGTATAGGTGCCTGACTGAGGCCGGAAACGTTTTTGCAAGGTGCCAATTATTCGAGGAAATTCGTGTTCGGAAGTTGTACCTAACCGAGAGATTTGTTGCCTCCAGAAGTCGTGTAACAGCACTTCGTGAGCCCGTCTTAATGAGCCAAACATTGTGATGATGCCTCTTAAGTAGCGACCTTTGTCTGAATCTCTGGAGTAGATGTAAGGGGCATCGAAATCTTCAGTGTATCTCGCATCGTTTTGAGGGTACTTGGCATAGCCATGTAAAAGAGTCTCGAAGAACATGTCATCTTCCGGCTCTTTCATATCCACGTATCTGTCATGAATACCTACTAGTTTTGCCACACTTCCTGCAGAGGTGATTCGGGCTAATCCGTCCGTGAAGAGAGATGCTAACTTGGGAATCTGAGGGATGATCCAAATATCCCTTTGATTGTCGTATTTGCCATTGTCCCGAGTCCGATCCAGAGAAATATCCATAACCCAGCTGCCTCCAGAACAAAATGGATGTGCTGGAGGCGAATTTCTTAAGTGGTAAGGTTGACTCACAGATACCGATTCAGCTTCATGACGCAACGGAACTTCAATATCATTCTTGAATGGTCTACCGCGTCTCCAAAATATTCGTTCTTCTTTAGGCAATAATGGACAACATTCTTCTAGGAATGTAATTTTTTCGACGTGATACTCATTCCATCCTTCGTAACCCAATTTCTGAGCAAAGGCTGTCAACACTCCCTCAGTGAGGCTGTGTGACCTAACAGTTACCTGGGGTGGCCCATTGGGCCCATTCAATGAATTGGTGTGGTTAATGAACTCTCTCACCTGTTTTATGGCATGCTCATCCTCCACTACACTCGCAGGCACTCTTAAAGTTCTGTATGGACGTGATTGAGCATTCTCAAACAACAAATTCGCATTCCAGCAAGCTACTCGGTCCTCAAAACTGTCGCCGACAACAAGACAGAAGGTAGTAGTCCAAGGATGTGAATGGATAGATATCCTTGGGAAATTCATATTTGCTAAGTAAGCCAGAGTAACGGTGCTGCCAATACCAGAAAGTAAAGGCAAAGCATCATAGGCATTCAATAATTCGTCGCCTTTGATTCCAAACCTCCATCTGTCTTGTGGTGCGTCAGATGGGGTCAAGATTTTAGGAGTAACTAGCTCTGACAGTTCTTTATGTATGGGAAATTGGGAGAAGCTTCTGCTCAACGTTCCGAAGTTATCAACTATCAATCCGTCATCTGTCCATGCCAGATAACTATCAAGTATTGATTCCGGCCTAGATCGAAACGCTCCAGAGCTCACCTTTAAGTATGGAAGCCATGAGAGAGAGCTCAACAACGGATAATACTGGCTAAATTTGAAGTTTCGGTCCTTCGAATCTCGCTTCACCGCATGAACCAGAAGAGGGGAGCACCACTTCTCAATTACATCGATCAATTCCTCATTGGAATTCGTTGCCAAAAAGACGATGTCAGGATCATAAATCTTCAACCAATATTTGAAGGCTTCAGTAATTTGACAATTTTGCACAGGGATGACGAGGGTCTGCCTTCCTCCGTCTCTACTGAATGCCTCTGCAAATGCGGCATCAAGGAAGATGTGTTCCCCGTCTCCGGCTTCTATTAGATAAGCAACTGAAGCGGGACGGCTATTAGCAGCAATGATGGGACTAGGCTTCATGTACACCTATTCACTAATGTTTATAATTCATTAGTGACGAGATTCGAAATATGTTTTCTCAAGATCCGCAAGCTCTTCTAATGTGATGTTGGGGTTTCTCGCAGCTTGTTCTAAGAAGAATTCTCCATGACGCAGAACTAAATTGCAGAAAACTCCTTTCTTCAAACCAGCCGAGCTCTGGCCGATGTCTTTTCGCAATGCCCTAAAGAAATCATCCATTAAGAAAATCGCTTGAGCATCTAAGCGTCCCGTTTTTAGACGGTTGATCCATTTGAAGTAGGTTTCTAATACACCGCTGCCGCCCCAAAGCAAGAGCTTTTGCTGCCAAAGCCTCAAAAACTGAACCATGCTGTTATCTTCGCCAGAAGTTTCACCCTTACTTCTTTCCGATTCAGCAAACATACGAAATAACTCACTAAGGAATTCATCGTAGATTTTTATTTTTTCCGCTCGGAAATGAGCCTCGACCTCTTTCTTCCTCTCCATATATCGACCAAGCATGACTGTTAATGTAGTCGCAAGCAATGTTGTTGCGGCTGCTACTACTCCAACAGCTAGTTGAGGGTTCACGCTTACTAATTCTTGCCACACACCTTTTACAAGGTAACCAAGGCTCCAAGCAATGAAACAAAGCAGAGCGAACGCGGCCAAGGCAGGTATTAAAGATTTGATCTTTCTCATATTGTGTTTTTTCTAGTCCATACAAAGAAGTTATCGACGGGTTTTCCGCCATGTCCAAGGGGCTACTTGTTCCTTATCGCTCCATAGCCCTATCTTATCCTGCTGCGCCAAATGCTCCGCCTGGGCATAGTCCGAGCGGTCCTTAACATCCTGCTCATTCTCGTATTTCTTGTAGTGCCAGGCCATGCCGTTTCGCACTTGCTGCCAGTTGGCGTCTTTCCCATTAACTAAAACCTTGCCTACTATCCGCTCGTACCTGTCGCGCTTGGACCAATCGATTACTACCTTCTGACCCGCTACAGCATCAGCCAGAGCCTGCCTGGATCGCTCCCCGAAAGCCTGTTTGCGTTCTGGCGCATCAATGCCAGACAGCCTGATCTTGTGCTGAGTATTAGTGTTATCGAGGATAGTGATAGTGTCTCCATCAGCAATGTGGACCACTCGGCCACTAAGTACTTCAGCTTCAACGGAGAAGCTTATGGCTATATATGTGACAACCAGTGGTAAACGAACCCACCCTGCTTGGTCAGCTTTCTTTCTTCTCATACTGAGCTTCCCATTCGGCCCGCTCTCTCTCCCTGTCTTCATGATCGAAAACTTCAACTTTCAATCTGTTGAACGTCATTAAGCTGTGCAGATCTTTCTGTAGAGCCTCTAAGCTTTTTGCAATGGATAGTAAGGGTTGTTTACCTAGACGACCGGCACCCCTCAGTTCAGAAAAATCTATCCTGAACTCATCTGTGACGCGCTCACTTAGAGCATTGTCGTATTCAACCGAGACTATGAGAACAGAGCTCAATTTCTCTTCCAAGTCCTCAAAAAAAGAGGTGTAGCCTGATTGTCTAAACTGACCAGGAGCAAGATAAGTAATGCCATTTAGTATGAATGGGGTTTTAGCAAAATCATTGAGGAGTTTGGATGTGCCGATTTCTGAGCCTTCAGAAGTGATTCCAATACGAATGTTATAGGCTGGCCCCAGGCCAATATTTTTAATGAATAGGTGGCCATACTGTACGGCTTCTTCTATCGATTCGAAGTACACGGACAGCTTAGGCTCTGTTTGAGCTTTTCTCAGCACTCGTGTTTCTGCCACTAACTTAGCCGTTAGAACAGCGTATATGGCAGTAGAGAGAGTTACGACAAAAGTGAACAACAGCGTTATGGCAGTATTGTTTTCTATAACCCACTGAAGCATATATCCCCCTTAGCTACTTCATAGTTTCTTCGCATACATTCATACCACCATACTGCGAGGATATTTCACAGTTCTTGCCGCACTCATAGTCAGAGTCCCCCGGCTTGAAAGCCTTAAGAACATTTATAGCCGACTGTTGGCAGGCTTCAAAAGTCTGAAACGGCCCAATAGACGTAAATTGTGTTAGGTCTGAGCTATTAGGATAAATGAAGGCTTCCCATTTATCAGATGAGCACCCAGCAAGAAGCGACCACAAGAACGCACCAACTGCTCTATAGATGTTCACCTACTCGAGTCCCTATGTTAGCCATCTGATCTTTTTGCCATTTTTTGTATCCATCAGAGTAGTCATCTAAATAGTCGTCTTTGATGAATTGTTTTATCTCGTAAAGTTCGCTATACACAACCCTTGCGCGCCAAGCACACTCCAGCTCACCCAATCTATCCAATACCTGATTCAGTCGAGAGCCGGCCCTAGACCCTTCGAAAGCCCACCCCACGTAGACAGCAAAACACAGCGCGGACAGCTTCGTCCCCCAATTCCAATTCCATCCGATTTCTCCAGTAATTAGAAATGAGATACCCAAACCGCTAAGCAGTGGAATCCAGAGCCATGGGGAAAACATTCGCTTTTCTACTGCCCTAATTTGCTTCCGGAAATGTCTGCTCGTATATA
>Ga0196976_1000786_pt1 | contig 17927 bp, 15 predicted proteins | sample S3v_513CmetaG_FD_148644 | JGI IMG/M metagenome (GOLD analysis project Ga0196976, IMG submission 148644) | Soil microbial communities from Anza Borrego desert, Southern California, United States - S3+v_5-13C | ecosystem: Environmental > Terrestrial > Soil > Desert | place: USA: California...
CCCACCACCCCCATCCCCCGCCCGAAGCCGAGCCAGAGGGCGACCGGCAGGCCGACCATCCAGTGGCCGGCCAGGTTCGCCCAGAAGGTGTACTTGGTGTCCGCGGCGCCGCGCAGCACGCCCGCGCCGACGGCCTGGATGCCGTCCGAGAGCTGGAAGACCGCGGCCACGAGCATCAGCGGGATCGACGCGGCGATGACGTTCTCCTGGTTCGTCACCAGCCGGGCGATCGGTCCCGGCACGATCGCGAACGCCAGCGCGCTGATGCCCATCACCAGCACGCCGCCGGCGAAGGTGGCCCAGCCGGCCGTGCGCGTCCCGGCGGCATCGCGCGCGCCGATGAAGATCCCCACGCGCACCGACCCGGCCGTGGCCACGCCGACGGCGATGGTGAAGGTGAACGACGCCAGTCCGATCACGAGCTGGTGCGCCGCCAGGTCGAGCGTGCCGAGGCGCGCCGCCAGCAGCGCCACCAGCGCGAAGATCCCCACCTCCGCGCCGAGGTGCAGCCCGCTCGGCAGGCCGATCCGCGCGGCCTGCACGATGGCCGCGCGCTCGGGGCGGTGGTCGACGCGCTCGGAGGGGTCCATCCGCCGCGCCGCGCGGGCCACGATGATCACCTCCACGATCGTGCAGATCACCGTCGCCAGCGCCGCTCCGGCCGTGCCCATGGCCGGGATGGGGCCGAAGCCGAATACGAACGCGACATCGAGCGTGAAATTGAGGATGTTCGCCACGATCACCGCGATCAGCATCGGCCGCGTCACGCGGTGCGCCTGCAGGTAGGAGCGGAAGACGAAGAAGAGAAGAAAGGGGGCGAGGCTGAACGTGCGCACTACCAGGAAGGCGCGCGCGTGGCCGACGATCTCCTGCTGCGCCCCGATGAGCGGGATGGCCGCCGTCGCGGCGAAGAGGATCACCATCAGCGCCGCCGAGACGAAGAGGGCCAGCCAGACGCCCTGCCAGAGGACGTGCCGCGCCCGCTCGTGGTTGCCGGCGCCGACCGCCTGCGCGATCAGCGGGTCGATCCCCAGCACCATCCCCATGCCGAAGATGGAGACGGCGAAATAGATGGCGTTGGCCATCCCCGCGCCGGCCAGCTCCGCCGCGCCGGCGCGCCCGAGGACGGCCACGTCGACGAGCCCCATGAGCTGCGTCCCGGCCTGCGCCGCGGCCAGGGGAAGGGCGAGCCGGAACAGCTCGCGGAGCTCGCGTCTGAGGCCGCCGGGCATGGGGGGCGGGATTTTAGTAGGATTCGCCGCGCATGCGATATCTCGTCACCGGCGGCGCCGGTTTCATCGGCTCGAATTTCATCCGTTTTCTCTTCAACAAGTACGGCGACGATGCCCAGGTGGTGAACCTCGACAAGCTCACCTACGCCGGCATCCGCGAGAACCTCGCCGAGTACGAGGGCAACAGGAACTACAAGTTCGTGCAGGGCGACATCGCCGTGCCCGAGGATGTGGCCGAGGCGTACAAAGGCGTCGACGGCAGCGGCGTGGACGTGGTGGTGAACTTCGCCGCCGAGACCCACGTCGACCGCTCGCTCATGGAGGCCGCGACCTTCATCCAGACCGACGTGCAGGGGGTACTGGTCCTGCTCGAGGAAGCGAAGAAGCACGCCCCGAACCTCAAGCGCTTCGTGCAGGTCTCGACCGACGAGGTGTACGGCTCGATCGAGGACGGCTCGTTCACCGAGACCGACCCGCTCAACCCGCGCAATCCGTATTCGGCCTCGAAGGCGGGCGGCGACCGCATGGCCTACGCGTACGCGCAGACGTTCGGCATGCCGGTGATCGTCACGCGCGCCTCGAACAACTTCGGCCCGTTCCAGTATCCGGAGAAGCTGATCCCGCTCTTCGTCACGAACGCGCTGGACGACCTGCCGCTCCCGCTCTACGGCGACGGCAAGAACGTCCGCGACTGGCTCTTCGTCGACGACCACTGCGCGGCCATCGATTTCCTGATCGAGCGCGGCGAGAGCTCGGAGGTCTACAACATCGGCGGCGGCAACGAGCGCGAGAACCGCGAGATCACGTACCGCATCCTGGAGCTGACCGGCAAGCCGGAGTCGCTGATCAAGCCGGTCGGCGACCGCCAGGGCCACGACCGCCGCTACTCGCTGGACACGAAGAAGCTGGAGCGCCTCGGCTTCAAGTGCGATACGGACTTTGACGCCGCCCTCGAGCGCACCGTGCGCTGGTACATCGACAACCCGCAGTGGTGGCGCGCCATCAAGGAGCGCAGCGCGGAGTACAAGGCGTACTACGAGAAGCAGTACGCGAACCGCTGACGGGGTTGCTGGTTGCTGGTGACTGGTTCAAGGTGCTGCCTGGGTTTCAGGCGCTGCAGCGCCACGAACCAGCAACATAGCAACCAGCAACATCAGCTGTTGATGCACGTCTGGATGTCCTGAATCAGCTTCGCCATGTCGAACGGTTTCGCGTGGATGCGGAACACCGGGATGGTGAACTGCTTCAGGATCTCGCTCTCCGGGACGGCCGAGGCGATGATCGTGCAGCGGAGCTGGGAGGGATGGTGCGCCTCGAGGTGCTTGAGGACGCCGTAGCCGTCGATGCGCGGCATCATCAGGTCCAGGAGGATGATCGAGTATCCGTTCTGATCGATGCGCTCGATGGCCTCCACGCCGTCGCGCGCGGTGTCGACCTCGAGATCCTGCCGTTCGACGACTTTGGTCAGCATGGCGCGGATCGGGTCGTCGTCATCGACCACGAGCGCTCGTTTCTTCCCATCCACGGGGGGCAGACCCAGCAAGAACCAAGCCCTTCAGGGAGGTTGCTGGTTGCTGTGTTGCTGGTTCGTTGCGCCGTATGGCCTGAAACCGCGGCAGCGCAACGAACCAGCAACCAGCAACCAGCAACCTCTACGCGGGCCGCGGCCCCACGTACACGCTCTGCGGCCGAATCAGCCTCCCCACCTGCCGCTGTTCGAGACAATGGGCGATCCACCCGGCGACGCGGCTGATGGCGAAGGTCGGCGTGAAAAGATCGGTGTCGAGGCCGATGCCGTGGAGGAGGAGGGCGGTGTAAAACTCGACGTTGGTCTGCAGGCGGCGTCCCGGTTTGTACTCTTCGAGGAGGCGCAGGGCGGTGCGCTCGACGGCGCGGGCCAGCTCGTAGAGGTGCATGTCGCCGGCGCGGGTGAACATCCGCTCGGCGGCGGCCGCCAGGACGTCGGCCCGCGGGTCGCGCACTTTGTACACGCGGTGCCCGAAGCCCATGAGCCGCTCTCCCGACTCGATCTTCCGCCGCAGCACCTCCTCGGCGCGCGCGGCGTCGCCGATCTCGAAGACCGTGTCCAGCGCCGGCCCCGGCGCCCCGCCGTGCAGCGGCCCCTTGAGCGCGCCGATCGCGCCCGTGACCGCGGAGACGAGGTCGGAGCCGGTGGAGGCGATGACGCGCGCGGTGAAGGTCGACGCGTTGAGGCCGTGGTCGACGACGGTGTTGAGGTACGTCTCCAGTCCGCGCACCACCTCCGCGTGCGGCTCCACCCCGTTCAGCATCCAGAGATAGTTCGCCGCGAAGCCAAGGTCCTCCCGCGGCGCGACCGGCTCCAGTCCCCGCCGAGCGCGCCAGTGCGCCGCGACGATGGCCGGGCAGGTCCAGAGGATCGCCCGCGCGTCGTCGCCCTCCAACTGCGCGACCCCCGCGCGCAACGCATCCATGGGCAAGCGTAGGTCGGGCTTCAGCCCGACCAGCCGGGCTGAAGCCCGGCCTACGTCTTCACCCCACAGGAGCTGAACCACATCCTCGAAATGCCACGACGCAAGCTCCTCCACCCGGAACCCGCCGATCACCAGCTCCCCGCGCTCCCCGTCCACCATGCTCAGTCGCGTTTCGGCCGCGACCACGCCTTCCAGTCCGCTGTTCATGCCTCGAACATAAGTTTGCTGGATCGGAACGTCAACATTGATTGTAGAATCAATACATGGCGCGGAAGACGGAATGGCTGGACGCGAGAGAAGCGACGCGGCTCCTCGGCATCAGCCGGGCCACGCTGTACGCGTACGTCAGCCGCGGCTTCGTCCGCTCGGAGCCCGTGCCCGGCCGTTCCCGCGAGCGGCGCTACGCGCGCGAGGACGTGGAGCGCCTGCGCCTGCGCGCCGAGGAGCGGCGCAATCCGGAGAAGGCGGCGGCGCACGCGCTGCGCTGGGGCGTGCCCATCCTGGAGTCGGCCATCACCCTCATCGCCGGCGGGAAGCTGTACTACCGCGGCCACGATGCCGCGGAGCTGGCCCGCACCCGAACGCTCGAAGAAGTGGCCTCGCTGATCTGGACCGGGGCCTTCGACTCCGATCTCTTCGACACGCCGCTGCACGTGGTGGGAGGGGAGGGCGCGCCGGGCATCCCCATGATCGCCCGCATGCAGTCGATCCTGCCGCTGGTCGCGGCGCGCGACGAGCTGGCCTTCGACCTCCGCCCCCGCGCGGTGGCGCAGACCGGCTGGCGCATCATCAACCTGCTGACCAGCGTGGCCGCGGAGACGCGCGAGCTCGAGCCGACGGTCGAGGAGACGCTGGCCCGCGCCTGGGCCCCCTCTTCGAAGATCGCGCCGTCGCTCATCCGCGCGGCGCTCATCCTCTGCGCCGACCACGAGCTGAATGTCTCCGCATTCACCGCCCGCTGCGTGGCCTCGGCCGGCTCGAATCCGTACGCGGTCGTCACCGCCGGCCTGGCCGCGCTGGAAGGACCGAAGCACGGCGGCGCGACGGAGCGCGTGGAGGTGCTGTTCGAGGAGCTCCGCCGCGCCCGCGACCCGCGCAAGGCGCTCTCCGACCGCCTCCGCCGCGGCGCCGGCGTCGACGGCTTCGGCCACCCGCTCTACCCGGACGGCGACCCGCGCGCGGCGCTCCTCCTGGAACTGCTGCCGAAGTCGAAGGAGCTGACGTTCGCCCTCTCCCTCGCCGCCGCCGCCGAGAGCGTCCTCGGCGAGCGGCCGACGCTCGACTTTGCACTCGTCACCGTGTCCCGCGCCCTCGGCTTCCCCCGCGGCTCGGCCCTGACCATGTTCGCCACCGGCCGCACCATCGGCTGGATCGCCCACGCGATCGAGCAGTACGCGACCGGAACGATGATCCGGCCGCGGGCGAAGTACGTGGGACCGCTGGTTACGGGGGGGGCGTAGGCCCACAGGCTCATAGGCCCACAGGCTCATAGGCTCACAGCGCGTCACTATGAGCCTATGAGCCTATGAGCCTGTGAGCCTATGAGCCTGTGAGCCTGTGAGCCTGTGAGCCTGTGAGCCTGTGAGCCTGTGAGCCTGTGAGCCTGTGAGCCTGTGAGCCTATGAGCCTGTGAGCCCGGGTGCTACGCCATCCGCGCGAGATTATCGAAGTACTTCACGAACGCCACCATCCCGCCCGAGGCCTGCTGCCAGTCGTAGTTCTCGTTCGGGGCGTGATAGCCGTGCTCGGGGAGGGAGAGGCCGAGGAACATGACCGGCGACTCCAGGACCTGCTCCATCGCGATCACCGCGCCGATGGACCCGCCCTCGCGGACGAAGACCGGCTCGCGGCCGAAGGAGAACTTCATCGCGTCCTTCACCGCGTCGGCGAGCTTCCCTTCCGTCGGCGCCTTGTAGGGCCACATCTGGTTCTCGATCTCGACCTTCACGTCCGGGCTGCGCTCTTTCACGAACGCGCGCACCAGCTTCTGGATCTTCTTCGGGTCCTGCTTCGGCACGAGGCGGCAGGAGATCTTCACCTCCGCCTTCGGGGCGATGACGGTCTTGATGCCGGGGCCGGTGTAGCCGCCGACGAGGCCGTGCACCTCGAAGGTCGGCATGGCCCAGATGCGCTTCATCACGTCGATCGGGTCCTCGCTGCGGATGGAGCGGAAGAGGTGGTCCTTCTTGAACTGCTTGACCGTGAAGCCCGAGTTGCGGAAGTCCTGCAGCTCGGCCTTCGACGGCGGCTCCACGTCGTCGTAGAAGCCTTTGATCTTCACCTTGCCGGTGCGGGCGTCGTACATCTCGGAGACGAGCTGCATCAGCTCCCCGAGGGGATTGCGGGCCGCGCCGCCGGTGACGCCCGAGTGCTGGTCCGTCTCGCCGGTCTGCAGCGAGAGCGTGAAGCCCTGCAGCCCGCGCAGTCCGGCCGGACAGGCCGGCTGCTTGCGCGAGACCCAGATCGTGTCGGAGACCAGGATGTGGTCCGTGGCCAGGAGCTTCGCGTTGGCCTTGATCCCTTCCTCGAAGCTCGGGCTGCCGATCTCCTCCTCGAGCTCCCACAGCACGTTGAGATTGAGAGGGATGTCCGCCTCGCGCGCGGCCTTGATGCCCCACATGGCGCTGAGCGCGGGTCCCTTGTCGTCGGTGGTGCCGCGGCCGAAGTAGCGGTCGCCCTCTTTGGTGAAGGTGAATGGCTCCGTGTTCCACGGCTCGGTTGCTTTGGAGGCCGGCTGCACGTCCATGTGGTTGTAGATCGTGAGCGTGGGCGCCTTGCGGCTCGCGGACTTGAAGCGCCCGTGGATGAGCGGGTAGCCGGCCGTCTCGAGGATTTTCGGCTCGCCGCCGAAGTCGCGGATGAGCTGCGCGGCCGCCTCGGCGCAGCGGCGCATGTCCGGCGCCCGTGCCGGCTCGGCGGACACCGAGGGGATCTCCACGAACTGCTTGAGCGTCTCTTCGAACTTCTGGCGTTCCGACGCGGCCCACGCGGCCAGCGCTTTTTTCTCGATCTTCATGGTGCGAATGCTATCGCAATCGCGCCGTGATCCCGATCACATGTGACGTCCGTATTTCATTACATCATGACGGCCAATAAGGAGGCGTCATGAAGAGAATCGTTCCTGTCCTGCTCTTGCTCGCTGTTTCCACCTCGCTGTTCGCCCAGGTCCCGCTCCGCGCGGAAGCCAAGTTCGTCTGCGGAAGGGCGGACCCGGCGCACATCAACGCGTGGGCCTTCTCGCCCGGCTTCTACTACACCACGCTCAACGTCACCAATCCGAACGACAACCTCGTGGTGAACGGCCTCAAACGCTTCAGCGTGGCGCGTCTGAGCCAGCAGGTCGGCCCGTGGACGGGGTGGGTTCCCTGGACGCTCGGTCCGGGACAGTCGATGCAGGTCGACTGCGGCGACATCTACGCGCATCTGGGCATCCTGCCCGGCACGTTCATCGACGGCTTCGTGCATTTCCAGGCCAATAACCGCTACGCGGTGACGGGCGTGTACACGGTCGGCAACGGCCAGATCATCGTTTCGAACGACGTCGAAGCGATCAACGTCCGCTGAGGGTGACCATGAAAAGAATCGTCTTCGTTCTCATTCTTCTCGCCGTTTCCACCTCGCTGTTCGCCCAGGTGCCGCTCCGCGCGGAAGCCAAGTTCGTCTGCGGAAAGTCGGACGCGGCGCACATCAACGCGTGGGCCTTCGCGCCCGGCTACTACTACACCACGCTCAACGTCACGAACCCGAACGACAACCTCGTGGTGAACGGCCTCAAACGCTTCAGCGTGGCGCGTCTCAGCCAGCAGGTCGGCCCGTGGACGGGGTGGGTCGCCTGGACGCTCGGCCCGGGGCAGTCGATGCAGGTCGACTGCGGCGACATCTACGCGCACCTCGGCATCCTGCCGGGTACGTTCATCGACGGCTTCGTGCACTTCCAGGCCAATAACCGCTACGCGGTGACGGGCGTGTACACGGTCGGTGACGGCGCGATCGTCATCTCGAACGACGTGGAAGCGATCAACGTACGCTGATCGCGGCGCGGTCGCGGAGGGGTCAGTAGCCGATGGCCGCCCCTCCGCGCCGCGGATCGGACCCGCCCATGCGCATGCCGGTCTGCGGATCGATGAGGATGCCCTGCGCGTCGCCGATCTCGCCCGGCTCGGTGCGATCCATGCCCGGCAGCGGCCGGAACTTGTGGCCCCGCGCCTCGATCGCGGCGCGCGTGTCGCCCGCGAGATCGAAGGTCTCCCAGTAGATGTGATCCGGGAGCCACTGGTGATGGAAGCGCGGGGCGCTCACGGCCTGCTGCACGTTCATGCCGAAGTCGATGACGTTGACGATGACCTGCAGCACGGTGTTGATGATGGTCGGGCCGCCGGGGCTGCCGATGACGAGGTACGGCTTGCCGTCCTTGAGCACGATGGTCGGCGTCATCGACGACAGCGGACGCTTCTTCGGCTGGATGGCGTTCGCCTCTCCCTGAATCAGCCCGTAGTCATTGGCCACGCCGACTTTCGAGGTGAAGTCGTCCATCTCGTTGTTGAGGAGGAAGCCGCCTCCCTTGACGGTCACGCCGGCGCCGTAGCTGTCGTTGAGCGTGTAGGTGTTGGAGACGACGTTCCCCTCGGCGTCGACGATGGAAAAGTGCGTGGTGTCGGGCGATTCGTATTTCGCGGGCTCGCCGCCCATGACGTCTTTGCTCGGCGTGGCCTTGTCGGTGATCGACTTCGCTCGGAACCGCGCGTACGCGCGCGAGGTGAGTCCACTTACCGGCACCTGCACGAAGTCGGCGTCGCCGAGGTAGGCGGCGCGGTCGGCGAACGCCCGGCGCATCACTTCCACCACCGTGTGGACGTACTGCGAGGAGTGCCAGCCGAGGGACTTCAGGTCGTAGGCCTCGAGCATGTTCAGCATCTCGAGGAGCGCGATCCCGCCCGACGACGGCGGCGGCATGGTGATGATGTCGTAGCCGCGATACTTGCCCTGCAGCGGCTTGCGGATGGTGGGCTCGTACGTCCGCAGGTCCTCGGCCGTGAGGATGCCGCCGTTGGCTTTCATGTCGGCGACGATCAGCTTCGCCGTTTCGCCCTCGTAGAAGTCGCGCGGGTTGGCCTTGATGCGCGCCAGCACGGCCGCGAGCTCCGGCTGCACGATCGTGTCGCCCATCTCGAAGTACTTGCCGTCGCGCTGGTAGATGCGGCGGCTCTCGCTCCACGGCCCCATCTTCTCGACCGTGCTCTTGTGGGCGAGGCTGCGGTGGAGGTGGTAGTTGACGGTGAATCCTTCCGCCGCGAGTTTGCGCGCCGGCTCGACGAGCTCTTCCCACTTCAGCTTTCCATGGCGCTTGTGCGCGAGCGCCAGGCCCGCCACGGTGCCGGGGACGGCCACGGCTTTGTAGCCGTCGGTGGAGAGCTTCGGGATGACTTTCCCCTGCGCGTCGAGGTACATGTCGCGGGTGGCGGCGAGGGGGGCGCGCTCGCGGTAGTCGATCGCCTCGACGCTGCCGTCGGCCTTGCGGAGGAGGAGGAATCCGCCGCCGCCGAGGTTGCCGGCCGAGGGCCAGGTGACGGCGAGTGCGAGCCCGACGGCTACGGCCGCGTCGACCGCGTTTCCGCCGCGCTTCATCACGTCCGCGCCGATGCGCGAGGCAATCTCGGACGTCGAGGCCACCATCGCATGGCGCGCGCGGGCCGGCTCCTGCCAGGCCGCCTGAAGGGGAAATCCGACGAGGAGCGTGAGGAGGCAAACGGCCAGTGGTTTCATCGCGCGAAAGTGTAACGGGAACCGGTTGCGTCCGGGGTTCCTTGCGCGTACATTGAAGCGTCCAATGGGGAACCTGAAGATGGATGCGGTCCGGCGGAGTAACCGGTTCCGCGTGATCATGAATCTGCCGCTGCGGATCGGCCTCAAGCAGGCCACGCTGGTGGACATCAGCACGACCGGCGTCCTGGCCACGCACAGCGGCATGCTCAAGACCGGCAGCGTGGTGGACATCTCGTTCACGCACGAGAACCGCAAGTTCGCCGCCTCCGCCCGCGTCGCCTCCTGCACGGTGGTCGGCCTCGGCGCCGGCGAAGCCGGCGCCACGCTCTACGCCTCACGTCTCTATTTCGTGAACCTCGCCGAGGAGTCGCGGAAGATGCTCGAGACGATGATCGGCGATGCGCTGACGTAGGTGTCATCCTGAGCCCCGCAGAGGGCGAAGGATCCCCTGCTGAAACTCCGTGCCCGCTCCGTAGGCAGGGGTCCTTCGCCGTCTACGCGGCTCAGGATGACAGATCAGCTTCGGTAATCCGCGTTCAGGCTCACGTAGTCGTGCCCGAGGTCGCTCGAGAGCACGACCGCGCGCGCGGTTCCGAGGCCCAGATCCACGCGCAGCGGGACGCGCTCGCGCGCGAACACCTTGGCCGCGTCTTTCTCGTTGTAGCGCGCCGGTCCGCCGTTCTCGACGAGCGCGATCGGGCCCGCGTGCAGGGAGATCTTCTTCAGCGAGAAGCGCGCGCCGCTGCGTCCGACGGCGGCCAGGATGCGCCCCCAGTTCGGATCGCCGCCGTGCAGCGCGGTCTTCACCAGCGGGGAGGTGGCGATGGCGTGCGCGGCGAGCTTGGCGTCGCGGTCGTTCTTCGCACCGGCCACTTCGACTTCCATCACCCGAATGGCCCCCTCGCCGTCGCGGACGATCATCCAGGCCAGCTCGCGGCAGAGCGTGTCGAGCGCGCGCTGAAAGTCGGAGAGGTCGTCCTTCGGTGAGTTGCCGAGCTTTCCCGACGACAGCAGGAGCACGGTGTCGTTGGTCGACGTGTCACCGTCGACGGAGATGGAGTTGAAGCTCTGGTCGACGCTCGCCTTGAGCATCTTCTGCAGCGCGGACGGAGCGATCTCCGCGTCGGTCATGACGAAGGCCAGCATGGTGGCCATGTTCGGGTGGATCATCCCCGCGCCCTTGGCCACGCCGACGAGGCGGCCGCGCTTCCCGCCGATGGTGAACGTCGCCTGCGCGACCTTCGGGCCGACGTCGGTGGTGAGGATGGCGTGCGAGAACGCCTCGATGCCGCTGTGGGAGAGGCGGTTGATGGCGTCGGGGAGAAAGTCCCGGACTTTCTTGTCGGGCAGCACGACGCCGATGACGCCGGTGCTGGCCAGAAAGACTTCCTCTTCCGCGCAACGCAGGAGCTCGGCGGTGCGGGTGCGCACGCGCCTGGCCGCATCGAGGCCTTCCTTCCCCGTGACCGCGTTCGCGCAGCCGGCGTTGACGACGACGGCCTTCACGCTGCCGGCGCTCTTCTTGAGCGCGGAGCGCGACAGGACGACCGGCGCCGCCTGGAACTTGTTCTGCGTGAAGACGGCCGCCGCCGAGGCGCCGTCGGGAATGACGATCAGTCCGAGGTCGGGCCGCTTCTTGCGGATGCCGGCGCGGACGCCGGAGGCGACGAAGCCCTTGGGCAATTTCACTTACAGGGTCTCCAGTGCGGCCTTGGCGGCGGCCGCTACTCTGTCCGGAGCGGTTCCTCCGAGAACGTTCTTCTTCGCGAGGACGTGGCGCAGTCTGTCATCCTGAGCCGCGGAGACGGCGAAGGATCCCCCGCGCTCCTGAGAAGGGGGTCCTTCGCTGCGCTCAGGATGACCGCCGAGCTCGCGCGAGACGATGTCGTGCGCCTCGCGGAACGGAACGCCTTTCGCCGCCAGCTCGTCCGCGGCATCGGTGGCGAGGAGCAGCGGGCTGGCCGCGGCCTCGCTCATCTTCTCGTTGATCTTCAAACCCGCGATCAGCGCGGTCAGCGCCGGCAGCAGGATGGCGAGCAGCGTCCGCGTGCGGAACAGCGGCTCTTTGTCGAGCTGCAGGTCTTTGTTGTACGCGAGCGGCAGTCCTTTCAGCAGCGCGAGGAAGCCGGTTAGCTCGCCGAGGGCACGGGCGGCGTAACCGCGCGTCAGCTCGAGCACGTCGGGGTTCTTCTTCTGCGGCATGCGCGAGGAGCCGGTGGCCAGCGCGTCGGGCAGCTCGGCGTAGCCCGCTTCGTCGCTCGTGAAGAAGATGAGGTCTTCCGCAAGGCGAGAGAGATGCGTCAGCGTCATCGACGAGACGAAGAGATACTCCGCCGCAAAGTCGCGGTCGGAGACGGCGTCGAGGGAGTTGGCCGTGGCGCGGGCGAAGCCGAGCGACCGCGCGAGCCGCTCGCGGTCGATGGGCAGGGGAGTGCCGGCCAGCGCGGCGCTGCCGAGCGGGCATTCGTCCCCTCGGGACAGCGCGTCCTGCATGCGCGAGAGGTCGCGGCGCAGCATCTCCACGTAGGCCAGGCACCAGTGTCCGAACGTCACGGGCTCGGCCTGCTTGAGGTGCGTGTAGCCGGGCATCGGCGTGGCCGCGTGCTCCGCCGCTTTCGAAGCCAACGCGCGCGCCAGGGCGCGGGTGAGGGCGTCGAAGTCGGCGCAGGCCTTCTTCAGCCACAACTTGAGATCGGTCGCGACCTGGTCGTTGCGCGAGCGGCCGGTGTGCAGCTTTCCGGCGAGCGGTCCCACCAGCGCGCGGAGCGACGACTCGACGTACGAATGCACGTCTTCGTAATCGCCGCTCAACGTAGGACGGGCTTCAGCCCGTCCCTCCTCGGGGCGGGCTGAAGCCCGCCCTACGTTTTCCAACGCATCGATGAGTGCACGCTCCTCGTCCGCGCTCAGCACACCCACGCGCGCCAGCTCCTGCGCCCACGCGATCGACCCTTCCACGTCTTCCGCGAACAGCTCGCGGTCGAACGCGAACGAGTCGTTCAGCGCGCGCAGCAGCGCCGAGGGACCCTCACTGAATCTGCCGCCCCACATCGTCATTTCTTCGACCATCCTCCATTCGCGGCGACCTTCTCCACGTCCATCGGCGAGAGCCGGTTGCGGCCGCGGAGCTGCAGTCCGAACAGCTTGATGAAGCCGGCCGAATCGGTGACGTCGTAGCCCGTCATGTCGAACGAGGCGAGGTTCTGCTGGTAGAGCGAGTACGGCGACTTGCGCCCGACCACCACGGCGTTGCCCTTGAACAGCTTGAGCGTCACCGAGCCGGTGGTGTTCTCGCTGAGCACGTTCACGAACGCGTCGAAGGCCTCGCGCAGCGGCGCGAACCACTGGCCGTTGTAGACCAGCTCCGCGTAACGCGTGGCGATGCGCTCCTTCTCGTGCGCGGAGTCGCGGTCGAGTACGATCGACTCGAGCGCCTTGAGCGCGGTGACGAGCAGCGTCCCGCCCGGCGTCTCGTACACGCCGCGCGACTTGATGCCGATCAGGCGGTTCTCGACGATGTCCGCGCGGCCGACGCCGTGGCGTCCGCCGATCTCGTTCAGCGTCTGCACCAGCTTGGCCGGCGACAGCTTCACGCCGTTGACCGACACCGGCACACCCGACTCGAGCTCGATCGTGACCTTCTCCGGCTCGTCCGGCGCGTCCATCGGGTCGACGGTGAGCTTGAACATCGACGCTTCCGGCTCGAACGACGGGTCCTCGAGCGGGCCCCCCTCGTGCGAAAGGTGCCAGAGGTTGCGGTCGCGCGAGTACGGGTCCTTCTTCGTCACCGGCACGGGGATGCCGCGCGCGGAGGCGTAGTCGATGGCGTCTTCGCGCGAGACGATGTCCCACTCGCGCCACGGCGCGACAACCTTCAGCTCCGGCGCGAGCGACTGATAGGCCAGCTCGAAGCGGACCTGGTCGTTCCCCTTGCCGGTGCAGCCGTGCGCGAGCGCGTCGCAGCCGGTGGCCAGGGCAATCTCGACCTGCTTGCGGGCGATGAGCGGACGCGCCGTCGAGGTGCCGAGGAGGTAGTCGCGCTCGTAGATGGCGCCCGCCTTCAGCACGGGAAAGAGGTAGTCCGCCGCGAGCTCTTCCTTCGCGTCGACGAGATGGAAATCGATCGCGCCGGTCGAGTAGGCCTTCTGCGCCAGACCCGCGGTCTCTTCGGCCTGGCCGACGTCGACGGCGACCGCGACGACTTCGCAGCCGTAGTTCTCCTTCAGCCAGGAAATGATGATGGAGGTGTCCAGACCTCCGCTGTAGGCGAGTGCGACTTTCTTCACGCTGCTTTCTCCTTGTGCGGACCTGTCATCCTGAGCCGCGTAGACGGCGAAGGACCTCCCTCGGCTTGCGGCAGGGGGTCCTTCGCTGCGCTCAGGATGACAGTCAATGTCTCCATGAACTCGATGAGTGCTTTCTTCGGAACGATGTAGGGCGGCAGGAGGCGCAGGACTTTCTCCCGCGCCGTGCCGACCACGAAACCATGCGCCAGCAGCTCGCGCGCGACCGGCGAGGCCGGGCGATCGAGCTCGATGCCCCACATCAGGCCCGAGCCGCGCACTTCGCCGACGTTGAGCTTGCGCAGCTCGCGGCCGAACCAGTCGCCGAGCGCGTTGATCTGCGGCAGGAGCTTCTCCGTCTCCTCGAGCACGACCGCGCCGAGGCGGCACGCGACCGGGTTGCCGCCGAAGGTCGTGCCGTGATGCCCCGGCTTGACCACGCCTTCGACGGCGTCGCCGGTAAGCACGGCGCCGAGGGGCAGGCCGCCGCCCAGCGGCTTGGCCAGGGTGACGATGTCCGGCAGGATGCCGCTCTTCTGAAACGCGAAGAGCGTTCCGGTGCGCCCGAGGCCGCACTGGATCTCGTCGAGCACCAGCAGTGCGCCATGGCGGTCGGCGATCTGCCGCGCGGCGATGAGGTACTCGTCCGTGAGCGGGATGATGCCCCCCTCGCCCATGACCGGCTCGAGGAAGATGGCCGCCGTCTCGCCGTCCACCGCCGCTTCGAGGGCGGCGATGTCATTCGGCGCGACGAACGAAACGCCCGGCACGAGCGGCGCGAACGGCTCGCGGTACGCGTCGTGTCCCGTCAGCGACAGCGCGCCGAGGGTGCGGCCGTGAAACGACTCCTGCAGCGCGACGAGTTTGGTCTTCTTCGTGGTCAGTCGCGCGAACTTCAGCGCGGCCTCATTGGCTTCCGTGCCGCTGTTGCAGAAGAAGGCGCGGTTGAGGCCCGAGGCGCGCACGAGCCTCTCGCCGAGGATGCCCTGGGCGGGGTGGTAGTAGAGATTCGAGACATGCAGCAGCGACGCGTCCTTCATGACCTTCATGAGGCGCGGGTGCTTGTGCCCGAGGACGTTCACGGCGATGCCTCCGAGGAGGTCCCAGTAGGCGCGGCCGTCGGCGTCGACGAGGCGCGCACCCTTCCCGTCGCGCGGGTGGAACGGCGTGCGCGCGTAGGTCCGCACGAGGAATGCGTCCTCGCGCGCCTGGACGGCGGTGGGGGATTCGTCATGCAGCAACAAGGGTGGTCCCTCCTTCTTCTCCGATGGTGATCTCGCGGACTCCCGAGGTCAGCGCGGACAGCGCCGCCTGCAGCTTCGGCTTCATGCCGCCGGTGACGTTGTCGATGAACGTCTTCGCGTCCGCGGCGTGCAGCCGCGGCACGACGTTGCCGTCCGCGTCGAGCAGGCCGGCCACGTCGGTGATGAACAGCAGCTCCTTCGCGCCGACGGCGACGGCCATCGCCGCCGCGGCGTTGTCGGCGTTCACGTTGAAGAGCTGGCCGTCTTCGCCCATGGCGATCGACGAGACGACGGGGAGCACGCCGTAGTTGAGCATCGACGCGACCAGCGCCTTGCTGGCGTGCGTGACCTTGCCGACGTGGCCGAGCCCCACGCCGTCGATGGCCGGATGCTGCGCGGCCACGAGCGTGCCGCCATCGCAGCCGGAGATCCCCGCCGCGCGGACGCCGAGCTTCGTCAGCTCGCTGACCAGCATCTTGTTGACCGTGCCGCCGAGGACCGAGACGACGATCTGCAGCGTGGCGTCGTCGGTGATCCGCAGGCCGGCGTGCGTCTTCTTCGCGATGCCGGCCCGCGCGAGCGCCGCGTCGATGTGCTTGCCGCCGCCGTGCACGAGCACGATGTCTTCGCCGGCGTTCCAGCGCGCGACGATCTTGCGCAGCGCACCGTCGCGGCGCGCGGCGTCGTCGAGGAGCGAACCGCCGAGTTTGATGACCGTGGTCAAAGGAGTCCCTCCGTCTCCGCATATCCCTGCATGCGGTTGAAGTTCTGCACGGCCTGCGAGGCCGCGCCTTTCAGCAGGTTGTCGATGACGCTGACGATGACCGCCCGCCGCCCGCCCTGGAGCAGCGTGAAGCCGATCTCCGCGTACGGCGTGTTGACCACGTCCTTCAGCTCCGGCACCTTGCCGGCCGGCAGGACGCGCACGAACGGCTGGTGCGCGTACGCGTCGGCGTACAGCTTCGACAGCTCCTCGTCGGTCACCGGATTCGTGAAGCCGACGTGCATGGTCGAGTAGATGCCGCGCGGCGTCGGCAGCAGGTGCGGCACGAAGACGAGCGTGGTGCGCTCGCCGAGGTGCAGCCCCTGGCGGATCTCCGGCTCGTGCCGGTGATGGCCGACGCCATACGCCTTGAAGTTGCCCGCCAGCTCGACGAACGAGAACGCCACGTCGGCCTTCTTCCCCGCGCCGGAGACGCCGCTCTTGGCGTCGACGATCACCGGCTGGGTGCGGTCGATGAGATACGTGAGCGGCCGCAGCGCCAAAAGAACGGAGGTGGGGTAGCAGCCGGGGTTGGCAATGAGGCGCGCCTTCCGCAGCTCGCCGTTGCACCACTCCGGCAGTCCGTACACCGCCTCGCCGAGGAGCTCCGGCCGCTCGTGCGCGAAGCCGTACCACGACGGGTACAGCGCCGGCTCGCCGAGACGGAACGCGCCCGAGAGGTCGATGACCTTGATCCCCTGGTCGAGGATGTGCGGCGTCACCTCCGCCGACACTTCGTTCGGCGTCGCCAGGAAGACGATCTCCGGCTTCGCCGCGAAGAGGTTCTCGAGCGAGAACGACTCGGAGGAGAAGGAGGCCACGACGTTCGCGTGCGGGTGGCGTTGCAGGATTTTCTGCAGCTCCATGCCCGCGTAGCCTGTGGCTCCGGCAATGGCGACCCTTGTTGTCAGTTGTCGGTTGTCGGTTGTCTGTGCCTCGGCGCCGGAAGTCTCAGACAACTGAGAACCGACAACCGACAACGGCTCGACGACACCTTTAGCGTGTTCTTGCATAGTCATTGGCATGCTCCGGGAAGTCCGTCGCGCGCCTATGCGCGCGTACGGCGTCGCGGGCTCAGGCCCGCGATCTCATGGACTCGCCGGGCGAAGGCCTCGGCGGCGGCAGGGGTGCGAAAAGCGACAAAGATCGTGTCGTCGCCGCCGATGGTGCCCATGGCGTCGCCGATCTCCGTGGCGTCGATGGCCGAGGCCAGCGGCTGGGCCGCGGCCACGGGCGTCTTGATGACGACCAGGTTCAACGCCGCCTCGGCGGACACGACGCTGTCACGCACGAGCTGCTCGAAGCGGTGCTCGATCACGCGCGGCGCGAAGGCGGCCACCGGGGCCAGCGACTCCGGCGTGACGTAGCCGTTCGGCGTCTTCACCAAGCCGAGCTCGCGCAGGTCGCGCGAGAGCGTCGGCTGCGTGACCTTGACGCCCTGCTCGCGGAGCGCGGCCAGCAGCTCGTCCTGGGAGTGGACGGCCGTCTCGCGGACGATCCTGAGGATCTCTTCCCGCCGGCGCATGGCGTCTCCGCCTGAATAAATATTCATCATCACGAATACTTATGCATGAACCGGCTGCTGTCAACATCTATTTCGGGATTGAGGGACTTCTGCCGCCGTTGACGCGATCCATAGATAGAGGAGGTAGTCCCCACATGTCCGCCCGCCGTCTTGCCGCCCTGTTCGCCCTTGCTCTGCTCTTTTCCGTCCCCGCCTTCGCGGCCAAGCGCCGCGCGGCCCGTTCCGCTCCCGCCCCCGCGGCCGGGACCGGGGACTGCCACGAGTTCGGTCTCGTCCGTGCCGGCCAACAGGCCACCTATCACTCCACGGCGCCGGGCGGCGACGCCGACTTCACCATCACCTGGATCACCGACACGCCGACTTTCACGCACACCACGCAGAAGGTCACCACGGCGCAGGGCACGGCGGACGCCGAGACGCGCCTCGACGGCGAGCTGGTCGGGAATCTCCGCGCCCTCAAGCACTTCAACGTGAAGACGACGATGGCGGTCCCGGTCATCGGCTCCGTCACCACGGAAGCGGACGTCACCTTCGTGCCGTCGCTCGTGCAGGGGCCGGCGGACGGCTGGTGCGTCGGCAACACCTGGTCGATTCCGGCGGTCACCGAGACGCTCGTCGCATCGACGCCCATCGGCCAGCAGACTCAGATCATCACCACCATCGC
>Ga0196976_1000787_pt1 | contig 17925 bp, 14 predicted proteins | sample S3v_513CmetaG_FD_148644 | JGI IMG/M metagenome (GOLD analysis project Ga0196976, IMG submission 148644) | Soil microbial communities from Anza Borrego desert, Southern California, United States - S3+v_5-13C | ecosystem: Environmental > Terrestrial > Soil > Desert | place: USA: California...
GATGACCTCACCGAGCGCATTTCGCAGACTGGCGCGAAAGGCGTACTCATAGACATTTCGTCATTGGAGATGGTTGACTCCTTCATTGGCCGAATGCTTGGAAATATCGCCGCGATGTCCCGCGTCATGGATGCGGAGACCGTCGTAGTCGGCATGCAGCCCGCTGTTGCTATCACGCTTGTAGAGCTTGGACTGTCACTCCACGGAGTTCGAACTGCACTGAACGTCGAAAAGGGTATGGAGCTCCTGCGCACCACGATCTCCGCCTACGACCGGAGCGGAATCGATGCAGGTTCTTAAGGAGGACAGAGTCCCGATTCACGCTGCAAATGACATTGTTGTCGTTCGCCATACGGCACGAACGTGGGCGGCTGAACTGGGATTCAGTCTTGTCGACCAAACCAAGCTGGTGACGGCGGCAAGCGAGCTTGCGCGCAACACGCTTGATTACGGGGGCGGCGGCGAGATGCGCATCGAGGCAGTACTGAACGGAGCGCGCCGCGGCCTCCGCCTGACTTTTGAAGACCGGGGTCCCGGAATCTCAAACATCGACATGGCACTTACCGACGGCTACACGACGGGTGGTGGGCTCGGACTCGGATTGGGTGGAGCCAAGCGCTTATCTAACGAGTTTGAGATTGTGTCCCGTGTTGGCGAAGGCACCCGAATAACAATCGCCCGGTGGAAATAGCAGGGAACTTGACGAGCCACAGCAGGGTTTCTATTACCGAGTCGACGCAAGTTGGGCAGGCGCGCAGGCTGGCAACCAGCGTGGCTGAATCGACCGGACTTGATGAAACCACGCGCGGGCGTGTCGCGATCATCGCGACAGAAATGGGCAACAACCTTGTCCGTCATGCGGGAGGAGGAGAGCTGTTGATCCGGTCCATACCGGATGGCGGCATCGAACTCCTTTCCCTCGACAAGGGGCCCGGCATCGAGAGCATTTCCCAAAGTATGCAAGATGGGTTCTCTACCGCTGGTACGCGCGGCGCGGGTTTGGGTGCGATTCGAAGGCTTTCCGAAGTGTTTGAAATCTATTCGCGGCCCGGCTCCGGCACGGCGATGCTCGCACAGTGCTTTTCGCAAGCGCGGGTGAATGTTCCCAGGGATAACACTGCATCAATAGGCGGCGTGAACGTGCCGGTGCGTGGCGAGGAAGTATGCGGAGACGCATGGACCTTCGCACGATTGCAGGATGGCACCGTTACCGTCATGGTCGCCGACGGGCTTGGGCATGGCACTATGGCTGCCGAAGCCGCCGTTGAAGCCGTCCGGATTTTCGGAGAAGTGCCTGGAAGTGCACCAGGCGAGGTCCTCCACCGGATTCATCTTGGATTGAAGAAAACGCGCGGGGCGGCCGTGGCTATTGCCGAGGTGGTTCCGGCCCGAAACGAACTCCGCTTTGCCGGGCTTGGGAACATCGGCGGTGTGATCGTGGCTCCGAACGGCAGCCGAAACCTGGTTTCACACAACGGTACCGCTGGTCACGATGTCCGCAAAATCCAGGAGTTTAAGTACGAATGGAATAGTCCGGGGATGCTGGTGATGTACTCGGACGGCGTGACCCGCCACTGGGACATGGAGAAGTATCCCGGGTTATTCACCAAACATCCAACTCTGATAGCCGGCGTTCTTTACCGGGATTGCAATCGTGGCCGCGATGACGCAACGGTCGTCGTTTTACGGGCATAGATCACAGGAATCATCATTATGGTATCGAGAAGCACCAAGCCGATTCTCACGGTTCAGCTCCGCTATGAGCATGACGTCGTGACCGTGCGGCAGCGTGCGCGTCGTATAGCTGCCATGCTGGGATTCGAGTTGCAGGACCAGACTCGAATCGCGACGGCAGCGTCGGAAATCGCGAGAAATGCCTTCAAGTATGCAGGAGGAGGCACGGTTGAGTTCCGGCTTGAAGGTCCGGCTCCGCAGCAGCAGTTCGTCATAGAGGTCATCGACCAGGGCCCAGGAATAGCGGCTCTGCAAGAAATTCTTGACGGTCGTTATACGTCGAAGACGGGGATGGGTCTGGGAATCATCGGCGCGAAGCGACTGATGGATCGCTTCAATATCGATAGCGCTGCAGGCAAGGGAACGCGGGTGTCCCTTGGCAAAAACCTGGGCACTCCGGCCACGAGTGAAACGTTACAGCGCGTCTCCGAGGAGTTGGCCCGGGCACCCGAAACCCCCGTAGAAGAGCTGCAGAAGCAGAATCAGGAACTGCTTCAGACATTAGAGGTCTTGCGACAGCGCGAATCCGACTTAGCACGTGTGAATCGCGAACTGGAAGACACGAACCGCGGCGTAGTGGCCCTGTATTCCGAACTGGATGATCGTGCGGATTATCTCCAGCGCTCCAACGAGTTGAAAACGCGGTTTCTGTCGAACATGAGCCACGAGTTCCGGACGCCGCTCAACACGATCCTGAGCCTGATGAGGATCATGCTGGAGGGCCATGATGGAGAGCTCAACCCGGAACACAGGCGGCAAGCCTCATTCGTTCGAAAGGCAGCGCAGGACCTCTCCGAGTTGGTGAACGATCTTCTCGACCTGGCTCGAGTGGAAGCCGGCAAGATTGTGGTTCGACCGCACGAGTTCGACGTACGAGACCTGTTTGGCGCACTGCGCGGAATGTTGCGACCGCTGCTGTCTGGCAATGCTTCGGTCGATCTGATTTTTGACGATCCGGTAAACCTGCCGCTGCTGAACTCCGACGAGGGCAAGATCTCCCAAGTCCTGCGGAACTTCATCTCTAACGCGTTGAAGTTTACCGAGCGTGGCGAAATTCGGGTATCCGCGACGATTCGGGATGGCGACACCGTTGTGTTCTCGGTGGCGGACAGCGGTATTGGCATAGCCAGAGACGATCAGGAGAGGATTTTCCAGGAATGGATACAGGTCGATAATCCCGTCCAGAAAAAAGTGAAAGGTACGGGACTTGGTCTGCCGCTATCCCGCAAGCTAACGCAACTGCTGGGCGGCAGCGTTTGGGTTGAAAGCGAACTCGGTAAAGGTTCCACCTTCTACGCGGCAATACCAATTGTCTATGCCGGCCCCGCAGAGGTCAGCTATGTTCCTGAGCTACCCAAAGAAGTGGATCCTGGTAAGCTGCCCGTCCTCGTTGTTGAGGACAATCGGGAAACGCTGTTCATCTACGAAAAGTACCTTCGACCTACGAGATTTCAGCCGATCGCTGCCCGGACCGTCCGGGAAGCCCGCCGTTTCCTGCAACAGCGCCAGCCAGTCGCGATCATGCTGGATATTCTTCTGGAAGGCGAAAGCACCTGGACGCTGCTCGGTGAATTGAAGAGCAATCCGAAGACGAAAGATATTCCGATCCTGGTTATCACAGTTGTGGACAACCAGCGCAAAGCGATCTCCCTGGGAGCAGATTTCTTCTGTGAGAAGCCGTGCGACCGTGGTTGGCTACTGGACACACTGGACCAGATCGTGGGAGCCGATCGCAGCCCGAAGATTCTGATCATTGACGACGAAGAGGCTTCAAGGTACGTGTTGAAAAGCGCGCTGCAGCGTCAGCCGCTCACTCTGATTGAAGCGGACGGCGGCCGTGCAGGAATCGATCTCGCCGTGCGAGAGCGCCCGACAGCGATATTCCTGGATTTCGTAATGCCCGAAATGAACGGACTCGAGGTTCTCAAAGAACTGAGGAACGATCCGCGGACCAAAGACATTCCAGTAATCATCAGCTCAGGAAAGCCGCTGGACGGGAAAGAGCGAAGCTACTTTGTTGAACACGCGAGTGCGCTGTTGCCCAAACAGGACCTTTCGCCAGAAAAAGTATATTCAGTCTTGCAGTCGGTCGGCGTAACAGGATTGAGCATGGGGGTGCACGGTGGCCGATAACGAGAGCTCATCGACAACATTGCTGAAGCAGAGCCGGCCAACCATTCTGGTCGTCGATGATACTGAAGGTCAGCGATACGCGGTTGCCTACATCCTCCGTCGCGCCGGGTTTAACGTGCTGGAAGCTGCGACCGGGGAGGAATGCCTGAGGCTGATTGCCCGTCGGCCCGATCTCGTCGTCCTCGACGTCAATCTGCCCGATGTGGATGGTTTCGAAGTTTGCAGGCGAATCAAGAGTGACGCCGCCACTGTACACATCCCGGTACTCCATCTTTCCGCCACGTTCGTCACGGCCGAATACAAGGTCCAGGGACTCGAAGGCGGCGCTGACGGCTACTTGACTCAGCAGGTTGAACCTGAAGAACTGATTGCGAACGTAAAGGCGCTGCTGCGAATCAAACAGGCCGAAGAAGAGGCACGCCGCCAGCGGGACGAAGCTCAGCGCACAGAGCGCGAACTGAAGAAAGCGCTGGATGAACTCTATAGCAGCGAGCAACGCCACAGGCTCGCCCAACTAGCCGGAGCTATTGGAACGTGGGATTGGGACATCGCTAACGGGCGAATCTTCTGGTCCGACGAGTACTACCAGCTCTTCGGTTTGGAAAAGAGCTGCGAGCCGACTTACGAGAATTGGCTTAATTCCATCTTGCCGGAATTCCGCGAGCAGGCCGACCGGATTGCCAGGAAGGCACTGGAAGGCGGCAGTCAAGACCTCAACTTCGATTTCCCAATTAAGCGAGCTTCGGACGGAGAAACCCGCTGTTTCAATGTTCGCGGGGTGATCATGCGCGACAGTGACGGCAGACCGGTTCGCATGATCGGCGCAACCATCGACATCACGGAACGGCAACGAGCCGAAGACGCCCTGAAGCGCAGCAACGAACGTTTGCTCCTGGCCCACCGCGCGGCGGGTATGTGGTCGTGGGAGTTCGACGCACGTGCCCGGACGATCAGCCATGCTGATGACGACAACTCCGATGTATTCGGTTGGTGGAGTGAAGCTCTTCCTGTATCCGAATGGTTGGAACGGCGTGTCCACCCCGAAGACCGTTCACGACTCATGGAAGCGCTAGACCTCGCGCTCGACGGCGGAGAGGACTACGAAATCGAATTCCGGCTGGCATGGCCTGATGGCGAATGGCACTGGATTCACAGTCGCGGAACCGTCCTGAACGACGAAGCAGGCAATCCCACGCGCATCCTGGGTGTCAGCATGGATGTGAGCCACCGGAAAGAGATGGAGCACAGGCTTCGTCGGGCCGACACGGCCATTGCGACGGGGATGCTCGCCTCTTCACTCGCGCATGAGATCAACAATCCCCTGGCCGCGACAACGAATTTGCTTTACCTCATTGGCAATGAGGCAAAGCTGGACGAGGAAACTCTCAAACTCGCACGTCTCGCCCAGGACGAGTTGAGCCGAATCAGTCGGATATGCAAGCAACTGTTGAACGTGTACGGCACGGCTGCCCCGGCTCCGCTGCGCATAGCTGAGGTGCTCGACGACGTGCTCGCCAGTGTCGAGGGTCAGATCTCGGCGAAGGCCATCAATGTCGTCAAGCAGTATGACCCCGAAGCGATGATCGAGGCCTCGCCAGATGAGATTCGCAAGGCCTTCGCGAACCTGCTGCTCAATGCTCTTCAGGTGCTTCGCACGGGAGACACGCTGTCCCTGACCGTTGGCTGCAAGTTTGACGAACGCCAGAACCGGAGAGTGACGGTTCAGATAGAAGATACGGGGCCCGGCATCAGCGAAGAGCACCAGACGAACATCTTCGACGCGTTCTTTACGACTGAGAGCGAAAAGGGTCGAGGGCTCGGACTATTCGTCACGAAGAACATCGTGGAGAAATACGGCGGAAGCATACAGATCCGCAGTTCCGTGGCAGAGAAATCAAGCGGGACGTGCGCCTCGGTCGAGCTGCCGGCAATAGCCGTGCCCCGGAAGAGATCGCGACGCGCTGCTGGAGCTAACGGTACGGCTGCAACTACGGAACCGTAAACAAGCGTTCACGCTCTAGTGCCGTCTGGCTATTGGAGATGCGTGTGCCCGAGTTGTTGCCTGGTAACGGCGCTCGCTGCACACAGCGAGACTTCGTCGTCAAAGCTCTGTCGGAAGAAAAAACGGTAAGAAGTTGCTGGAAGGGAATGATGGTCGGGGCGGAGGGATTTGAACCCACGACCCCCTGCGCCCAAGGCAGGTGCGCTACCAGGCTGCGCTACGCCCCGACGCACCGATTATACCGGAGTTCTCTATATGCCGTGTCACATTCCGCGGCTCTGAGGAATAAGACATTGCATGAAATGAAGCCTCTAGCGTGGTCGCTACATCCTATCGGATAATTCGTTTGCGCTTATGGGTTCGCATTACGCGCTGGTCGCTTACGTCAAAGATCCGGTTGGTGAGTTCATCGAGTCCCTTCGCCGGGAGCTATGTCCTAATCACCCCGATTGGCCTGCACACATTACCGTGCTCCCGCCTCGTCTGCTCAACGGAACGGAAGAGCAGGCACTGCAAGTGGTGGACGATGTCTGCCAGCGTGTGATGCCATTCGATGTCGAAATGGGCAACGCGGAGACCTTTGTTCCCACCACTCCCACTGTGTTCATTCGTGTGGCCGAACGCGCTTACCGGCTGCGGGAACTGCACGACCATCTGAATTACGGTCCGCTGGCACTGGACGAGCATTGGCCCTACATGCCGCACCTCACGATAGCCAAGCTGGGCACCAGCGAAGAAGCGTTGCACGTGCTGGACGTTGCCCGCCGCCGCTGGGCTGAGTACAAAGGCTCGCGCATCATCCAGATTGAGGAGCTTACCTTCGTCAGGGAGGGGTCGGGTTCTGACTGGGTGGATCTCGCTCCGGTGCCGCTGGGCCGCACTCTGGCTCTCCGCTGAACTGCTCCTGTCCGCCGGAACCCCACCACGCAGAGGTACATGACCTTACCGCACGTTGCGGCGCGTCCGTTCGCGACGGACAATGCGTGTCTAACGCCTCGTGCCTGAACATAGGCGCGCTGCGAGTGTTCCTCCCTGGGGGGTTCCCATGCAGATAGGAATATACGGTTCAGGATACCTGGCAACTGTTCTCTCGGCCTGTCTGGCGGATTTCGGAATGCCGGTCACCTGCTTCGACGACGACAACAGCCGTCTTCTCACGATGGCGCAGGGCAAGGTGCCGTATTTCGAACGCAACCTCGAAGAGGTGATCCGGCGGAACATCCGCTCGGGGCGCCTGGTGTTTTCGACCGAACTGGAAGCCAGCATTCGCAAAGCGCAGATCACGTTTTTCGCGCAGGACTCGCCCAGCTATGTCGAAGAGGTCGCGTATAAGCTCGCGCACTACGCGCCACGCGAGGCCCTGCTGGTCCTGGTGACACCTGTTCCTGTGGGGACCGCTCGCCGTATCGAGAATCGGTTCCGTGAGAGCGGGTTGAACGTCACCGTGATCTCGCATCCGGTGTTCCTGACGCACGGATGCGCGGTGGAAGACTTCAATTGGCCCGACCGCATCCTGCTGGGCACAAGTTCGAATTCCGCAGTTCTGACTCTTAAGCAAATCTACAGGCCCCTGGTCATGCGGGGCGTTCCGGTTATCGTAACGAACCACGAAACGGCGGAACTCGTGCGCGAAGCCTCGACGGCATTCGTGGCAACGAAGATGTCCTTCATCAACGAACTGGCGACGCTGTGCGAGCGCGTCAACGCCGACGCCGTTGACCTTGCCTTGGCTCTCGGGCTGGACAAGAAAATTGCGCCCCGGTGTTTGCAGCCGGGTGCGGTGTTCGGCGGCGCGTTCGTCGAAACGGATATGGACTCACTGGCGCAGCTTGCTTCCGGGCACGACGTGCCCCTGAAGATATTGTCCGCCGCGCGCGAGGTGAACCAGTCGCTCTCTGACCGTATTACGCACAAGATCTGCGAGGCGCTGGAATCGACTACGGGCAAGCGGGTAGCACTGCTGGGATTGGCGTTCAAGCCGAACACGAATTCGATCGCCGGTTCGTCGTCGATCATGCTCGCCCGGACGCTTACCTCGAAAGGCGTGCAGGTTCGTGCATACGACCCGGTTGCCATGCCGGGAGCGATGCGGGAGCTTGAGTCCATTCACTACTGCGAGTCAGCCTATGACGCCGCGGAAGGCGCCGATGCGCTAGTGGTGGGAACCGGGTGGCCGGAGTTCCGTGCCCTCGACTTCGACCGAATCAGGCGCATGGTCAAACGGCCGGTTATCGTCGATACGAAGAACCTCTTGGACGGCGTTCGCCTGCGCTCGATGGGATTCCAATACCTCGGAATGGGCAGGGCTTAAGCCTGGTCAGCGAAGCTCAGAGACAGGAAAAGCGCCCGCTAGAGGGCGCTTTTAAATTTCTTGGGGTGGGTGGAGGGATTCGAACCCTCGACAGCCGGAGCCACAGTCCGGAGTTCTACCACTGAACTACACCCACCACGGTGTGTCTCGGCTTCATTCTACACGACAGTAGCGGGTGTGCGAACCGTCAAAGTGAACGTCTTGCAAAAGCAAAAACCCCGGCTGTTCAGGCCTCCCCCTCGTCAGTCCGAACAGCCGGAGCATCGTACAACGCCGTTGCTTTCAAATAGACGATTGCGAAGAAAGTATCTGCCAGATGATGCTACCAAGCCGAATGATTTTCCAATGATCCGACAATTACCTGGGGTAAGGAATTGTTGGTTACCCAAATTGGGAAATGCTTTTTGCCTGATCACCTGTAAACCATTCGCAAATAACGCGCCTCATGTTGTACTGTTCGTGGCCTGCATTGTTACTTTCTGGCCTCTGCATGGAACCCGAGTAACCAAACACCGATGCAATGAACGTCTCTGGGAAGCATCGAATCAAATTCGCTCAATTTGAGGCCGACCTCGCAACCGGCGAGCTGTTCGAAAATGGCAGCCGAGTGCAGATACAGCAAAAGCCATTTCACATCCTAGCGCTGCTTCTCCAGCGCGCCGGCCAGCTTGTGACTCGCCAGGAACTCCATGAAAAGCTGTGGCCGAGCACATTCGTACAGAAGGATCTCTCGCTGAATACGGCTATGCGCAAGCTGCGGCTTGCCTTGGGAGAGACCGGGCGCACGCGCCAGTTCATTGAAACCGTTGGCAGCCGCGGATACCGCTTCGTGGCACCGGTTTCGATACCTGAATCACTTGCCAACGCTCAACTGCCGTCGCGCCAGCGTGTCCGGCTTGCCGTCCTCCCGTTTGAGAATCTCGGTAAAGAGGACAGCGAATATTTCAGCGACGGATTGACCGAGCAGTTGATAGCGCTAATGGGACGCGCACATCGCGGCGTAAGCGTGATAGCGCCAGTCTCATCCATGCAGTACAAGAGAACGTCGAAACCAACAGCGCAAATAGGTCATGAGCTTCGCGCCGACTACATCCTCGGTGGCAGCGTGCTTCTGGACGGAGCGCGAGTGCGTGTGACGGCGAAACTGATACGGTGCGCAGACCAGACGGTCGTCTGGAGTGACAGTTTCTCGCGGGATGAGCGCGACATCTTCCTGATCCAGGAAGGAATCACGCGCCAGATCTCACGGTCGATGTTGAAGGCAATCCCCGGCCTTACTGAGGGGAATGCCAGCGCACACACGACCTCTAGTGGGACGTACCAGAAATTCCTGAAGGCGTGCTACTTCGGACATAAGTGGACAGAACCGGCTTTCCGCAGGGCCATTGATTATTTTGAGCAGGTCATAGCCGAGGACCCTGGTTATGTTCCCGCCCTCGGTTGCTATGCCTACATGTACGCGGCCATGGCTCAGTACGGCGGGATGGACCCCAACGCGACTTATGAGCTCGTGAGGAGCTATGCGAGCCGCGCCGTCGAAATCGACCCTGATTACGATTACGCCCTCGTCTCACTTGCGCAATACCACATCTTCCATTCGCTTGAATGGCGCGCGGCAGAGGCCATCCTGCAACGTACCCTGACAATTAACCCGAGTTTCGCGCTTGCGTATACCACATACGGACAGTTGCTGACGTTGATGCAGCGGTCCAGTGAGTCGGTGGCCATGGTACGTCGGGCGGCCGACCTGGACCCGGCGTCTCCAGTCAGCCGTGCATTGGTGGCGTGTGCCGAGTATTTTGCTGGTCAGTACGCAGAAGCACAGTTGAACGTAAGCGAAGCCCTTGAGATGGATCCGAATTTCCCGACGAGCCTCACCGTCCTGGGATGGATATCCGAGGCGGAAGGTCAGATCGGGGCCGCCAGCGCTGCGTATGAGAGAGCCGCGGGCCTGGCCCCGCAGAGCGGCCTCATGCTGGCTCATCATGCCAGGGGCTTGGCCCTGGCTGGACGCAAAGATGAAGCGAGCAAGGTCCTTGATTCCGTGTTGGCTCTGCGCAGGCAAGCCTATGTGCCGTCATACGCGATAAGCCTTGCATATCTTGCAATTGGGAATCGCGAGGAGGCGTTCCGCTGGCTGATGGCGGCGTTCGACGAAAAATGCCCGTGGCGCGTGTTCTGCGGCGTCGACCCGAAGTTCCGTCCACTTTACGGTGATCCACGTTTCGAAAGCCTGCGGAAGTGCCTGGAGTTACCGTAAGAGAACAGGCCCGCAATAGCGGGCCTAGAAGTGCGCTGATTACCGTGCAGTGCGGCGTTGAACTAGTGTCCGCAGCCGCAGGTGCCTCCGCATGCAGCGGCGGCCTTCGCCGGCACTCCGCAAGGAGCTTTCGCCTCGCTGCGGCTGGAGCCGACGGCAAACGTTGAGATCTGCTGCTCCAGCTTCTTGCTGCCACACAGCGGACAACTAGGCTCCTGCGATCCGTAAACAAGCGCTTCGAAGCGTTTCCTGCAATCCGTACAGATATATTCAAAAAGAGGCATTCCGGCCCTCCTGAAAATGCGAAGTTGCGCGCGCAAGCCGCTAAGATAAACGCGGAAGGTGTTTCGGGTATAACACAACGTGAATATCTGGTCGTCATTATAGATGGAACCACCGATTCGTCCCTGCGATTCGCGCCTTAGTCCGGGCCATACACGCTTTGGTAACCCACCTGCGTCGTTCAGGATCGAGCCGTTTGTGCCGCGGCGCGGCATTCGCGGTGGAGACCTACAGACGATCATTTCCACCTTCGCTCGCCGCGCCTCGACTTTGCCAGCATCGGAACGAACCCTCGTGCAGGTGGAGCCCGAAGTACAGGTACTCTGCCATTGCCACTGGCAGGCGGACCGCACCAGCGCGCCGGCTGCCGTCGTGGTGCATGGGCTTGAGGGCTCCAGTGATTCGCAGTATGTGGTGGGGATCGCCAACAAGCTATGGGACGCCGGGTTCAGTATTATCCGGATGAACGTGCGCAACTGCGGCGGCACGGAGAAACTGAGTGCGACTCTCTATCATTCGGGCTTGTCGGCCGATATCGGGGAAGTAATCAAGTTCCTGTCGGCCCGCGATGGTCTGCGTGACGTCTTCCTGGCCGGATTCTCAATGGGCGGCAACCAGGTGCTGAAACTGGCGGGGGAATGGGGCACAGAAGCGCCGAAGTGTTTGCGAGGGGTCGCGGCCGTTTCGCCCGCAATGGACCTTGCACTTTCCGCCGACGCACTGCATTCGTTACGCAATCGAATTTATGAGTGGTGGTTCCTGCTGTCGCTGCGAGCGAGCATAAGGCGCAAGGCGATGCTCTTCCCGGAGAAGTTCAAGGTTGACCTGGGGTGGTGGCGCAGCATCCGGGATTTCGATCACACGGTGACGGCTCCACACTGTGGATTTGCCTCCGCCGAGGACTACTACGAGCGCTCCAGTGCTTCGCGTGTTTTGCGACATATCGCTGTACCGACCCTTATCCTCCACGCGAAAGACGATCCCTTCATTCGCGTCTCGCCTTCGTCCTACGAAGCCTTGGCGCAGAACCCCTGCGTCCATTTCGTCGAAACGAACCATGGCGGACACTGCGGCTTTCTTGCAGCGCCAGAGGGGTATGACGGGCGCTGGGCGGAAAGGCAGGCCGTGCGCTTCTTCGAACACCTGCTGGGGCGCTAAATGCACACGGAATGGTCTGTCGATCTGACCGAGGATGGGCCAACGCTTACCTTCCCATGGAAGGACCCTGAAGGACGATTCCGCTACGTCCGCCTGAAGACGACGCTCAGCGTGGTTGAGGATGTTCCGGAAGCGCGGGACTATCCCGAGCTACGATTATTGCTTCTGGCCGCGAATGCGCCGGAGTCGCCACTGGAAACCGCGCGCTGCGACGTGTGGGGTACCGATGAGGTGGACGAGGGCGAGTGCTGGTGGCTGGATGAGGTGCCGGCGTATAAGTTCGGCTGCTACGTCGATCTGTTGTTCTCTGCTCCAAACCTGAGAGAGTCGTTCAGCGCGCACGAGAGCCTCGGGCGAGAGCTTGTGGACCGTGTTGGTGCCGGTCCTGATGTGCCTGGGTCTGTCGAGTTCATTGTCGGTCGCGCTTACTACTGCGATTCGCCTGCGGAGTCATCCTCAAGAGGAAGTTTGAGTATCGGGTTTTACGTCGTGGCATACGTGTTCGGATATGGGGCATCGGTCGAAGACGCACGGCGTAACTGGGCAGGGGCGGTACGGGTCGTCACGGATGCTGTTAGTCAGGTGAAAGTGCTTTAGAATAGAAGCACCTTCTCTGGTGCGGGGGGCGTAGCTCAGGTGGATAGAGCATCTGCCTTCTAAGCAGAGGGTCGCAGGTTCGAGTCCTGCCGCCCCCGCCATCTTCGCCGTCTGACCTCAAGCTGTACTCACGGCGTTCAGCTTCATCAGTGGCTCATGCGCGGACGACGCATGTTATCGAACCGCAGATCCTTCGACTTCGCCGTGCAAGAACGGCACGGCTCCGCTCAGGATGACTTCTTCTCTGGAACTGCTGCCAGTGATAAGTCTGTCTTCGTGACTGCCACTCTCAACGACGCGCAAGGGCGGTTGTACTTCCTGACGACTTCTCTACCGCAGCGTCCTTCGGCGTTTATCAGCGGCTTGCGGAACTTGTACTCGCTGCCAGGCCGCGCTTGGTAGTCAGATACGTTGCGAAGCTGCCCAGCCAGTGTCCGCCCTCGTAGTGTTCACCTGTAACTGACGCCAGACCGGCACTAGAATGTGCGTCTGCCGCAGCTTTCAGCGCGGCGTGACGCGGGTCGCGCGGGTCGAGCGCAGAGGCGATGCCCTCGAGCATCCATGCACGGCTGAGGTTCAGGCCGTCCAAATGCGCGAGCTTTGGGTCGCTCGGGTCGGTGACCACTGCGGGTTTCAGCCACGCCACGGAGGCGTTCGTTGGTATGGTGGGCAAGAAGTCGGCAAGCCATTTCGCGAATTCGGCGCGCGGCAGCACCCTGCGCATCACGTCGGCTTCCGCGAGACACGGCGATAGAAAGTCCTCGCCTGAGGGCTCGTAGGCTAGCGGACAATTCCTGTCGTTCGAGTAGAAGCTGCGAGCCTTGCTGGAAAGTAGCTCGTTGAAGGCTGTATCGCTGGCGCTGCGGGCGTAGTCGATCATGAGGCCCAGGGCAAATGCGGTCTGGCTGTGCTCTCCTGACCTCACCGGATGCGAGAGCTTCGGCAACCACGTCTTCAGGCGCTCACCGGTGGCCTGCTCCAGCGGACGGAGGTTGGCGGCAAGTTCGCGAGCGAGCGGGTCATCCCACTCACGCAACTCTTGTGCAAGTTGCAGGAGCCAGGCGAGTCCGTATGGGCGTTCGAAGCTGGCCCTTCCTTCTCCCCGGAGATATGCCGCTTCCTGCGCGATGTTCTCGGCGGTGATGCTGCGCCTCAATGCTTCTCGCGATCCTTGGGCAAATGGCGCATCGGGGGCAGTTCGTGCGAGGCGCGCCAGCAGCCAGTGTCCATGGACGGACGAGTGCCAGTCGTAGCATCCGTAAAAAGCGGGAGTGAGCTTGCGCGGTGCAGCGACGTCTGCATCGCCGTTGAGTACGTGGCTTATCTTGTTCGGGTATTCCTGATGGACGCACTTCAACGCCAGCCTGGCGAAATTCGCCGGTGCAGCAGTCCCGATTTGTGTGGGATTAGCAGGTTCGCTCTGAGCAAAGGCGGTGACTACCGCCAAGGGCAGGATGCACAACAGAATGCGTGTTTTCATGTGCTGTTCCAGCAGGCCCGCATCAGCAGCGGTGATCAGCTCTCCGCTTCCGCGAACTGCAACCCGAGCAGGCCATCATGCAGGTAGCGCACGACGAAGTCGATCCGGTAGCGGTCATTGCTCGCGTGCTCTACCACTGTGAGGCGCAACCGCTTGTCGCGCGGCCACTCTTCCAGTCGAAGTCGCGGGGCAAGAGCGACGCCAATGCCTCCGCCGCCAACCAAAGTTACAGGACCAAGTTCCCGGCCAGCCTCGTCGTAAGCGAGGGCGCCGTCGAGAGAGAGACGTTCAAATTGGCGACGGTTCATGATGCGCGTCATGGCAAGAGCCCACCGGACCAGCAGCTCACGTCCAGAGTTTACGACCGCCAGTCCGATGGCTCAACCTCTAACAGCGCTCCGTCACGTTACTTTCCGCCTAGCACGATCTTCGCGATCGTCGCCAGTTGCATGTTGCTGGTGCCTTCGTAGATCTTGCCGATTTTGGCATCGCGATAATACTTCTCGACCGGATAGTCTTTCGTGAAGCCGTATCCGCCATAGATCTCAACCGCGAGGGATGCGACCCGCTCCGCCACCTGCGAAGCGAAGAGCTTGGCCATGGCGGCTTCCTTGACGAAGTTCATCCCGGCGTCCTTCATCCGCGCGGCGTTATAGACCATCAGGCGCGCAGCCTCGATATCGGTCCCCATCTGCGCGAGTTGGAACTGAATGCCTTGAAAGTCGGCGATGGGTCGCCCGAACTGTTTTCGCTCCTGCGCATACTTAAGCGCGTGTTCCCATGCTCCGCGGGCAACGCCCAGCATCTGCGCCCCGATTCCGATGCGACCCTCGTTGAGCGTCTCGATGGCGATCTTGTATCCCTTACCGATCTCGCCGAGGACGTTCTCCATGGGGACGCGACAGTCCTCCATGATGAGTTCGCAAGTCGAGGAGGCGCGTATGCCGAGCTTGTCTTCTTTCTTGCCCACCGAGAACCCGGGGAAGTCCTTCTCGACGATGAAGGCGGTAATGCCGCGGTATCCAGCGGCGGGGTCGATGGTTGCGAAGATGATGAACAGGCTCGCTTCCTTGCCGTTCGTGATCCAGAGTTTCTGGCCGTTGAGAACGAACTCGCCATTTTTCTGCTCCGCGCGGGTTTGCAGCGCGAAGGCGTCGGAACCGCTTGCGGCTTCACTCAGCGCATAGGCGCCGACCCACTCTGTTGCCATGCGGGGCAGGTAGCGTTTCTTCTGGTCGGCAGTGCCCCATCGAAGCAGCGCATTGTTCACGAGCGTGTTCTGTACGTCCACCAGCACGCCGGTGCTTGCATCCACGCGCGACAGTTCTTCCACAGCCAGAATTGCTTCGAAGAACGATCCGCCGCTGCCGCCGAATTCGTCTGGAATCTCAATGCCCATCAAGCCGAGCTGGAAAAACTGCCCGACCAGCGATTCGTCGAAGACAGCGTGCTCGTCCATTTCGCGCACTTTGGGGCGCACGGCATGTTCCGCGAACTGCCGGACGCTGTCCTGGAACAAGTGTTCGTCTTCGCTCAGTTTGGTAAGTGGAGCGGCGGTTTGCGCGCGCTCAATGCCTGTTTCGGCCATCTGAGTGCCTCACCCGGTGAAATGCAAAACTGAGGATGATATCAAAGGAGGAGCGGCCCCGGTTGGCCGTCATTCGTGTGAGATGCTATTGGCGGCCGCGATAGACGACTTTGAGGACGTCGCCCCGCAGGATCTTCTGTATCTGATGACGGGCGTGGGTTGCCCAGGGGCCTTGGGAGTCGAGCTTGAGGTAAGTCCTCCAATGGAGGAGGGCTTTTCTCGGCTGCCGGATGCGCTCGTACGCGAGCGCCAGATTGTAGTGGGCGTCGGCGTAGGTAGGAGCCAGCAGGATGGCGGTCTTGTACGCTTCAACGGCCTCGGCGGCGCGACCGGTCTCGTCAAGGACGTTGCCTAGATCGAAGTGGGCGAGTGCGTATCGTGGGTCGGCTTCGATCGCCGCACGGTAATGCGCCTCGGCCTGCTTGAAGTCGCGCTGGTTGTAGAAGATGGTTCCGAGATTGATGTGCGCAGGCGCGTGCTTGGGATCGATTTCGAGCACCCGGTAGTAGGCCAGTACGGCCTCGGTTTGCGATGCCGGGTCATCTTCCATGGCCACTCCGCGCGCAAACCACTCATGGGCAGTGTCGGTGGCCTCGGCAATGGGCTGCGGCTTGGCTGCAAGCTGGCGAGTCGCATGCGGCTCGAAATCCATGACGAACTGCCCGCTTGTCGGCTCCAGCGCGTGACCGTCGTGGCGGAACGCAACCCGTGAGCCTGCCGCAAACGCCCCCGCTTCAATCAACGGATTCTCCATCCCCGCCACCTGCTTCTGCATAGCTTCGAGAGACTGGCGAATCGCAGCAGCACGAACACGCTTTGCGCGAAGATCCCGAATCTTCCTGATTTGTAGAAGGTCGAAAAAGGAAAAGGTATCGCCCGCAGCAACCAGCGAGGCTTTCTGCCACTGAGCCAGCTGTTGCGCGGTGATGTGAAGGATCCGGAGGACGTCGGCTCGAGTATATCGATGCACGGTATATCTGTGCCGCCGACGATATTATGTGAACTGACAACGGTTGACGCAAGACTAAATCAATCGTTTTTCTGCGTGTTTTGCACCATCCAAGGTGGAGCAAGTTGAGGAAATCTGCTGCCCGAAGGCTCAGGCCGCGGGGTTTCCGGCGTCGCGTCGTGGGTTCGTGAAATTTCGCCGCTGAAGCCCAGCGAGCTGCCGCTCACTCTTTACGCGAGTGCTGCGAGCCATATAAAATCAAGTTTCGACACGCCGACGTAGCTCAGCTGGTAGAGCAGTCGATTCGTAATCGACAGGTCATCGGTTCAAATCCGATCGTCGGCTCCAGAGTTTAAAACGAAAGCCCCGCTCAGAGCGGGGCTTTTTCGTTGCCTGGTTCGAAGGTTGGTTACTGTGCCGCCGATGCAGCGCGCTTCGATTGCTGGTTCGCGAGCAACGCCAGCGCCACGGAGCAGACGTTCTCCGCCGTGAAGCCGAATTCCTTCATCAGCTCATCTCCGGGGGCGGAGGCGCCGAAGCGGTCGATACCTATCACAGCGCCATGCTGTCCAACATATTTCTGCCACCCAAGCGTGACTCCTGCTTCGACTGCGACCTTCGGTACGTCCGGCGGAAGCACTGCGTTCTTGTAGTCATCGCATTGTGCATCGAAGAGTTCCCACGACGGCATCGAGACCACGCGCACCTTCAGGCTGTTTTCCCGCAGCTTCGCGGCTGCCGCAATCGCGACGTGCAGTTCCGATCCGGTACCAATGAGAAGCAGGTCGGGCGTCGATTCGTCCTCGACGATGTAGGCGCCCTTCGCCGTGCCCGCCACAACCTTCGCGGCATCGGCCAGTACCGGTACGTTCTGACGAGTGAGCGCCATGACGACGGGGCCGGGCTGCTCAACTGCGATCTGCCACGCGGCGGAAGTTTCGTTCGCGTCAGCCGGGCGGAACACCGTGAGCCCGGGAATCATTCGCAGACTCATCACATGCTCGATGGGCTGATGAGTGGGGCCATCTTCGCCCACGCCGATGCTGTCGTGTGTGAACACGAAGACCGTGTGCGTCTTCATCAGCGCGGAAAGACGCAGTGCCCCGCGCATGTAGTCCGAGAACACAAGGAATGTTGAACCGTACGGTATGGTGCCACCGTGCAGCGCCATGCCGTTCATGATCGCGCCCATCGCGAACTCACGGATTCCGAAATGCATGTTCCTGCCGGACCGGTTGTAGCGAGAGAAGTCCGAACATGCCGTCAGGGTCGTCTTCGTGGATGGCGCCAGATCGGCTGAGCCGCCGATGAGTTCGGGGACGCGCTCGGCGATGGCGTTCATCACCTTACCCGAAGCGGCGCGGGTTGCGATGCCCTTTGGATCTGCCGCGAACCGAGGAAGCACGTCGCCGACGGAAGCCAGTTCACCGC
>Ga0196976_1000788_pt1 | contig 17865 bp, 16 predicted proteins | sample S3v_513CmetaG_FD_148644 | JGI IMG/M metagenome (GOLD analysis project Ga0196976, IMG submission 148644) | Soil microbial communities from Anza Borrego desert, Southern California, United States - S3+v_5-13C | ecosystem: Environmental > Terrestrial > Soil > Desert | place: USA: California...
CGAGCTGCGAGCGACCGCCGCGGCGCTCGACACCGCGCAGTTCATCCTGCGGGAGCCGCCGCTGCCCCGCCCGGTCCGGCCGGTGTACGCCGGGCTGGCCGCTGCGGCGGTGGAGCTCCTCCCGGCGTGGGCGCGCACCGAGCTGCGGCTGCGCCCTGTCTCGGGGCCGACGGCGGCCCTCGCCCGAGGGGCCGGCGAGGCCGTCACCCAGCTCATCCGGTGGGCGATGGCGGCGAACCCCCCACCCCGGCCCGAAGGCTGACGTCAGCAGGGTGAACCGCGGGGGCGCCGCGTCCGTCTCCCTGGGTGGTGGCGCGCACGGCGTCACCGGGATCCTGGGGGAGGTCGAGATGCGCGCACGAGCACGAGCCGCGGGCGCGGCGGTCGGGCTGTTGGCCCTGGTGCTGGCCGGCTGCGGCGGGGGTGACGGGGACGGCGACGCCGCCCCGGCGGCCGAGGAGACCACGGAGGACGCCAGCCCCACCGAGGACGAGATGACCGAGGATGCAGAGGACTCGGACGACGCCGAGGACACCGAGGACTCCGACGAGTCCGGCGACATGGCCCAGGCGACCGTGATGGTCGCGAGCACGGACCTCGGCGACATCCTCGTGGACGCCGAGGGCATGACGCTCTACATGTTCGACCCCGACGCGCAGGGCGAGTCCACCTGCTACGACGACTGCGCCACCGCGTGGCCGCCACTGACGGTCGACGCCGCCCCGACCGCCGGGGAGGGAGCGGACGACTCCAAGCTCGGCACGGTCGAGCGCACCGACGGCACCCTGCAGGTGACGTACAACAGCTGGCCCCTGTACTACTGGGCACAGGACGCCGCCCCCGGTGACACCACCGGGCAGGCCGTGAACAACGTGTGGTGGGTGCTCGACGCTGATGGGGAGCCGATCCGTGACTGACACGAACACCTCGACCGACCTGGCAGGCGTGAGCCGCCGCGCCGTCCTGATCGGCGGCGCGGCGGTGGCCGGGGTGGCCGGCGTCGGCCTGCTGGCGGCCTGCTCGCCGGCGTCCGACGACTCCGGCACGGCGGCGACGCCGCCGGCCGGCGGTGGGCTCGTGGCGCTCGGCGACGTGCCCGTGGGCGGCGCGGTGTCGGTCAAGACCGCTGACGGCGCGGAGATCGTCGTCGCGCAGCCGGAGGCCGGGACGGTGGTCGCCTTCAGTGCGATCTGCACGCACATGGGGTGCGTCGTGAAGCCCGAGGGCGGCGAGCTCGCCTGCCCGTGCCACGGCTCACGGTTCGAGGCGGCCACCGGCGAGGTCCTGAAGGGCCCGGCGGACGAGCCGTTGCCGGCCGTCCAGGTGCGCCTGGACGGCGACCGGGTGGTCGAGGCCTGATCGCGCGGGGGCCGCGCCGCGCGGCTCAGCCCGGGCGGTGTGGCTCAGGCCCCGCGGCGCTCCGCCCGCCAGGCGACGACCGCGAACACGATCGCGAGCACCTCGACGACGGCCGAGATCACGGCTTCGGTCGTCCAGATCGTCTCGCGGACGCCCGCGAGCCCGACGGTCCTCGACATCACGTACGCGCCAAGGGTCGCCGCGCCGAAGCCCGCCGCCGCGAGCAGCGGCAGCCAGTGCCGCCAGGCGACGACGGCGACGGCGATCACCAGGCCGCCGACGCCGTTGAGCAGGAAGGCGGGGCCGATGACGTCGACGTCGCGCATCCCCTCGTTCCACAGGTAGAGGTGCACCGCCGCGGACACGAGGACCGCGACGGCGGTGATCCACCGTGCGGCCCAGGCGGTGTGCGGCGCACGCTGGGTCGGGCTGCCGGTCGTGTGACCTGCCTGCGTGGTCATGGAGGCCTCCTGCGCTGGGTCGGCCGCGCGGCGCGCGCCCTACTCAGGACGACGACGCACGCGCGCTCCTGGTTCAACCGGCCAATGCGGTGGAAAATGCCGATCATGGTACCGGTGAACCGGACCGCCTTCCTGCCCGTCTCCTCAGGCAGGAGGTGGGCATGTCGAGCTCGACCGATCTGATGATCGAGCTGCACAGCGACCACGGCCGCGCGCTGTGGGGGTTCGCCCTGCGCCTCACCGGCGGCGACCGGGCGCGTGCCGAGGACGTGGTCCAGGAGACTCTGCTGCGCGCGTGGCGCGACAGGGAGATCCTGCAGAGCACGACGGCAGGCACGCGGGCGTGGCTGTTCACCGTGGCGCGCCGCCTCGTCATCGACGAGTGGCGGTCCAGCCGGTCGCAGAAGGAGATCCTCGCCGCCGAGCCACCGGAGGCCGCCGTGCCCGCGGCGGCCGACGGCCTGCTCGAGGGCTGGCTGGTCGCCGACGCGCTCGCCAAGCTCTCGACCGAGCACCGGCAGGTGCTCGTGCTCTGCTACTTCGGGGGAAGATCCGTGGCGGAGGCGGCCGCCGAGCTCGGCGTCCCCCCGGGCACCGTCAAGTCCCGCACGCACTACGCCCTGCGTTCCCTGCGCCTGGTCCTCGAAGAGATGGGGGTGACCCGATGAGCGACCCGTTCGTCGAGGACGCCGGCGCGTACGTGCTCGGCATCCTCCCTCCGGAGGAGCGCAGCGCGTTCTCCGCACACCTGCGCGAGTGTGAGGCCTGCCAGCAGGCCGTAGCGGAGATCGAGGACCTGCCCGGACTGCTCGCCCTCGTCCCTGCGGAGGGCCCCGCCGACCCGCCCCCGTCCGTGCTCGCGGGCCTGCTCGGTGAGGTGGAGCGGCTCGAGCGCGCCGACGAGCTCGCCGCCCGGCGTGCCCGGCGCGGCCGCACCGCCTGGTGGGCCGGCGTCGGGGTCGCGGCGGCCGTCGTCGGCGGCGTCGCGTCCGGCGTCGTGCCGACCCCGTGGACGACGCCGGACGAGGCAGCCGTGGTTGCGACCACCGTGGAGCTGTCCGGCGCGGCCGACGCGCCAGTCACGGCGAGCGTCGACCTGCTGCCCGTCCGGTGGGGCACCAAGGTGGAGCTGACCTGTGCCTACACCGCCGGCCAGTACGCACAGCCGGTCGAGTACGCGCTGGTCGTGCACGACGCCGACGGTCGCAGCGAGGAGGTGGCGACGTGGACGGCCGTGCCCGGCGCCGAGCTCACCGTGCCGGCGGCGACCGCCATCCCGCTCGAGGAGATCACGCGCGTCGAGATGACGTGGGAGGGCGAGGTCGTCCTGTCCGCCCAGCTGTGAGCGGGTGCCCGCTCAGGACGGCGTCGGCTCGTCCGGGGTGGCCCGCCGCCTGAAGACCAGGTCGGCGATAGGTCGGCCGGCGTCGAGCCCACGCTGCTCGAACCGGGTGAGCGGCCGGTCCGCCGGGCGCGGGGCGTAGCCGGGGTACGTGTTCTGCAGGTGCGGGTCGGCGGTGAGGACCGTCAGCATGTGCTCCGCGTACTCCGGCCAGTCGGTGGCGCAGTGCAGCAGGCCGCCGGGGCGCAGCCGGGACGCGATGAGCGCAACGGGCTCCGGCTGGACGAGGCGCCGCTTGTGGTGGCGCGCCTTGGGCCACGGGTCGGGGAAGAAGACGTGCACGGCGTCGAGGGCGCCGGGTGCGACGTGCAGCCGCAGCAGGTCGAGCGCGTCCCCGTGGGCCACCCGGACGTTGTCCGGACCGGCGTCGCCGAGCCTGACCAGGAGGTTCGCGACGCCGGGAACGTGCGCCTCGACCGCGAGGTAGTCGCGGGCCGGGTCTGCCGCGGCCATGGCGACGACGGCCTCGCCCATGCCCGAGCCGATCTCCACGACGAGCGGGGCGGGACGCCCGAAGAGCACCGCCACGTCCAGCTGGCCCGACGCCGTCAGGGGCGGTCGCCGCGCCGGGTCGTGGACGGAGAACCCGAGCCGGGGCCACATGCCGTCGAGCGCGCGCTGCCGGGCCGGGCCGAGCGGGCTCCGGCGGGGATGGAAGGTGCGCAGGGGCTCGTGCGGTGCGCGCAGCCGGTTGCGGACGACGCCGACACCGCTGGAGGTGTCGGCGTCGTCCACGTGCGAGGTCTCAGGCCTGGCCGTCGGCCTCGGCCGCGCCGCAGCCGCAGCCGCCGCAGCCACAGCCGGACGCCTCGTCGGTGGCCGGCTCGGGCTTGGTGGTGATGCTCACCGGGTTGGTCGCCATCGGGTGCCTCCTGGGTCGGATCGGTGCCCGCATACGGTAACCCGCCCCGGGCGCTGCGCCGGACGCGGGAAGGCCCGGTGGTCGACGACCACCGGGCCTTCCCTCCGATCAGCCGCGGTCACCCGCGGGGTTGCGTCAGCCCGCGGGCGGGGCCGGGGGAGCCGGAGGCGTGGGCGGGGCCGGAGGAGCCGGCGGCGTCTGCGGCGGCGTGTACGGCGCGGCCTCGGTGGGCTGGGCGTACCCCGTCTGCGGGTAGGCCTGCGTCGGCTGGGCCGGCGGGGCGGGCGCGTACGTCTCACCGGGGGCGGCCGTCGGCGTGTAGCCGGCGTAGCCCTCGGTCGGGTACCCGGTCGCCACGGCCGGCGCGGCCTTCTTGCGGCCACGGAGGACGAAGAAGAGCACGAGGCCGATGAGCAGGAGCACTGCGACGGCGATGCCGGCGATCAGGGCGATCGGCAGGTCGCCGCCCCCACCGTCCACGGCGGAGCCGCGGGCGTTGACCGGGGTGACCTCGCCGAACTTCGGGGTCCAGGTCACGGTGTTGCCGCTGAGCTCGCCGTCGTGCTCGCTCACCTTGCCGGGGAAGGTGATCGCGATGCGCACGTCGAACGACTCGCTGAGGTCGAACCCCAGGTCCTCGCCGCCGCCGCCCATCGCCTCCTCGCTCAGGTCCATCTCACCGCTGACGACGAACTCGTCGCCGTCGCGCACGATCTGGAGCTCACCGGTCTCGCTGGTGGTCCCCTCCATCGCCTCCAGTGAGGACCCGGTGATCGTGACCTCGGTGCCGACGTACTCGCCGTCGTCGTAGGGCTTCTGGCTGTACTCGCCCGGGTCGCCCTCCTCGGGCGTGAGGTCGCCGGCCATCTCCTCGGCCAGCGCGGCAGGGTCCTGGCCCATCATCTCGGCCATCTCCTTGGAGATGGCCATGATCATGGTGCCGTCGACGGTGTCGTCGGAGTTGAGCTCGAGCTGCATGTCGATCTTCATGCAGCCGCTCAGCCCGACGACGACAACAGTGGAGAGCGCCGCGGCGCCCAGAAGTCGGCGTGTTCGCATGACGGGACCTTCCCACACCCGGGGGTGCCGGGAGGAGGTGCTTGTGGACAATTTCGCCCGTTCGTTGCGAGACCGCAATGCTCACCCGCCCTCGCCTCTGAGAGTTGAGTGACGTAGACTCAAGTCTGCACGTCACTGCACCACAGGAGGCGCTGAACACCTATGGAGCCGAAGCTCACGACCAAGTCCCAGGAGGCGCTCGCCGCCGCGCTCCAGTCGGCCGCGAACGCGGGCAACCCCCAGCTCGAGCCGGTGCACCTGCTGGAGGCACTGCTAGCGCAACCCGGCGGCGTCGCGGTCGGCCTGCTGGACGCCGTCGGCGCGGACCGGCGTGCCCTCGGCGAGCGCGTCTCCGCCGTGCGCGCGAGCCTCCCGACGGCGTCGGGCGGCTCCGTCGCGCAGCCCGGTCTCTCCCGCGCCATGAGCGCCGTCATCACCGCCGCCCAGAGCGAGGCCCAGGCCCTCGGTGACGAGTACGTCTCCGCTGAGCACCTGCTGCTCGGCATCGCCGCCGGCACGTCGCCCGCGGCCGACATGCTCAAGGCCGTCGGCGCCACCCGGGACGCCCTCGCGGCCGCGTTGCCGGCCGTGCGGGGCTCGGCCCGTGTCACGAGCCCGGACCCGGAGGGCACCTACAAGGCGCTCGAGCAGTACGGGATCGACCTGACCGCCGCCGCGCGCGAGGGCCGGCTGGACCCGGTGATCGGCCGCGACGCCGAGATCCGCCGGGTGGTCCAGGTGCTCTCCCGCCGCACGAAGAACAACCCGGTGCTCATCGGCGACCCGGGCGTCGGCAAGACCGCCGTCGTCGAGGGTCTCGCCCAGCGCATGGTCGCCGGCGACGTCCCCGAGTCCCTGCGCGGCAAGCGCCTCGTCGTGCTCGACCTCGCGTCGATGGTCGCCGGCGCCAAGTACCGCGGTGAGTTCGAGGAGCGGCTCAAGGCCGTGCTCACCGAGATCAAGGACGCGGAGGGACAGGTCGTCACCTTCATCGACGAGCTGCACACCGTCGTCGGCGCGGGCGCGGCCGAGGGGTCCATGGACGCCGGCAACATGCTCAAGCCCATGCTCGCGCGTGGTGAGCTGCGGCTCATCGGCGCGACCACGCTCGACGAGTTCCGCGAGCGGATCGAGAAGGACCCCGCCCTGGAGCGCCGCTTCCAGCAGGTGTTCGTCGGGGAGCCGAGCGTCGAGGACACGGTGGCGATCCTCCGCGGCCTCAAGGAGCGCTACGAGGCCCACCACAAGGTCGGGATCTCCGACGCCGCGCTCGTCGCCGCGGCAACGCTCGCCGACCGGTACATCCCCGCGCGCCAGCTCCCGGACAAGGCGATCGACCTCGTCGACGAGGCCGCGTCGCGCCTGCGCATGGAGCTGGACTCCTCGCCGGTCGAGATCGACGAGCTCCAGCGGATCGTGAACCGCCTCACCATGGAGGAGTCGTACCTGTCGGAGGCCGAGGACCCGGCGTCCGTCGAGCGCCTCGAGCGCCTGCGCGCCGAGCTGGCCGACCGGCGCGAGGAGCTCGCAGCCCTCACCGCGCGGTGGGAGCGCGAGAAGGGTGCCCAGAACCGCCTCGGCGACCTCCGCGCGCGCCTCGACGAGCTGCGCGTCCAGGCCGACCGCTACCAGCGCGAGGGCGACCTCGCCGCGGCGTCGCGGGTGCTCTACGGCGACATCCCGGCGGTCGAGAAGGAGATCGCCGCCGCGGAGGCCGCGGAGAGCACGCGCCCGCAGCCCGGCGCGGACGACGGCGCGTCGGCGCCGGTCGAAGGCCCCGCCACGGCGCCGATGATCGCCGAGAAGGTCGGCCCCGACGAGATCGCCGAGGTCGTCTCCGCCTGGACCGGCATCCCGACGGGCCGGTTGCTGGAGGGCGAGACCGCCAAGCTGCTGCGGATGGAGGACGTCATCGGCGAGCGCCTGATCGGCCAGCGCCGGGCGGTGCAGTCCGTGTCCGACGCCGTCCGGCGCGCGCGCGCGGGCATCTCCGACCCGGACCGGCCCACCGGCTCGTTCCTCTTCCTCGGCCCGACCGGCGTCGGGAAGACCGAGCTGGCGAAGGCGCTCGCGGACTTCCTCTTCGACGACGAGCGCGCCATGGTCCGCATCGACATGTCCGAGTACTCCGAGAAGCACACGGTCGCCCGCCTCGTCGGCGCGCCCCCCGGGTACGTCGGGTACGAGGAGGGCGGGCAGCTCACCGAGGCCGTGCGCCGTCGGCCCTACTCGGTGGTGCTCCTCGACGAGGTCGAGAAGGCGCACCCGGAGGTGTTCGACATCCTGCTGCAGGTGCTCGACGACGGTCGGCTCACCGACGGCCAGGGCCGCACCGTGGACTTCCGCAACGTGATCCTCGTGCTGACGTCGAACCTCGGCTCGCAGTACCTCGTCGACGCGACGCTGGACGAGCGGGCCAAGCGGGACGCCGTCATGGCGGCGGTCCGGGCCGCGTTCAAGCCGGAGTTCCTCAACCGGCTCGACGACGTCGTCCTCTTCGACGCGCTCACCCTCGACGAGCTCGGCAGCATCGTCGAGCTGCAGATCGCCCACCTCGCGGCGCGGCTCGCGGACCGGCGGCTGACGCTCGAGGTGACCCCGGCGGCGCGCGAGTGGCTCGCCATCGAGGGCTTCGACCCGTCGTACGGCGCGCGGCCCCTGCGCCGGCTCGTGCAGCGCGAGATCGGTGACCGTCTCGCCCGGATGCTCCTTTCGGGTGAACTCCGCGACGGGGGCACCGTGGTCGTCGACCGGCCTGCCAGCGAGCTTGCCGAAGGGCTGGTGCTCCGGGCTGTCTAGGTGCTGGTCACGTCCTAGGTAAGCGCTTGCATCTTGCCGTACCTTCGTTGGGTGCTCCGGACCGACATCGACGCTGTGCTCTTCGACCTGGACGGCGTCCTGACGCCGACGGCGGAGGTTCACATGCGCGCCTGGCAGCGGATGTTCGACGAGTTCTTCACGGCGAACGCCATCACGCCCCCGTACACGGAGGCCGACTACTTCGCGTACGTCGACGGCAAGCCCCGCTACGACGGGGTGCGCGCCTGCCTGGCGTCCCGCGGCGTCGTGCTGCCCGAGGGCGAGCCGACTGACCCGCCCGACGCGCGGACCGTGTGCGGCCTGGGCAACAAGAAGAACGACATGGTGAACCGGCTGCTCGACGAGGAGGGCATCGTCGCCTACCCCGGCTCGGTCGAGCTCGTCGACCGCCTGGCGGCGCTCGGCGTCCCGATGGCCGTCGTGTCGAGCTCGCGCAACGCGCCCATGGTGCTGGCCGCGGCGGGGCTGGCGGACCGGTTCCCGGTGGTCGTCGACGGCACCGTGGCGGCGCGTGAGCACCTGCCGGGCAAGCCGGCGCACGACACCTTCACCCACGCTGCACGGCTGCTGGGTGTGCCGAACTCGCGCACCGCTGTGGTCGAGGACGCCATCTCCGGGGTGGCGGCCGCGCGCGCGGGCGAGTTCGGCGTCGTCGTCGGCGTCGACCGGGGGGCGGGGGCGCAGCGACTCATGGACGCGGGGGCGGATGTGGTTGTCAGCGACCTACGAGAACTGGTGGAAGAGTGGCCCGCACCCTGACCGACGACCCCCTGGACCGTCTCCGTTTCCCCGCGGACCCCTGGCGGCTCACCGAGACCTTCTTCGACGCACGGGACCTCGGCCGCACCGAGACCCTCTTCGCCGTCGGCAACGGGTACCTCGGCATGCGCGGCAACCTCGAGGAGGGCCGCGACCGGCACACGCACGGGACCTTCATCAACGGGTTCCACGAGACGTGGCCGATCCGGCACGCCGAGGCCGCGTACGCGCTGGCCGAGGTCGGCCAGACGATCGTCAACGTGCCCGACGCCAAGGTCATGCGCCTGTACGTCGACGACGAGCCCCTGCTGCTCTCGGTCGCGGACCTCGTCACCTACGAGCGCTCGCTCGACCTGCGTGAGGGCGTCCTGCACCGCGAGCTGATCTGGCGCACCCCGGGCGGCAACCGGGTGCGCGTCCGCACGCGCCGCATGGTGTCGTTCACGCAGCGGCACCTCGCCGTCATGACGTACGAGGTGACGGTGCTCGACAAGGCGGCGCCCGTCGTCGTCTCCTCACAGCTGATCAACCGCGAGGGCGGCCTCGACGAGTACCGGGCCACCCCGCCCCCCAGCGCGCGCGCCGCCAACGGCGGCATCGCCGACCCGCGCCGCGCGGAGCTGCCCACCGACCGGGTGCTGCTCCCCGAGATGCACTGGGGCGGCGACGACCGGGCGGTCCTGGCGTACCGCTGCGCGAACTCGCGGATGACGCTCGCGGTCGCGGTGGACCACACCATCGAGACGGACAACCAGCACGAGGTCCTCACGCAGGTCGAGGAGCACGTCGCGAAGCAGGTCTTCCGCATCAAGGCGGAGCCGCGCAAGCCGATCACGATCACCAAGGTCGTCAGCTACCACACGTCGCGCGAGGTGCCGCCGCGCGAGCTCGTCGACCGCTGCCGCCGCACGCTCGACCGGGTCCGCGACGAGGGGATCGAGCAGCAGTTCGAGGACCAGCGGGTGTGGCTCCGCGACTTCTGGGAGCGCTCGGACGTCGAGATCGAGGGCCAGCCGGAGCTGCAGCAGGCCCTCCGGTGGAACCTGTACCAGGTCGCGCAGGCCGGCGCCCGGGCGGAGGGCGCGGGGATCCCCGCGAAGGGCCTCACCGGCAGCGGGTACGGCGGCCACTACTTCTGGGACACCGAGATCTACGTCGTCCCGTTCTTCATCTACACGACGCCGCTCATCGCGCGGAACGCCCTGCGGTTCCGGTACACGATGCTGCCCGCCGCCGAGCGCCGGGCCGCCGAGCTCACCCAGTGCGGCGCCCTGTTCCCGTGGCGGACGATCAACGGCGAGGAGGCCTCGGCGTACTACGCCGCCGGCACCGCGCAGTACCACATCGACGCCGACATCGCCTTCGCCGTGAGCAAGTACGTCCGCGCCACGGGTGACGACGAGTTCATGTCCCGCGAGGGCATCGACATCCTCGTGCAGACCGCGCGGCTGTGGGCCGACCTGGGCTTCTGGCGGGGCGAGGGCCCGGGCGCGTTCCACATCCACGGCGTGACCGGCCCCGACGAGTACACGACCGTCGTGAACGACAACCTGTACACGAACGTCATGGCCCGCTTCAACCTGCGCCGCTCGGCGGAGGCGGTGCGCGACCTCGCCGAGTCCTCGCCGGGCGACTACGCGCGGATGGTCGCGCGGATGGACCTCGACCCCGCGGAGGTCGAGGAGTGGGAGCGGGTGGCCGACGCCATGTGCATCCCCTACGACGAGAACCTCGGCATCCACCCGCAGGACTCCCACTTCCACGAGCGCGAGGTGTGGGACCTGCCCAACACCCCGCCGGAGAAGCGCCCCCTCCTCCTGCACTACCACCCGCTGGTCATCTACCGGTTCCAGGTGCTCAAGCAGGCCGACGTCGTGCTGGCCACCTTCCTCCAGGGCCGCAGCTTCACGCCCGAGGAGAAGCGCGCGAACTTCGAGTACTACGACCCCATCACCACGGGCGACTCGACGCTCTCCGCCGTGGTGCAGGCGATCATGGCGGCCGAGGTCGGCTACCACGAGATGGCTCTCCAGTACTTCCGCGAGGCCCTCATGGTGGACCTGGCGGACCTGCACGGGAACAGCACCGACGGCGTCCACGTGGCGTCCGCGGCGGGCGTGTGGGGTGCGGTCGTCAACGGGTTCGGCGGCATGCGGGACCACTTCGGCGAGATCACGCTCGACCCGCGCCTGCCCGTCGGGTGGACCGGCCTGACGTTCCGCATGTGCCTGCAGGGCGCGCGCCTGCGGGTCGCCGTCCGGCAGGACGAGGTGGCGCTCGCGCTCGAGACCGGCGAGGAGGTCGCGGTCACGGTCCGGGGCGAGAAGGTCGTCGTCCGGCACGGCGAGCCGGTCACGGTCGCGCTCGACGGCCAGGGGCCGCGCATCGACGGCCGGCCGGAGCCGCTCGCCCTGCAGGGCATGCGCCGCGAGGACGGCACGATCGTCACGGCGTCGGTGCCCCACCACAGCGGCCCCAACAGCTGAACCCCATCGCTCGGGATTCCTCCCCGGGCGCGGTGGCGTAGCGTCGCAGGTGCGGCGCGACCCGCACCTGCGTCCGCGTCCGGGGGGGACGATGACCGAGATCCAGGCACACCCGCGGTACGTCGCGGGCGCCGACCCGCTCGACCGGGTGCGGCTGCCCGTCGACCCGTGGCACCTCACCGAGCGGTTCTTCGACGCGGACGACCTCGGCCGCACGGAGACCCTCTTCGCGGTCGGCAACGGCTACCTGGGGATCCGCGGGAACCACGAGGAGGGGCGGCCCGCGCACCAGCACGGCACCTTCGTCAACGGGTTCCACGAGACGTGGCCCATCCAGCACGCGGAGGCGGCGTTCGGGCTGGCGGAGGTCGGCCAGACGATCGTGAACGTGCCTGACGCGACCGTCATGCGCGTGTACGTCGACGACGAGCCGCTGCTGCTCTCCGTCGCCGACCTCGTCACGTACGAGCGCACCCTGGACATGGCGAACGGCGTCCTCCTGCGGGACCTCGTGTGGCGCACGCCGAGCGGCAACCACGTCCACCTCCGCACGACCCGCATGGTCTCCTTCCCCCAGCGGCACCTGGCAGTCATGACGCTGGAGGTGACCCTCCTCGACGGTCCGGCCCCCGTCGTCGTCTCCTCCCAGGTCGTGAACCGGTACGCGACGGACGAGCTGCGCAGCGCGCGGCCGGGCGGCGTCGGGCTCGGGGCCGGGGAGAACGGGCGCGCCGAACGCCTGGCCGACCCCCGCCGGGCGGAGGCGCTCACCCACCGGGTGCTGCAGCCCGTGCTGCACCGGGACACGGGCGGCCGGGCGATCCTCGCCTTCCGCTGCGCCACCTCCGGCATGACGCTGGCCGTGGCCGCCGAGCACACGGTGGAGAGCGAGGAGCGGTTCGAGGTCGACACGGTGGTGGAGGAGGACGTCGCGAAGACGGTCCTGCGGGTGCACGCGCAGCCTGAGGAGACGATCCGGCTCACGAAGGTCGTCAGCTATCACACGTCGCGGCAGGTCCCCGCCGCGGAGCTGGCGGACCGGTGCGAGCGGACGCTCGACCGCGTGCGCGCCGAGGGCGTCGCGAAGCAGCTCGCCGACCAGCGCGCGTGGCTGGACGGCTACTGGCGGCGCTCCGACGTCGAGGTGCCGGGCCAGCCCGCGATCCAGCAGGCGGTCCGGTGGAACCTGTTCCAGGTGGCGCAGGCCGCAGCGCGGGCCGAGGGCAACGGCATCCCGGCCAAGGGCGTCACGGGCACCGGGTACAGCGGGCACTACTTCTGGGACACCGAGATCTACGTGGTCCCGTACCTCGTCTACACGTCGCCGACGATGGCGCGGAACGCCCTGCGGTTCCGCTACACGATGCTGCCGGCCGCGGAGCGGAGGGCGCAGGAACTGAACGAGAGCGGTGCCACCTTCCCGTGGCGGACGATCAACGGCGAGGAGGCGTCCGCCTACTACGCAGCGGGAACGGCGCAGTACCACATCAACGCAGACATCGCGTACGCGTTCGGGGCGTACGTGGACGTCACCGGCGACGACGAGTTCCTCGCCCGCGAGGGCATCGACGTGCTCGTGCAGACGGCCCGGTTGTGGGCCGACCTGGGGTTCTGGCGGGGCGAGGGTCCCGGCGCGTTCCACATCCACGGCGTGACCGGCCCGGATGAGTACACGACGGTCGTCAACGACAACCTCTACACGAACGTGATGGCGCGCATGAACCTGCGGGCCGCGGCCGCCGCCGTACGCCACGTCGAGCAGGAGTGGCCGACGCAGTACGCGCGGCTGGTGGCCCGGCGCGGCCTCACGCAGGAGGAGGTCGAGGAGTGGCTGCGGGTCGCCGACGCCATGGACATCCCCTACGACGAGCACCTGGGCATCAACCCGCAGGACTCGCACTTCCACGAGCGGGAGGTGTGGGACCTCGTCAACACCCCGCCGGACCGCCGTCCGCTGCTGCTGCACTACCACCCGCTGGTGATCTACCGGTTCCAGGTGCTGAAGCAGGCCGACGTCGTGCTCGCCATGTTCCTGCAGGGCGAGGAGTTCACGCCCGAGCGCAAGCGAGCCAACTTCGAGTACTACGAGCCGATCACGACGGGTGACTCGAGCCTGTCCGCCGTCGTGCAGTCCGTGATGTCGGCCGAGGTCGGCTACCACGAGCTCGCTCTCGACTACTTCCACGACGCCCTGTACGTGGACCTCGCCGACCGGCACGGCAACACGCAGGACGGCGTCCACGTGGCGTCCGCCGCGGGCGTCTGGAGCATGATCGCGAACGGGTTCGGGGGGATGCGCCGGCGCCCCGGGCGCCCCACGTCGTTCGACCCGCGGCTGCCGGAGTCGTGGGAGGGGGTCACCTTCCGGATCACGCTCGCCGGGACGCGGCTGCGCGTCAGCGTCCGGCCCGAGGAGATCGCGTTCGTGGTGGAGGAGGGCGACGCGGCGACGGTGAGCGTGCGGGGCGCCGAGCACACGGTCGTGTGCGGCACACCCCTGACCGTGCCGCTCGACGGCCAGGGGCCGCGGGTGCCGGGGAAGCCGGATGCCCGCGCGCTGCAGACGAACGTGCGGCCTGACGGGTCCGTGGTGACGGCGTCGGTCCCGCAGCTCTCGGGGCCGAACGCGTAGGTCCTGCTACGTCGCGGTCGGCGTCGGCGTCGGCGTCGTCGGCGTCGGTGCCGGTGCCGCGGCCGCTGCGCGGGCGTAGCGGTCGGCGAGGCGACGGGCGGCGTCGGCGAGCTCCGGCGGCCCGACGACCTCCAGGTCCGCGTCGTACATGCCGAGCATCGCGGCGAGGCCCACCCACGACCAGGCGCCCGTGACGACCCGGCTGCGGCGGGGTCCGAGCGACTCGACGACGGCGTCCCGGCCGGCCCACCGGGCGACCAGCTGGGCGTCGGCGTGCACGACCACCTCGCCCGTGCACGGCCACGACGTGCCGGCGAACTGTGCCGCGACGTACGCGGACACGTCGCCGCCGGGGACCTCGCGCGGGGCGAACCGCGGTCCGGTCGGGGTGCGCGGGGTCATCCGGTCGACGCGGTACGTGCGCCAGTCGCGCCGGTCGAGATCCCAGCCGACCAGGTACCAGCGTCCGCGCCACGTCACGAGGTGGTGCGGCTCGGCGCGCCGCGGCGGGCGGCGGCCGGACCTGCTGCCGCGTCGGCGGCCGTGCTCGCCGATGTGTCTCCAGCCGCGCCCTGGTAGTCGAAGCGGAGCACCTCACGCGCCCGGACCGCCGCCCCCACGGCGACGAGGCGTTCGACGTCGACGGTCGCCGGACGGCCCCCGACAGCGGTGACGTGCAGCGCGTCGACGCGCGCCCGCAGGGCCGTGGGGAGCACCTGCCGCACGGCGGAGAGGGCGCGGACGGCGGCCTCGTCGACCCCCTCCACCCCGGTGGCGGACGACTGGAGCGCGACGGTCAGGGCGACCGCCTGCTCGTCGTCGAACAGCAGCGGCGGCATCTGGGCGCCGGGGTCGAGGCGGTAGCCGCCGTCGGGTCCCTTGGTCGCGTGGACGGGGTAGCCGAGGGCGCGCAGGCGGTTGACGTCGCGGCGCACGGTGCGGTCGCTGACGCCGAGCCGGTCCGCGAGGGTGCGGCCGGGCCAGTCGCGCCGCGCCTGCAGCAGCGACAGCAGCGCGAGCAGCCGGGCGGACGGAGTCGATCCCTCGATCACGCATCCAGATTGGCACAGGTAGCGGACAGGAACCGACCGGTACTCCGAGGAGGGTTGTGGTATCAGCGAACGGGACGACGGGAGCAGCCGATGATCCGCACCTCAGGGCTCACCAAGGACTACGTGGTGAGCCGGACCCAGACGACCCATGCCGTGCGTGGCCTCGACCTGAGCGTCGACGACGGCGAGATGGTCGCCCTCCTCGGCCCCAACGGCGCCGGCAAGACGACGACGATGCGCATGCTCACCACGTTGCTGCGGCCGACGGCGGGCACCGCGACGGTGGCCGGGCACGACGTCGTCGAGCACCCCGCGCGCGTCCGGCGGCACCTCGGCTACGTCGGCCAGGGCAACGGTGCCGGCCACGTGCAGCGCGCCGTCGACGAGCTGATCTCCCAGGGGGAGATCTACGGGCTGGACCGGCGGGCTGCCCGTCGGCGGGCCGAGGAGCTCCTCACCGGCCTCGGCCTGGCCGAGTTCGCACGACGCAAGGTCTCGGAGCTCTCGGGTGGTCAGCGCAGGCGCCTCGACGTGGCGCTCGGCCTGGTCCACGCGCCGCGACTGCTCGTGCTCGACGAGCCGACCACGGGGCTGGACCCGCACAACCGGGCCAACCTCTGGGAGCACGTGCACCGGCTCCGCGCGGAGCACCCGATGACGATCCTGCTCAGCACGCACTACCTCGACGAGGCCGACTCGGAGGCGCAGCGCGTGGTCGTCGTCGACCGCGGACGCATCATCGCGGACGACACCGCGGACGCCCTCAAGCGGGAGCTCGCCGGCGACACGGTCGCCTTCCGTGCCGGGTCGACGTCCGAGGCGGGACGGCTCGCCGAGATGGTCGCGCGGCTGGCGGGGGCGCGGGACGTCGTCGTGCAGGGGATCGCGGTGCGGGCGACCGTCGCGGACGGCCCGGCCGCGGTGCCCGAGCTCGTACGAGCGGCTGCCGTGGCCGGCGTCGCGGTCCTCGCCGCGGAGGCCACCCGGCCCACTCTCGACGACGTCTTCCTCTCGCTGACCGGGCGCAGCCTGCGCGAGAGCGAGGACGCCCTGCCGGACGGTGGGTCCGGTGCAGAGCCGCAGTCAGAGCCCGAGCGCGCGCCCGCGCGGCCCATCCCGGCGCAGTCCACCCCCGGGCAGTCCACCTCCAAGAACCGGAAGGAAGCCGCATGAGCGCCGCCGTCCTCACCCCCGCCACGTCCGCCGCCGTCGAGACCCGCGAGGTGTCCTGGGCGCGAGCCACGCGCCTCGTCCTCGCGCGCGAGCTGCGCCCGGTGCTCCGGGATCCGTTCTCCGTGATGTTCGGCCTGATCCAGCCGCTCGTGTTCCTCGGGCTGTTCGGGCCGCTGCTCGCCGGGTCGCTGCGCGCGACCGGAGCCTTCGACGACGGCGTCTGGCAGTGGTTCGTGCCGTCGATCCTGCTGATGACGACGCTCTTCGGGACGTCGACGACGGGCTCCAACCTGCAGATGGAGATGCAGACGGGCGCCCACGAGCGCCTGCTCGTGACCCCGCTGCCGCGCTCCGCCCAGCTCGTGGGGCGGGCGCTGAAGGAGATGGTTCCCCTCAGTGCGCAGGCGGTGATCGTCGTCGCCGTGATGGTGCCGTTCGGGTTCCGGCTGCACGTCGCGGGTGCGGTGCTCGGGCTCGCCCTGCTCGCCGTGCTGGGTGTGGGCATCGGGTCGCTCAGCTACGCGCTCGCCATCGCCGTGCGGAAGGTCGAGTGGATGTTCTGGGTGGTCCAGCAGACGCTGCTGTTCCCCCTGCTCATCCTCTCTGGCCTCCTGCTCCCGCTGGAGTCCGGTCGCCGGTGGATGCAGGTGGCGGCGGACCTGAACCCCCTGGCGTACGTGGTCGAGGCGGAGCGCGCGCTGTTCGCCGGCGACCTCGCGTCGGCGGCCGTCGGGGGCGGCGTCGTCGCGGCCCTGGCCACCGCGGCCGTCGGCCTGGCCGTCGGGGTCCGGACGATCGTGCGCAGCTCGGACTAGGTGAGGCAATCGGCGCTACGGTCGTCAGGTCGCCCGCCGATGGAGGTTGCCGATGTCCGAGTCGCTCTGGTCCGCCGAGGCCGTGGTCAGCCCCCACGACCCGGCCGACGTCGAAGCCGAGATCTCCCGCCGGCTCGCCCGGCTGACGCTCGCCCAGAAGGTCCGGCTCCTCACCGGCGCGGACACCTGGGCGCTGCACCCGGAGCCCGCCATCGGGCTGCGTCGGCTCGTGATGTCCGACGGCCCCTCGGGCGTTCGTGGAGAGGCGTGGGACGAGCGCCAGCCCTCGCTCAACCTGCCCTCGGCGACCGCGCTGGCGGCGTCGTGGGACCCCGACCTGGCCTACCGGTACGCCGCGGCCATCGCGGCCGAGGCGCATCGCAAGGGCGCGCACGTGGTGCTGGGGCCGACGATCAACCTGCACCGGAGCCCGCTCGGTGGCCGCCACTTCGAGGCCTACTCCGAGGACCCGGAGCTGACGGCCACGATCGGCGAGGCGTACGTCCGTGGTCTGCAGGACCATGGCGTGGCCGCATGCCCCAAGCACTACGTGGCCAACGACTTCGAGACCGAGCGGTTCACGGCGAGCGTCGACGTGTCCGACCGGGCGCTGCGCGAGCTGTACCTCGCGCCGTTCGAGCGGGCCGTGGCGGCCGGCGCATGGACGGTGATGAGCGCCTACAACGCCATCGGTGGGGTGACGATGACGGAGCACCCTCTGCTCGCTGAGCCGCTCAAGGGCGAGTGGGGGTTCGACGGTGTCGTGGTGTCGGACTGGGGGGCGGTGCGGTCGGTCGTGCCGGCGGCCCGGGCGGCTCAGGACGTGGCGATGCCCGGCCCGGCCGGACCCTGGCCGGAGGGTCTGCTCGACGCGGTGGCCAGGGGCGACGTCCCGCCGTCGGCCATCGATGACAAGGTGCGCCGGATCCTCCGGCTCGCGGCGCGGGTCGGCGTCCTCGACGGTGTGGCTGCTCTCGCGGCCGGC
>Ga0196976_1000789_pt1 | contig 17851 bp, 14 predicted proteins | sample S3v_513CmetaG_FD_148644 | JGI IMG/M metagenome (GOLD analysis project Ga0196976, IMG submission 148644) | Soil microbial communities from Anza Borrego desert, Southern California, United States - S3+v_5-13C | ecosystem: Environmental > Terrestrial > Soil > Desert | place: USA: California...
CCTGTGCGTATTCGTCGGGACGCGCTGCCGTATCCCCACAATGGGGTGCGAGGCGAGAAAAGAATCTTCCTGCGAACGACTCTCCGGCTCGCGCAGACGCTTCAGCACTCCTCGCGGATTGCCGGTTTTGCGGAGTGCGGTGGCGAACGTCACAGCCGTCCTATGAAAAACGATCCATACGGAAAGGAAATGATTTGCATTTCAGGGGCGTGGGAGGGGGCGGTCGAAGCGTGGTCTGTCTTTGGAACTGCGATTGCCACACTAGATTGCTTGTGTCCAGGAGAGAGCTTGGCTGAAAACCTGTCAAATGCATTAACCTTCGACGTCGAGGAGCACTTCCAGGTCACCGCCTTTGCGGACAGCATCGGCATGGAGTCATGGGACCAGCAGGAAAGCAGGGTCGAGCGTTCCTGCGACATCGTGCTTTCCATGCTTGCAGCGCGAGATGTCCGGGCAACGTTTTTCTGCGTTGGATGGGTTGCGCGCAAGCACCCGGGAATGATCCGCAAGATAGCGTCCGCAGGCCACGAGGTTGCGTGCCACAGCTATCATCATCGGCCGGTATTTGCGCTCACGGAAACCGAATTCCGTAAGGATACCTACGAAGCCAAGAGCGTCCTGGAGGATATCTCCGGGCAGACCGTCAGCGGTTACCGTGCACCGAGCTTTTCGATTGTCGGGCGCTCATGGTGGGCTCTCAATGTGTTGGCAGACCTGGGCTTCACATACGACTCAAGCATTTTCCCGGTCGTGCATCCAGACTACGGCATGCCCACGCAGAGCCGACGTCCGTTCATGGTAACCACCGAGCACGGCACCATAGTCGAGTTTCCAATGAGCACGCTTCAACTTGCAGGCTATCGGGCACCGATCGCGGGCGGCGCTTATTTGCGGTTGCTTCCGTACTGGATGACTCGCGCAGGCATGCAGGCGATCAACAGGGAAGGGCAGGCGGCCTGCCTTTACCTGCATCCATGGGAACTAGACCCTGAGCAACCGTCAATGCAGGGCCGGCTCACCAGTCGGTTGCGTCACCGGGTCGGACTGAATAGCACGCGCGTGAAGTTGGAGCGCCTCCTTCGCGACTTCCGGTTCTGCCCGATGCGCGACCTCGTGCAGCAGTGGACCACAACGGCCAGCCTGACCGCCGCCGGAGCAGTGGCATAGATGCGGAAGCCGATGCGAGTACTGACCTTCACGAGCCTCTTCCCAAATCGTGAGGAGCCAGGCCACGGCATCTTCGTTTACCACCGCACGGCCCATCTGGCTGCGCGCGGGCACCGGGTGGTCGTTGTTGCGCCGGTGCCGTACTTCCCAAAGTGGATCAGTTCACAGCGGTTCAGTTCATACAGTCGCGTACCGCAGTACGAACAGGCGGACGCGCTACAGGTTTGGCATCCGCGGTATCCGCTGCTTCCGAAAGTATCCATGCCGCTGCATGGGTTGCTGATGTTGCTCGGATGCGTGCGGTTGGTGCGTCGCCTGCACCGTGAACATCGGTTTGACTGCATCGACGCTCATTACGTGTACCCGGACGGATTCTGTGCGGCGATTCTCGGCAAGTTGGTGGGGATACCGGTTGTCGTGAGTGCCCGCGGAACCGACATGAACTTGTTTCCCAAGTTCGCGATAATCCGGCGGTTGATCCGTTGGACGCTCCGGAACGCAGTTGGGGGGATTGCAGTATCCGGTCCGCTCAAAAGCTTGATGCTCGCGCACGGGTTGGTGACTGAGCGGGCCGCCTTGATTCCAAACGGCGTGGACCTCGCGCTCTTCCACCCTGTAGATCGAGTGGAAGCGAGGCAAAGGCTAGGTATCCCGCTCGACGCCGAGGTGATTGTCTGCGTTGCAGGACTCGTCCCGGCAAAGGGGCACCATCGACTACTGTCCGCGATAGCAGAACTTGCAAAGGTTCGCGGAAAACTTTGCGTGTACATCGTGGGTAAAGGACCCTCGCGCAAGAGACTTGAGGCGCAAGCCGTCGCGCTAGGACTCACAGGCGTAGTGAGTTTCGTAGGAGCGAAACCGCAACACGAACTCAAGTTCTGGTACAGCGCAGCGAATGTCTCATGCCTTATCAGCGAGCGCGAGGGCTGTCCGAATGTCGTTTTGGAGTCGCTCTCGTGTGGCGTTCCGGTGGTTGCAACGCGTGTTGGCGGCATACCGGAGATCGTCCACTCACGAGAACTTGGAATCCTGGTGGATCAGAGTCCAGTTTCCATTGCACATGGACTTGCAGAGGCTCTCGACAGCGAGTGCAATCGTCAGATCATTGCGAGCTACGGGCGGCAGTCGGCATGGGAATCAGTGGCTGAGCAGGTGGAGCAAGCGCTTGCCAAATGGCTGGGTATTGAGGCAAAGGGGGCCGCTCAAAATGCGGCAATCGGGATTTGAGTTAGCGGTTAGAACGCGGCCATGTAGACCGCGCGTGTGGGAGGTGCCGGTTGGCAGTTGCGGGTACGAGTCCTGAACTTGAGCGGGCCCCAGCGTGCGCGTCCTACGCGCTGGAGTGGCGCTACGCCGCGCTCTGGCTCGCCGCCGCAGTTGTCGCTTATGGCGTTGCGTTCGCGCAAACAATTGCGGGCATGGCACACGTCTGGAACACGAACGCAACGTTCTCACATGGTTACCTCGTGCTGCCGATCGCACTCATACTTGTGTGGAACGAACGCCGTCGGTTACTCGCCCAGCGTCCGCGTCCGGAGCCGATTGCAGTCGCGGCCGTCGCGTTGTTCGCCTGTGTCTGGCTCGCCGGAGAGCTTGCTTCCGTTCGGCTGATGCAGCACTTCGCAGCGGTTGCAGTGTTGACGTCGATTCTCGTTGCGGTGCTTGGACCTCAAGTCGCCCGCGTGCTGCTGGCTCCGCTTGCTGTGTTATGGTTCGCGGTTCCCGCAGGAGAGAGCCTTGTGTCGCCTCTCCAGGACTTCACGGGTTGGTTCGCGGTACAGGCATTGCGAGTATCCGGGTTGCCAGTCCTGATGGAGGGCCGAATCATCACCGTACCCGGTGCTACGTGGGAGGTGGCGGAAGCATGCAGCGGGATCCGCTATCTCGTGTCTTCCGTTATGGTGGGGTTGTGCGTGGCACACGTCGCATTCCGGACATGGAAGCGCCGCACAGTCACTTTGCTGGCTTTCATCACGGTTCCCATCATCGCCAATGCCGTACGGGCGTACGGCATCATCATGCTTGGTTACCTGTCGAATAACCGGCTGGCGCATGGCGTGGACCACATCATTTATGGCTGGGTGTTCTTCTCGGTCATCATCTTTGGCCTGACTGCGGTCGTGCTGCGCTGGCGGGAACAGCCAGTCGAGCGCGGAAGTGCCCAGGACTTTGTGGGCCGAACAGGCTCGCCAGTGGCAGTAACGCGTACGCATTTCGCGATCGCTGCAATCTGTTGTGTGTTGGTACTGCTTGCCGGCGGAATGGTTAAGGCCCGTGCCTTCGCAAAGCCAGTGCCAAAGACGGTCGATGTGCCAGCCGTAAGAGTCCAGCCACCGTGGATGCCGGCCTACTTCGTCGATTCCAGTGCTGGCCCGAAGGTCGAAAATGCATTGGCACAGATATCGCAGCGATACGAGGCGGACGAACGCTCGGTGGACGTGTTTGTCGCTGTGTATCCGATAGCAGGTGGCGGCGTGCAGATGATTGCCCCTTGGAACGTCGTTACCGATCAGCACCGATGGATACGCGGGAAGATGACGCGAGCTTCGGCCGAGATGGATGGCGTTCCAGTCTCTGTGAACGAAACGGAGATTCGCTACGGCCATCACCGACGCTTGATATGGAGCTTCTACTTCATTGGAGGCCGCTTTACAGGAAGCGGCATGAGCGCGAAGTACTTGCAGGCACAGGCGCGCCTCAAGGCGGACAGCGAACTTGGAGCCACCATCTTCGTCACCGCACCTTTCGGCAACGAAGCCGCAACTGCGCGCAATACGATGCAGGACTTTCTACGTAAAGCGTCGTTGCGGGAATCGCTTCAAGCAATACGAACGGACAGGAACCGCTAAGGTACAACTTGTGTATTGCACAGAGAAACAACATAATCGTCGGAAGATGGTGAAAGCACGAAGCGTGTCGGCGACCGTATGCCTACTTTCGCCACATCCGCTAGTTCTGCAGCAATTCCAACGTTTGCTTGGGGCACCAGACCTGGAGGTGCAGGCCTGCAAAGTGGAGATGCCCTTCAGGACTGAAGCTGACGAACTCTCTGTGCCACCGGCGACGCTCTACGTGGTGGACGCCGAGACAGCGGGGCGCAGCGCGGAGGCACTGGTTGCAACACTTGCAAAGAGCAGACCTGGAGCGAAGATGCTCGTCATCGGAGACGAGTTCAGCGAGGCCAGGGCTTTCCCGCTTCTTCGGCTGGGTGTAAAGGGCTTGTTGCGCTATGCGGAAGTGGAACAGCAGCTGGCTCGCGCAGTTCAGTCAGTTTCATTCGGAGGATATTGGGTACCCCGAACCGTCCTCTCCAAGTTCGTGGATACGATCCTGCAAGAGCAATCGCGCCGTCCCGCGCCCTCGGCATTTGTCAGCAGTCGTGAACGCCAGGTGCTCGATGCACTACTTCAGAACCTCTCGAACAAAGAGATAGCAGACAAATTGAACATCTCGGAGCGGACGGTGAAGTTTCACGTCTCCAATCTGCTTTCGAAGTTCGGTGTTCAACGCCGTGCGGACCTGATTCTCTTGTCGTTCCAGAACAACGCCCTGCCCTCTGCCGGCGCTCAGTTGATGTAGCTGGGGTGTTTTCAAATACGTTACTAAGTGAAAACTTCTGTGTTCCTGAACCTTTCAACTCTCTCGTCGAATCTGTCGGTCCTGTAAACTCCTGAAAACACGGTTTCCTCTGGATGGCCGATAGGTGCGCTATCAAACGGTAACTAGTAAAGGGCCCTGGTGATGAAGGACATCTCGTGCATTCTCCTTGCTGTGGAAATTTACATACCGGACCACGCGTGCGGTCCCGATTGCCCCTGCTGGTCGCAGCAAACTCAAAGCGATCCTGAGGTTGAGGACCAGGCTGAGGTTCGCCTGCTCGCATAAGCACCGAAAATCATAGGAGCCGGGAGCGTACTCGCTACCGGCTTTCGTTTTTCGCGCAATTGTTTTCGCCGGTGACCGTATTTGGAAGGCAGCGTGCAACTTACGTCCGGAGGTGCGGTTCGGGTTGTGGAAATCCGAACTGGCTCGAGGAGGCAGCTAGTGTCGCGGCTTGTAAGTTTCATTGTTCGTTTTGCGTGGGTCATTTCTTATGCGTTACTGATCCGGCTCTTCTTGCTGATCAACCGACTGGAGCGTCGTCCGTTGCTGGCGCGGTCCCGAGCGATGGCAGTCGCGTTGACTGCTGTCTTGGTATTGGGGCTGGCCGGCAATGTTGGCTGCACACGCGACCCAAGGCTGCGGGCAGAAAAGCACTACGCGAAAGCGCAGAAGTACATCGAGGAGTCGGACTTCGATAGTGCGCTTGTGGAACTGCGCAGTGCAGTGCAACTCGATCCGACTCTCGGCAAGGCGCATTACGAGCTGGCGAAGCTGAGCCTGAAAAAGGGCGCCATAGGAACGGCTTACTCCGAACTTATCCTCGCCACCAAGCACGATCCGGAGAACAAACAGGCACAACTGATTCTGGCGGATCTCTTATTACAAGCTGGCGACACGAACGCCGCGACCGAACACGCGAGGGCGATTCTGGGCAAGTGGCAGGACGACCCTGTGGCCACGCTCATTCTGGCCGAAGTTCACCTGTCCAATGGCGAGATAGAGGTAGCGCGAACGCTCATCGACTCGGTCCATAAATCCGACCCGAACAACGGCAGAGCCGTTTTCGATATGGCTCTGATTCAGCTCTACGACAAGAACTGGGATGCCGCAGAAGCAAACCTGCATCGTGCCTGGACGCTCACGCCTGGCTCGTTGCGTCCGCTCGTCACTCTCACTCGCGTATTCGAGGGCCGAGGACAGAAGGAAAAGGCGGAGGCTGTTTTGAAACGGGCTGTAGAGCAGCGGCCGGATGACATTCAGGTTCTTTATCTTCTCGCAATGTTCTACGTCCGCGAGAACCGCGCGGGCGAGGCGGAGCCGCTCATCAAGCAGATCCGCACAATGGGGGATAAGGACCCGCAAACGCGCGGAGTTCTGGCGCAGTTCTACGCCATGGTCGGTCGGAACGTTGAGGCGGAGCGCGAGTACAAGGCGATCATTGACGCAGATCCTGATGACCGACTGAATGGCCGAAGACTCGCTGAAATGTACTATGCGACCGGTCGGCGCGACGAAGCAAACGCGCTTGTCAACAGGCTCATCAAGTCAGACGCGAATGATACTGAGACGCTGTTGCTGCGCGGCCTCATGGCACTGGACAGCGGACGCGTCAACGAAGCGCTGCTCGATTTCCAACAGGCGCAGAAACTCAATCCCGACTCGCCGGCCGTGTACGTGATGCTGGCCCGAGCGCAACTTGCGCAGGGAAACGCGGAACAGGCGAAGGGGAACCTTGAGGAAGTCCTGCGGCGCAATCCTCGTGCAACCGCTGCGCTGGTGATGTTGGCTGAACTGGATCTGAAATCGGGGCAGGTGGACAGTGCCATCGAACGATTGAACATCGTTCTGAAAGAACAGCCGGGCTCGACTCAGGCAACGATGTTGATGGCCATAGCACGCGCCTCGAAAGGCGATCTGGCATTTGCAGAACGTGAGTTGAAGAGGTTGCTCGAGACTGCGACCGACCAACCCACGCGCGAGAAAGTGCTCAGTACCCTGGTCGCAGCACAAATAAAGCAGAAGAAGTTCTCGGAAGCGGCAGGGCTGTCGAGGAGCGGTTTGACACGCGATCCGAAGTCGATCGCTGCACTCACCCTGCTTGCCAGCACTCATATCGCGGCAGGGCAGCATGCGAAGGGGTTGAAGGAGATCGAAGCACATCTCCAGAAGCATCCATTTGCGGCGGGCTACGAGACACTCGGTGTGATGGCCGGGCGAGTACGCGACGTCCAGACAGCCGAGCGAGCTTTCGGCCGGGCGCTGGAATTGGACCCGAATCTCAGGATCGCGTCGGCGGGCATGGCAGACGTACTTGCGGCAAAGGGGCAGACTGACGCCGCTCGCGCTCGCTTCGAAGAACTCGTCCAGAAGTATCCGCAGGACCGGGCCATGCGAGTGAGGCTCGGGCAGATCTACCAGGCTCTGGGGGACTTCGAGAAAGCGAAAGCAGCGTACGAAAAGCTGCTCGAGATTGACCGCACGAACGTCCTGGCGAAAAACAACCTTGCCTGGCTGTATTCCGAGCACGGCGGCAACCTTGACGTGGCCCTGAAACTTGCGCAGGAGGCAAAGGAAGCGGCACCCAACGATCCCTCGGTTTCGGACACGCTGGCCTGGATCTATATCAAGCGTGGCACGTACGATGCGGCAATCGAGTCGTTACGCGAATGTGTGAAGCGTGTCCCGAACGACCCGACATATCACTACCACCTGGGTGTCGCGTACTACCGAAATGGTCAACTGGCCGAGGCGCGCCAGAGTCTGCAAAAGGCGGTCCGGATGCCGGGCTTCAAGTACGTGGCGGACGCAAGCCGTCTGCTCGACTCGATTCCCAGGTAATCTGTCGCGCGGGATGTACACAGAAAATGGCCGCCTGTATGGCGGCCATTCAGTTTGCTGACAAACCCGGAGTTGCAATCCTGAGTTGCGCTCCCGGCGCCGCGGCGGTGTCGCCATCGCCCTAAATCGCCCATGCGAGCTTCCGTATATGTGGCGGTGTTCGACGGCCACTGCCGCCGGTCAAAGACTGGCGGCCACACAGGTTAGCAGCGGCTCACCGTCTGTGCGAATTCACCCTGCATAGGTACGACTATTCGTGCCTTAGTGCCTCGATTGGGTTGAGCCTTGAGGCTCTGATGGCGGGCACCATCCCGCTAATCATGCCGACCGCTCCAAGGATTAGCGTGGCGATCAAAACGGAACTGGGTTCCACGATCAGGCGGATATCACCCGCCTCCCCGTACTTCGCTACCGCACTGTAAAGCGTGAGCGTTCCGACCGAGATGGAGATGATGTATGCCAGGACGATACCGAGCACCCCTCCGGCCGCGGTGATCGTGAGTGCCTCGGCCAGGAATTGCATGAGAATGTGACGGCTCTTTGCGCCGAGCGCTTTTAGAAGGCCGATCTCGCGGGTTCGTTGAGTCACAGAAACCAGCATGATGTTCATCAACCCAACACCGCCTATCCCAAGCGTCAGCGTGCCGATAAACGCGAGCAGCACTTTCAAGCCGATGATAACGACGTTGAATTGAGCAAGCTGTTTCTCAGAACTGAAAACTCGAACAGCATTGCGATCGTCAGGCCGGAAGTTGTACTGACCTGCGAGCGTGGCGCGGATAGATCTTTCAAGACCCTCGAAATCGGCTACATCGTAGGTTAGCCACATGCTGTCGATGTAGTGGATACCACGCAGATCGCCCATGCAGGAAAACGGGATGAACACGCGCTGGTTCATATCGTTGTTGCCTTCCTGCATCTTGGGCTTGGCAACCCCGACCACGGTGAAAGCAAGCCCTCCAACGCGGATTCGCTCTCCGATCGCATTCTTACCGCTGAACAGCTTTTCCTTCGCCTCGGACGATAGGACCGTCACCCTTGCCTTCTGTACGACATGCTCGGCGTTGAAGAAACTGCCTTCCTCCAACTCGATGTTCATGACCTCGCGCGCAGATTCGTACACGCCTCGGACCGGGAACTGGAACGAGCGGTCATCGTAGCTCACGGTTCCCGTCCAGTATTGCTCTGGAGTGATTCGGGTGATCTGGGGCACGTTCTCCCGCAGTCGCTCGATATCATCGACTACGAAGCGGATACGCGAGCCCGCCTTCTGTCCACCGGCTTGCATTGAGGTGCGGCCCGGCATGACGCCGATAACCTTCATGCCATAGCTCTTGAAAATGTTAACGATGGCATTTCCGAAGCCGTCTCCATAGGCGAGCAGCAATACGACTGTGGCTATACCCCACGCCATGCCCAACATGGTCAGAGCGGAACGGCGGCGGTTGTGCCTGAGGGCGCCGTATGCGTGATTGAGAATGTCGCGTGTCATGTCGGCGTTACTCCTGACGCAAGGCTTCTACGGGCGTCAGCATTGCGGCCTTCCGCGCCGGATAGAGTCCAGCGGCAATGCCGGCCAGCGTCAAGCTGACGAGTGCCACCACTGCCGAGGAGAGGACGATTCTCGGTGGGTCGAATCCGCGCGGCGCCGGCAATCCGGAGAGCAACGACATGAGTAGCGCGGCTCCCGCAATTCCGATCGCTCCACTGAACACGGTCAGCAGGGTACCTTCCATGAAGAACTGGAGCAGGATGCTGCGGTTGGTTGCACCGAGGGCTTTGCGCAAGCCGATTTCACGGGTGCGTTCCGTAACCGAAATCAACATGATGTTGATCACGCCGACAGCCCCAAGTCCCAACGTCACCAGGCCAACGAATCCGAGGAACATGTTCATGGCGTCGAAGATCTTTCCGACCATCTCCGCTGAGCGGATGGAATCCCATTCTTCGAAGGAATCGTCGTCGGAAGGGTCGAAGCCGTGATTGCGGGCTATGATGTTCCGCACTTCCTGTCTGGCTAGTTCATGTTCGCTGCGAATCTGCGGCTGATAATTGATAAAGGAGAGAGCTCCGCGATTGTTGGCCCACTTCAGAGGGAAGTGCATGGCCATTGTGCTGTACGGGATATAAATGCGGGAGTTTTCGCCGACATTGTCGCCACGACCAATGGTCGCCAGGACGCCGATGATTTCGAACCGCACTCCGTTCAGGAGCAGTGCGTTCCCGACGACTGGCCGGCCGGGAAACAAGGTGCGGACAATCTCCTGCCCAACAACGGCGACGTTGCGGTGCTGAGCCTCGTCCATTGGGTTCAGCCAGCGGCCCTGTTGCATAGGCAGGTAACGTATTCCGCGGAACTGAGGTTCGACTCCGAGCACCACGCCGTTTCCGCTGGCGTATTCACTTACAGACCGGATGTCATCGCGCTGGAGCACAGGACTGGCTGAACGCACATGAGGGGCTCGGGATATGTCGATGTAGTCCTGATAGGTGAGCCGGTACCAGCGCCCCGACTGCTGCTTTCCTCGGACAATCGGTGTCCGCCCAGGAAACGCGAACATGATGTCCTGCCCGAGCTCATCGAAGTTACGACGGTTACCCGACCTGAAGCCCTCACCGACCCCGACCAGCAGGAGCAGCGATCCTACGCCCCACGCAATACCGAACATGGTGAGGAACGAGCGGAGCTTGTGGGCCCACAAAGTTCGGAAGATTTCGCGATGAATGTCCAGAAAAGTTCGCATTCGGGAATGCCACATCGGCGGCGGTTATGATTTCCTCGAAATGAATGACGGGCCGCCGATCTCATATCCAAATACAATTACCCTAGCTGCGTGCTGAAAGCAGCAAAAAAGGGCGGCTGGTTGGCCGCCCCTTTCCAAGAGACACTCCCTGTTAGTGCCGTAATGGCATGGGTGTCGAACGAACAGTTGTTACCCGACGATGAACTTGCGACGAAGCAGGTACCCGCCGAACACGAATCCAGCACCCAGCAGACCCAACGACGCAGGCTCGGGGACCTGGGAGAAGCCGTTGGTCACGCGGGAAGCAAAGGCGAAGCTGCCTTCACCGGACGCATACAGCAGGATGTCCTTGTTCGCGTGCAGGCTCGACACCGGATCAAAGTTAATGATCTGAGAACCGTTGCCGACAACCTGAAGCGTGGCAAGGGTTCCGCCGACGCAGCCAGGGAAAGTGCCGCCGAGGCACAGATTTTCTACGACGCTCACGACTCCGGCTCCGCCCGTAACGCCAGCACCCGCTACCTCAAGCAATGCGTCGCCGATGGTAGCAGAGCCGTCGATGGTCGCGACCTTGTAGTCGATGAACACGTCTAGCAGTGCGGGGCCTGGGCCTACAGCGTAGCCACCGACGAAGTTGAATCCTTCCTCGTTGCCGCTGATGAACGGCTGGATCAGAAAACTCGTGAGCGAGCCGGACCCAGTGATGGTGAACGAAAAGTCGGAGAAGACTTTGTCACCAATGGTGCAAGTGAAGTTCGCCGCCGTGTAATCGGCGATCGTGCCATCCGTGCACTCAGCGCCGAAAGCAAGGGACGATGCCATCAGCAGCACCATCAATGGGAGCAGTTTCTTGAACATCAACCCTCCTAGGAGAAGACACTACCTGTTTCACGCCGTGTATCCCGGCGCAATCAGAGTAGGCACGCGCGCTGCCAAAGACGCCCACTGTAAGTTGCTGAAAACTTTGGGGTGATGGAGTCGTGTCCGGGATCCGATGGGGCGGAGTTGCAATCCTGTGCACTTCAAATTGGACGCAATTGCGTGAAACCGCAATAGCGAGAACAATAGGTAACCGACGGAGAACGCAAGCGGTTACTATCTCCAGAAACCTGTATGCTTAGTCGTAGCCCATGCGTGTAGCTTGACGTGCTTTTGGGCTTGATGCGACGGCTTTATTGGGGAAATACTCTCTCAGACAAGGTCGCGGCGTCAGTAGGGCGCATCAAGACCTAAGCCAAGAATCCTGCAGAGCTATTCCTCATCTGATTTCAAATCGCCTGTGTCGTCATCGATGAGCGGCAGCACAAATCTTGGCCGCTCAATTGCTTGGTACTAATTCATGCATATTTTGCACGTTGTTGGAGCGAGACCGAACTTCATGAAAGCGGCGCCGGTTCTTCGGGCGCTGGCAAGCCGCACCGGAGTGCGCCAGACCCTTGTTCATACAGGTCAGCACTACGACAGCAAGATGTCCGACGTCTTCTTTTCCCAACTCGGCATCCCCGAGCCTGACGAAAATCTTGCGGTCGGATCGGGTACCCACGCCGTGCAGACGGGCGAGATCATGATTCGCTTTGAGCCCGTGGTCCTCGAACGCAGGCCCGACATCGTCCTTGTTTACGGCGACGTCAACTCCACCGTTGCGTGCGCGTTGGTGTGTGCGAAATTGGGCGTAAGGGTCGGCCATGTAGAGGCGGGGTTGCGCTCTTTCGATCGCACCATGCCCGAAGAGATCAATCGAATCGTCACCGACCAGCTTTCCGACCTGCTCTTTACGCCTTCGACGGACGGCAACGAGAACCTCGCAAATGAGGGGATTGCACCAGAAAAGGTGCACTTCGTGGGCAATGTGATGATCGATACGCTGGTGCGCCTGCTTCCCATCGCGAGGGAGCAAGCGCAATTGAATCTTCCTGACCGGTACGTACTGGCTACTCTGCATCGGCCCTCGAATGTGGACGAATCCGCCATGCTCGAGCGAATCTTCCGGGCCCTGCTGGAAATCAGTACATCTATTCCGGTCCTGTTTCCGGTGCATCCGCGAACGCGCAAGAGACTGGGTGACCTTGGGCTTGCGACTGATCTGCCTGCGTCACTGCATTTACTGGAGCCGCAGGGCTACCTCCAGTTTCTTGCGCTTCAGAGTTCTGCAACGGCGGTCGTCACTGATTCAGGTGGTATTCAGGAAGAGACGACATTTTTGGGAGTACCCTGCCTGACCCTGCGCGAAAATACCGAGCGACCGATTACGATCACGATGGGCACGAACGTCCTGATTGGACGCGATATGGTTCGCCTGCGGAGCGAATTGCAGAGGATAGTGGGTGGGGAGCGAAGAGCAAGCAAGATGCCTCCGCTCTGGGATGGACGCGCGGCAGAGCGTATAGCAGACCTGCTGACAGGCGGTATTGTCGCCAGCGAACTTGAGGAGCAGAGCACACTTGCATAGCGCGTGATTGTGGTGAGGTGAAACATGTGTGGAATCGTGGGGTACGTGGGGGGCAAGGCTGTTGTCCCAGTGATTATCGACGGGCTGAAACGGCTTGAGTACCGCGGGTACGATTCCGCCGGTATCGCTGTTGCCGGGAACGGTGGCGGTCTGCACATCCGGCGTGCCGAGGGGAAGCTGCGCAACCTGGAAGAAGTCATCCGGTTGAAGCCGCTCGACGGAACCTACGGCATTGGACACACGCGATGGGCAACGCATGGCCGCCCGACAGAAGAAAACGCACATCCACACCGCGACTGCACGGGCCGGGTGGTAGTGGTCCACAACGGCATCATCGAGAACTACGGCGTCCTGAAGAAAAAGCTGATCGCCGAAGGCCATCACTTCGCCACTGAGACAGACACCGAGGTCATCGCCCACCTCATTGAAAAGCTCTACCTTGGTGAAGGGAAGAACGGGATCAGCATGCCGCTGGAAGAGGCGGTGCGGCGCACGGTGAAGCAACTCACCGGCGTCTTCGCGCTGGCGGTGATCTCCGTCGATGAGCGCGACAAGATTGTCGCGGCCCGTAACGGCCCTCCCGCCGTTATTGGACTCGGCAAGAACGAGTACTTCGTTGCGTCCGATGTGCCGGCCATCCTGTATCACACGCGCGACCTTTTCTTCCTTGCGGACGGAGACCTGGCCACGATCACGCCAACCGGCGTGAGGCTCACCGATTTCGAGGGCCTGCCAATCGACCGCCAGGTCCAGCACATCACGTGGGACCCGATCATGGCCGAGAAGGGCGGGTTCAAGCACTTCATGTTGAAGGAGATCTTCGAGCAGCCGAGGGCGGTTCGCGATACGACACTCGGCCGCATCTCGCTCGAACACGGAGCGGTCTTCCTCGACGATATGGAGATCACGGACGCTGAGTGGCGCGAGGTCACCAAAATTCACATCGCCGCCTGCGGCACCAGTTGGCATGCCGGACTCGCAGGGAAGTTCATGATTGAACAACTGGCGCGCGTTCCGGTTGAGGTGGATTACGCCAGTGAGTACCGCTACCGCGACCCGATCACCGGGGAGCGGGAAGTGGCGCTGTTGATTACGCAATCAGGCGAAACCGCCGACACGATTGCAGCCCAGCGCGAGGCCAAGGCAAAAGGCTCGAAGACGCTGGCGATCTGCAACGTTGTGGGGTCGATGGTCGCTCGCGAGGCACACGGAGTGATCTACACGCACGCTGGACCCGAGATCGGCGTGGCATCGACAAAGGCCTTCACTGCGCAGCTCACCGCGTTGTATCTCCTCGCACTGTACATCGCTGCGAAGCGGGGCACGCTCACCCCGGAGCAGATTTGCGAGAACCTGAAGGAACTCACGCACATCCCCGCCAAACTTGAGGAACTTCTGGTTAGGGAAGAGGACTATGAAGATCTGGCCCGGCAGTACTCGCGCGTGCACGACTTCCTCTTTCTTGGGCGCGGCGTTCACTATCCCATCGCCCTCGAAGGCGCGCTCAAGCTGAAGGAGATCTCTTACATCCACGCCGAAGGCTATCCGGCTGGCGAAATGAAGCACGGGCCGAATGCGCTCATCGACGAAGACTTGCCTGTGGTTCTCGTAGCCACACGGGATCCGAAAGATGCGGGCTCGATCGTCCGTTACGAAAAGACCATGTCGAACCTCAAGGAAGTGAAGGCGCGAGGTGGGCGCGTGATCGCCATCGCAACCGAAGGCGACGAAGAGATTGCAGAGGCGGCCGATCACGTCTTCTTTGTGCCGGAAGCTCCGGAACTGTTGCTGCCGATCCTGGAAGTGGTACCGCTTCAACTACTCGCGTATCACATCGCAGTGCGCCGTGGGTGCGACGTCGATCAGCCGCGCAACCTGGCAAAATCGGTCACAGTGGAATAAGCTCGGCCGCTCGGCTCGGACTACATGCGCAAGACACTAGGACTACTCGCGTCATTGTTGCTGTTGGGAATGGCCGTGAACTCGCAGGTTAGCTCGAGTGCTGGAAAGCGCCTGAAAGAACAACATCCGCGAGTCGAATGGAATGTCGAGTCCGCAACGAACGTAGACATCGATTGCGACGGCAAACCGGACACGTTCGTCTGGGGCACAGACAATCAAGTTACTCGAACATTTTTCATCAACAGCAAGCTGGAGCGGCATACTCGACGCGAAATCGTCTTAGGGTTCGAGCGCGCCAGTGCAGCCAGGACTCAGATCGAGAACATCCCGTTCAGAAAGGATACCGGGTACTACGGTTTCTGTTCTCTTCCCGATAGTATCGAGGTGAGACCTCTCTCCTGCGAGTGGGAGCAGGGACAGCTTCCAGGCTGTAAGGCTAATAGCGGATGTGAGGCACTGTGGGTCAGGGATGGTCAGTGTGGCGAGTTCTATGTGTACTGGGATTCGTCGAGACAAAGGGTCACCTGGGTGCGCCACTAACATACGAACGGTTTCCAGTGTGCGACATGTCCGGTCGTCTTCGTGAGTCCGCTAAACGGTTCAGGCATCTACCTGCACATGGCACACTCGGAATTCAACCTGGCCGGGAGCATCGCTCTGCTTTCCCGAACGCCCGCGACCCTGAACGCACTCCTGCGTGGGCTGCCCGAGACGTGGGTGCAACGAAATGAGGGCAGCGATACTTGGAGTGCCTTCGACATCGTGGGTCACCTCATCATCGGCGAGCGCACGGACTGGATACCGCGCCTGCGAATCATCCTCGAACATGGTGAAACGCGTCCGTTCGATCGTTTCGACAGGTTTGCGCAGTTCAGAGAAAGTCAGGGGAAATCGCTGGAGCAACTGCTGGACGAATTCATGCGCCTGCGAGGTGAAAGCCTCGCCGAGTTGAAGGCCATGAGTCTGTCGGAGGACGACTTCAACCGGCGGGGGACGCATCCGGTATTAGGAACGGTGACGGTATCTGAACTCCTCGCCACATGGGCTGTTCACGACCTAACGCATCTGCACCAAGTGTCTCGCGTCATGGCTCACCAGTACCGCGCCGCAGTTGGTCCGTGGTCCGTGTATTTGGGCGTGCTGCACTGTGAGGGACACAGCGCTGGATAGCAGTCCCGGGGATACCCCCCCTCCCCGGGGGATCTATTGTTTTGTTAGATCTGCGGCGGGTGATCTGGCGAAATCTATGACTGCAAAGGGCCGCAGGTTCTAAATCTATGAGGCGCATGGGTTAGGCGCGCTGGCGGTGCCGTCACGCGTTCCAACGTTGCGCGGGCCGAGACGTAGCAAGCTACGTCTCCACATCCCTATCACCAGCGTAGCGGATTCAACGGGGCAAATGTGACATCAGGTCCGGTGATTTATGTCATGGCTGGTGTGGAGGTTGCGCAGGTTTGTCTTGTGGGGAGGGCTTGACAGAATTCAAGCGTTTAGCGCACCGCGACAGGCGAGGGCGATTCACTTGCACTTGCACCATGGACAACGCTTAGCTTCCCACAACTGCGCGGTGCCGTAGAGGTCATTCAGGAACAGGCACAACCGTCTGCTCTTATTTCCGGAAAAGCGAAATGTGAAGGATTGTTGCGGCTTGCCGTTGCAATAGACGACGACTCGATGCCGCTTGGTGGCGTCCAAAGTGTCGATCTTCACGCCATCCTGCTTTGGCCAAGCCATGCGTTCGAAGTCGTCGATCTTCAGCGAAAGCTCTCCCGAAGAGCAAAGCAATTCAGAGGTCGCGTCGGGGTGACGATTTACCGGTGCGACGCATACCGATCCGGTCTTGGGTTCGGCAGATGCGCATGCGGCAACGATAAACAGCGCGAGACACAATGCAATCCTGAACGGCGACATGTTAACAAGCCCGTGATTCGAAGAATCTGAGCGCGCCTGCACGAATTCTGGATACTCGTGAGAAAGCAATCATCGTTCAACATTTTCTGACTTTGGCAAATCCCCGAACTCTTCGGGATGCTTGGACACGTAGTCGAATAGCAAATTTGTCAAATCGTGAGGGTATTCGAGAAACTCCTGATCCAGTGCGGCCAATCTCTCCTCAGTGTCGCCAGAAAAACTGGCAGCGGCTGCGCTAATTTCATCGTGGTCGGAGGGCAGTCCAGAGGGGAACGCAATTGCAATTGCACGTCTGCAGATATCTGCTGTGCGTGGAGCACAAATCGTATCGAGAGCCTCTGCAACGAAGCCTGCGGTTTCGCAGCTGCCATTAAGGAAATACTGTGAAAAGCCACCGTTATTTAGCTCTGACTCAATCGTCCAAATGGAAGAAAAGACTTTCTGCGGAATCGACTGTGCGCTGAACTCTTCTTTGCCGAATTTCGTTCTGTCTGACTCAGACAGCTCGATAAGAATCGCATTCTTGTCCATGACTTTCGCTCCAGTGCATTCTCAACGAACTACTATGTTCCAGATAGATTACGGTTCAGAACCGCGTCACGCTATGTATTGTGCCACTCAGGACTACTGGCGCGGAGGTGATTTACCGCCAGCTAACGTTCGTAGACTGCTCCACAGCCGCGACAAGCCGCGCCGTTCTTGCCTTGCCAGACGCGATTGGTTCCGCACGAACGGCATATCGCTGCTTTGTTCAACGAGCCTCCGCATTGTGTGCAGGAGTGCTTTCGTCTGCCACCAGCCGCAGTTCTTTCAATCCGGGCACCGCAAACGGGACAAGCGTTTTGGTTGTGCCGTTTCGGGGCATGACGCAGTTGCGAATCCTCCAAAGGCGCACGACGAATCAACCTGGCGGACAACTGTTTGTCTTCGCTCTTCGCTTGCTTTTCCTTGTTCGTTATTCGCATTCCGGACTCTGATGGCTTGGAACTGGTCGGCAATTTTACCGCGAAGTTTATAGCACGCTGACAAAAATCCCTGAACGACACCAAACTGCGGCGTCGCTAAATGCACGCGTTGAAGACGGTAGGAAGAAACACCCGCCCTAGCGAAGCTAGGACGGGGCACCCGGCTCGCCTGATGAGTTTACGGGAGGACCTATCGACTTGTTCGACAACGACCCGACGCCACCCGGGCCACTTCCTTACGCCGAGATTAACAACCCGCAATCGCTGAATAA
>Ga0196976_1000790_pt1 | contig 17838 bp, 21 predicted proteins | sample S3v_513CmetaG_FD_148644 | JGI IMG/M metagenome (GOLD analysis project Ga0196976, IMG submission 148644) | Soil microbial communities from Anza Borrego desert, Southern California, United States - S3+v_5-13C | ecosystem: Environmental > Terrestrial > Soil > Desert | place: USA: California...
TGTCGCGCAGCGAGTACCTCGACGGGCTGGCGGCGGCCGGCTTCGTCGACGCCGAGGTGACCTTCCTCGACGACCACCCCTCAGGGCTGCACAGCGCGCTGGTGCGTGCCGTGAAGCCCGCCTGACGCCAGACACCCCTGGTCCATCCAAGACCCAGCACCGAGACGGAGACACCGAGATGCTCACCCCAGAGTCCATGCTGATGATGCACACGATGCGCCACACCGAGCTCCTCGCCGAGCTCGTCGGCCGACCGCGCGCCGCCACGGCGCGGCGCGGCGCCCGCGCGCGGGCCCTGGCGCAGGCGCGCCAGGCGTTCGCCGCCGCCCGGCGGGCGACCGAGCCGACGCCGGCGTGCTGCCTCGCCTGAGGCGCGGCCCGCGGTCGCCCTCAGCCGCCCGCCGGAGATGCGGCGGCGGCACGAGCAACGGGGACCGGGTGAATTGTGCGTTCGGCACAAAGGTCCCAGGTAGACCCGTTGGTTGCCGTCAATACTGACCTTCATGGGTGACCACCAGCTCCGGGCGTTGCGCGTCCTCGCCTGCAACAGCCGCATGCGCATCATGCGCCTCCTCCAGGAACGCCAGGGGCCCGTCCCCGTGGAGGACGTCGCGGCGGGGGTCGGCCTGCACGTCAACACCACCCGTGAGCACCTGGACCGCCTGGTCGCCAGCGGGTTCGTGGTCCGTCAGCCGGAGCACCGCACCACCCGCGGCCGCCCGCGCATGCTGTACCGGTCCGTGGACAGCGCCGCCTCCGCCACCGTCGACTCGCGCGCCCGTGGACACCTCGTGCGCCTCCTGCTCGACGGCTACGGCAAGCCCATGGAGTCGCCGCTCACCGAGGCCGAGCTCGCCGGCATGGAGTGGGCCGCGGAGCTCGGGTGTCCGGGCACCGTCTCGGTCAACGACGAGGAGGCCGACGCCGAGGAGCAGATCTCCGCGCTCCTGCGTCACCTCGAGGAGCTGGGGTTCGACCCGGAGCTCGAGCGGGACTCCATGCAGATGTCGCTGAGCCACTGCCCGTTCGCCGACGTCCCCAGCGACCGCAAGAGCGTCGTGTGCGCGTCCCACCTCGGGCTCGCCCGCGGCGTCCTCACCCGGCACGAGGGTCCGCTCGTCGTCGACGAGCTGGTGCCCCGGGGCGACGGCGACCGCTGCGTCCTGCGGCTCGCCCACGTCTGAGCACTAGCCGAAGGCCCGTCCCGCCCGCAGTCTGAGGTGGTGACGGGTCTTCCGCTGTTCACCCTCGGGCACGGCACCCTCGACGCCACCGCGTTGCTCGACCTGCTGCGGGCGGCGGAGGTGGCGGCCGTCGTCGACATCCGGCGCTTCCCCGGCAGCCGCCGACACCCCCACGTCGCCCGGGATGCACTCGCCGAGTCGCTGCCCGAGGCGGGGATCGCCTACCGGTGGGACCCCCGGCTGGGAGGGCGGCGCTCGGCGCCGTCGACGCCGCAGGCAGGTCGCGACGACTGGTGGCAGGTGGCGGCGTTCCGCGCGTACGCCGCGCACACCCGCACGCCGGAGTTCGCGGCCGCGCTCGACGAGCTCGCGGGGCAGGCGCACGGCACCGCGACGGCCGTCATGTGCAGCGAGACGCTCTGGTGGCGGTGCCACCGACGGCTGGTCGCCGACGCCGCAGTGCTGCTGCTGGGCCTCACCGTCGTCCACCTCGGCCACGACGGCCGGCGGACCGAGCACGCGCCGTCCGCCGGCGCCAGGGTCGGCGGCGGCGGGCTCGAGTACCCGGCCGCCGCCGGCTCACCGGTCCAGGGCACCTAGGCCCCCGGTCACGTGTGCGGCGGGGGTCCCGGTGTCTGCTCGTCGGTGATGTGCCGGTTGGACCGCGCCAGCACCGCGGGCAGCACGAACCAGGCGCCGACCAGGAGAGCCAGGAGTGCGCCAGACGCCGTCAGGGCGATCGCGCGCGTCGTCACGACGTCGAAGACCAGCAGGACGACGCCGCTCACCACCAGGGCGAGGAAGACGAGCCCGATGCGCATGAACCGGTCGGCCTCGTTGACGAGCGCCGACTTCGCCCGCCGCCGGAAGAGCCAGCGGTGCATGCTCACCGGGGCCACCATCAGCCCCGTCGTGATCGCGGCGAGGACCACGAGCACCAGGTACATCACCCGCTGGGTCGACGTCAGGTCGGCGAACTTCTGCTGGAACGGCACCGTCAGGAGGAAGCCGGTGAGGATCTGGATGCCGGTCTGGGTGACGCGGAGCTCCTGGAGGATCTCGTTCCAGTTCCGGTCGAGGCGTTCCATGGGCGTCTCGCGTCGCCCGTCGTCGCCGGTGTGCCGTTCGTCGCGGTGGTCCATGCCGCACATCGTGCGGGATGCGGCGCAGTCCTGCCAGAGATCGACTCCGCGCCGACCGGGTGGCCCGGCCGTCAGAGGTAGCGCAGCGGGTCGAACTCGGCGAGCGGGATGATCCGGAGCCGTGGCAGCACGACGTTGAACGCCCCCACGTCGCTCTCGAGGTCGAACACCTGGAGGCCGTCCGCCGCGAGGTGCTGCAGGGCGGTGCTGGTGAACTCCTTGAAGGCGAGCACGCCCACGTGCCGGTCGGTGGTGAGGAGGTCACGCACCTGCGGTGCGAAGTCGCCGTCGTGGCTGGCCAGGAGGACGTCCCCGGGGCGTTCCAGGAGCGCCGTGAGTGTGCGCTGGATGCCGATGTCGACGACCTTCTCGTGCGGCGCACCGGCCAGGGGGATGGGCCGGAAGCCGATCGCGACGAGCGCCTGGACGAACGACATCGGCATCGAGCCCCCGGAGGCGTCGAGGAAGAACAGCCCGACGACGTCGTCGCCGCCCCACGCGTTCCGGCCGAACTCGAGGACCCGTTCCCATCGCGGGCGCTCCTCGGGTGCGGGCCGGGAGCCGAGGATGGAGCCACCGAGAGTCGCGTCGATGTTCTCGCCGTCCACGAGGACGTACGTGGTCCGCCGTGGCGCGGTGTCCGCCGCCTCGCCGCCTGTGGGGCCGCCTGTGGGGCCGCCTGTGGGGCCGTGGGTGGGGCCGTGGGTGGGGCCGGTGCCGCTGGGAACGGTCATGGTGCGAGCCTATGGCCCAGGTGGTCCGACGTGGTGCGCCCCCGCTCACCGGCGTGAGCGGGGGCGATGCGGTGCCGTCTCACCCGCACAAGGTGTGGCGCGCACCAGCGGCCCGGGAGAGCCGGTCACTGCTCTCGCAGTGACTGTGACGTGTGACCGAACCGTAACCCGGCCGTGACCGCCCTGCACCCGGTGATGGCGGACCAGTTCGCGTCGATGCGACAGATACGGTCCGTTGCACCGTCCTTGACGGGCGCTTGACCTGGGCCTTCCCGCTATACGAGCGCAGGGCGGACCACATGACGGTTCACCCGTTGTCCGGAGTGTGGTCGATCGGGTCGTTTCGACGATCCAGGTCCCGAGACGGGCGTGCGTCCCGACGTCCCCGAAGAACTGCCGCGCGATTCACCCCAACGTTTGCCACGGGTACCTCGTTGGCTCTGGGACAGTGGGCGCGCAGCAGTGCGGGACGGAAAGGGGTACCCCCGTGGCGGGGTGGGAGCAGGTGCTGGCGGAGGTGATCCGCACGCGACGAGCGGCCCTGGTGGGCTACGCCAGCCTGTACACGGTGAACCGCGTCGACGCCGAGCGTGTGCTGCAGGAGGCCGTGGTGCGCTCCTTCGCCGGGCGGCGCCGGCTCGGCACGGTGCAGGACGCCGAAGCGGCGATCCGTCGACACATCCGCGTGACGTGCGCGGAGGCCGCTCGTCGCCCGCTGCAGCGGCCGACGCTGACGGTCCTCGACGAGGTCCGAACCCAGGGGGCCGTCCCGGTGGTCGACACCCGGGCGGCCCTCAGCTCGCTGTCGCCGCGGCAGCGCCTGTGCGTCGTCGCGGTGCTCTTCGACGAGCTGCCCGTGGCCGACGCCGCTGCAGACCTTGGGATGAGCGAAGGAGCCGTACGGCGGCACCTCGCGGACGGGACCGCTGCGCTGCGCCGCTACCTGGGCGAGAGCGTGGCATGGCCGACAGGAGGGACGACGGTGACGACGATCTCGGTGGCAGAAGGGTTGGTGTCATGAGCGACGACACGCCCGTCGAGTTCTCCGACCTGCTCCGCGGGTACGCAGCCGCGCAGGAGCGGGCGGCGGCCTCGACCGCCCCTGAGCCCTCCGTGGAGGTGCTCCAGCTCGCGGCCCGGGTGCGTCGCCGCAGGATGATGCGGACCGGGACCGTCGCCGCCGCCGGCGTCGCGGCGGCCCTCGTCGGCGGGATCGCCGTCTACGGCGTCACCCGGCCCGACGCCATCGTGCCCGCGCCCCAGCCGACGGAGACCGAGACCTTCGACCCCGCACCCACCCCCACGCCCTCCGACGAGCCGACGGAGGAGCCCACGCAGGCGCCGGAGGACCCCGAGGACGTCACGCGGCACGCGCTGCTGCCCGACGTCGAGCCGATGACGCCCGACCTCTGGGCGCAGACGGACGCGGAGTGGCTGCTCGGGAAGTACGTGGCCGCGAAGGAGGAGGCGGACGGCAGCTCGATGGAGTCGCCGGCGGTCCTCTACCTGGTCGGGCCCGACGGGGCCACGTACGAGGTGCCCGTGCCGGACGTCCTCCGGCCGCCAGCCCCGGGCATGACCGGGTGGCAGCTCGAGGACTGGCGTCCCGGGGACTCCCGCGCCGTCTTCCTGCCGCCCGCGGAGATGACCGAGGGCGACGGCTCCCTCGTCGACCAGCTCGTCGTGGACCTGGCGACCGGCGAGGAGCTCGTGCGCTACCCCGCGCACGACCGCGTCGTCCTGCTCCCGGGAGACCGGACGCTCGTCATCCGGCCCACCGCGGACTTCACCATGACCATCGCCCAGGTCCACGACCGTGACGGCTACCATCTCCGCGAGATCGGCCCCTTCACCCCGGCGCCCTACGTCGACGGTTGGCCGGCGTCGCGCGGCTGGGCGGTCGACCCCAGCCGGACGCAGCTGCTGCTCGGGACGCCGGACGGCATCAGCGCCTTCGACCTGTCGAACCTCACCCAGCTCACCGTGCCGCAGATCCCGGCCCCCGCCATGGCCCCGTGCAGCCCGCTCGGTTGGCTCGAGCAGGACCGTCTGGTCGTGCGGTGCGCCGAGATGCAGGACCTCGGCGGCGGCAACCAGGGCCTCGGCTCGTACCTGTGGACCGCGAACCTCGGTGACGGGTCCACCCGTCGGCTGACCCTGCCGCAGACTCCCGAGGGCCACGTGATCGCGGAGGTGTGGCAGGTCGGCGACGACGTCGTGGTCGACCGGGAGGCCTACTGGGAGGCGGGCTGCGGCCAGGAGATCGCGGTGGTCGCGCGGGACGGCTCGCAGACCGTCGTCCCGGGCGTCGACCGGATCAGTGTGATGGGTGTCCGGGGCGGCCGACTCGTCGGCCAGACCTACACGTGCGCGGGCGAGTACGGGGCCGTGGTGTCCGTCGACGTCCGCACGGGCCAGGTCGCCATGGTCCTGCCGCACGTCGACGGCGCGACGGTGTACTTCGAGCGGGCCAACGGGCTCTCGCAGATGTCCTCGCCGTTCGGGACGTGGTGGTGATGGCCGACTGGGAGGAGGTGCTCGCCGAGGTCGTCCGCACCCGGCGCGCCGTCCTGGTGGGTTACGCGGCCCTGTTCACGCTCAACCGCGTGGACGGGGAGGACCTCGTGCAGGAGGCTCTCGTGCGCGTCTTCTCGCGTCGCCGCACCTTCACCGGCGCGGCCGCTGCCGAGGCGTACGTCAAGGCGGCCATCCGGACGTGCTTCCTGGACCGTGCGCGCAAGGCGAAGACGGCGCAGGGCCGGGCGCACCTGTTCCTCGTCGACGACGCCCGCAGCCCGGAGGCCTCGGTCGTCGCCGGTGTCGACGTGGCCGCGGCGCTCGCGACCCTGTCACCGCGGGAGCGGGCGTGCGTGGTCGCGCGGTACTTCGACGACCTCGCGGTCGCCGAGGTGGCAGCCGAGCTGGGCCTGAGCGACGGGGCCGTGAAGAGGTACCTGTTCGACGCCACCGCGAAGCTGCGTGAGCGGCTCGGCGACGCCGTCGCGTTCCCGGCCGTCGAGACCGCACCGGTCGCCGTCCCCCAGCTCGGGGGGCGGGTCGGATGAGCGTCGACATCGGTGCGCTGCTGGCCGGCTTCGCCGACGAGCAGGAGCGGGTCGCCCTGGCCAGCGCGCCGGACCCGGTGTCCGAGGTCCTGCTGCTCGCCGCACGGGTGCGGACGCGCCGCCTGCGCCGCGCCGGGACCGTCGTCGTGGCGACCATCGCCGCCGTCCTCCTCGGCTCCGCAGTCGCCTACGGGCTGAGTCACGATGCGACGCCGGGCGCCGATGGGCTTTCACCCGGTGTGGTGCGGGTCCTGTGTGTCACGTCTGCACCACTATGGGAGGGTGCCCGGTCGGTCGGCTGATCCCGGGCTGCGAGGCGCACCCGGGAGGAGGTCGATCGTGCGCGCGGTCCGCGAGTGGTTCACGCGCTTCGACGGCACCCGGACGGGCGCACTGCGCCGCGTGGGCGGTGTCGTCTGCCTCGTGTACGCCGTGCTCGTCGCCGCCGCGCCGTACGTACCCGAGGGTCGCGGCCCGTACGACCTGAACCTCACCGTCGCCGCGGCGCTGCTGGTCAACGGCGTGCTGCTGGTGGTGTCCCGGGGCTGGTCGGACGAGTGGGGCGCGATGCTCGCCCTCACGCTGCCGAACCTGCTGGTGCTCGGCCTCCTCATGGCCTCGGGCGACGCCGGGACGCTGGCCGTTCTGCTCGCGTGGACCTGCCTGGCGAGCCCGTACTTCCCGAACCGGAGGACGGTCTGGCGCAACCTGGCGCTGATCGCGGCCGGCATGGTCGCCGTCGTGATGCTCTCCCCGGACCCGCGGATGACGTGGTTCGCGGGGGTGGTCGTCGTCGCGGCGTGCGCGGCCTGCACGGTCACCGTGCGACTGATCACCCAGCACAACGACGCCATCGTGGTGACCCTCAGCGACCGCGCGGTCCGCGACCCCCTGACCGGGCTGCTGAACCGCCGGGCGTTCGACGAGCGGCTCGACGAGCTGTGGGCCGAAGGTGGGCGGGTCGCCGTCGTCTTCTTCGACCTCGACCACTTCAAGATCGTCAACGACACCTACGGGCATCCCGTCGGCGACGCGGTCCTCACCGAGTTCGCCCAGGTGCTGCGTGGGCACGTGCGGGACGACGACGTCGTGGCGCGCACCGGCGGCGAGGAGTTCGGCGTCGTCATGCCCGGGCGCGGGGTGAGCAACGTGCTCGAACGCGCCCAGGCCGTCGTGGAGGCCTTCGCGGCGACGCGCATCCGCGCCGACGACCTGGTGCTGCGGTGCACCGTCAGCGGCGGGGTCGCCGTGCGCGAGAAGAGGCACACGAGCGCCTCGCACCTGTGCCGCGACGCGGACCGAGCCCTGTACCTGGCGAAGGAGGGCGGCCGTAACCACGCGGTGCTCCGCGAGGGGGACCTGGCGGGCCAGGGCTGAGACCCCGCGGCGTCACCGTCACGGGTAGAGGCCGCGCTTCCGGTGTGCGGTGGCGACCCGCTGCACGGAGAGCAGCAGCGCGGCGTCGCGCAGGCGCACGTCCTCCCGGCGCGCGAGCTCGGCGACGGCCGCGTATGACTGCATCATCCGCTGCGCGAGACGCTCCTCGATCTCCGTCTCCGTCCACCAGTAGGCCTGCTGGGCCTGCACCCACTCGAAGTACGACACGACGACGCCGCCCGCGTTGGCGAGGATGTCGGGCACGACGACGACGCCGCGGTCGGCGAGGATCTCGTCGGCGCGCGGGGTGGTCGGGCCGTTCGCGCCCTCCACCACCCACCGGGCCTTCACCTCGTGCGCGTTGGAGTGCGTGAGGACGCCCTCGACCGCCGCGGGGACCAGGACGTCGACGTCGGCGGTGAGCAGGTCCTCGTTCGCGATGGGGTCGCCGCCGTCGAAGTCGACGACGGAGCCCGTGCGGCGGACGTGCTCCACGAGTCGGGGCATGTCGAGCCCGCCGGGGCGGTGCACCCCGCCGAACTCGTCGCTGACGGCCTCGACGCGGGAACCGCCCTCGGCGAAGAAGCGGGCCGCGTGCGAGCCGACCTTGCCGAAACCCTGGACGGCGACGCGCACGTCGTCGAGCTCGAGCCCGGCCTCCGCGATGGCGGCGCGCGTCGCGTGCACCACGCCGCGCGACGTGGCGGTGGCCCGGCCCAGCGAGCCGCCGACCTCGAGGGGCTTGCCGGTGACCACCGCGGGGATCGTGTAGCCCTGGTTGACGGAGTAGGTGTCCATCACCCAGGCCATGGTCTGGGCGTCGGTACCCACGTCGGGTGCCATGATGTCCCGCTCGGGGCCGATCATGGGCATGATCTCGCTGGTGTAGCGCCGGGTGACCCGCTCGAGCTCGGCGGGGGAGTACTGCCGGGGCTCGATCGCCACGCCGCCCTTGGCCCCGCCGTACGGCAGCTCGACCACGGCGCACTTCCAGGTCATCCACATCGCGAGCGCGCGCACCTCGTCGATGTCGACGCTCGGGTGGTAGCGCAGGCCGCCCTTGCCCGGGCCGCGGGACACGTTGTGCTGGACGCGGAACCCGTGCAGCACCTCGGTCCTGCCGTCGTCCCGGCGGAGGGGGATCGCGACGTGGATCTCCCTCCTCGGCGTCGCGAGCATGGCGTGCAGGCCGGCGTCGTAGCCGAGGCGTTCGACGGCCGCGGCGAGCTGGGCCTGGGCCGTGGCGAGGGGTCCGGCGTGGGTCGGGCGCGCCATGTCCGGCGCGGTGGTGGGGACTCGCGCCTCGCTGACGGCTGCGCCGCCGGGGGCTGTCGGGTCGGTGGTCGCGCTGGTGTGGTGCGCGCTGGTCATCGTGCCTCCTGGGCAGGGAACGGGCCGGACGCCGTCGTGCGGCTCATGGTCACTCTCCCGCCAACGTGCTGGTCACGCCAGGGCGAAGACCGAGCGACGAGAAAGGCATACCGTCGTGTGGGACGTTGGTCCTAGGCTCCGGATCATGGACGAGGCGATCTCCAGCACGGTCCCGGGCATCCGCGCACAGGGTCTGGTCAAGCGGTACGGCAAGGTCACCGCCCTCGACGGGGTCGACCTCACGGTGCCCCGCGGCACCGTGCTCGGTCTCCTCGGGCCGAACGGGGCGGGCAAGACCACCGTGGTGCGCATCCTCACCACCCTGCTCCACCCGGACGCCGGCACCGCGGAGGTGGCCGGCATCGACGTGCAGCGGCACCCCCGGGAGGTCCGCCGCAAGATCGGCCTGTCGGGCCAGTACGCAGCCGTCGACGAGTACCTCACGGGATACGAGAACCTCGTGATGATCGGCCGCCTGTACCACCTGGGTCGTCGTCGGGCGCGCGAGCGGGCGCGCGAGCTGCTCGCGGCGTTCCGCCTGGACGAGGCGGCCGACCGGCCGAGCCGCACGTACTCCGGCGGCATGCGCCGTCGCCTCGACCTCGCCGGTGCGCTCGTGGCCGACCCGCCCGTGCTCTTCCTCGACGAGCCCACCACGGGCCTGGACCCGCGCGGCCGCGCCGACATGTGGGAGGTCATCCAGACCCTGGTCGCGGGAGGCACCACGCTCCTGCTGACGACGCAGTACCTCGAGGAGGCGGACCTGCTCGCGGACACGATCATGGTCATCGACCACGGACGGGTGATCGCCCAGGGCACTGCCGACGAGCTCAAGGCGCAGGTCGGCGGGGAGCGTCTCGAGGTCACCGTGCGCGACCCGGCGCGGCTCGCCGAGGCGGGCCGCATCCTCGCACCGCTCGGGGTCGGGGAGCCGTCGCTGGAGGAGCACCGCCGGTCGGTGGTCCTGCCGACCACCGGTGGCTCGGTCGTCCTCACGGACGCGCTGCGGCGCCTGGACGCGGCCGGTGTGGTGATCGACGACGTCGGGCTGCGCAGACCGACGCTCGACGACGTGTTCCTGACCCTCACCGGGCGCCCCGCCGAGGAGGAGCCCGACGGCGTGCCGCAGGCCCAACAACCCGTCATCGCTGGGAAGGAGGCGGGCCGATGAGGATCCCCACCGTGATCGCGGACGCCGACGTCGTCGCACGCCGCAACATCACCAAGATCAAGCGGGTCCCGGACCTGCTCGTCTTCACGACGCTGCAGCCGATCATGTTCGTCCTGCTCTTCGCGTACGTGTTCGGCGGGGCGATCGGCGGGTCGCTCGCCGGGCAGAGCAGCGCCGCCTACCGCGAGTTCCTCATGGCGGGGATCTTCGCCCAGACCGTCGTGTTCGGGGCCACCATCACGGGCTACGCGCTGGCGGAGGACGTGCGCAAGGGGATCATCGACCGGTTCCGCTCGCTGCCGATGGCGCCCTCGGCGGTGCTCGCCGGGCGGACGTTCAGCGACGTGATCAACAACGTGCTCGTGCTGGTGGTCATGTCGCTGACCGGCCTCGTGGTGGGCTGGCGCATCCGCGGGTCGCTGGGGGAGGCGCTGCTCGGCTACCTGACCCTGCTGGCCTTCGCCTACGCCATCTCCTGGATCATGGCGTGGGTCGGGATGCTGGTGCCGAGCCCCGAGGTGGTCAACAACGCGGCCTTCATCATCATCTTCCCGCTGACCTTCATCGCGAACACCTTCGTCCCGCTGGAGACGCTGCCCGGGCCGCTGCAGCGGTTCGCCGACTGGAACCCCGTCTCATCGGTCACGCAGGCCGCGCGGGAGCTCTTCGGCAACGTGCCGCCGGGGTCCCCGGAGCCGGAGGGCTGGGCGCTGCAGAACCCGGTGCTCTACACGTTCATCTGGGCGGGCGTGATCCTGCTGGTCTTCGTGCCGCTCGCGAACGCGCAGTACCGGAAGGCCACCAGCCGCTGACGACGGACCGGCGCCGTCAGCCGACGTACTCGTAGTGCCAGTACTCGGGGTTGCCGCTGTCGGTGGCCGCCGGGCACACCCATCCGTACGCGGGTCCGTTGGCGACGAGCCACTGGTACCGCGCGGAGCCGAAGTCGTAGGCGGCCCACTCCCACGTGTCGATCGCCGTGCCCCACCCGTGGTTCGAGGTGCCCGGCTTGGCCGCCAGGCCCCCGAAGAGCTCGCGGGCCCGGACCTGGTCCGCGTACGAGCGGTACGACAGGTCGATCGCGATGTTCTCCCCGAACTCCGCCTTGAAGGCCTCGTTGAGCCGGGTCAGCGCCTCAGCCGCGTCGGTGCGCAGCCACTGCTGGTTGCCGAGGGAGTCGGTGCACCAGGCCAGCGGGGTCATCGCCGACCTGGGGAGGTTGCCGTTGCTGCCGTCGCCGTCCTCCGTGGGCACCGAGGTGTGCAGGGCGCCCGCCCGGTTGCCCTCGGAGATCGCGGGGCTCCCGCAGTCGGCTCCCGCGCCGGTCCCGCCGGCCCGCTCTGCCGCCTCGGCCGCGGCGGCGGCCTCGGCGGCTGCTGCGGCCGCCGCGGCGGCGGCGTCCTGCTCGGCCTGCCACGCCGACTGCGCGTCGGTGACGGCCGTCGTGGCGGCGACCAGCAGGTCGACGGCCTCGGCGAGCGCCCGGACGTCGGCGCCGGTCGGCTCGTCCGGCGGGTCGTCGACGAGTGCCTGCACCTCCTCGGCGAGCTGTGCGAGCGCCTGGCGGACCGCGTCGTCGGCGACCTTGCCCTCCGACGCCGCCAGGACGGCGGTCGCCGTCGACAGGGCGGTCCTCGCGTGGCCGGACGCCGTCGCCCACTGGAGCACGACCTCGACGAGGGCGACGCGCTCGGCCTCCCGGCTGGCGGCGTCCGCGGCGGCCCGCCGCTGCGCGGCGAGCTGCTCAGCCACCGTCTCGCGGCGCTCGTCCGCCTGCGCCGCGCGGATCTGCACGCCCGTCAGCGCCCCCGCGCCCATGGCGACGGCGACGGCCGCCCCCACGAGAGCGAGCCGCCGTCCGTGCCACGGCAGGCGGAACTCCACGGGAGAAGTGTCGAGTCCGTGGTGGTGGTTTGTCGATCCGCGTGCGCGCGGTCGCTCAGTCGTCCAGGTCCGCGAGCCCGTCGATCTGTGCGACCTCCTCGTCGCTGAGCGAGAGCTCCAGCGCGGCGAGGTTCTCGGCGATCCGGTCCGGGTGCACCGACTTGGGGATCACGACGACCCGGTGCCGGACGTGCCACAGGACGATGACCTGCTGCACCGTGGCGGAGTGCGCCGCGGCGATCTGGAGCAGGACCGGGTTGTGCGCGTCCGTCCGCTTGAACGGGCTGTAGCCCTCGATCGCCACCTGGCGCTGGGCGTGCCCGGCGACGACCATGGGGTCGTGATCGGCCGGTGACCAGGGGATCTGGTTGAGCGCAGGGGCCTCGCCGGTGGCGTCCACGAGCTCGTCGATCTGGTCCAGCGAGTAGTTCGAGACGCCGATGGCGCGCACCAGGCCCTCGTCCCGGAGCTCGCGGAACGCCCGCCAGGTGGCGGGCGTCGCGGCACCGTTCGGCGGCCAGTGCACCAGCCACAGGTCCACGTAGTCGGTGCCGAGGAGCCGGAGGGACTGCTCGAGCGTCTCGCGCTCCCGGCCGGCGGCGTCGGGCGGCAGCTTCGTGGTGAGGAACACGTCCGCCCGGTCGAGCCCCGAGTCGGCGACCGCGCGGCCCACCTGGTCCTCGTTGCCGTACCCGGTGGCCGTGTCCACGTGCCGGTACCCCAGGTCGAGCGCCTGCCGCACCGCCCGGTAGCCCTCGTCGCCGTCGGACTGCCAGGTGCCGAGCCCGAGCAGGGGGATGGGGATGTCCCCGGCGGGCGTCCGGAGGTCGATGGTGGGGATCGGCGTCGTCATGGGAAGAGTCTGCGGGACCTGCGGCCCAGGCGCCCAGTCCAGCGGGGGGCGACGCTAGAGGACGTCGCAGGTGGAGCAGCAGGAGGGGGTGGTCACGGATGAAGGTGCTCGTCGCAGTGGCCTCGCGCCACGGATCCACCCGGGAGATCGGGGAGGCGGCGGCGGAGGTGCTCCGCGGGGCCGGTTTCCACGTCGACGTCGCGGACCCCGACGACGTCGAGACGGTCGAGCCGTACCAGGCGGTGCTGCTGGGCTCGGCGGTCTACGTCGGCCGGTGGGCGGCGTCCGCCCGGGCGCTCGTGGACCGGTGCGCGTGCGGGCTCTCGCAGCGACCGGTGTGGCTCTTCTCCTCGGGTCCGGTCGGCACTCCGCTCGCGCCCGAGGCCGACGCCGAAGAGGTGTCGGGCATCCTGGCCCGGGTGCATGCCCGGGGGCACCGGACGTTCCCAGGCCGGCTCGACAACGGCGCCCTCGGTCTGGCCGAGCGTGCCGCCGTGGCCCTGCTGCAGGCCGAGCAGGGTGACTTCCGGGTGTGGCGGGACGTCGAGGACTGGGCGTCCTCCATCGCCGTCGCCCTGCACGCCGAGGAGATCCGGCACCTCGACGTCGTGCACTGACGGGCCTCACGCCCCCACGGACGCCGCCCAGTACCCCACGGCGGCGGCGCCGAACCCGCCGACGAGCGTGACGGTGACGTACGCCGCCGCGCACCGCCACCGGCCGTGCGCCGCCAGCTGCACCGCGTCGACGGCGAAGGTCGAGAAGGTGGTCAGGCCGCCCGCGAGGCCCGCGCCGAGGAGGACCGCCGGGACGGCGGCCAGGCGGTGCTCCGCGGCCAGTCCCGCCACGACGCCGAGCAGAGCCGAGCCGACCACGTTCACCGTGAGGGTCGCCCAGGGCAGGTCCAGCCGACCGGACTCCTGCGGGCGGCCCGCGTGCCGGCGGGCGTGCGCGAGTTCGGCCGCGTAGCGCAGCGCGGCGCCGACGGCCGAGCCCGCGGCCGCGGCCGCCAGCGCCGCCCCCGTCACCTTCATGCCCGCCCCCAGTCCTGGGGTGCGCCGGGCAGCCGGTCCGGGTGCACGTCGGCGTCGTGCTCGCCCCGCCGAACGGCCCAGCGCGCACCCAGGCCCGTGCCGACCGCGGCGGCCAGGGCGCCGACCAGCACGGACGCGGCCAGGTAGGCGAGCGCGGTCGGGGTGAAGCCGGCCGACGCCGTCGCGCGCGCCGCGTGCACGACGGCGGAGAACGTCGTGAACCCGCCGATGAGCCCAGTGCCGACCAGCGGACGGAGCCAGGCCGGCCCTGCGGTGAAAGGTCCGCCGACGCAGAAGCCCAGCGCGAGGCAGCCGAGCACGTTGACGGCGAAGGTCGTCGTCGGGAAGCCGACGGCGGGCTCGGCGAACGCCTGGGTCGCGCCGTAGCGCAGCACCCCGCCGATGCCGCCACCGACGGCGACCAGGCCGAACGCGGCGGGCGACCCGGCCCGTAGCGTCACGCCGACTCGCGCACGACCAGCTCGGAGTGGAAGATCACCGGCTCGGTCGGCTCCTCGGCGCCCGACAGGATCGACAGCAGCAGGTCGGCGGCCGCACGGCTCATCTCGACCACCGGGTTGTGGATCGTGGTGAGCTCCGGTGCGGTCGACACCGCGACCCCCAGGTCGTCGAAGCCGACGACCTTGACGTCGCCGGGCACCGACCGCCCGTGCCGGGTCAGGGCACCGATCGCCCCCGCCGCCATGAGGTCGGACGCTGCGAAGACTCCGTCGATGTCCGGGTACGCCGCGAGGAGCCGCTCCATCGCGGCAGCGCCTCCGGCGGTCGTGAAGTCGCCGCGGGCCATGGCCTCGTCGGACAGGCCGGCGGCGTGCAGGGAGCTGCGCCAGCCGGCGAGCCGGTCGACGCCGGCCGCCATGTCCAGGGGCCCGGCGATCGTCGCGATGCGGGTGCAGCCGGCCTGGACCAGGTAGTCCGTCGCGACGCGTCCCGCGTGCGTGTTGTCGAGGTCCACGTACGGGAGCACGTCGGCGCCCTTCCAGGGCCGGCCGACGAACACGCACGGCAGCTGGCAGTCGATGAGCACCTGGTTCAGGCCGTCGTCCCGGTGGTGGGAGACCACGACGGCCCCGTCGACGTGCCGGTTCGCGAGGTAGTTGGCGGTGCGCTGCGAGCTCTCGTCGCGGCGCGCGATGAGCAGGATGAGCTGGATGTTCGTCGGGTCGAGCGCCGCCGTGATGCCCTGCAGGGAGCCGGCGAAGTAGGGGTCGGTGAGCACGCGCTCGTCCGGCTCGGGGACCACCAGGGCGACGGAGTCCGTGCGCCGGGTGACGAGGCTGCGGGCCGCCCGGTTGGGGATGTACCCGAGCTCCGCGATGGCCGCGTCGACGGCGCTCTGCGCCGCCGGACTCACCTTGAGGCCGCCGTTGATGGCCCGCGAGGCGGTCGAGCGGGAGACGCCGGCCGCCTTGGCCACCTCCTCCAGCGTCGGGGGCTGCCGGAGCACGTTGCGTCGGGTCGTCGTCTCTGTCACCACTGCCTGCTCTCCGGGTCCGCACCGGCGGCCAGGGCGGCGTACCAGTGTCCCGATCTCTTGATGGTTCGTTGCTGCGTCGCGAAGTCGACGTGCACCAGGCCGAAACGCTTGGTGTAGCCCCACGCCCACTCGAAGTTGTCGAGCAGGGTCCACACGAAGTACGCCCGCACGTCGGCGCCGGCGTCGATGGCCGCGCGGAGCGCGACGACGTGGTCGCGGAGGAACTCCAGTCGCCGCTCGTCGTCCACGGCGCCGTCGGGGCCGACGACGTCGTCGAACGCCGCGCCGTTCTCGGTCACCGCGAGCCCCATGCCCGCCGGGCCGGTGTACTCGGCCTGCAGCCGCAGGAGGAGCCGCGTGAGGCCCTCCGGCTGGATCTCCCAGCCCATCGGCGTCGTCGGCAGGCCGCGTGGTACGCGGAAGACGTCGTCCGCGGCGGGGAGCGGGTTCTCCATGGGCCGGTGGGTCGGTGTCGGCGCGAAGGACGGCACCGGGGGCCGGCGCCGGCTGACCGCGCTGCCGTGGTAGTAGTTCACGCCCAGGACGTCGATCGGCGTGGCGATCACGTCCAGGTCCCGGTCGCGCACGTGCTCGGTCAGGCCGAGGTGGGCGGTGTCGGCGAGGACGTCGTCCGGGTACCGGCCGCGGAAGATCGGATCGAGGAAGATGCGGTTCCACTGCCCGTCGACGCGACGGGCGGCCTCGACGTCGTCGGGGTCGTCCGGGTCGGCCGGGTCGGTGAGGTCGAGGTTGAGGCTGATGGAGAGCACCGCGTCCGGGGCGCGCGAGCGGAGCTCTGCCGCCGCCATGCCGTGTGCCAGGAGCAGGTGGTGCACGGCGGCCAGTGCGGCACGCCGATCGCGTCGGCCGGGGGCGTGCTGGCCGTTCCCGTAGCCGAGGTACGCCGAGCAGAACGGCTCGTTGAGCGTCGTCCACACGTTCACCCGGTCACCGAGCGCGTCGTGCACGCTCAGCGCGTAGTCGACGAAGCGATGGACGGTCTCCCGGTCCGCCCACCCGCCGCGCTCCTCGAGCGCCTGGGGGAGGTCCCAGTGGTAGAGGGTCAGCCAGGGCTGGATGTCCTGGGTGAGCAGCTCGTCGACCAGCCGCGAGTAGAAGTCGAGGCCCCGCCGGTTGACCGCGCCCCCGTCCGGGCGGACCCGCGCCCAGGAGGTGGAGAACCGGTAGGCGCCCAGGTTGAGCCGCCGCATGAGCGCGGCGTCCTCGGCGTACCGGAAGTAGTGGTCGCAGGCGACCTCGCCGTCGTGGTCGTCGACGACGGCGCCGGGCACGCGGCAGAACGCGTCCCAGATGGAGTCGCGGCGGCCCTCGAGGTGCGCCGCGCCCTCGATCTGGAACGCCGCGGTGGCAGCCCCCCAGAGGAGCGGGTGCGGACGCCCGGGGTCGGACGGACTCATCGTCATCGGCTGTCCTCGTCCGGCCGGGCGGCCGTCGCGTGTCTCGAGTGTGGGGGCCGCTCAGGTGAGAGCGATCCCACGGGCTGAATCCTCGTGCCGACGAGGGCGGGTGTCAACACGCCGCGCGCGCAGGAGTGGCGCCGTGCACCACCACATCGTATCGCCGCTGCGGGTGCGCCGGACTCAGCCTGCGAGCCACGCCGCGGCGGCCCGCTCCTCCGCCTCGACGACGGCGTGCACGGCCTGCGCCGTCGCCTCCTCGAGCGCGGAGCCGAACAGGGGCACCGGTGCCCGCAGGTCCCCGTGCACGTGCCCCGTCGTCCCGCCGTCGGGGTCGCCGACCAGGTGCAGCGTGCCGGTCAGGCGGACGGGGGTGCCGACGATCTCGACCACGATCGTGCCGCGCCGCTCGTCGCCCGACTGGGCCTCCCACGCCTCCACCTGACGGATCTCGAGGCTCGAGCCCACGAGCGGGCGGAGGTGCGGTGGGATGCCCGTCGTGGGGACGTGCCGGCGCGTCGTCACCGTGAAGGCGCGCTGCGCGTCGCCCACCACGGCGACGCTGTGCGAGAGGGCGCCGGCCGCGCGTACCTTCGCGGCGACGAAGTCGCCGTCCGCGAGCATGGTCGCCACGCGCGCGATGTCCGCGTCGTAGCGGAGCCTGGCACGCAGCTGCACGGCCGTCCTCTCCCTCGGTGCGACGAGGCTAACAAGCCCCGCGGCGCAGGGACCTAGAGTTTCGGTGTGTCCACGCTCTCCGATCTCGTCTCCCGGCACGCCGACCTGCCCCCGCAGGACGTCGAGTGGCTGCACCTGCTGGTGGGCGACTGGCAGCTGATCTCCGACCTGGCCTTCGCCGACCTCGTCCTGTGGCTGCCCTCTGCGGACGGGAGCTTCGTCGCCGTGTCGCAGGCGCGGCCCTCCACGGGTGCGACCGTGCACTACGACGACGTCGTCGGAAGCCAGGCGCCCGAGGGCCTGCGGCCCCAGCTCGAGCGCGCGCTCGAGCTGGTGGAGATCCAGCGCTCCCGCGAGCCGCGGTGGTTCGGGACCTACGCCGTACGCGAGGAGGCGGTCCCCGTCGTCCGCGGCACCAAGGCCATCGCG
>Ga0196976_1000792_pt1 | contig 17802 bp, 8 predicted proteins | sample S3v_513CmetaG_FD_148644 | JGI IMG/M metagenome (GOLD analysis project Ga0196976, IMG submission 148644) | Soil microbial communities from Anza Borrego desert, Southern California, United States - S3+v_5-13C | ecosystem: Environmental > Terrestrial > Soil > Desert | place: USA: California...
CCGGCCCGCCGTGAGCGCGCCGTTCGAGGCCGCGAACGCCCAGTGGTCGGAGTCGCTCACGAGCGTGAGCAGGAACGGCGGGAGCTCCTGGAGATCGTCGATGACGTAGCAGCGCTCCCCCTCGAAGTCGGCGAGCCGGCCGGCCGGCGCGCCGCCGTCACGGGCGAGCGGAGACGAGCCGAGGTGGACGGTGCGTGGGGTCACGTGCGCTCCCGGATCGAGAAACCCGGCGCGACGTGCGCCCGTGCGTCTCGGAGAAGACTCTGCCGAAGGCGGCGCGTCGCTGGCAACGGTGCCATACCGGAACGTTTGGCCGCCCCGTCGAACGATCGCGACGAGGCGCTCACCTGCGCTCGCCCACGCGCCCAGGCCTGCCACGCACCCCGGCGGCCCAGCGGCGAGCGGTCGAACCAAGTCCGGCCGCCCGGAACGAACGCCGACCGAAAGCGCTCACCGCCGCGGGCGCCCTCCCTGTCGCGCCGCGCGTGGTGGCCGGACGTGCCGCGGGTTTCGGGGCGTTTCCCCAGGCGGCGGCGGCGTTGGTTCGGGTCGCCCGCGGCGCGCGTCGAACCCCACGTTGTCCGGCCATGAACCGACCGAGCGATGGTTCACGCTCGTTCGAATTGGTCGCGATTGCGCCTCGCCGCGCCGGCCGCGACTCGAGGATCCGCTCGGCGCGGGTGGTGACGCAGGGCAAGCGGTCGTGGAGCCGCGCCCGCGTCGAGGCGCGCATCGCGATGCCCTCGGTCGCCGGCACCTGGCCCGCCTTCTGGCTGATGGGCGACGCCTACGACGGCACCGCTACCTCGGACCACCGACGCCGCGCTCGATCACTACGACCTGATGGCCTCCACCTGGCCCGCGTGCGGCGAGATCGACATGATGGAGCACAAGAACCAGGACACGTACACGGGCCACAACGTGTTCTGGGACACGCGAAACGAGCTCCTCCCCTGGAACGCCGGGACGATCGACGATGACCCGAGCTCCTACCCCTCCGTGCTCGCCGCTCGGCAGCTCGACCCGACGCAGTACCACGTGTACGCGCTCGAATGGACCGACACGCACATGTTCTGGTACGTCGACGGCGTCCTCGTGAAGAACGAGAACATCTCGGCGGCGAACCAGGAGGAGCTGAACGGCGCGGACCGGAAGTTCTTCGTGCTGCTCGACCTCGCCATCGCCTCGGCCAGCACGCCGTTCACCGGGGGGCCACGCCTGCGGTGACCGACTTCCCGCTCAACGGTACGTGGACTGGGTCCGCGTCTACCAGTGAACCACGGACCCGGCACTCCCCCCGGGTCCCCGGGCAGGCCCGCGCGCAGCATGGGGCGCGGGCCGGTCCGGCTCGCCGCTCCAGCGCTACTTCAGCTCGAACCGAAGCTCGACGAGCTGATCGTTCCGGCACCTCGTGGTCCGCTGCTGCGGAGGGCGCGGAGGCATGCGGACCTCCACGCGGACCTCGTCCCCCGGATCGCACGGGACGGAGGCGACGAGCGGCGTCCGTCCCATGTCCTGCCCGTCCACGAGCACCTGCGCGCCCCCGGGCGTGCTCTCCACCGAGACGCCGAAGCCCTGGAACCAGCGGACCTCCTCTCCGGCGGTGTCCCGCTCCGTCTCGCTCGGCGCGATCGCGGTGCCGTCCCTCCACTTCTCCTGCGTCTCGGCGAGCTTCCGCTCGGCGGTGCGTGCGGCCCGAAGCTCCTCGTCGGTCGGCGGCCGATCGGTGGGGCGTCTCACCGTTCGGTCGCCGAGGCCCGTCAAGTCTCCGCCCTTCACCCAGGCGAGGAGCCTGGGCGCCGCGAGCGCGAGCACGATCAGGGGGATGACGGCGAACGCCGCGCGGAGGGCGATCCGGCGGACGGCGGAACGATGGTCAGGTTCCATCATGGCCGCGAGAGCCTACCACCGGTGGCCGCATCCGTCAGGACACCGGGATCCCGCGCAGCAGCGGCGACGGCGTCCCGGGCGCCGCGATCCAGAGCTGGTGGGCCGCGCGGGTCACGGCCACGTGGAGCCGGCGGCGGGCCTCGTCGGTGTCCGGATAGGCCCGGGCCGACGCGTCCGGCACCACGACGTAGTCGAACTCGAGCCCCTTCACCGCGGACACGTCGGTCACGTCCACGCCCGGACGGAACGTGAAAGCGCCGTCGAGCGAGAGTCGCGCCTCGCCGAGATCCGCGAGCAGGCGATGGAACCCGCGGGCCACGTCCGGCCCGGAGCAGACCACCGCCACCGACGCCTGCGGCTCCCGCTCGACGAGGTCGCGCACCGCGCCCGAGAGGAAGAGCTGCGCGTGCGCCTCGGCGGGGAAGTCGAACCGCGAGACGGGGGCGCCTTCGCGGCCCGCGCGCGGCGGGACGGCCGGGGCGATCGGGCCGAGGACGAGCTGCGCCACCTCGGCGATCGGGCGCGGGCAGCGGTACGTCGTCGGCAGGCGCACGGACGCGGCGTGCGGGACGCCGAGGGCCGCGAGCGCCTCCTCCCACCCTGCGTACGACGAGAAGGTCTGCTGGCTCTCGTCGCCCGCCAGCGTGACGCTGTGGCCGGCGAGGTGGCGGCCGAGCGCGAAGAGCTCGAAGAGCGACACGTCCTCCGCCTCGTCGACGACGAGGTGCGCGAGCTTCTTCCCCGGCACGCCGCCGCGCAGCGCGGCCAGGAAGAGGAGGATGGGCAGGTCCTCGGGGTCGAGCGTGCCCGCCGCCGCCTCGGGCGTGTCGTCGTCGATGGGGCGGCCGTCGAGCGTCTCGCGCCGGTCGGGATCGACGCCGGCGAGGAGCTCCGCCGTCGGCGTCGCGAGCTGCAGCCGCGTGTGCCGCATCACCTCGTCGACGGCGGTCACGGGGAGGTCGCCGCCGGCGGCCTGGATCACCGACTCGAGGAAGGCGCGATCGAGGAGGAGATCGCCGAGTTCGCGCCGGGCGCGCAGGAGCGTGGGCTTCTCGTGGAGCATCGGCCTGCGGCGGAGCACCTGGTACAGCGCCGGGTGGCGCTTGAGCCGAGCGACGAGCGGCGGGGTGTCGGCGAACAGGCGCGGCGGCGGCGCGCCGAACGCGCTCTGGAACGCGCCGCGGGACCACGAGTCGAGGGTGCGCACCGGCGCCTTGCCGAGCCCGAGCGGCTCGAGGAGCCGCGCCGCGAGCCGGGCGAGGCCGAGCTCGGGGACGACCACCTGGAGCCGCGGCGCGGGAAACCGGCGCGGCTCGTCGAACGCGATGCGGGCGAGGCGGTGGAGCGCGACGGTGGTCTTCCCGCTGCCGGCGCTGCCCAGCACGAGCAGCGGCCGATCGGCCGGCGCGGAGACCGCCTCGTACTGCTCCGGATCGAGGAGCGCGGTCACCTCGGGGGCGGCGGCGCGGCCGCGCTCGCCTGCCCCGGTGCCCAGCGTGCCCGCCCGCGCCGCCCGTCCGGCGCCGCCGCCGAGCGCCGCGTTCTCGGGCGGGGCGGCGCGCCACGTTCCGCCCGGGGTGCGCGCGAGCGCGTGCCGGCCGTCGCTCACGCGGACGAGCACACCGCGATCGATCACCACCACGCGCCGCGCGACCACGTGACCGAGGGTCACGCGGCCGGGGAACTGCTCCTCGAACTCCTCGCCCTCGCGGTAGCGGTAGAAGAGCGCCGCGACCGGCGCCCAGCGCCAGTCCACCACCCGGACGCCCGCCGACCGATCGACGAAGGTGTGCCGGCCGAGACAGTAGTCCCTCTCCTCCTCGCCCTCGCGGACACGCAGGTGCGCGAAGTACGGGGTGGCGGGATCGGGCAGCGCGTCCGGACGCGCGCGCTCCATCACGGCGCGCACGACGCCCATCTCCTGGAAGACGGTGGGGAGGTCCTTGGCGGTGGACTCGAGCGCCTCGTCGCGCAGCTCGCGCAGGCGATCCGCGAGATCGCCCTCCGTCCGCAGCCCTGCGCGCCGCTCGGCGAGCGAGCGCAGCACCGCCTGGAGGAGGAGCTCCTCCTCGCGGACGAGGGCGCGCTCCTCCTGGGTGAGCTCGGCCTGGTCCGGACCGGCGAGTGCCTCTGTCCCGGGGTGGGTCAAGGTCGTGTTCCTTAAGCTCCGCAGCCGCGGCATGCACGCGCGGGGGTCGAGCATCGTAGCGCGCCGCCTCTCCCGCGGTGTCCCCAAACTGCCGGACGCGCGAGCCGCCGCTCGCCGCGCGGCACGGCGCGCACCGGACACTGCGCCGCGCGACTTCCTGGCGGCGTCGATCCCCCCTTGGTCCGGATGCGCGTGGAGCCGGGCCCTGCTAGCTAATGCGTGCGCGAGACGCCGAACACGGGCGGCGTCTCGCGGGAGGCGCTACGCCCGACCGCCGGGCGCGGCGCCTCGCTTTTTTTCGGGCGTCCGCGTCCGGGCAGGGAAGCCCTCCCGGACGCGGCCTCGCCTTGCTTCACCAAACGTACATGCTCGCCCACGGGTACTGCCCGGCGCTCACCGTGAAGTACGTGAAGCCGTCGGCGTGCTTCGCGAGCGGGAACGGCCCCGCCCCGCACGCGGTGGTGGTGGTCGAGGCGTTCAGGCGCACCGTCCGCCCCGCGAAGTTGGAGCAGCCCCAGCCGTTCACGCGCTGGCTCGTGCGGTAGCACGCGGCGCCGGTCGTGTTGAAGTTGCCCGTGTTCCAGGAGAACGTGATCGGGTTCGCGCACGGCGTCGTGCTCGACGCGTCGAACGTGGCGGTGACGGCCTGGGCCTGGTCCATCCGGACGGTGCACGTGAGCGCCGTGCCGGCGCACGCGCCGCTCCAGCCTCGGAACGTCGAGCCCGTCGCGGCGGTGGCGGTGAGGGTCACGGTCACCCCCGAGCTGAACAGGGCGCTGCAGGTCGCGCCGCAGTCCAGGGCGCCGCCGGCCCCCGTGACGGTGCCCGCGCCGGTCCCCGCCCTGGCCACCGAGAGCGTGTAGTGGACGTTGGCCACGAAGCGGGCGGTGACCGACTGCGCCTGCGTCATCGGGACCACGCAGGTCGGGGCGGTGCCGCTGCACGCGCCGACCCAGCCCGCGAAGCGGTTGAGGGTGTTCGGGTTCGGGGTCGCCGTCAGGACCACGCTCGTGCCGCTCGCGAACGCCCCGGTGCAGGGGCCGCCGCTCGCGCCGCAGCTGATCCCGGCCGGCGAGGAGGTCACCGCGCTTCCGCCGTAGCAGACCGCCGCGCACATCTGGCCGGGGACGCAGCCGGGCGGCGGGTTGCAGATCCCGGACTGATCGAGCGTGACGTCGAGCGGATGCCAGGTGCCCGGCTGGAACGTCGCCGAGACCTGCCGGCTCGAGGAGCCCATCGCCACGACGCAGGTGGGCCTCGCGCCCGCCGAGGCGCACGCACCGCCCCAGGCGACGAAGCCCGACCCGGAGGCCGCCTTCGCGGTGAGCGTGACGAGGGTGGAGGGCGAGTAGATCGCCGTGCACGAGGCGCCGCAGTCGATCCCGCCGGGGCTGGACGTCACCGTCCCGGCGCCCGCGCCTGCCCGCTCGACGGTGAGGGACACCTCGCCGAAGCTCGCGCCGACGGTCCGGGCCTCGGTCATCGAGACGACGCAGGTCGGCGTGGTGATCCCGGCGCAGGCGCCGGTCCAGCCCTGGAACGGCCACGCGCTCGTCGCCGCCATCGCCGTCAGGGTCACCTCCGTGCCCGCGGGGAACGAGGCGGCGCAGACCGCCCCGCAGTCGATCCCGGCGGGCGTCGAGGCGAAGAGGCCCAGGGGGTTGGAGGTCACCGTGAGCGAGAAGACCGGAGCGGTCGCGGCGGGCCACATGTTCTTCACGAGCTCGGCGAACTGCGCCGGGAACCAGCGGCCGCGCGCCGGCGCGTCCGGCAGTGCGCCGGTGGGGAAGCCGTAGGGGATCACGTACGCCGGATCGCACCAGCGATCGAAGGGCGGCCCCTCGGGCGCGGGCGACGACGCGCCGTCCGACTCGCCCGGCGTCTTCACCCAGACGAAGGCGTCGAGGTACGTGGCGGCGAAGCTCGGGGGCACCGCGCCCGGCAGCTCGCCGATGCCGGCGCCGGCGACGTTGCACCACAGCCCGCGGTGGGCGCGGCGGTCCACGCGCGACTCGTTCACGAACCGCTCGAAGTCGAACACCTGCGTGCTCGGTGCGCGCGGCCGCTGCGAGCCGCCCCAGCCGTTCCGGGACGTGTCCACGATCATGCCGATGGAGCCCGGCCAGCCCGCGGCCGTGAGCCGGCCCCACATGTCCGCGGCGTACCCCGCCTCGTCGATGTCCGGGTTGTACTCGTAGAACTTGGCGGTCCACACCTCGCGGCCGGCGACGACCTGGTGGGCGGAGAGCCACGGCTCCTTCAGCGGGACGTACTGCGCCGTGTTGGTGGCGAAGCCGTCGAGCGCGTCCTTCCCCGCCGCGAAGCCGGACGAGACCGAGTTCAAGAGGCTCACCATCGGCCCGGCGTTGCTCGTCCACCCGAGCCAGCCGGAATAGGCGAGGTCGAGGTACAGGTAGACGTTCGGGATCGCGTGGAGGGCGTTGACCGCGTACTGGATGCCGCTCACGTAGGTGCCCGACGAGTGGATCTGGGCGCACTCGGGGTCGTTGAGGCCGGTGACGAGGTGCACGAGGCTGTCGGGCTCGACCACGAAGACGATCCGGATGCCGGCGTACCTCGGATCCCTCGCGATCGCGGCGATCGGGTCGATGAACTCCGCCTTGTACCGGGCCAGCCCGCCGTCGACCGGCAGCTCGCCGTCGTAGTACAGCGCGGTGCAGTCGCGCCCGGGCAGGTTGCGGAGCACGAACAGGACGAGGTCGTCCCCGGCCGCGGCGGCGCGGTCGAGGTGCGTGGCCATGGTGGGCACCGCAGTGATCCGCTCGATCCAGATCGCCCTCGGCTGGCGCCCGACCCGGCGCATCTCCGCGGCGAGCGCGGGATCGGCGGTCGCGGCCGCGGTCGCGTCGGCGTTGGCCGTGAACGCGGGGTCGACGTACATGCGCGCGCCGGCGAACGGGTTGTCGAGGTGCGTCTGCGCGCGCGCGGGGGCGGCCAGGGCGACGAGCAGGCCGGCCGCGAGGGCGGCGCGCGCAGTCCAGCGTCGGGCGTTCTTCGGTTGGGACGTCATGCGGGACCTCTCCAGGGATGGGAGAACACGGGTGATCCAGACGACAGCTGCACGGTGCGACGGATCGGCGCCGCGCTGGGAATTCCACTCGGGGTCACCACTTCGTGGAGTGTGCCCGGCGGTGACCCGCGTCACGGTGCAAACGTTTGCCCGGGCGCCCCGCGCTCTTCACCTCCAGAAAAGCTGCGGGCAGGGAGGCACCGGGAGTGCCCGCCTGCCCGCGCTCACCTCACGCACGCTCGGCTACGTCACCAGGCGTAGATGCCGGCCCACGCGTACGTGCCGGCCGAGACCGAGAAGTACGTGTAGCCGTCCGAGTGCTTCGCCAGCGGGAGCGGGCCGGCGCCGCACGCGATCGTCGCCGTGCTGGTGTTGAGCCGGATCGTGCGGCCGTCCATGTTGTAGCAGCCCCAGCCGTTGACCGTGGCGCTCGTCCGGTAGCAGACCGCGCCCGTCGTGTTGAAGTTGTTCGTGTTTCCGGTGAACGTGATCGGGTTCGCGCAGGGCGTGCCGCCGGTGCTGCCGCCGTTGAAGGTCGCGGTCACGGTGCGGGCCTGCGTCATGGCGACGGTGCAGGTGCTCCCCGAGGAGCTGCTGCAGCCGCTCCAGCCGCCGAACATCGAGCCGCTCGCCGCCGACGCCGTCAGGGTCACCGTCGTGCCGCTCGTGTAGCTCGCGGAGCAGACGGAGCCGCAGTTGATCCCGCCGGTGTTGGACGTCACGGTGCCGCTCCCCGTACCGCCCTTCGTCACCGTGAGCGCGTACGTCGCCGTGCCGCCCCCGTTGAAGGTGGCGGTCACCGTGCGGGCCTGGGACATGGTGACCGTACACGTCGTCCCGGTCCCGGTGCAGGCGCCGCTCCAGCCCCCGAACGTCGAGCCGCTCGCCACCGTCCGGGTGAGCGTCACGACCGTGCCGCTCGCGTAGCTCGCCGAGCAGACGGAGCCGCAGTTGATGCCCCCGGTGTTGGACGTGACCGTGCCGCTCCCCGTCCCGGCCCTCGTCACGGTGAGCGTGTAGCTCGTCGTGCCGCCGCCGTTGAACGTGGCGGTGACCGAGCGCGCCGCCGACATCGAGACGGTGCAGGTCGTCCCCGTCCCCGTACAGCCGCTCCACCCGCCGAACGTCGAGCCGCTCGCCGCGGCGGCGGTGAGGGTCACGGTGGTGGTGCTCGAGAAGCTCGCGGAGCAGGTGGCGCCGCAGCTGATCCCGGCCGGGTTCGAGGTGACCGTCCCGGAGCCCGTGCCGGCCTTGGTGACGGTGAGCGTGTTGCCGGTGGGCGTCGTCCCCCCGCTCAGCGGCGGGTACGCGTTCTGGACGAGCTGGATGAACTGGGCGGAGAACCACTTGCCGGAGAGCGGCGCGTTGGGCAGCGCGCCGGTGAGGACGCCGTACTGCGTGTTGTAGGTCGGGTCGCACATGCGATCGAACCGCTTGCCCTCGTCGTTCGGGATGTCGCTGGACGCGCCGTCCGACTCACCGGGCGGCTTCACCCACACGAAGGCGTCCACGTGCGCGATGCCGGGGGAGGCCCGCGGCCGCTCGCCGATGCCGGCGCCGCTCGGGTTGCACCAGAGGCCGCGGTGCGCGCGCCGGTCGACCTTGGACGCGTTCACGAACGTGTTGAGGTCGGTGCTGGTGCTCGCGGCGGTCGGGCGCTGCGGGCCGCCCCAGCCGTTGCGGGACGTGTCGGTGATGAACGCCATCGTGGTCGGCCAGCCCGCCTGGTTGAAGCGCGACCACATGTCCGCCACGTACGACGTCTCGTCGATGTCGGGGTTGAACTCGTAGAACCGCGCCGACATGACCTGCTGGCCGCCGACCGTCTGGGTGGCGGTCATGAAGGGCTCCCGGAGCGGCAGGGTGTTGGCGGTGTCGTTCACGAACCCCTCGATCGCGCTCTTCCCGCCGGTGAAGCCGTTCGCGACCGTGTTCATCAGGTTCACGAACCCGCTCGAGTTGTTGGGCCAGCCGAGCCAGCCGGAGTGGGCGGCGTCGACGTAGAGGTAGACGTTCGGGATCGTCCGGAGGGTGTTGACGGCGTACTGGACGCCCTGCACGTAGATGTTCTGCGAGTTCATCTGCGCGCACTCGGGATCGCTCAGGTTCGTCACCAGGTTCGGGAGGCTGTCCGGCTCGACGACGAACACGATCCGCAGGTTGGCGTACTTCGACTGCCGCACGGTCGCGGCGATGGGGTCGATGTACTCGGTCCTGTAACGGGCCAGGCCCTCGGCGGTGCCCGGGAGCTCGCCGTTCGAGGCGAGCGCGGCGCAGTCGCGGCCGGGCAGGTCGTAGACGACGCCGAGGAACAGGTTCGCGCCTTGCGCCAGCGCGCGGTCGAGGTGCGTGGCCAGGCTCGGCACCGCGGCGATGCGGTCCATCCACACCGCCGTCGGCTGCTGCCCGACCGTCCGCATGTTGCTGGCGAGTGTCCCGGACTGCGCCGCGGCTTCACGCTCCGCGTTGGCGGTGTAGTCCGGGTTCACGTACATCCGGGCGCCGGTGAACGGGTTGTCGACGCGCGTCTGCGCCAGCGCCGGCGCGGCCGCCGCGAGGAGCAGCCCCAGGGATGCCAGGGCGCACGTCTTCCAGAGAGCGTCGGGGAACGGCTTCATGGCGAGCCTCCAGGTACACGGGTTCCAGCACCCATCGACTCGGATGGGTGGACCAAGCTTCCGCAGGTGCTGCCGACCGCCGCGATGCCTTCGAGGCTCGAGCGACGCTCACGACATCCTGGGAGACACTCGGACCGGCACGCCGGTCCGCGCCCTGACCACGTGCTACCTCACCGCGACGGGTGATGCCATACGCTGCACGGGATGTTCACGAATCGCTAAGTACTTCACCGCGCGCGCACCGGCCTGTCAAGCGGGAGATCCGCACCGCTGGGGGCCGCACCGCGCGGGATCCGGCGGGCGCGAAATTGAACCGTCGTGCAAACGGCGAGTTACGCCCGCCCGCGCTGGATTGATACGTTTTCGCGCGGCCGGGGTCGCCGCCGCGCGGTCAAGGGCCGGCGAACAGCTCGGCGAAGAAGCCCTTCATGGCGTCCCAGGACCGGCGGTCGGCGCGCGCGTCGTAGGCGTTGCCCTTCGACCTGTCGTTCCCCGCCTCGGGCTGCGTGAACGAGTGGACCACGCCGGAGTACAGCACCACCTGCCAGTCCACCCCGCCCGCCGTGAGCTCGTCCTGGAGCGCGAGCACGTCCGCCCGCGGGGCGGCGGGGTCGTCCGCGCCGTGCAGCACGAGGACTTTCCCGCGGATGTTCTTCGCGTCCTGCGGGGTGGGCGTCGTCAGGCTCCCGTGGAAGCTCACCACCCCGAGCACGTCGGCGCCGGAGCGCGCGAGCTCCAGCGCCGCGCCGCCGCCGAAGCAGTAGCCGATGGCGGCGATCTTCTCGCCCTCGACGTTCGGCTGCTGGCGCAGCGCCGCCAGGGCGGCCTGCGTCCGCGCCCGGAGGAGCGGCCGGTTCCCGCGGTACTTCCCCGCCTCGGCCCCCGCCGCCTTGGGGTCGGCGGGGCGGACGCCCTTCCCGTAGATGTCCGCCGCGAAGGCGACGTACCCGAGGGCCGCGAGCTGCTCCGCCCGCTTCTTCTCGTACGCGGTGAGCCCCTTCCACTGATGGAACACGAGGACGCCCGGCTTCTTCGCGGGCCCGGCGCTGTCGTATGCGAGGTAGCCCTCGAGGACCGTGTCCCCCTGGCGGTACTCGACCGTCCTGGTGACGAGCTCGGCGCGCGCGGCGCTGGCGGTGAGGGCGAGGGCGGCGGCGGCGAGGTGGCGGGCGCGGATCGGCATCCCGCTCGAATAGCGAGCGCGCGAGGCTCACGCACGGCCGGCGAAAAATCCCGACAGGGTCTCCGTGGGCCTCGGGCCTCACGCCTGAAGCACGAGGCGTGAAGCCCGAAGCCCCGCTGTTCCGACGTGGCTCGCGAACCGTCAGGGCGGCAGCACCGTCTCCCCGTGCGACAGGTACCGATCCACCGCCTGCGCGGCGAGGCGCCCCTCGCGGATGGCCCAGACCACGAGCGACTGACCGCGGGCCATGTCGCCGGCGGCGAACACTCCGGGGAGGCTCGTCATCTTGTTCGCGTCCGTCCAGACGTTGCCGCGGTCGTCGAGCTTGACTCCGAGCTCCTGGAGCATCGGCTTCTCGGGGCCGGTGAACCCGAGGGCGAGGAGCACCAGCTCGGCGGGGAGCACGCGCTCCGAGCCGGGGACCTCGCGCGGACCGAGCCGGCCGTCCGCGCCCTTGACCCACTCCACCTTCACGAGGTGGAGCTCCTTCACCCGCCCCTGCTCGTCGCCGACGAACCGCTTCGTGAGGACCTGGAACTGCCGCGGGTCCTCGCCCCAGAGCGCGCGGGCCTCCTCCTGGCCGTAGTCCACCTTGAGGACCTTCGGCCACTGCGGCCACGGGTTGTCCGCGGCGCGCTGGTCGGGCGGCCGGGGCATGATCTCGAGCTGGACGACGCTGCGCGCGCCGTGGCGGATCGAGGTGCCGACGCAGTCGGTGCCGGTGTCGCCGCCGCCGATGACGACGACGTGCTTGCCCTTGGCGGAGACGTACTTGCCGTCCGCGTGCTTCGAGTCGAGCAGCGACTTCGTGTTCGCGCGCAGGAAGTCCATGGCGAGGTGGATGCCCTGGAGGTTCCGGCCCTCGACCGGGAGGTCGCGCGCCTGGGTGGCCCCGCCGCACAGCACCACGGCCTCGTACTCCTTCACGAGCCGCGACGCGGCGAAGTGCTTGCCGATCTCGGTCTGGGTGACGAACCGGACGCCCTCGTCGGCGATGAGCCGGACCCGGCGCTGGACGACCTCCTTGTCCAGCTTCATGTTCGGGATGCCGTACATGAGCAGCCCGCCGATCCGGTCGTCGCGCTCGAACACGGTGACGGTGTGGCCCGCCTTGTTGAGCTGCTGGGCGGCCGCGAGGCCCGCCGGCCCGGAGCCGACGATGGCCACGCGCTTCCCCGTGCGCGCCGCGGGCGCCTGCGGCTTCACCCAGCCCTCGCGGAAGGCGCGGTCGACGATCTCGCACTCGATGGTCTTGATGGTGACCGGCGGATCGCCGGCGATCCCGACCGTACAGCTCCCCTCGCACGGCGCCGGGCAGACGCGCCCGGTGAATTCGGGGAAGTTGTTGGTCTTGGCGAGGCGGATGTACGCCTCGTGCCACTGCCCCCGGTAGACGAGGTCGTTCCACTCGGGGATGAGGTTGTTCACCGGGCAGCCGCTGGCCATGCCCGCGATGAGCTTCCCCGTGTGGCAGAAGGGGATGCCGCAGTCCATGCAGCGGGCGCCCTGCTGGCGGAGGGTCTCCTCCGCGTAGGGCGGGTGGTCCTCGGCCCAGTCCTTGATGCGCTCGAGGGGCGGCCGCTGGTGAGCGGGCTCGCGCTGAAAGTCCAAGAAACCGGTCGGCTTTCCCATGGTCAGTTCCCACCCACACGCGCCACGTCGCGCGCATTTTCCTCGAAGGCCGCGAGCTCGGCCTCCTCGGGCGAGAGCCCCTTCTCGCGCATCTTCCGCTGCGCCTCGATCACGCGCCGGTAGTCGTGCGGCATCACGCGCACGAGCCGCTGGAGCGTGTGCTCCCAGTTGTCGAGCACCCGGCGGGCGTTGGCGCTCTCGGTCGCCGCCGCGTGCTTCTCCACGAGCGCGCGCACGAGCGCGATCTCCTCGGCGTCCTCGAGCCGGGAGAGGCCCACCATCTCCTTGTTGCAGCGGCTCGCGAACCCGCCGTCCTCGTCGAGCACGTACGCCACGCCGCCGGACATGCCGGCCGCGAAGTTCCGGCCCGTCTTGCCGAGCACCACCACCCGGCCGCCGGTCATGTACTCGCAGCCGTGGTCGCCCACGCCCTCGACCACGGCGTGGACGCCGGAGTTGCGGACGCAGAACCGCTCGCCCGCGACGCCGCGGATGAACGCCTCGCCGGAGGTGGCGCCGTAGAAGGCCACGTTGCCGATGATGACGTTCTCCTCCGGGATGAAGGTGTGCTGGCGCGGCGGCAGGACCACGATGCGGCCGCCCGAGAGCCCCTTCCCGCAGTAGTCGTTGGCGTCGCCCTCGAGGACGAGGGTCATGCCGGGCGGGACGAAGGCGCCGAACGACTGGCCGGCGGACCCGACGAACCGGAAGCGGATGGTGTCGTCGGGGAGCCCCTGCGGGCCGTGCCGCCGCGTGATCTCGGAGCCGACCTGCGTGCCCACGACGCGGTGGACGTTCCGGATCGGCACCTCGGCGCGCACGGGCTGCTTCGCCTCGATCGCCGGCCGTGCGAGCTCGAGCAGCGTCGTCGCGTCGAGCGTGCGGTCGAGCCCGTGGTCCTGCGGGATCTGGCAGGTGCGGCCGTAGTTCTTCGGCACCTTCGGCTTGTAGAGGATGCGCGAGAAGTCGAGGTTGCGCGCCTTCCAGTGATCGACCGCCCGGCGCATCTCGAGCCGCTCGGACCGGCCCACCATCTCGTCGATGGTGCGGAAGCCGAGCTCGGCCATGTACTCCCGGACCTCCTGGGCGATGAACCGCATGAAGGTGACGACGTGCGCGGGATCGCCGGTGAACCGGGCGCGGAGGCGCGGGTCCTGGGTCGCGACGCCCACTGGGCAGGTGTTGAGGTGGCAGGCCCGCATCATCACGCAGCCGAGGACCACGAGCGGCGCGGTGGCGAACCCGAACTCCTCGGCCCCGAGCAGCGCGCCGATGACGACGTCGCGGCCCGTCTTGAGCTGGCCGTCCACCTCCACCACGATGCGCGAGCGGAGGTCGTTGAGGAGCAGCACCTGGTGCGCCTCGGCGAGGCCGAGCTCCCAGGGGATGCCGGCGTGCTTGATCGAGGTGAGCGGCGAGGCGCCCGTCCCGCCGTCGTGGCCCGAGATGAGCACCACGTCGGCGTGCGCCTTCGCGACGCCCGCCGCGATCGTCCCGACGCCGACCTCGGCGACGAGCTTCACCGAGACGCGCGCGCCCTTGTTGGCGTTCTTGAGATCGTGGATGAGCTGCGCCAGGTCCTCGATCGAGTAAATGTCGTGGTGCGGCGGCGGCGAGATGAGCCCCACGCCCGGGGTGGAGTGCCGGGTCTTGGCGATCCAGGGGTAGACCTTGGTGCCCGGGAGCTGGCCGCCCTCGCCGGGCTTCGCCCCCTGGGCCATCTTGATCTGCAGCTCCTTCGCGTGGACGAGGTAGTTGCTCGTCACCCCGAAGCGGCCGGAGGCCACCTGCTTGATGGCCGAGTTCTTGGAGTCGCCGTTGGGCAGCTTCTGGTAGCGGGCCGGGTCCTCGCCGCCCTCGCCGGTGTTCGACTTGCCGCCGATCCGGTTCATGGCGACGGCGAGCGCCTCGTGCGCCTCCTGCGAGATCGAGCCGTAGCTCATCGCGCCCGTCTTGAACCGGCGCATGATGGCCTCGACCGGCTCGACCTCGTCGAGCGGCACCGGCTTCGTGCCGGGGAGGAGGTCCATGAGCCCGCGCAGCGTGTTGAGGTGCTGCGCCTGGTTGTCGACGAGGGCGGCGTACTCCTTGAAGAGGCCGTAGTTCCCCGTGCGGCAGGCGAACTGGAGCTTGTGGATCGTCTCCGGGTTGAACAGGTGGTGCTCGCCCCCGGCGCGGTACTTGTAGTGCCCGCCCGCGGGGAGGCTCGTGTGGAAGATGGGCCGGTTGGGCGGGAAGCCGCGCTCGTTGCGCATGCGCGCTTCCTTCGCGACGACGTCGATGCCGACGCCGCCCACCCGCGTGGCCGTCCAGGTGAAGTACTCGTCGATGAAGTCCTGGTTCAGGCCGATCGCCTCGAACACCTGGGCGCCGTGGTAGCTCTGGATGGTGGAGATCCCCATCTTGGAGATCACCTTCACGACGCCCTTCGAGACGCCCTTCACGTACTTCTTCTCGGCCGCCTCGGCCGGGCCGGGCACGAGCCCCTGCCGGACGAGGTCGTGGATGGTCTCGAACGCGAGGTACGGGTTCACCGCCGACGCGCCGTAGCCGATGAGGAGCGCGAAGTGGTGCACCTCGCGCGGCTCGCCCGACTCGATCACGAGGCCGACGCGGGTGCGGGTGCCCTCGCGGATGAGGTGGTGCTGGACCGCGGAGACGGCGAGGAGCGACGGGATCGGCGCGTCCTCGGCGTCGTGCCCGCGGTCGGAGAGGATGATGATGTTGTTCCCCTCGGCGATGCACTCCGACGCCTTCCAGCGGAGATCCTCGAGCGCCTTGCGGAGCCCCGCGCCGCCCGCCGCCGCCTTGAACACCATCGGCAAGGTCACGGCCTTGAGGCCCTTCGAGGCCACGCCGCCGTCGAGGGCGCGGATCTTCTCGAGGTCCTCGTTCCGCAGCACCGGCGAGGGCAGCGAGAGCTGGCGCGCGCACTCCGGGCCGGGCTCGAGCAGGTTGCCCTCGGGCCCGACCGACGTCTCCGCCGCCATGATGATCTCCTCCCGGATCGCGTCCACGGGAGGGTTGGTCACCTGGGCGAAGAGCTGCTTGAAGTAGCTGAACAGCGGCTGCGGCCGCTCGGAGAGGACCGCGAGCGGCGCGTCGTTCCCCATCGACCCGGTCGGCTCGACGCCGTCCGTGGCCAGCGGGGTGATGAGCATCTTCACTTCCTCGGCCGTGTAGCCGAACACCTCCTGCCGGCGGAGCACGGTCTCGTGATCCGGCTCGTGGACCCGGGCCGGCTTGGGCAGGTCTTCGAGCTGGACCATGTAGCGGTCGAGCCACTCGCGGTACGGGTGCTGCCGCGCGATCCGCTCCTTGAGCTCGTCGTCGCCGACGATGCAGCCGAGCGAGGTGTCGACGAGGAACATGCGGCCGGGCTGGAGCCGGCCCTTCTGGACGATCTTCTCGGGCGGGATGTCGAGGACGCCGACCTCGGAGGCCATCACCACGAGGCCGTCGCTCGTGACGTAGTAGCGCGACGGGCGCAGGCCGTTCCGGTCGAGCTGGGCGCCCACCCGGATCCCGTCCGTGAACGCGATCGAGGCCGGGCCGTCCCACGGCTCCATGAGGCAGGAGTGGAACTCGTAGAAGGCCCGCTTCGTCGGGCTCATCGTCGTGTCCCGGTTCCACGGCTCCGGGACCATCATCATCATCGCGTGCGGCAGCTCGCGCCCGGAGAGCGTGAGCAGCTCGAGCACGTTGTCGAACATCGCCGAGTCGGAGCCCTCGGTGTCGACGACGGTGAGGATCTTCTGCAGGTCGTTGCCGAAGAACGACGACCACATCTGCGACTGCCGCGCGTGCATCCAGTTGACGTTGCCGCGCAGCGTGTTGATCTCGCCGTTGTGCGAGATGTAGCGGTACGGGTGGGCGCGGGCCCACGAGGGGAAGGTGTTGGTCGAGAACCGCGAGTGGACCATGCCGATGGCCGAGGTCATCTCCGGCCGGGTGAGATCCAGGTAGAACTCGCGGAGCTGCCCCGCGTTGAGCATCCCCTTGTAGACGACGGTCTTGTAGGAGAGGCTCGGGACGTAGAAGTGGCTGCGCCCCGGGATCGAGGAGCGGGAGATCTTCTTCTCCACCATGCGCCGGATCACGTAGAGCTTCCGCTCGAAGCTCATCGGGTCCTGGCAGCTGTCGCCGCGGCCGACGAGGAGCTGGCGGATGACGGGCTGGCTGCTCCTCGCAGAGGGGCCGAGGGTGGAGTTGTCGGTCGGGACGTCGCGCCAGCCGAGGACCGTCTGCCCCTCGTCGCGCACCACCTGCTCGAAGATCTCGATGCAGGCGTTCCGGCCGGCCTCGTCCTGGGGCAGGAACACCATGCCCGCGGCGTAGGCGCCCGGCCTCGGCAGCTGGATGCCGAGCCGGTCGGCCTCGGCGGCGAGGAAGGCGTGCGGGGTCTGGAGGAGGATGCCCGCGCCGTCGCCGGTGTTCTTCTCCGCGCCGACGGCGCCGCGGTGCTCGAGGTTGAGCAGGACCGTGAGCGCCTTCTCGACGATGTCGTGCGAGGCGCGGCCCTTCACGTCCACGACGAAGCCGAAGCCACAGGCGTCGTGCTCGTACTGCGGATCGTACAGGCCCTGCCGCGGAGGGGTGCCGGTCTCGGTCTCGCGCATCGTTCCTTCGTCCTTCGGAAAAGCTCTCAGTGTCCCGGGCGCGCGTGCGACGGTCAAGGCCACGCCCGGCCGGGGTATCCGCTGCTGCTGCCCGCGTTTTGGGCTGTCTCAATGCGCTTTGTGCGCGCGGAGCGCCCTTCGCAACTCGAAAACAGAGGCGCGCGATCGCCGTGCTTTTCAGGACAACGATCTTGCCCTACGGCCCGCGCCCTTGCAGCGCGACCCGGAGACGCACTTTTTTCGAGCAGTGACCGCGAACGAGGCAGTTGCACGCTGTTCGAGCACCCCGGGACCGCTCGCGCGACTCCGCCGGGCCTGGTGGCGCGCCGCGGCGCGGCCGGCTCCGGGGACCTGCGCGTCGCTCGGGCGCGGCGCCGACCTGGACGGGCCGTGGCTCGACGGATGGGACCGGACGCTGGGCGGCGATCCCGCCCAGCCCCACGCTAGTTGCTCGGCAGCGCCACCCGCCGCGCGCACCGGTACTCCTTGAGGCGGTACTGCACCTTTCGCACGGAGACGCCGAGGAGCTCGGCGGCGCGCGAGGTGGAGCCGCCGCAGCGGTCGACCGCGCGGAGGATGGCCTCGCGCTCGATCTCCTCCATCGTCGACCCGGGCACCGGGAACGGGGACAGCGCCGCGTCCTCGCGGGCGGCCCGCACCGGCGGCGGAAGATCGGCAGA
>Ga0196976_1000793_pt1 | contig 17791 bp, 14 predicted proteins | sample S3v_513CmetaG_FD_148644 | JGI IMG/M metagenome (GOLD analysis project Ga0196976, IMG submission 148644) | Soil microbial communities from Anza Borrego desert, Southern California, United States - S3+v_5-13C | ecosystem: Environmental > Terrestrial > Soil > Desert | place: USA: California...
CTCCCGTCGGACCGGTCCACGACCTCCTGCTCCGGCTTGCCGAGCGAGACGCCGCCCCGGGCGCGCTCCAGGGCGGCGCGCAGCGTGCCCACCTCCACGAGAAGCGTGAGCATCGGGTCGGCCGTCCCGGCTTCGAGCGCTCGTTGCTCCGACGGGTAGTCGAGCTGCGCCCGGCTGCGCACCAGCGCGCGGGCGACGGCGGCGGTGCGCACCTCACCGCCGGCGTCGAGCAGCACGTCCCAGACGACGGCCGGGCGGTCCTGCCCCGGCAGGAGCGACGCGGCGCCCTCGCTGAGGACGGGCGGGTGCAGCCCCACCCGGACGTCCGGGCAGTAGATCGTCAGTGCCCGCTCGCGGACCGCCTGATCGAGCGCTCCACCGGGTGTCACGAAGGCCGCGACGTCCGCGATCGCGTAGCGCACCCGGAACCCGGCGCCGTCCCGGGCGATGTGGACGGCCTGGTCGAGGTCCCGTGAGCCGGGCGGGTCGATCGTGACGAAGGGCACGTCGGTGAGGTCCGCGCGTCCGCCGGCGATGACGGGGCCGCCGTCCCGCGCGGCGGAAGCCGCCTCCGCCGCGGCGTCGGCCGGGAAGTCGACGGGCACCTGGAGCTCGTCACGGATCGCCGCGAACCCTGCCCGCAGCACCTGGGCGTCCACGCGGACGCGGCGACGGGGGGCTGGCACATCGTCACCCTAGGCGCACGGTGGCACGAGCGGCGAGGCGGCGGACCGCCCATGCCTACACGAGCATGCGCGTCTGTGGCCCGACGAGGCGCAGCCAGCGGTGGCCGTACCCGTCGAGCGCGACCTCGGCCGCGCCGTCGGGCGTCACGGCGCACTCGCCCTCCTGGAGCAGGTCGACGAGCCGGCGTTCCTCGTCGGACTTCCCGAGGGTGACGGGCACCATCACGGGGTCTGGACCGAGGTTGTGCAGGGTGACCACCGTGCCCTGGTCGACGCTGCTGCACAGGGCCAGCACGGCGTCGTGCGGCTGGTCCAGCACCTGCACGGAGGTCCAGCCCAGCTCCGGGCACTCGCGGTACCGGCGCACGAGCAGCGAGATGAACCGCAGCAGGGAGTCGGGGTCGCGGCGCTGGGCGCTGACGTTCACGAACTCCGGTGCGAAGCCACCGGTGGTCACCGGCCCCGGCAGCCGCGACGCCCGCGCCGTCGAGAAGCCCCCGTTGCGCTCCGCGGACCACTGCATCGGGGTCCGTACCGCGAGTCGACCGGCGGCCGCCAGGTTCTCGCCCATCCCGATCTCCTCGCCGTAGAAGAGCGTGGGCGTGCCGGGCAGCGCGAAGAGCAGCGAGTAGACGAGCCGGATGCGGCGCGGGTCGCCGTCCAGCATCGCAGGCAGGCGGCGCCGCAGCCCTCGGCCGTACACCTGCATGTCCGGGTCCGGCCCGAACGCCGCGAAGACCTCCGCACGCTCCTCGTCGGTCAGCTTGTCCAGCGTGAGCTCGTCATGGTTCCGCACGAAGGTCGCCCACTGGCAGTCCGGCGGGATGTCCGGTCGCGCGGTCAGGGCCTCGGCGAGTGGCCGCGCGTCGGCCCTCGCCAGCCCCAGGTACATCTTCTGCATCGCGATGAAGTCGAACATCATCGTGAGCTCGTCGCCCGCCCCGTCGCCGAAGAACAGGCGCTGCTCCTCGTGCGGGAGGTTGACCTCGCCGAGCAGCACGGCCGGACCGGACCGGCGGGCGAGGAACGAGCGCAGCGACCGCAGGTAGTCGTGCGGGTCGCCCATCGCCTCGGCCGCGTCCGGGGAGGCCCCGATCGTCTCGAGGAAGAACGGCACGGCGTCCACCCGGAAGCCGTCCAGACCGAGCTCGAGCCAGAAGCCGATGACCTTGGCGATCTCGTCCCGCACCTTCGGGTTCGCCACGTTGAGGTCCGGCTGGTGCTTGTAGAAGCGGTGCAGGTAGTACTCCCCCGTGCGCTCGTCGAGGCTCCAGATCCCCTCCTGCTCGCCGGGGAACGTCACCTGCTTCGACGTGTCGGGCGGCGGGTCCGAGCGCCAGACGTAGTAGTCGCGGTACGGGCTGTCGGTGCTGCGGCGCGCGGCCTGGAACCACGGGTGGCGGTCGGAGGTGTGGTTGACGACGAGGTCGGCGATCACCCGCATGCCGCGGTCCCGCGCCGTACGGATGAACTCGACGAGGTCGCCGTGCGTGCCGAGCCGCGGGTCGACGCCGTAGTGGTCGGTGATGTCGTAGCCGTCGTCACGGTCCGCCGTCGGGTAGAAGGGCATGAGCCACAGGCAGGTGACGCCCAGCTCGGCCAGGTGGTCGATGCGCTGGCACAGGCCCTGGAAGTCGCCGATCCCGTCGCCGTCCCAGTCCATGAACGTCTCGACGTCCAGGCAGTAGATGACGGCGTTCTTCCACCACAGGTCGCTCGTGTCCGTGATCCTCATCGGGAGCCCCGCAGCTGCGGGAGGACCTGCCCGCCGAAGGCGTCGACGAAGGCCGTCTGCTCCGACCCGACGTGGTGCACGTAGATCTCGTCGAAGCCCAGGTCCGCGTACTCGGCGAGCCACGCGGCGTGCTGCCCGAGGTCCGCGGAGATGCGGACCGCCTGCGCGACGTCGTCCGGACGCACGTGGGTGGAGGCGACGTCGAAGTGCTCGGGGGTGGCCAGGTCCCAGCAGACCGGGGGCGGGAACACGTTCAACCGCCACTGCTCGAACGCGATCGCCTGTGCCTGGCCCGGGTCCGGTGCCCACGACACGTGGACCTGGAGCGCCAGCGGCCCCCGTCCACCGGCGTCGCGGTACGCGCCGATGATGTCACGCAGCACGGCGTGCTCCTGGTTGATCGTGATGAGGCCGTCCGCCCACGACGCGGCGCGGCGCGCCGTCGCCACCGTCACCGCGGGCCCGATGAGCGCGGGCGGCACCTCCGGGAGCGTCCACACCCGGGCGCGGTCGACGGTCACGAGCCCGTGGTGGGTGACCTCCTCCCCCGCCAGGAGCCGGCGGATCACGTCGACCGACTCCAGCAGGCGGGCGTCACGCACCTCCTTGACCGGCCACGCGGCACCGGTGATGTGCTCGTTGGAGTTCTCTCCCGAGCCGAGCGCCACCCAGAACCGCTCCGGGAACATGGCCGACAGCGTGGCCGCGGCCTGCGCCACGATCGCCGGGTGGTACCGCTGGCCGGGGGCGTTCACGACCCCGAGCCGGAGCCCGGTCGTCGCGAGCGCCGCACCGAGCCACGACCAGGCGAAGCCCGAGTGGCCCTGGCGCTCGCTCCACGGGGCGAAGTGGTCGGAGCACATCGCGGCGTCGAACCCGACCTCCTCGGCCCGTTGCACCGCGACGAGGAGCTCGGCGGGGTGGACCTGCTCGTGGGACGCGTGGAAGCCGAAGATCGTCACCGACCCTTCCTACCGCCGCACCACCGGGGGCGCGCGCCGAGGCGCCTCCGCGGGCCGTGGGACGTGCGCGGACCGCCTGGACCCAACCCCCGGCGATCACCGTGCCTATGCTGACCGCGTCGACCCAGCCCGGCTCGAGCGACCCCAGGAGTGCCGCATGGACAAGATGTCCCTCATCGCACAGGCCCGGAACGAGCTCGAGGCGGCCCGCCGTGCCTCCAGCGGCCGCAGTGCCAAGACGGTGCACGGCGGCCACGACAAGGTCCTGCGCCAGACGGTCATCGCACTGTGCTCGGGGCGCTCCACGGACCCGTACGAGAGCCCAGGTGAGGCGACCGTCCAGGTCATCCTCGGCCGCATCCGGCTCCAGACCGACAGCACGACGTGGGACGGCAGCCCCGGTGACCTCATCGTCGTCCCCCAGGCCCGTACCGCGATGCACGCGGTGGAGGACGCCGTCGTGCTGCTCACGGTCGCCAAGGCCTGACCCCGCCGCGCGTGCGGCGTACCCCGATGCCAGACTGGACGCCCGTGACCACCACCAGGACGCACATGGCCGCCCGGCTGGAGGACCGCTACAACTCCGTCCTCGGCAGCTGGCTCGGCAGGCGCGGCTGGGTGCCACGTGTGGAGCCCTACACGGGCTACGGCACGACCACCTGGGTCCGTGTGATGGCGCGCGCCGTGCTCGCACCGCCCGGCACGCGCGCCGCCGAGGTCGCCGAGAAGGACCCCGGGTCGAGCCGGCGGACCGTCCGTGGCTGGCGCAGCTTCCTCACCGCGAAGGTGCCGCGGGCGACCGTGCAGGTGCGCATCGGCGACGAGGTGCACGACGTGCTCGCGGACCGCGGCGGCTACGTCGACGCGGTGCTGCCCGCACACCTGCCCCCCGGGTGGCAGCGCGTGACGCTGAGCATGGGTGGGGAGCCGGTCGCCGCGCCCGTCCTCGTCGTGCCGCCCGGCCCGGGCGTCGCGATGGTCAGCGACATCGACGACACCGTGATGGTGACTGCGCTCCCCCGGCCGATGCTGGCGGCGTGGAACAGCCTCGTGCTCCACGAGCACGCCCGACGGGCGGTCCCGGGGATGGCCGAGCTGTACGCGCGGTGGCTGAGGGCGAACCCCGGCTCCCCCACCTTCTACCTCTCCACCGGCGCCTGGAACGTCGCGCCCGCCGTCCGTCGGTTCCTCGAGCGGCACGGATACCCGCAGGGGCCGCTGCTCCTCACCGACTGGGGGCCGACGAACACCGGGTGGTTCCGCAGCGGCCAGGCGCACAAGCTCGCCACCCTGCGCCGGCTCCTCACCGAGCTGCCCGACATCTCCTGGGTCCTCGTCGGGGACGACGGTCAGCACGACCCGGCGATCTACGCCGAGATCGCCCGGGAGCAGCCCGACCGCATCTCGCTCATCGCGATCCGCGAGCTCTCGGCCGCCCAGCAGGTCCTGTCGCACGGCGCGCCGGGGCCGGCGAAGGAGGGCGAGCAGCATGCGGCCGCCCCGCTCGAGGTGCGCGGGCCTGACGGCAACGCCCTCGCGCTCCGGCTCATCGACGCCGGACTCCTGTAGGGCGACGACCGACTCGCCTCGACCGGCAGCCGATCAGCGCGCCGCCTCGCGCCGGACCGCGGCCACCAGGTCGTCCACGTCCTCGGGGGTCGTGTCGAAGGAGCACATCAGCCGCACCAGGCCGGGGTGCCCGTCCCAGTCGTAGAAGTGGTACTCCTCGCGGATGCGGTCCGCCACGCCCGGCGGCAGCACGGCGAACACGGCGTTCGCCTCGACGGGCAGGCTGATCCGCACGCCCGGGACGTCCGCGATGGCCGAGGCGAGGCGTGCCGCCATCGCGTTCGCGTGCGACGCGGAGCGGACCCAGAGATCGCCCTCGAAGAGCGCGAGGAGCTGGGCGGAGAGGAACCGCATCTTCGACGCGAGCTGCATGTCGATCTTGCGCAGGTACTTCACGCCGTGCACCGCGTCCGGGTTGAGCACGACGACGGCCTCGGCCCCCATCGCCCCGTTCTTGGTGCCGCCGAGGGAGATCACGTCGACGCCGACGTCGGCCGTGAACGCGCGCAGGGGGACGCCGAGGGTGGCTGCCGCGTTGGCCAGCCGTGCACCGTCCATGTGCACGGTCAGCCCCTCGGCGTGCGCGAGCTCGCACAGGGCCGCGACCTGGTCCGGGTTGTAGCAGGTGCCCAGCTCGGTCGTCTGGGTGATGGACACCACGCCCGGCTGCGCGCGGTGCTCGTCGTCCCGGCCGCCGAGGCGCCCGCGGATGCCGTCCGGCGTGAGCCGGCCGTCCGGCGTCGGCACGGTCAGCAGCTTGAGCGCCCCGACCCGCTCGGGCGCGGCGTTCTCGTCCGTGTTGATGTGGGCGGTCTCGGTGCAGATCACCGCGCCCCACCGCGGCAGCATCGCCTGCAGGGCGACCACGTTCGCCCCCGTCCCGGTGAAGACGGGGAACACCTCCACGGGGCGCCCCAGCTGGCCACCCAGCACCTCGGTGAGCCGGGCCGTCCACGTGTCCGCACCGTAGGAGACCTGGTGACCGACGTTCGCCGCCGCCAGCGCGGCGAGGACCTCCGGGTGCACACCCGCGTAGTTGTCGGAACCGAAGTAGCGGTGGGCGCCAGGGTGCTGGGGTGCGGTCGTCACGCCCGGAATCCTGCCACGCCGGTGCCACCGACCCATGAGCCACGGGCGGCGCGGTCGCTCAGCCGGTCAGGGTGTCGCGCCGTTCCGCGATCATCCGGCGCTCCTCCTGGAGCACGAACGCGACGAGCACATCGCGGTCACGCTCCGACATGCCGAGGAACCGGCAGCCATGGGCGACGGCCCCGCGCAGCTGCTCGTGCCGGAGGACCTCGACGAGGACCGGCACGGGCCGGCGGGCGGGGAACTCGGCACGGAGCTGGGTGCCCTGGTCGACCGTGCCCTCGCTACGGAAGCGGAGCCCGTCGGCGCTCACGTCCATCACCAGCACGTGGAGCGGCGGGGCGAGCTCGACCTCCTCGCCGTCGTCGACGACGGTGGTGAACGAGAGCGGCAGACTCACCGGCACGCGCACGGCCGAGCGCCGCTGGACGACGTCGCGCAGGTTCAGCTCGACGAGCTCGATCGCGCCCGGCCCGCTGGTCGCGACGACCGCGTCGAACGTGCACTCGCCGCGGACGGCGCTGGCGACCTCCAGGACCACGGGGTCACCGGGTGCGAGGGCGTGGCCGGCGTACCTGGGCGCGGTGACATGGAGCGACGAGCCGTCCGCCGACCGGACATGACCGGCGGCCACCAGCTCGCCGCCCTCACCGTGCACGCGGCAGGGCGCCAGCTCGAGCGCCACGAGGGCTGCTCCGTTCTCGCATGTCCCCGACGGGGACACTCCTTGCGGGACTGTAGGCGCTCGCCACGGCTCGTGGCGCGTCAGTCGTGGCTCGGCGGCTCAGGTTCACCCGCAGCGTCCCTCGCAAGGACGAACAGCAGGTCCGACAGCCGGTTGAGGTAACGGAGGCACTCGGCGCTCACGACGGTCCCCCCGTCACGGAGCGCGACGACGCCGCGCTCGGCGCGCCGGACGACCGTGCGGGCATGGTCGAGGTGGGCGGACGTCGGGTTGGCGCCCGGGACGAGGAACACCGGGCGGAGCGGTCGTCGCGCGACCCGCGCGTCGATCGCGGCCTCGATCCCGGTGGCCATGTCCGGCGTGACGAGCGAGACGCCCGCCTGGAGCCGGTCGCGGTGGTCGGGGTTGGTGGCCAGGTCGGCTGCGACCACGAAGAGCTCACGCTGGCGCTCGAACACCTCGGCCGCGAGCTCCTCGTCCGGGCAGGAGGCCCGGGCGACGCCGAGGACCGCCACGGCTTCGTCGATGTCGCCGCAGGCGGCCATGAGGGCGTCCGCCTTCGACACCCGGCCGCCGAGGAAGAGCCCCGTCGTACCGTCGTCGCCCGCCCGTGTGTAGACCCGCACGATGCCTCCTTCGACCTGCGGCACCATCGCCCACGTCGGCATGCCAGGGCAAGCCCCCGGCGTCCGTCGTGGACGCGGGTCGGCATCGTCGGTGCGCTGGAGTAGCGTGGGGCCCGCCGCCCACCCGGGCGGTGCTTGCACGTTGACGCGCATGCAGGGGAAGCCGGTCGAAGTCCGGCGCTGACCCGCAACCGTAGGTCGGACCACGCGGTCCGACGAGCCGGAGCACCTGCTGCGAGTCGAGAGGCTCCTACCGTCGAGGCATGCGGGACGGAGCCCGGGTCGTACGTCCCCGCGGCTGGACCGCAGCGGACGGCGGTGCCGGGTCCCGTCACGGACCCCTCAGAAACCGAGGCACCGATGTCCCTTTCGCGTCAGTACGGCCGCGCGGCCGCGCTGCTCCTCCTCACCACCGCCGCGCTCGGCGTCGGCCCGGCGGCGGGTGCTGCCGTCGTCGAGCCAGACCTCTCGGGTGGCTGCACCGACGGCGCCGGCGTGACCGTCGTCGTCGACCTCACCGAGCTCGGCGGCGGCGTCGAGGTCGGGTGCGCCCCGACCGCCGCGACCGGCAGCGAGGCGCTGGCCGCCGCCGGGTTCACCGAGACCCGGGACGCCTCGGGCCTCATCTGCGCGATCGAGGCCGCGCCCGACCCCTGCCCGGCCGAGTTCACGGGCGACTGGTGGACGTACTGGTACGCCGCGCCCGACGGCGAGTGGGTGACGTACATGGAGGGCCCGGACACCGCCGTCCCCGAGCCGGGCGCCTACGAGGGCTGGCGCTACGGCGACGGCACGGCCGCCCCGACGGTGACGCCGGCCGACGTCGCGGCCGCGGCCGCCGCTGCCGAGGAGCCCGCTGAGGAGGAGGCCCCCGAGCCCACCGCCGGTGAGGGCGACGAGGCGGCCGAGGACACGGGGACCGACGCCGCCGTGACGGCCGACGAGGACGCCGCCGGGACGCCGGCGTGGGTCGTGGTCGCGGTCGCCGTCGCCGGTCTGGCCGCCCTCGCCGCGGTCGTCGCCGGCCTGCTGCGCCGGAACCGGGACGCCCACGGCCCCGCGGGCCAGGACTGATCGGTCGCGATGCATCGCGCCCCGCACCCGCTCGCCTGGTGGGCCTGGGCCGTCGCGCTCGCGACGGCCGCCACCAGGCTCACCGACCCACGCCCGCTCGCGCTGCTGCTCGCAGCGGTCGTGGCGGTGGTGCTGGTGCGGCGGGGTGACTCCCCGTGGGGACGGTCCTTCGGGGCCTACCTGGTGCTGGGCGCGTGCATCGTGGCGGTCAGGGTGCTCTTCCACGTCCTCGTCGGCATCAAGGCCGGCGGCACGGTGCTCGTGGACCTGCCCAGGATCTCCCTGCCGGAGTGGGCCGTAGGCGTTGAGCTGCTCGGGCCGGTCACGACGACCGGCCTCGCCACCGCCGCGGCGGCCGGCTTCCGCCTGGCGGTCCTGGTGGTGTGCGTGGGGGCCGCGAACGCGCTCACGAACCCCCGGCGGGCACTCCGCGCGCTCCCGGCGTCGATGCACCACCTCGGCACGGCCGTCGTGATCGCCGTGAGCGTCACCCCGCAGCTCGTGACGGCGGCCGCGCAGGTCCGGCGCGCCCAGCGGCTGCGGGGCGCCGTGCCCTCGGGCCTCGCTGCCGTGCGGGCCACGGCAGTACCCGTGCTCACGGACGCACTCGACCGCTCGCTCACCCTGGCCGCCTCCATGGACTCCCGGGGGTACGCGCGAACCCTTCCCGAGCGGTCGCAGCGGGCGGTCGGGTGGCTGCTGCTCGCCGCGCTCGTCTCGACCGTCGTCGGCGTCTACGGCCTCCTCACGGGTGCACCGGCTCCTCAGGCCGTCGGTGTCCTCGTCGTCGCGGGGGCCGCGGGAGTCACCGCGTCGGTGCTGGCCGGCCGCCAGGTGCGTCGCACCCGGTACCGGCCGGACCGCTGGACGGCGTCCGACACAGCACTGGCGCTCAGTGGCGTCGTCGGCGCCGCGGGGTTCGCGGCCACGGCAGCGGACTGGCCCGGGAGCGCGCTCGCAGCGGCGCTCGCAACGCTCGTCACCGTGCTGCCGGTCCTCGGCGGCGGACCCACGGGCCGTGGCCCGGCGCCGGCGGTGGCGACGTGACCGCGGCCATCGCCCTGGAGGCCGTCACGGTCACCTACCCCGGCGCGGCCGCCCCCACCCTGCAGGCCGTCGACCTCGTCGTCGGGGAGGGCGAGCTGGCCCTCGTGATCGGGCCGACCGGGTCCGGCAAGTCCACGCTGCTCCGGGCCACCTGCGGTCTGGTGCCGCACTTCACCGGTGGCACCGTGGCAGGCCGGATCCTCGTCGAGGGCCGGGACACGCGGACGCACCTGCCCCGCGACCTCGCGGACGTCGTGGGCGTCGTCGGCCAGGACCCCGCGGCCGGCTTCGTCACCGACACCGTCGAGGAGGAGCTGGCCTACGCGATGGAGCAGATCGGCGTCCCGCCGGACGTGATGCGGCGGCGTGTCGAGGAGGTGCTCGACCTCCTCGGCCTCGCACCGCTCCGGGGCCGGCCGCTGGCGGACCTCTCGGGCGGCGAGCAGCAGCGCGTCGCCATCGGTGCGGTGCTGACGCCGCACCCGCGGGTGCTGGTGCTCGACGAGCCGACGTCGGCCCTCGACCCCGCGGCCGCCGAGGACGTCCTCGCGGCGCTCACGCGGCTGGTGCACGACCTCGGCATGACCGTCCTGCTCGCCGAGCACCGCCTCGAGCGCGTCGTGCAGTACGCGGACCGCGTCATCGAGGTCCGGCCGGACGGCACGGTCCGCTCCGGCGCGCCCGCACACCTGCTCGCCGACTCGGCCGTGGCTCCCCCTGTGGTCGAGCTCGGACGGCTCGCCGGCTGGACCCCGGTCCCGCTCTCCGTCCGCGATGCCCGACGTCGCAGCCCGGAGCTGCGCGCGCGCCTCACGGCGCTGCCCGCCGCCGACGCCGCGGCGGAGCCTCCGCGGGAAGCCCAGGACGACGAGCCAGTCCTGCTGGTCGCGCGGGACGTGCACGTTCACCACGGTGCCCGCGGCCGGCGCGGCCAGCCGGGTACCCACGCGGTCCGTGGCGTGGACCTCGACCTGCGCCCCGGTGAGGTGGTCGCCCTGATGGGCCGCAACGGGTCGGGCAAGTCGTCGCTCCTCTGGGCGCTCCAGGGCACCGGCACGCGCTCATCGGGTTCCGTGACGGTCCTGGGACGTGCGGGTGCCCTGCCGCTCGACCCGGCCACGCTCGAGCCGGCTGCGGCACGACGCGTGGTGGCGCTCGTCCCCCACGACCCGCTCGACCTGCTCTTCCGTGAGACGGTTGCCGCCGAGTGCACCGCCGCCGACCCGCACGACCGCCCAGGGGCTGCACGGTCGGTGCTGACGGCCCTCGCACCCGGCGTCGACCCGACCGCACACCCCCGTGACCTCTCGGAGGGGCAGCGCCTCGCGCTGGCGCTGGCCGTCCAGCTGGCCGAGCGCCCACCCGTCGTGCTGCTGGACGAGCCGACGCGCGGCCTCGACTACCTGGCCAAGTCGCTCCTCGGCGACGTCCTCCGGCAGCACGCCGCGGCGGGCGGCGCGGTGCTGCTCTCGAGCCACGACGTCGAGTTCGTCGCCGAGTGCGCCGACCGCTGTGTCCTCCTCGCCGACGGCGAGGTCGTGACAGAAGGACCGGCGGCGCAGGTCCTCGTCTCGTCCCCGGTGTTCGCGCCCCAGGTCGCCAAGGTCATGCGGCCGCTGGACCTGCTGACCGTCGAGGCCGTCCGCGAGCGGCTGGTGCCCCGATGAGCGCGTTCGGCCGGCCGGCGGCGCCCCGGCCCCGGGCTCTCCCGCTCGGTCGCCGCACCGCCGCGGCACTCGGGGTGGCGTCGCTGGCGGGCGCCCTGGCGTTCGCGTGGCCGCTCCTCGTCGGCCCCGGTGCGGCGCTCGACCGCTCGGCGGAGGCTCCGGTCCTCCTCGCCGCCGTGCTCGCCGGCGTTCTCGTGATCCTGGCGATCGCGCTCGGGGACGGGGGCGTCGACGTCAAGGCGGTCGCAGTCCTGGGCCTCCTGTCGGCGGTCGGCGCGGTGGTCCGCCCTCTCTCGGCCGGCACGGCGGGGGTCGAGCTGGTGTTCGTGCTCATCGTGCTCGGCGGCCGCGCCCTGGGACCGGGGTTCGGGTTCGCCCTCGGCTCCACGACCATGGTCACGTCCGCGCTGCTCACCGGAGGAGTGGGCCCCTGGCTGCCCTTCCAGATGCTGGCCGCCTCCTGGGTGGGCCTGGGGGCCGGGCTGCTCCCCCGCCGGCCCCGCGGTCGCCCGGAGCTGGTGCTCCTGGCGGCGTACGGCGCGGTCGCCGCCCTCGCGTTCGGCCTCGCCATGAACCTGTCGTTCTGGCCGTTCCAGCTGGGGCTCGGCACGGAGCTGTCCTACACGGCCGGTGACCCGGTGCCGGCCAACCTGCACCGCTTCGGCGTCTACGTGCTCGCCACATCCTTGGGCTGGGACCTCGGCAGGGCCGTCACGACGGCCCTCGGCGTGGCGCTCGTCGGGGGTCCGGTGCTGGCCGCGCTGCGCCGGACGGCCGCCCGCGCGGCCTTCGTCGGAGCCGACACGCCGGGTCGTGGATCTGCTCGAACGGATTTGCCGGGCCGATCAACGCGCTGGCCTGCGGATTCGCGGCGGCCGGGTGAAGAGACGGCACATCCTGGGGACGAATCTGTCGGACCCCCTACATATAGTGGTTCCACGCTTGTAAGTTAGGCACCCTTGGCGGGCGCGACAGCTCGGCGGAACGGCCCGACAGGGCCGGTCGGAGCCGCTCGCGGCGGGACGGGAGACATCCGGCCCGGTGCCGTACCAGCCGCGTCAGCGGCGCCGAGGGCAAGTCCTGGGATCGTGGAGGAGACAGACATGACGGAGACGTCCAGCACCAACCGGCCGGGCTCGCGCGGCGCCTCGAAGGGGCGGACCGCCGGTCTGACCATCGACCGCGTCTTCACCACGCCGGGTGTGCACCCGTACGACGAGGTGGAGTGGGAACGGCGCGACGTCGTCCAGACGAACTGGAAGTCGGGCGAGACGATCTTCGAGCAGAAGGGCGTGGAGTTCCCCGCCGCCTGGTCGATGAACGCCACGACGATCGTGACGACGAAGTACTTCCGGGGTGCCGTCGGCACCTCCGCCCGTGAGTGGAGCCTCAAGCAGCTGATCGACCGGGTGGTGCTCACCTACACGAAGGCGGGCCGTGAGAACGGCTACTTCGCCACCGAGGACGACGCGACCGTCTTCGAGCACGAGCTGACCTGGATGCTGCTGCACCAGGTGTTCTCCTTCAACTCCCCCGTCTGGTTCAACGTCGGCACCCCGTCGCCCCAGCAGGTGTCCGCCTGCTTCATCCTGTCGGTCGACGACACGATGGACTCGATCCTGAACTGGTACCGCGAGGAGGGCATGATCTTCAAGGGCGGCTCCGGTGCCGGCCTGAACCTGTCCCGCATCCGGTCGTCCAAGGAGCTGCTGTCCTCCGGAGGGACGGCCAGCGGCCCCATCTCCTTCATGCGCGGCGCCGACGCCTCCGCGGGCACCATCAAGTCCGGCGGTGCCACGCGCCGCGCGGCGAAGATGGTCGTGCTGGACGTCGACCACCCCGACGTCGAGGAGTTCGTCGAGACGAAGGCGCGCGAGGAGGACAAGATCCGCGCGCTCCGCGAGGCCGGGTTCGACATGGACCTCGGGGGCCGGGACATCGTCTCCGTCCAGTACCAGAACGCGAACAACTCCGTGCGGGTGAGCGACGAGTTCATGCAGGCCGTCGAGGACGGCGGCACGTTCGCGCTCCGCGCCCGGACCGACGGCTCGGTCGTCGACACCGTCGACGCGCGCGAGCTCTTCCGGAAGATCGCCAAGGCGGCGTGGGAGTGCGCCGACCCCGGCCTGCAGTACGACTCCACGATCAACGCGTGGCACACCAGCCCCGAGGCCGGGCGCATCACCGCGTCGAACCCGTGCAGCGAGTACATGCACCTCGACAACTCCTCCTGCAACCTGGCGTCCCTGAACCTCATGAAGTTCCTGCGCGACGACGACACCTTCGACGTCGTCCGGTTCGAGAAGGCCGTCGAGCTCGTCATCACGGCGATGGACATCTCGATCTGCTTCGCGGACTTCCCGACCGAGGCGATCGGCGTCACGACCCGCGCGTACCGCCAGCTCGGCATCGGCTACGCCAACCTCGGCGCGCTCCTCATGGCGACGGGTCACGGCTACGACTCCGAGGGCGGCCGGGCGCTGGCGGCGGCGATCACGTCGCTCATGACCGGCACGGCCTACAAGCGCTCGGCGGAGCTCGCCGGCGTCGTCGGGCCGTACGAGGGCTACGCGCGCAACGCGACCGCCCACAAGCGGGTCATGCGCAAGCACGCCGCGGCCAACGACGACATCCGGGACCTGGGCGCGATGGACGCCGAGATCCACAGCGCCGCCACCCGCGTGTGGTCCGAGGGCAACCGCCTCGGCGAGAAGAACGGCTGGCGCAACGCGCAGGCGTCCGTGCTCGCCCCCACCGGGACCATCGGCTTCATGATGGACTGCGACACCACCGGCATCGAGCCCGACTTCTCGCTGGTGAAGTTCAAGAAGCTCGTCGGCGGCGGCTCGATGCAGATCGTGAACCAGACGGTCCCCCGCGCCCTGCGCCGCTTCGGCTACACCGAGGAGACCATCGAGGCGATCGTCGAGTTCATCGCGGAGCACGGCCACGTCGTCGACGCCCCCGGCCTGCGGCCGGAGCACTACGAGGTGTTCGACTGCGCCATCGGAGAGCGGGCGATCTCCCCGCTCGGGCACGTGCGCATGATGTCGGCGGTGCAGCCGTTCATCTCCGGCGCGATCTCGAAGACCGTCAACATGCCGGAGTCGGCCACGGTGGAGGAGATCGAGGACATCTACTTCCGGGCGTGGAAGATGGGCATCAAGGCACTCGCGATCTACCGCGACAACTGCAAGGTGGGCCAGCCGCTCTCCGACGGGAAGGCCAAGGCGCAGCCGGCCACGCCGGAGCCGGCTCCCACGGCCGCGGCGGCGGCCCCCGCGCGTGCCGTGCGCAAGCGCCTGCCCCGGCAGCGCGAGTCCAAGACGACGTCGTTCACGGTGGGCGGTGCCGACGGCTACATCACGGCGGGCTCGTACCCCGGTGACGGCCTGGGCGAGGTGTTCCTGAAGCTCGGCAAGCAGGGCTCGACGCTCGCCGGGGTCATGGACGCGTTCTCCATCGCGATCTCGGTCGCGCTGCAGTACGGCGTCCCGCTCGAGACCTACGTCGAGAAGTTCACCAACATGCGGTTCGAGCCGGCGGGCATGACGGACGACCCGGACATCCGCATGGCGCAGTCGATGATGGACTACATCTTCCGTCGCCTCGCGCTGGACTACCTGCCCTTCGAGACGCGCTCGGCGCTGGGCATCTACACGGCGACCGAACGTGCCCGCCAGCTGGAGACCGGCTCGTACGCCCCCGTGGAGGAGGAGTCCGAGCCCGACCAGGGTGGCGTGCCGCTCGAGCACCACGACGCCGCGCCCGCCGCGCCCGCAGCGACCGGCGGGACGGCGGCTCCGGCCGCCCCGGCAGGGACCACGGTGCCGGCGGCTCCCGCGGCCGGTGGCGTGCTCCCCGGCGTGCACTCGTCCGCCGAGCTCATGGAGCTGAAGCAGGGTCGCACCGCGGACGCGCCGCTCTGCCTGTCCTGCGGCATCAAGATGCGCCCGTCGGGTTCCTGCTACGTCTGCGAGGGCTGCGGGTCCACGAGCGGCTGCAGCTGACGACACCGACGATCGCGGGGTCCGGTCCGGATGGACCGGACCCCGCGGCACGTCCCGTCCCGCCGTGCGGCCAAACCGCCCAGGAGCCACGGATCGGGCCGTTCCGGGGCGCATGCCGCTGAGCGGACGCTGCAACGTTCGGCGCCCACCGCTATCACGGCCCGGTGCAGCGACTCCGGCGCGGTAGGAGCCGGTCGAGGGCGAATTCACCCGGGTGAGCGCTCACGTGCCGCGGCGTGGCGCCCGAAACGTTCTGTGACAGATCGCTGCCCATCGGGCGGCCTCCGCCACCGGACGAGGACTCGACGACATGGCACCAGCGCAGCCGGTCACCCGGCGAGAGCTGCGGCACGCGGAGAGCTCTGACCGGTCCTTCGGCCGCTACGCCGGCCGGCACTCTGCCCCCGGCACGCCGCATCGCGACGCAGCGGCCGAGCCCTCGGGCTCCGCGGTCGCCGCCGCCCCGACGCGGCGGGCGATGCGTGAGGCGGAACGACGTCGTGCGGGCCTCCCGACGGCGCGACTCGCCCCGACCGGTCGGCCGTCGTCCGGCCGCCACAGCCGGTCCGACGGGCGTCGGTCCGCTCACCGCACGTCCACGCCGGCACGGTCATCCCGTCTCGGTGGGCGACGCCCCGGTCGTGCCGGGTGGACCCCGCTCCCCGGGCACGGGCCGGCTGTCGGGCTGCTCATGGCCGTCGCGTTCGTCCTCGGCGCCGTGACCTCGGTGCAGGGAGCGACGACCGAGCGCACCGAGCGAGCGGCGGCGGCTGCCGCGGCCGCTGAAGAGGCACGCGTCGCCACGGCGTCGGCCGCGGCCGAGGCCCGGTTGACCGGGCAGGTGATGGCTCACGCGGCTGCGCGGCGCGCGCAGGCGCTCGACGCGGCGGAGACGGCTCTGGCGGCTGCCGACGCCCTCCTGCTCGACGCGGGCGCCGTCGTGGGGCAGGAGACGACGGATCCGCTGGTCCAGGCCACTGCGCGCCTGGAGGCCTTGCTCGAACAGGCGCCCCACCCGGAGGCGGTGCTGGCCTCCAGCGCTGCCGGCACGGCCGACACCGCGGTACCGGCCGTGGTGGACGACGCCGTCACCATGCTCGCCGCGGATGCCGCAGTGACCGAGGCGGGGTCGGAGGTCGCCGAGCCGGCCGCCCCGCCGCCCGCGGACCTGCTCGCGATGGGTGAGGTCAGCACTGCACCGAAGACCCCGGTCGCGGACGCCACGCGTGCTCTCGAGGCCCTCGACGGTGCGACCAGCGAGCGCCTGCTCGAGGTCGCCGAGGAGGTCACCGAGCTCATCGAGGAGGTCCGTCAGGCCGCGGCCGAGGCGGAGGCGGCCCGCGTCGCCGCGGAGCAGGCCGCGCAGGCCGCCGAGGCCGCGCGCATCGCCGCCGAGCAGGCGGCCGCTGCGGAGCTGGCCCGCAAGGTGGCCGCCGCCGACGCCGCGCCCAACGGCGAGATCCCGCGCAGCGTCCTGTGCGGCGTCTCGTTCGACTCGGACGTGCTGCTCAGGTGCGACGCCGCAGTCGCCTTCGAGGGGCTGAACGCCGCGTTCCGCGCGCACTTCGGGCGGAACATCTCCGTCTCGGACTCCTACCGGACCTATGACGAGCAGGTCGCCGCCAAGGCGAACCGGGGCGATCTTGCTGCCGCCCCGGGGACGTCGAACCATGGCCGTGGTCTCGCGGTGGACCTCAACGGCTTCGGCGACGTCGGCCAGTTCGACCGGCCGTACTACGTGTGGATGTCCGCCCACGCCACGGAGTACGGCTGGTTCCACCCGTCGTTCATGGGACCCGGCGGGTCCGGCCCGCTGGAGCCCTGGCACTGGGAGTTCGGCACCGGCTGAGGTGCCGGTCACGCGTTTGGCACGGGCGTCGCCGGGTGAAACCCCTGGCGGCGCCCGTTTTTCGCACACCTGTCCCACTGGCGCTCCGCGGACCGAGAGAGAACGATGGGCTCCAGGGGCGACGTCGCCCTTTCCGGAAGGGGGTGCCGGGTGATCCAGGTCCACACGGTGTTCGAAGCATCGGGCTGGCGCAACAAGGTCGACGGGCTGCAGCAGGGTCCGCCCTACACGGACCGGCTCGCCGCCGCCGCCGAGGGCAGGCGGATCGCGCTCGAGCTACGGGGCGCCCACATCCTCCACGACGTCGACGGGACCGTGCTGGAGCACCACCGCTACGGGACAGCGCACGTGCGGCGGTGGGTCGACCCCGTCCAGTACCACAGCTGATCCGTTCCTCGAGGCGTGCGCTGCGGCACCGGCCGCGCGCACGCCTCGAGATGCGTCACGGCGGCGGCCGGGTGACGCTGTCTCCCTGACACGCCTAACGGGGGAGACACTCATGACGACACATCCGCCCGCCGTCGAGACGAGAGCGCCGTACCAGTGGCTCGCCCTCGTCATCGGCGCGGTCTACCTGCTGATCGGCATCCTCGGCTTCTTCGTCACCGGGTTCGACGGCTTCGCCGAGCACGACGAGGACCGGACGCTGCTCGGGTTCGCTGTGAACCCCCTGCACAACATCGTCCACCTCCTCATCGGCGCCCTCGGGGTGGCCATGTGGCGCACCCGCCGCGGTGCCCGCACCTACGGCTGGGTCCTCGCCGTCGGCTACGGGCTGACCTCGGTCTACGG
>Ga0196976_1000794_pt1 | contig 17785 bp, 13 predicted proteins | sample S3v_513CmetaG_FD_148644 | JGI IMG/M metagenome (GOLD analysis project Ga0196976, IMG submission 148644) | Soil microbial communities from Anza Borrego desert, Southern California, United States - S3+v_5-13C | ecosystem: Environmental > Terrestrial > Soil > Desert | place: USA: California...
CGGCGGAGGCCGTCGGCCGCGAGCCGGCCCGCGTCGGGACGGCGCGCGAGGCGGGCGAGGATCTCGGCGCCGGGCACCTCACCGGCGGGGAGGACGGCGGCGGCGCGCGCGAGCCGGAGCCTGCGGAGGTGGGCGGGCGCGGGCGACACCGCGGGCGCCGGGATCGCGGGGGCTCCCGCGCGGCGCGCGCGGGCGAAGGCGAGCGCCGCCGCAAGGCATGCCTCCGCGTCCGCGGCCTTCACGTCGGGGAGCCCGGGCAGCAGCGCCGCGAGCGGGCCCCGTCGCGCCGCCGGGAGCGCCGCATCGAGCACGCGGCGCCACGTACGCTCGGTGTAGTGGATCCGCGCGGCCGCGCGGACGAGCGCGGCGGCCGTGCGCGCGTCGAGCTGCCCGGCCGCGCGCGCCGCCTCGACGGCGGCCCGCACCTGCACGAGCGGCACCGTGAGCGGCCGGAAGCCGTGTTCCGCGTCGGCGTGGAGCAGCGCCACCTCGCCGTCGTCGTCGATGACGCCGTCGCGGTACCACCCGAAGACCTTGCCCACGCCCACGACGCCGTGGCGAGACAGCTCCGCGGCCCGGAGCGCGCCGAGGCTCGCGCCGCCGAACACCGCGACGCCCGCCTGGAGCGCGGCGAGGAGCTCCCGGTGCCAGACCGACGGCGTCGTGTCGAACAGGCCGTCGACGAGCGCGATCGCGAGCGGCCGGGAGGGGAGGACGGCGAGGACGTCGCCCGCCCGCGCCGGCGGGAGGACGCGCACGCCGCGCAGCGCGCGGGCCGCGGCGGCAGGGAGCGAGGGGCCGAGGAAGGCGACGACGGAGGGGGAGCGCAGGGACATGTGGCTCTCGGGCTCGGGCGCGGGCTCGTTCACGGGCTCAGAGGAGGAGCTCGGAGACGAGCAGCCCCGGAACCAGGACCTTCACGACGTGCAGCCCCGCCGGCGCGTCGAGGTCGGCGGCGACCGCGCGATCGTGGCCGGCCCGGCGCAGGCGCCGGACGACGCCGCGCACGGCCTCCGCCGGCGACGTCGCCCGGACCTCCGGGAGCGCGGCCGCAGGCCGGCGCGGACGGGTCGCGTCGAGGAGCCCCGCCAGAGGCTGCGCCGCGCCGCGATCGCCGAACGCCACGTCCTCGCGGGCGCCGTGGATCTCCGTCGCCCGCGACTGCGCCGCCTCGAGGAGCGCCGCCGCGAGCGCGGCGTCGCGCGAGAGCCGGCAGGCGTAGCCGGCTGCGACGGGGACCCCTCCGCCCTCCTCGTCGAGCAGGATCGCCGCGGCGACGGGGAGTCCCAGGTCGAGCGTGTCAGACGAGGCCGTCCACCCTGAGCGTAGCGGCCGCCGCGGGCGGCCGCGGAGTCGAAGGGGGGCCGGGGCTCGGGGAGAGACATCGAGCAGGTGGACGCGGAAGCCGCGCGCGACGAGCGCGGCGCGCAGCGCTGCGGTCCGTGGCGCGGCCGCGGCGAGCGTCGTGGGTTCGAGGAGCCGCGCCTCGACCTCCTCCTCGGTGAACCCCTCCGGCAGCGCGCGCGCCAGCCGATCCCGCTCCACCGCCTCGAGGAGCGCGTGCAGGAGCGCGGCGGCGCGATCGGGGTGGGCGCCCATCCCGTTGGAGGTCCAGCGGGACCAGGCGGGGTGGAGCGGCCCGCCCGCCGGCAGGCAGTGGACCGCGTCCGCCGGGACGAGCGCGGGGCGGCCGTCCGCGAGCGTCCGGGCATGCACCCAGGCGCAGCGCGTGCGGGGCGCGAGCGCGGCCTCGGGGCCGAACAGGTCCTCGTGCGAGAGCACGAGCACCTCCGGAGCGCAGTGCGCAGCGACCTCGCGGGCGCTCGCGCCGTGGTTCATGACGAGCGTAGGGCGCTCCGCGGCCCACAGCTCGGCGGCCTCGTGGAGCGCGCCCCGGGCCGCCTCCTCGAACCGGGCGCCCTTGCCGTTCGTCACCTGGAGGACGTGCCCGTCCGGCCGCACGGCGCTCGCGACCTCCACCCCGGTCCGGTCGAGGCCCGTGAGGCGCGCGATCCGGGTCACGCCGAGCGCGCGCGCGAGGCGCTGCGCCCCCCGGTCGCCGGAGGGTGCGTGGTCATCCCCAAGCAGGCGAAGGTCGGCGCGCACCGCAGCCTTATATCCCGCCCGGGCGCAGGCGGCGCCCGACGTTCTCCCAGAGGTGCCTCTCGTGCCCGACCCCGACCCCGACGTCCAGCTCGCCCTCGCCCACCTCGAGAAGAACCAGGCCAACTACCTGGACGAGCTCCGCCGCCTGGTGCGGATCCCGAGCGTCTCGTTCGCGGGCTTCCCGGCGCGGGAGGTGGCGCGGAGCGCCGAGGCGGTGGCCGAGCTCCTCCGGCGGCGCGGGTTCGAGCACGTGGAGGTGCTCACGCTGGAGGGCGCGCACCCGTACGTCTACGGCGAGCGGATCGAGGACCCGTCCGCCCCGACGCTCCTCCTGTACGCGCACCACGACGTGCAGCCGGCCGGCGACGCGGACGCCTGGCGCTCGCCGCCCTTCGAGCCCACCGAGCGGGAGGGCCGCCTCTACGGCCGCGGCACGGCCGACGACAAGGCCGGCATCCTCGTCCACGCCGCCGCGGTCGACGCGTGGCTCCGCGGCGCCAAGCGGCTCCCGCTCAACGTGAAGCTGATCGTCGAGGGCGAGGAGGAGACGGGCTCCGAGCACCTGGCCGCGTTCCTCGAGAAGCACCGGGCGCGTCTCGACGCCGACGCCATGGTGCTGACCGACACCGGCAACGTGGCCGTGGGCGTACCCTCGATCACGGTGGCGCTCCGGGGCCTCGTGACCGTGGACGTCGAGGTCCGGGCGCTCGATCAGAGCGTGCACTCCGGCATGTGGGGTGGGCCCATCCCGGACCCGGCCATGGCGCTCGCGAAGATGCTCGCGGGCCTCGTGGACGCCGAGGGTCGGATGACGATCCCCGGCATCTACGACCAGGTCCGGCCGCTGACCCGAGAGCAGCGGGCGGCGATCGAGGCGCTGCCCGTGACCGTCGAGGACTTCCGGCGGCTCGCGCGCCTGCGGCCCGGCGCGAAGCTCCTCGGGGCCGGCCACCCCGTCGAGGTCAACTGGTGGCAGCCCTCGCTGACGGTGAACGCGATCCAGGCGTCCTCGCGGCGGGACGCGCGCAACATCGTGAACGACGCGGCCTGGGCGCGGGTCGGCATCCGGCTCGTCGCCGACATGGATCCGGCGCAGGTCCGGGACGCGCTCGTGCGCGCGCTCGAGGCGGCGGTGCCGTGGGGCCTCGAGCTCTCGACGCGGAGCGAGGTGGCCGGGCGTGCGTGGAACACCGACCTCTCGCACCCTGCCTTCGCGGCAGCCCTCCGCGCGCTCGAGCACGGGTTCGGCCGGCCCGCGCTGGCGATCGGCTGCGGCGGATCGATCGGCTTCGTGGAGCCGTTCGCCCGTGCGCTGGGCGGGGTGCCGGCCTTGCTCATCGGGGTGGAGGACCCCGCCTCCAACCCCCACTCCGAGAACGAGAGCTTGCATCTCGGCGATTTTCACAAGGCGATCCGCAGCGCGATCCACCTGTACTCCGAGCTCTCGCACACGCTCGGCACGTAGGGCGTTCGACTGGGCTGGGGATCGGTGGCGAGGTTATGATGACGTGTCACGTGCGTGACCGCCCGGGCCGTCGCCCGGCAGGTGCGCGGAGGAGACACGGTTCATGGCCACCCCGAAGAAGCAGACCTCGTCGCGTGGGGCGGAGGCGCTCGCGCTCGAACGCGCGCGCGAGCTGCCCAACTCGCGCACCTCGGGGGACGCCGACATCCTGAAGCGCGCGTTCGCGGATCACCTCCAGTACTCCCAGGGCAAGGACGAGCACTCCGCCACCGCGCTCGACCGGTACTTCGCGGTCGCGTACACGATCCGTGACCGGATGATGCGCCGCTGGATCACCACCCAGCAGCGCTACTACCGGCAGGACGCGAAGCGGGTCTACTACCTCTCGCTCGAGTTCCTGATGGGAAAGGCGCTCGAGAATAACCTGCTCAACCTCGGGCTGTACGAGAACATGCGGTCGGCCCTCTCGGACCTCGGGCTCGACCTCGTCGACCTGCTGACGCAGGAGCCGGACGCGGGCCTCGGCAACGGCGGCCTGGGTCGCCTCGCCGCCTGCTTCCTCGACTCGCTCGCGACGCTGTCGATCCCCGCCTACGGGCAGGGCATCCGGTACGAGTTCGGCATCTTCGACCAGGAGATCCGGAACGGCTACCAGGTGGAGCGCCCCGAGGAGTGGCTCCGGTTCGGCAGCGCCTGGGAGATCCCGCGCCCCGAGTCGATCGTCCCGGTCTCGTTCTACGGCCGCACCGAGCACGGCACCGACGAGCGCGGCAAGATCAAGGTCCGCTGGGTGGACGCGCGCCACGTGCTGGGCATGCCGTACGACGTGCCCATCGCCGGATACCGGAACGATACGGTCAACACGCTCCGGCTCTGGCGCGCCCGCGCCTCGCAGGAGCTCGACCTCGCCGACTTCAACGCCGGCGACTACCTCTCCGCGGTCGAGGACAAGGATCTCTCGGAGAGCATCTCCAAGGTGCTCTACCCGAACGACCTCACCGTGATGGGCAAGGAGCTGCGGCTCCAGCAGCAGTACTTCTTCGTCTCCTGCGCCATCCACGACATCGTGAACCGCTACCTCAAGGTCCACGACGGGTTCCGCGAGTTCCCGGACAAGGTGGCGATCCAGATGAACGACACCCACCCGGCCGTGGCGGTGGCCGAGCTCATGCGCGTGTTCGTCGACGAGCACGGGCTGGAGTGGGACGAGGCCTGGGAGATCGGCCGGGCGACGTTCGGGTACACGAACCACACCCTCATGCCGGAGGCGCTGGAGCGCTGGTCGGTGGATCTGTTCGGCCGCGTCCTCCCGCGGCACCTCGAGATCATCTACGAGGTCAACAAGCGGTTCCTCGACGGCGTGCGCGCCGCGCGGAAGGCGGACGAGGGCGCCATCTCGCGGATGAGCATCATCGAGGAGGGCATGCCGAAGCAGGTGCGGATGGCCAACCTCGCCGTCGTGGGCGCGCACTCGGTGAACGGCGTCGCCGCCTTGCACACGGAGCTCCTCAAGAAGGAGCTGTTCCGCGACTTCCACCGCCTCTGGCCGGAGAAGTTCAACAACAAGACCAACGGCGTCACCCTGCGCCGGTGGCTCCTCCAGGCGAACCCCGGCCTGGCGCGCACGCTCGACGCGGTGATCGGGCCGGGCTGGGTCACCGATGCGACGCACCTGCGGCGGCTCGAGCCCTACGCCGACGACGCCGCGTTCCGCGAGACCTTCCGGAAGGTGAAGCGGGAGAACAAGGCGCGGCTCGCGGAGATCGTCCGGGCGGAGAACGGCATCTCGCTCGACCTCGACTCGATCTTCGACGTCCAGGTGAAGCGGCTCCACGAGTACAAGCGCCAGCTGCTGAACATCCTGCGCGTCGCGTCCGAGTACCTCCGCATGAAGGAGGACCGGAGCTACGATCCGTTCCCGCGGAGCTACCTCTTCGGCGCCAAGGCGGCCCCCGGGTACGCCATGGCCAAGTGGATCATCAAGCTCATCAACTCGGTGGCCGACGTGGTGAACCACGACGTCGACGTGCGCGGCCGGATCACGGTGGCCTTCCTCAAGAACTACCGGGTCTCGCTGGCGGAGCGGATCTTCCCCGCGTCCGAGGTCTCCGAGCAGATCTCCACCGCGGGCAAGGAGGCGTCCGGCACGGGGAACATGAAGTTCGCCCTCAACGGCGCGCTGACCGTGGGCACGCTCGACGGCGCCAACGTGGAGATCCGCGAGGAGGTCGGGCCGGAGAACTTCTTCCTGTTCGGCCTCACGGTCGAGGGCGTGAACGCGCTCCGGAAGCGCGGGTACGATCCGTGGGAGTGGTACCGGAACGACCGCCGCCTCAAGCAGGTCATCGACGCCCTCGCGTCCGGCGTCTTCTCGCCCGGCGAGCCGGGGCTCTTCCGCCCGGTGGTCGAGTCGCTGCTCAACGGCGGCGATCCGTACCTCGTGCTCGCCGACTTCGCCGCCTACTGCGCCTGCCAGGACGAGGTCGAGAAGGCCTACCGCGACCCGACCCGCTGGAACCGGATGGCGGTCCTCAACGTGGCCCGGACCGGGAAGTTCTCGTCGGACCGGACCATCCAGCAGTACGCGGACGACATCTGGCGGGTGAAGGCGGTGAAGGCGGAGTAGGGGAGGGCCCGCGGGAAGCGTTGCGGCAGCGTCGCTGCCTGAAGATCGAGACCCGGTCGCGATCGGTTCGTCCAGGCGAACCGATGTGACGCTATCGAGGGAGCTCGCTCGCCGCCTATCGCTCGACCTCGCGGATTTCGCGCGACACCGACTCCGGAAGGCGCACCCAGACCACAGCCCCCGCTGGGTGAGCGTATGGGACGGCGCGTGAGAGTCGCTTGGCTGACCGAAGAACCCACGCGTAGTGGTTGCGGTAACTCACGGGCAGAACGCGGTACCCCGTCTGTCTAGAGTTTCTGGCCACGTCAGAGGCGGACAGCGGCCCGATCACGTCGACTAGCTCGGCGATGCCGACTACGGTCCCCGTTCCTCCTTCTATGAGTGCGATTTGGCCTCGGAGGTGAGTTCTTGCACCACGGACCTCCCAGACCTTCGCTCCTTTCAGAATGAGATTGAGGGGTTCCGTTCTTACGATGAGGCCGTGCGTGATGCTACCGAGCACGCGCGTCTCCCTCTTGACCTCTGCCGAGGCGGTAGATGGCGGCAAAGGCACTCTCTGGAATGAGCTGCGGTCCAGGAAACCATCGGTTCACGGTGTCTGCTCCTACCTGCTCCAGAACTTCTTGAACCGTCTCAAGCGGGATTGGTGCCGGAAAGCACTCCGTATCGCGAAACCGTAAGGATTGAACATGACCGTTACGGGACTTGGAGGCGACCCTCGCGACGTCTTTCCACTCGTACACGCCCAGCCGACGACCAGCCCTGTAAACCAGTCTCGGAGGGCCAACAGTGACATCGACCAAGCGAGAGCAAGCTCGGATTGCTTTGGTCCCGGGTTTCCGGGGGTCTGAACTGACGTACCACAGGAGTCGTGCTGGGGACGGAAGCGTCCCGGGGTTGATGGGGGCGCGGTAGTAGACGTTCTCGCGACTCAACGCGAGCTGGGGCTGCGCACCGAAGAGGTCGAGCCTCGCCAACTCGGAATCGAACAAGTGCTGCGCCCAGGTTGCCTTCACCGGAACCACGAACGTCGGGAGACTCGCGTCGAGAACCTTCGCCGGCCAGAAGATTCGCTCAAGAACGCCGGCAGGACGGTCAAGCACACCGTCTCGCTCGACTTGGGCCAAGAACGCAGCAAGGGACTGTGATCTGCAGCGTCGTGCAGCGAGCCAGGCGCGAAGGTCGTCCCTGGTCCCCAACACCGGGCACACGACCTTGACCCATGCTCCCTCGCTTAATGCGAAGTCGTCTCCCTCGAGACAGGTACGGGTCGTGACGTCGAGCCCAGCGTCATGTACGACGACCGCCCATGCGCCCCGCTGGAGCGCTTCCTCTTGGATGTGATGCGTCAGGTACGAGGCGAGTGTCCGCCCATCTGACCCCGCCACCCGCATCAGCTCCACATCCAAACAGCCTTCGCCGTCGCTAGTCCGACTTAGGAGCGCTACGGGTGCGTCGGATGCTAGCACGACGTGGATCGTGTGGGTCCGCGGTGATGCGATCTGGTTGCGCAGAAGTGCCAGGAACTCTGTGCGCCGCTGGGCCCCTCTGAATGTGTCGGCGACCTTGTCTTCTGGGAGATCCTTCGCGGGGACGAGCGTCATTCGGGTTCCGGCGAAGCGAGCCGGCCGATACGCCTCTGCCCTCTCGATTTCATCGAGATCCGCCACAAGCTCGCTGGGGCGAAGCACTTCGACACTCGCTCGTGACCATAGCCGATCCGCGAACTCCCGCAGCCGATCATCGCGGGTCACGAAATAGCTCACGCGCGCCGCTATGCACATCGCGAGGTGCTCGCGGTCCGACCGGTCTCGTTCATTACACGGAGGCGGGAGAACCTCGGCGACCAGACGTCGCGAATCCTGGAGCTCACCTGCCCCACATTCGAGAACATCAAAGTTCCGGGCGAACTCCAGGTTGTGTCGCCTTACCTCGTCCTCTCCGTGTCGGGAAATCTCCGAAAACAGAACGGGCGTTATCCTCAGTTCGAGGATTTCGCGCAACCAGTCGGCCAGCAGAGCCTTGGACTCGTTCGGTGGACGCTCCTCCGCTTCCGCAAGATCGTAGAATACGTTTGCGTCAATGACCGCTACTGTCCGCGGCTCCCGCTTCTTCGCGGCCCAAGAGAACAGGTCGTCGTTGCCATGATTCTTGAACCATACAACAAGGGGGGCGCCATCCCGACCGCGCCCGCGCAATTCTCGGACAGGGCGAAAGCGGAGCTTCGGCCACAGCTTGTCGGCCTCGAAATCTCGGCGACAGCGGAGTGAAACGCCGTCCGCGTCTGCCGTGAGCCTGCTCACCTCCTCAACGAGTCTTCGCGCGATGCCAGCTTTCCGCGCGGATGCATCGACGCAGAGGTGGACGATGGCAACGCGGGTTCCCGTACGCCGGAACAGTGTGTACCCGGCGATGGCATTGGTGCGCTCGGCCGCGATGATGTGGCCGCGTTGCGCGTACTCCGAGAACGCTCCGTCAGGGAAGAAGCCGAGGGTCGCGGAGTTCTTGCGCCATAGGTTGTTGACGGCGTTCAGCTCAGGGCTATGGTCCGCGACCACCAGCAGGCGAGTCTGATGCTCCGCATGAGTCACGCAGACCGCTCCGCGTCAGGAACTCCGTCGATCTTCGTCGCGAACTCATTCGAGGCTGTCTGGACCATGCGAGTGGAGATCTTACCCGCCCGGCAGACTGTCAGTCGAGGGCGATGCGCTCACGATGGAACGGACGCGGTGGGCCCGAGATGGAGAACCGGTCGTGTTCGGTAGCTTCGAGTGTCAGACCTCCGTGCGAGAGTGAGCAATATGAACAATGCGCCCCGAGACCTCGCGGCCCGCCTCGCGGACCTCCTCCGCCGCGAGCACGTCGCCATGGTGGACTTCCTCCTGGCCCTGGCGGACTTCGACCAGCAGCGCGCATGGCGGGAGCTCGGCTACGCCGGGCTGTTCCCGTTCCTTCACCGAGAGCTTGGTCTATCCAAGGCCGCCGCCTTCTTTCGGATGAAGGCCGCGGAGCTCGTCCGGCGCTTTCCAGATGTCGTCGAACCGCTTCGCGATGGGCGATTGTGCCTGACGAGCATCGTCGAGCTGGCGAAGGTGTTGACGCCGGAGAATCGCGACGACGTTCTGCCGCGCTTCTTTCACTGCTCGAAGCAGGAGGCGAAGGCGGTCTCGGCGGAGCTTGCGCCGCTCGAGGAACCTCCGCGGAGGACGCTGGTGACGGAGCTGCCCCGCGAGGCCCCGGCGAAGCGGGTCGAGACGCGCTTGATTGCTGCGGAGACTCCGTCGCAATCGGTTCGCCGGGGCGAACCGGTCTGCCTCGAAGTGGTGAACGACGTGAAACGCGAGGAGGTCTCGCGTCCGCGCCCGCGGGATGAGTCGGTCCCACTCACGGTGTCGCTCAGCCGCCTCCACGTCACGGTCTCTCGCGCGTTCCTCGAGAAGCTCGAGGCGGCCCGCCTCGCGCTCTCGCATGCGCGCCCAGGGGCCACGGTCGAGGACGTCCTCGAGGCGGGGCTGGAGCTGGTGCTCGCGAAGAACGCGAAGAAGAGGGCGCTGGTCTCGAGGCGTCGCCCCCCGGCGGCAAATCAGCCCGTCGTGAGCCGGTCGGATCACGTTCCCGCGGCGATTCGACGGGAGGTCTGGAAGCGCGACGGCGGGTGCTGCCAATGGCCGATCGCGTCAGGAGGGATCTGTGGGTCGAGGGTACGGCTGGAGCTGGACCACATCGTCCCGAAGGGCCGCGGAGGCGGCTCGACCGTCTCGAACCTGAGAATCCTCTGCCGCGCGCACAACGTCCTCGCGGCCCGGCTCGCGTATGGTGACGAGGTGATGGACCGATTCACGGGTTGCGCCGGCCGAGCCCAAGGGAGGTGAACGTGGACCTGCGGTACCACGCTCCGATCCTCCGGCTGCTCGGCATCGCGCCGCGGTTCTCGGCAGAGGCGAGCTCGCCCTCGCCGCCCGCGAGGCCCTCTGGGGCCGGAGGTTCCGACCGCGGTGCGCGAGTGGTAGTCGCTGGAGTCGGCCGCCGAGCTCGCTCGCGACGAGCTCCTGGCGGTAGAGGACCTCGGGAACCCGGACGACGGTGCGCACGGCTGGTTCCACCGAGGCCGCCGTGGGGACGGTGGATGCCATGGGTGCTGTTCGCCTGGCTCCTGGGCTCGCTCGCCCTCTACCCGTCGCATCCGGCGATGGTGCTGTCGGCGATCCCTCTCCGCGTCGCTGTTCGGCGTCATCCTGCTCGATCGCCTCCGGTGGTCCCTACGCCCGCGTCGGTAGCCGCGTCCTGCGCCGGACACCACGGGCGCCGCCCCTCCTCCGCCCATCCCGCCCCGCGCCGTCCTTCCCCTCGCTCCACCGCCACCCGTAGCGCTCCAGCGCGACCATCCCCCGCTCGTCGAAACGGACGCCCTCCTTCCGCAGCTTCGCCTCCTGCACGGCGGCGCCCATCGGATCGAGGATCGTGATCGTCGCCCGCCCGCGCGGGCGGGCGCCGAGCACGCGCTGCCAGGGGACGTCGTGCTTTGCGCCGCGCAGCGCGGCGAGCGCGTAGCCGACCTGCCTCGCGCCGCGCGGCTTGCCGAGGAGCGCCGCGACGGCACCGTAGGTGGTCACCGTCCCGCGCGGGATCCGGCGGACCACCTCGTAGATCTCCTCCCAGCCTGCAGGCGACGCGCGCACGGCCGGAGTGTAGCGCCCCGCGCGGTGACGCTTCCGGACCCGCGCGGGACCGCGGCGGCAAGTCGACGTTTGCGCGCCGTCCGGGCGGTGTTATCTGTCCCCCCATGAACGTTCGAACCGGCGCCCTGACGCTCGCCTCGCTCACGCTGGTGGGCTGCGGCATCCAGTCCATCCCCCGCTCCGACAACGCGGTCGCGGCCGCCTGGGCGGAGGTCGAGAACCAGTACCAGCGGCGCGCCGACCTCGTGCCGAACCTCGTCCAGACGGTGAAGGGGTACGCGAGCCACGAGCGCGAGACGCTCGAGGCGGTGGTCGACGCGCGGGCGCGCGCGACGCAGGTCACGATCACGGCGGACCAGCTCACCCCGGAGAACCTCCAGCGGTTCGAGGAGGCGCAGGGGCAGCTCCGGAGCGCGCTCGGCCGGCTGCTCGCCGTCGCGGAGAACTACCCGAACCTCAAGGCCAACGAGAACTTCCGGGATCTCCAGGCGCAGCTCGAGGGGACCGAGAACCGGATCGGGATCGCGCGGCGCCGCTACATCGAGGCGGTCCAGCAGTTCAACGATCTCGTGACGGTGCCGCCGACGAGCTGGACCAACTCGCTCTTCCTCAAGAAGAAGCCGAGGCCCCAGTTCACGGCCACGACCCAGGGCGCGCAGGAGGCGCCCAAGGTGAACTTCCAGTGAGAGGGGCCGACCCCCGCTCGCCCTTCGACGAGCTCCGGGCGAGCGGCGGGAGCTCCACGTGCGCTCGTGCTGAGCTTGTCGAAGCACGAGCGAGCAGGGTCGCGAAGGCCGTGTGCGCGCTGCTCGCGCTCGCGATCCTCTGGTCCGCGCCCGCCCGCGCCGAGCTCGCGATCCCGCGGCTGACCGGGCCGGTCGTGGACACGGCGGGGATGCTCGACCCGAACGGCGAGGCGCGCCTCGCCCGGCTCGCCGAGGCGGCGCGGCGGGAGCGCGGGGGCCAGGGCGTCCAGCTCCAGTTCCTCCTCGTCCCGTCGCTCGAGGGCGAGCCGCTCGAGGAGTACTCGATCCGCGTCGCGGAGGCCTGGAAGATCGGCTCGCGCGAGTCCGACAACGGGGTCCTCGTGCTCGTGGCGCGCGACGACCGCGCCGTCCGGATCGAGGTGGGCGGCGGGCTCGAGGGCGAGCTCACCGACGTGCAGTCGAAGCGGATCATCGAGGAGGCGATCACCCCGCGGTTCCGCGCCGGGCAGTTCGCCGAGGGGCTGTTCGCGGGCGCGGTGCGGATCCTGTCCGTCACCAACGCGCTCCCCGAGAACGTGGCCGTGCCCCCGCGGAGCCCGCCGCGGCTGCACCTCTCCTCGCTCGCCATCGTCGCGTTCGTGCTGTTCTTCCTCTTCTCCCGGATCCTCTCCGGCTTCGGCCGGCGCCGCCGGCGCTCGCTCTGGGCGCTCCCGTTCCTGCTCGGCGGCGGCTCGCGGTGGGGCGGCGGCGGCTTCGGTGGGTTCGGCGGCGGCGGCGGTGGCTGGGGCGGCGGCGGTGGCGGGTTCTCTGGCGGAGGCGCCTCCGGGCGCTGGTGAGCACATGGGCATCGAGAGGTTCTTCACGGACGAGGTCCGGGCGCGGATCGCCGACGCGGTCCGCCGGGCCGAGGCGCTCACGCGCGGCGAGATCGTGACGGTGGTGGTGGAGCGGTCGGATCCGTACCCGGAGGTCCGGATGCGGGGAGGGCTGCTCCTCGCCGCGCTCGCCACCGGCGTCGTCCTCGTCTTCCGGCTCCCGCTCGGCCTCTCCGAGCTCGTGCTCGCGCAGGTCCTGGCCGGCGTCGCCGGCGCGCTCCTCTCGCTCTGGGATCCGCTCGAGCGGCTGCTCGCCGGCGCCCGCGCGATGGACGACGCGGTCCGCGCGCGGGCGGTGCGCGCGTTCGCGGAGCAGGGGCTCCACCGGACCGCCGAGGGGACCGGCGTGCTCGTGTTCGCCTCGCTCTTCGAGCACCGCGCCGTCGTGCTCGGCGACAAGGGCATTCACGAGAAGGTCGGCGACGCCGCGTGGGATCGGGCGGTCTCCGCGCTCGTGGCGGGCCTGCGCGATCGGGACCCCGGTCGCGGCTTCGTGGACGCGGTGGCGATCTGCGGCGCGCAGCTCGCGCAGCACTTCCCGAGCGAGGGCGGGGCGCGAGCGAATCCCAACGAGCTCGAGGACGCGATCCGGGTCAGCAGGTCCTGAGGCGTCGGGCCGCAGAGACGGCGGCGCCTCCGCGTCGTCGCTTGCCACGGCCGCGCGCGCATCGTACCCATCCTCCGTGCTCGACCTCCTGGCGACCTCGCTCGTCGCCGTTGCCATCTCCGCGCCACCCGCCGACCTCGCGCTCGAGAGCCCTTGGTTCGGCGTGACGCTGACCTGCCCTGCGGACCGGTGCGACGCGGCGGCGCCCTTCGTCATCGACGAGGTCTCGCTCGACGTCACCCTCGCGACCCGTGGCTTCTCGACGTCCGTGGTGGCGCTCGACGCGAGCGTGTCCCTCGAGGAGGCGTTCGCTGCGCGCAAGCGGGACCTGGGGAGGCGGTTCGAGCTCACGTACACGCGCGTCAAGCCCGGGGCGTTCGCCGTCCTCTCCGGCCTCAGCGGGGACGGCCGGAACGTCGTCTACGAGAAGCTCGTGCGCGGCGCGACCGGTCCGGTCGGCCTCCGTGCGGTCTACGGGGCGGCCCAGAAGCAGGAGCTCGATCCGGTCGTCGCGAAGCTGATGCGCTCGTTCCAGCCCTCGCCGGAGCTGCTCCGCCTCCCCGGCGGCAAGCGCCTCTCCGCGGCCGACGCGGAACGGCGGGTCACGGCGCTCCCCGACCTGGCGCGCCTCCGCGAGGCGCTCGGCGAGGCGCCGATGGCGGTCCAGGTCACCGAGATCCCCATGCCGACCAGCCGCCCCGGCGGGAAGGACGCGCGCTACCGGATCGGCGTGGGCGAGAGCCACGACGAGCGAAACGTGATGCTCTACTGGTTCCAGGTCGACGGCTACACGGGCGAGATCCTGGCCGCCGATCCGCTCTGCGACTTCTCGCTCCCGCTCGCGGCGTGGCGCCGGTTCACCGCCGCAGGCAGCGAGCGTTGCGAGGACTACCAGGACCACGCACGCTGATGCGGCTCCCCGAGGTCCAGAGCGTGCCGCTCGTCGTCGAGACGCCGCGCCTGTAGCTCACGCGCCGCCGACCCGGCGGAACCGGCACGTCCGGCAGACCGGGTGCTCCGGGACGCGCTCCACGAACGCGCGGAACGCGCTCGCCGCCCAGAGCACGCCGAGCGGCCGCTCCGCGATCGATCCGAAGTGTCCGAGCACCCCCTCCGCTGCCGCCGGGTGCGGGCAGGGCGCGAGCCGGCCGTCCCAGTGGATCCACGCCTCCCGCCCGACGAACGGGCACGGGCCGCGCGGCGCGGGCGCGGCGGGATCGGGCGCGAGCGGCGCCGCGTTCTGCACGACCACCGGTGCGCCGGAGGGGAGCCGCTCCTCCTCGGCCGCGGCGCGCGCGCCGCGGACGGCGGCGTTCCACCGCTCGATCGCCGCCGCGCTCCGGCGGAGCGATCGGCCCTCGAGGTGCGGGAACCACGGCTGCAGGTGGTTGAGCTTCACCCGATCCACGCCGAGCCGGGCCGCGAGCCGGACGATCGCCGGGAGCTCGTCGACGTTGGCCTCCTGGGCGGTGACCTGGAAGGAGACCGTGGGGCGCCGGGCCAGCCGCGGGGCGAGGCGCTCGCGCGCCGCGACGAACCGCCGGACGCCGTCCACCGCCGCCTCGAACGACAGCCCGGCCATGATCGCCTCGGCGGTCCGCGCCGTCGCCCCGTTCCACGAGACCTTCACGTCCGACGCGACCGGCAGCATCGCCTCGGCCCAGCCCTCGGCGCCGCGGCCGGGGAAGGTCCCGTTCGTCGTCACGTTCACGCCGAGTCCTTGCCGCGCGCAGGCCGCGAGCAGCGCGTCCAGCCCGCGCCACAGGAGCGGTTCTCCCAGCGTGGACGGGATCACCTCCCGGAGCGCCGATCCGCGCCGCTCGTCTACGACCGCGAGGGCGAGCGCGGCGTCCATCCGCCGCGGCGGGCGCGCGGCGCCGGGGCGCCCGAGGCCGCACGGGCACATGTCGCACGCGAGGGTGCAATCGTCCGGGTTCGTCACCAGGGTGACGCGCCAGGGGCCCGCCGCCGGGGGGAGCGCATTCGTTGACAACGCATCTGTCATAACGGAAAACCATCACACGATGAAGAGCGCGCGAGAGACGAAGAGCGGTCGCGGCCGGCGCCCGGTCGCCCCCCCGGAGCCCCGCATCCCGGAGTCGCCCGAGGCGGCCCCGCTCGGCAAGGACCTCACCCCGGTCGTCGGCGCGAACCTCCGCCGGCTGCGCAACCAGCGGGAGCTCTCGCTGGAGAAGCTCTCCAAGCTCTCCGGCGTCTCGCGGGCGATGCTCGGGCAGGTGGAGCTCGGCCAGAGCGCGCCGACCATCAACGTGCTCTGGAAGATCTCGTCGGCGCTCGGCGTGCCGTTCTCGGCGCTCATCAGCGCGCGCGGGGGCGGGGGGATCCAGGTGCTCCGCGGCGAGAGCGCGAAGCTCCTCACCAGCCACGACGGCTCGTTCTCCTCCCGGGCGCTCTTCCCGTACGACGAGCCGCGCCGCGTCGAGTTCTACGAGCTGCGCCTCGCGCCGGGAGGCGCCGAGCGGGCGGACGCGCACAATCCGGGCACGGTCGAGAACCTGGTGGTCGCCGAGGGCGCGGTGGAGATCGAGGTCTCGGGACGGAAGGAGCAGCTCGGCAAGGGCGACGCGATCGTCTTCGAGGCCGACGTCCCGCACGTCTACCGGAACCGGGCGGACGGGGAGACCGTCATGTATCTGGTGATGACCTACGCCGACACCGTCGGATAGGCGCTGCTGGGTGGGGGGCCCCGCGCGACAGCGCGGGGGAGGGGCGTCAGCCCCTCCTCGCTGGGTGCCGCGTAAGCCCGCCTTCCGCAACGCTCCACGATCCGCGCGGGCGCAGCGCGGCGGGACCCAGCGCAGCGGGGGGGGGCGACGGCCCCCGTGCAATGGACCCTCGGCCGAGGGACCCCTCGCACCCCTGCGTGGCGCTAGAATCCCGGGGGAAGGGGGTCCCCCTTGGCGCTCCGGATCGGCGATCTACTGGTGAAGCGCGGCGCGGCCACGCAGGCGGACGTGGATCGCGCCGCCCGCGACGCGCAGGCGAAGGGCGTCCCGCTGCTCTCGTATCTCCTCCTCGCAGGCGCCGACGAGGGCGCGCTGGCGGGCGCCCTCGCGGAGCGCCACCACATGCCCGGGGTGGATCTCTCCCGCTCGACGCTGTCGCTCGAGGCCATGGCCCTCGTGCCGCGCCCGGTGGCCGAGACCGACGTCATCCTGCCGCTCTCGCTCGAGGGCGGACGGCTCCACCTCGGCATGTCCCAGCCGCTCGACGAGCGCGTGGTCTCCGAGGTGCGGTTCGTCACCGGCCTCGAGGTCTCGCCGTACGCCGCGGTGAAGCACGCCCTCGCCCGCACCATCGCCGACGCGTACGACGCGCTCGCCCGCGGCGAGGCCGTCTGGCGCGGCAAGAACGGGCCGCCGGCGCCGCACCTCGCCCTCGTGCTGCCGGACGCTGGCGACCTGGAGGACGGCGTCGAGATCGTGGACGCCGACGCCGACGTCGCCGTCGATGACGAGGGCGTGCCGATCGAGGTCGTGTATCCCGAGCCGCTGCCGCCCCGCGCCGACGGGCGGCCGGTGGCGCTCGTCGTGGACGACGAGCCCGAGATCCGCCAGCTCGTCCAGAAGACGCTCGAGGCCAAGGGCTACGCGGTCGAGACCGCCGCCGACGGCGAGCAGGCGCTGGCGAAGGCGGACGCGCTGGTGCCCGACGTGATCCTGCTCGACGCCATGCTCCCGAAGGTGCACGGGTTCGAGGCGTGCCGCCGGCTCAAGGCGTCCTCGCGCACGCGCCTCATCCCGGTGGTGATGATGACGGCCGTGTACCGCGGCTGGCGGTTCGCGCAGGACGCGCGCGAGAACTACGGCGCCGAGGACTACATCGAGAAGCCGTTCCGGCTCGACGACCTGTTCCGCAGGGTCCAGGCGGCGCGCCAGTCCAGCGCCGCCCGCCTCACCACCGAGCCCACGCCGGCGGAGCCGCTCGTGCAGCGGGCCCGCGAGCAGCTCGCCCGGGGCGACGTCGACGGGGCGGCCGGCATCCTCGCCGAGGCCGTGCGGGCCGACCCGTACGCCGCCGAGGCGCAGTTCCTCCTCGGCAAGACGCTCCAGGCCCGCGGCGACGCGTTCGCCGCCATGACCGCCCTCGAGCGCGCGGCCGAGCTGCGGCCCAACCACCAGGCCGCCCTGCGGGCGCTCTCCGCGCTGTACGAGGAGAAGGGGTTCCGCCGGAAGGCCGCGAGCGCGCTCGAGCGCGCGCTCGCGACGGCGCCCGAGGCCGCGCGCGCGGAGCTGCGCGCGGAGCTGCTGCGGCTGCTGGGGTGAGCCCACCCGTGGACGAGCCCGACCCCGAGCCCGAGGACCACGCCGGGGCGGCCGGCCGTGGCGTCCCGCAGCGAGCGCACGCAGGATCCAGATTGCTCTCGGGCTCGGGCGCGGGCTCGGGCGCGGGCCCGGGTCATCGGCGCTCGCTTGGGGGGAGGCCGCTTGCGCTGGGTCGTCTTCGGGCTGTCGGTCAGCTCGTCCTGGGGGAACGGACACGCGACGCTGTGGCGCGGGCTCGTCGCCGCGCTCGCCCGCGCGGGCCACCACGTCACGTTCTTCGAGCGCGATCAGCCGTGGTACGCGGCGCACCGCGATCTCCACGCCTTGCCCGGCGGGGAGCTCGTGCTGTACCGCGACCCCGCCGAGCTGCGCCGGCGCGCGGAGGTGGCGCTGTCCGGGGCCTTCGTCGGGATGGTCACCTCGTACTGCCCCGA
>Ga0196976_1000795_pt1 | contig 17768 bp, 16 predicted proteins | sample S3v_513CmetaG_FD_148644 | JGI IMG/M metagenome (GOLD analysis project Ga0196976, IMG submission 148644) | Soil microbial communities from Anza Borrego desert, Southern California, United States - S3+v_5-13C | ecosystem: Environmental > Terrestrial > Soil > Desert | place: USA: California...
ACCGGTGAATCCCTACAAGTACCTCCGCACGACGGTTGCGAAGGCAGCGAATTTCGGAACGGGAAGCTAAGACCGCAGTTACGAATTCCAGCGCCGAGGCTAGCCTCGGCGCTTTCATTTTGTCGCGGGTGGGTCTGCTACTCTGTCGTATGTCTCGGCTGCCGTGCATCCCCCGCGCGCCGAAAAAGGGAGTTTGCCGCATGACCCGATTTGCATTCCTGCTCGGTCTTCTCGCATCCTTGTGTCTTATGGCTAGTGCCTCAGAGAAGACAATATCCGTAATCAAAGACTCAAAGCGCCCGATGGCGTCGAACCTGATCTCCGGCTCGCCGGAAGAGCTGCTCGCGAACTGCCGAGCCGACCTGGACTGGGTCCGCGGCCAGATCGAGAAGTTCAAGGCGACGAAGAAACCCGCTGCCGCGTCCGCCCTCGCCAAATTCGACACGGCGATCCTGCGACTCTCTGACATTCTCAACCGCTCAGGGCTCGCCGAGCAGGTGCTCACGTCGAAGGAAGGCCGTGAAGCTGCCCAGAAGTGTACGCAGGAAGCCTCGCAGTACTTGACTGATCTCCAGCTCGACCGCGGCATCTTCGATGTGATCGCGTCGATTGACGCCAGCACGCTCACGCCGGCGGCCAAGCATTTCCAGATGACGACTCTTCGCGACTTCCGTCGGGCCGGCGTGGACAAAGACGAAGCAACCCGCGCCCTGATCAGGCAACTGAATGAAGAGCTTGTAAAGATCGGACAGGAGTTCAGCCAGAACATCGCGACCGACGTGCGCAAGATCGAGGTCACGGCCGACGAACTGGCCGGTCTCCCCGAGGACTACATCAAGCGCCACGCTCCCGACGCGAACGGCAAGATTACGCTCACGACCGATAACACCGACTACTACCCCTTCATGCAGTACGCGGAGAACATGGCGGCACGTGAGCGCTTTCTGCGCGCCTACAACAATCGCGCGTACCCGAAGAACATCGGTGTGCTTGAGACCATGCTGCGCAAGCGTTATGAACTGGCGAACCTGGTCGGGTATCCGGACTGGGCGGAATTCGCCACGGCCGACAAGATGGTCCGGTCGAAGCAGAACGTGTCAGAATTCATCGAGAAGATCACCACCGCCGCAACGGAACGCGCCAAGCGCGACTACGAAGAGCTACTGGCCTTCAAGAAGCGCCAGGACCCGAGTGCCACGCAGATCTTCGAGTGGGAATCTGGCCTGCTTCGGACAAAACTCGGGAAGGAGAAGTACGCCTACGACGCCCGCGAAGCGCGTCCGTATTTTGAATACACGCGCGTGAAGCAGGGGCTGCTGGACCTGACGGCGAAGATGTACGGCATACGATACGCACCGGTAAGGGATGCAAAGACGTGGCATCCGGACGTGGAGGTCTTCGACGTCTTCTCCGGGAAGAAGAAACTGGGCCGGATTTATCTCGACCTGTTCCCGCGCGAGAACAAGTACAAGCATTACGCGCAGTTCACGTTGCAGCAGGGCAAGCGCGGAGTCCAATTGCCCGAGCAGGTGCTGGTCTGCAACTTTCCGCGTCCGGAGGGTGGCGAGCCGGCGCTCATGGAATACCACGACGTAATTACGTTCTTCCATGAGTACGGACACCTTCTGCACTCAATTTTTGCAGGCCATACCGACTTCCCCACTGGCTCGCTCGAGTGGGACTTCATAGAGGTGCCGTCGCAGATCTTCGAGGAGTGGGCGCGCGACGCGAAGATCCTCCAGACATTCGCGAAGCACTACAAGACGAATGAACCGATCCCGGCAGAGATGATCACGAAGATGCGCCGCGCCGACGAGTTCGGCAAAGGCATCGACGTCCGCCGGCAGATGTACCTTGCCTCGATCAGCCTGAACTTCTACAACCGCAAACCGGATGGGATCGACACGGACAAGCTGCTGGCCGAACTTCAGCCGAAGTACAGCTTCTACCCGATGACCTCGGACACGCACTTCCAGACGGCCTTCGGCCACCTCGACGGCTACTCGTCCAACTACTACACCTACATGTGGTCACTCGTGATCTCGAAAGATATGTACTCGGCGTTTAAACAAGGCGGGCTGATGAATCCTGAACTGGCAAAGAAATATCGCGAAGAAGTCCTCGCCCCCGGGTCGACGAAACCTGCCGGCGACCTGGTGCGGAACTTCCTGGGACGCGAGTATTCGTTCAATGCGTACCAGGAGTGGTTGAACGCCGAGTAAGCATAACGGTTGCACATGGATGGGAGGGCCGCCTTGGGGCGGCCTTTCTGCTGCGTTGATGGAGCGTCGAGAGTGCTCGCTCGAACCGAAGCATGCCACACAGAAGAACGCTTGCTATAATCCCGCTCTTCCTATGGCTACTACACAATCCGCACTCAACCGCCGCAATTTCCTTGCAGTGACAACACGCGCCGGATTAGCCAGCACGCTTTTTCCCGGTGTGCTTTGGGCAATGGCCGAGGAAAAGAAAGCGCCCGTGGTCACGCGCGACATGATTGACGAAGCCGCGAAAGTCGCCGGTGTCAGCATCGCCGATGAGCACAAGGAGTTGATGCTGGACGACCTCAACACGGCGCTCGATGACTTCGAGGCAATCCACAAGCTCAACATGCCGAACGAGGTGCAGCCTGCGGTGCATTTTGATCCGGTGCTGCCGGGCATGAAGATCGATGTCGGGAAGCGGCCGATCCGGATGAGCGCGGCGCCTGGGGTGGCCGCGCCGAAGAACCTCGAAGACGTCGCGTTCTATTCAGTGCGGCAGCTTGCGGAACTGGTGCGCACGCGCAAAGTGTCGTCGCTGGCGCTCACGCAGATGTATCTGGACCGCATCAAGCGCTACGACCCTCTGCTGAAGTTAACGATCACGCTCACGGAACAGCGCGCGCTGGCCCAGGCGAAGGAGGCCGACCGGGAGATCGCCGCCGGGAAGTATCGCGGACCGCTGCACGGACTGCCGTGGGGCGCGAAGGACCTGCTGTCGGTGAAAGGTTATCCGACGACCTGGGGCGCGGGCGGATTCGAGGAGCAGACGTTCGACGAGGATGCGGAGGTGGTCAATCGGCTGGACCGTGCGGGGGCGGTGCTGGTGGCTAAGCTGACGCTCGGCGCACTGGCGATGGGTGATGTCTGGTTTGGTGGGACCACGCAGAACCCTTGGAACATCGGACAGGGCTCCAGCGGATCATCGGCGGGCTCGGCTTCGGCGGCCGCTGCCGGATGCATAGCTTTCGGAATAGGGACGGAAACGCTGGGTTCAATCTCCTCGCCCGTGACGCGCTGCGGCGTTACCGGGCTGCGCCCGACATATGGCCGCGTGCCGCGGACCGGTGGAATGGCGCTGACGTGGTCCATGGACAAGATAGGACCGATTTGTCGGGCGGTGGAAGACTGCGCGCTGGTCATGGCGGCGATCAACGGTCCTGACGGCCGCGACGCGAGCGTGCATGACGTGCCGTGGAACTGGGACGCGGCACTCGATCCGAAGTCGCTCCGCATCGGCTACCTGAAAGAGGACTTCGAGAAAGAGCCGAATGGTGACGAGGAGGACGACGAGGACAAGAAGGACGCGCGCAAGCGTCGGCTGGAACAGAAGAAGTTCGATGCGGCTGCGTTGGCGGTGATGCGCGACAGGCTGGGCTGGAAGATGGTCCCGGTAAAGCTGCCTGAGCTGCCCTTCGGCAGCATGCTGACTGTGCTGACCGCCGAGGCGGCGGCGGCGTTTGACGAACTGACGCGCAGCGGGCGCGACAAACTGCTCACGGCGCAAAAGAAGGAAGACTGGCCAAACATCTTCCGCGCGGCGCGATTCATTCCAGCCGTAGAGTACGTCAATGCGAACCGAGCGCGAACCCTGGGCATGCAAGCGATGGCGAAGCTTTTCAGCGAGATAGACGTGATCGTCGCGCCAACTACGTCCGCACAACTGATCGCGACCAACCTGACGGGACACCCAGCGGTGATTCTTCCGAACGGCTTCCGCGAGGACGGCACGCCGGTGAGCATTACCTTCCTGGGGAACCTCTTCCGGGAAGACCAGATGCTGGCGTGCGCGCGCGCCTACCAGAACTCAAGCGATTGGCACATGAGGCGACCGGTGCTGGGACCCCCGAGGGAGGCGCGGTGAAGCCGAAGAGTTAATTGGATATTCCTTGTTTATGGCATCTACTCTCGACGGCAGGAACATGCATCCAAGTGTTCAGGATCTGCTTACAATTTTGGTGTGCCGAGGTTCGGGAGTGTGGATTGACCACTCCAGATTATCTCCCGCTCTCAGCGCACACATGACTGTGACGTAGCTCATTCGAGCCGGGGTTGCGGCTGGCTATAATTTGCCCGCTGCAAGTACCCAACCTCGGTACTTGAAGTTGTATGAATTTGCCGTATTTTCCGGCATGGAGGCACCGTGAATCGTCGTTACATTGCGTTACTCATCATCCTTGCTGTTGCCGTTATGGGCGCGACCTTTGCGTTTGCACAGGCGAAGAAAGCTCCCGATTCCGTTATCCTGAAGGGCGCTCCGATGGGCGGAGTGAAATTTGACCACAAAGCCCACGTGACCGCAGCCAAGAAGTGCGATACCTGCCACCATGCGTCGAAGCCTGAGAAGGCGAACGCCGCACCGAACCAGGCTTGCACCGATTGCCACACGAAGACCGCTACGGCTCCGATGAAGACGAAGCTTCAGCTCGCGTTCCACAACCCGGCTGCCAACGCTGGCGTCTGCATCGACTGCCACAAAGCCCAGGCAAAGGGGCCAGCGAAGTGCGCTGATTGCCACAAGAAGGAAAACATCTAAGTTTTTCCTTTAGAACAGCGGCCTGCCCTTTGGGCGGGCCGTTTTCTTTTGACCGGGATTAGTTGCTGCTGGCGGCGGGGCGCAACGGCGCGGGAAGGAAGAGAATGCCGCAGCAATTCTGCAAAGTTGACTACCGCGCGCCTTAAGTACTCCGCACGTCGGTGGTCTACTTCTTCGATTCCTGGCTCCTCGGCTGCTTCATCTCCCTGATACGGCTGACGATCTTATTGGTGACGTTCGCCATGGCCTGGGCCTGAACCTTTTCGTCACTTCCGCGCAGCAACCCGGCGGCTCCAGACGCCTCTTCGGTGAACGCCGCGATCGGCTGCCTCGTGGTGCGGTCGCGCAGCACAATCTGAACTCGTAACTTCGGCGAGGCGAACGGCGAAATCAGGTCACGAGGGCCGCGAATGCCTCCACGGTAACCGACCACCATGGGCAGCAGTTCAAGCTCGCTACCCGCGGGTGGTTTCACCGCAGGCTGGCTTGTTGCGCCTCCACCGTTGCCGCCATTGGGAGGAACGACAGGCTCGGTGGCATCGGCGGCTACTCCGCCATCTCGTACCTCGTCAAAGAGCTGCGCTTTTTTGAGCCGACCCAGGAGCACGCGGTGGAGCAGGACATTGTCGCCGCCCGGCAATGCAGCCGTATCCGGGTTATCCGCTACCGGGATCTCATGCACGATGGCCACGCTGTAGCCGTCGAGCGACGGCAATATTGCCTCGCCGGCCTCGGAGTCGGCGTGGTGGGACTCCGCGGGCGCCGCGCCCAGGCGAGCTGCAATCGCATTTGCAATCCTTGGGAGCTCCGAGGTCCTCGATGGGAAGTACGCGACGCCGCCGCTCAGAACAGCGATACGCTGCGCCAACTCCTGCGACTGCCAACTGCTGTTACGAAGCGCCACGATGAAAACGGGGATCCCCGTCCGCTGCCGAATGGACTGCTCGAGGTTCGCGGCAGCAACTGGATCTGCCGCGTCGAGATCATTGACGAATGCCACGACCGCAGCCTGCTCGTTGGCGGAGTCGCTCCGAACGTGGTCAACGGCTTGAGACAGGGTTTCGAGAAGCGCGAGCTTCCCCTTCCCTCGCACGCGCTTCAGATGATTGGCGATCAGCGACATGTCGCCGGTGAAGTCCTGCGCAAGTGTTGGCTGGTCGGCAGCGAAGTAGAGGGCGACCTCGTCACGCGTGCTGAAAGACTGCGCGAAAGAGAGTGCCGCTTTCCGAATCGTCTGAATGTTCTTTCTCGCTGCCTTGGAGTTATCGACGACGATGGTGACCGACGCGGAGCCGCCAGTCGCAGGCGCTTGAGCCGCAACTGGTGATGTGGGCGCAGCCTGCTGCCCTGCCGTTTGTTGCGCGACCGAACTGGCGGTGAAGAGACAGGCCAGTGCGACGGTGAACGAGAAAATGTGAATTCTTGAGAGGGCGGGGAACATTGGCATGTGACCCTCGGGGAATCGGCGTTTCGAAGTTAGATTCAGGGCAGCGGGGGTAAGACAAAGATTCGGCAAAAAAACCGGGGATCAACTTGCGAATCTGCGGCAGCTCTGCCGAGGGCTCCGCATCTAACCACAGAAGTTCCAGACACTCCCCAGCCCAGAGGTTTCCCCAATGGCTCCGACGAGCCACCGTGTCGAGCGTTCCCCATCAGCATCCGCGCATTCGAGAGCGATCGAGCGATTGCTACTGTTGTCCCTGTTGCTTGTCGCTGTGGGCATCGGCCCTCGATCGGCAGCTCAGACCGACTCCGAGGTGCGTGCCTACAGCCAAGTGGTCCAGCAATTCAGGGGCGGCGACCTGCTGGCCTTGGAAAGGTGGGTTGCGGCGGCACCGCAAGGGTATCTGAGGACGAACGGGACACAGTTACTCATCTGGGAGTACCGGAGGATGGGCGACTCGCCGCGCGCGCAAAGGTGGGCGACGGAGCTTCTCTCCGTGCAACCGAATAATCCGCTCGCGCTGGCCATCATGGCGAACAGTCCGAGCCTCCCACTCACGGAAACCAGTCCACATGAACCCGGCGCTGACCAGGCCCTCAGCATGGCAAAGCGGGCACTCCGGGGTATCGACCAGATGAAGCCCATCGAGGGCATGCCGGAGAGGACCTTCTACGCAATGAAGGACGAGCTTCGGCGATCGCTCGAAGGCGCGATCGGTTACGCCTACTATCAGCGCAACGACTACGTGACCGCACGCGAATACCTGAGGCGCTCGGTCGCATCGTCGCCGCGAAACGCGCAATTCACGTACGCTCTCGCAATTTCGGACCTCTACGGGAATCCGCCGGACGAAGCCGAGGGCTACCAGATGCTGGCGCGTGCGGTGAATCTCTCGCAAGGCACTCCGGCCGGGAATGAATTGGCACGGTTCGCGTGGGAGCGCTTTTACCAGGCTGGCGGCACGAGAGAAGCATGGCAGGATTATCTGGCGAACACGCGCGTGCCCCCGCCGCCACAAGAGCCGGCAGAACAGCCGGTGATCGAGGCCAGAGCGACGCCGCCTCCGACGACTGTCGCTGGCGCTCCCAGTGCGTCACCCGCAACGAATGTGACGGGCGGGACGGCCGCTGCCGCAAGTGCGCCACCTGCAACTGCTGCGCCGACCACACCGACCACGACTACGCCAGTGGTGTCAGCTCCAGCGGGAGCCGCTCCGACGACGACTGGCGCTCCGGGGACGGCGGCTCCGTCATCAAGTACTCCAGTTACAACGGCGTCGGCAGCACCTGCTCCGACATCGACCGCACAGCCTGCCGCGGCACAGCAGCCCGCAGCACAGGCACCGGCCAGCGCCCCACCCGCTGCTCAGCCCGCAATTGCGCCGCCGCCTCCGCAGCGAGATGAGCCCGTGGAGATTGCGCGCGTCACTCCGCCCGACGTCACGCGTCCGCCGGTGGCACCGCCGCGACCGAAGCGCGAGATTGTGCCTGTGGGAGCGCCGGTCTCGGTGGGCATCCTCATCGAGACTGCGACGACAACAGGTGCGACTCGCGAAGCGGTGATCAACAGCCTGACTGATATGGTCCGTCGAATGCGTGATACGGACGAAGCATTCGTCATGTCGTTCAGCGATGAACTGGCGTTCGAGCAGGACCTGACTGACAATGCGCAGGCACTCGGAGAGGCGATGGACAACATCAAGCCGGTCTCCGGTACGGCTCTCTACGATGCCGTCGCATTCGCATCCGGCCACCTGAAGCGTGTGGCGCGCAATAACAAGCGCGTGCTCATCGTAGTGTCGGACGGAACGAACCGGACGAACCGCATCTCGCCGCTCGAACTCTCTGGACAGCTCAACTTGAGCGGCGTAGAGATCTACTGCATCGGCGTTGGGGCGAACACCACGGAGACTCAGCACAGACTGCAAGCACTTGCGGACCGCACGGGTGGCCGCGCATTGCTCACGTCCGACGTCGGGCAGTTCCGCAGAGCGACGCAGCAAGTTGCACAGGCGATCGGCATACCGTTCTAGCTGACCCGCATACGCTGTACGTTCGCAGCACGCAACGGCGCACGATTACTTAAGTGTGCCAGCCCTCGTCTGAGTGAGGCAGAACTCTGCTACATTGATTCCAACTGAGTCCGATTTGAACGGGTTCGATCCAGGAGGGTCTTCTGTCTACTCCGGCCGAAGCAGTTTTACAACCAGCAGCGCAGGCTGCATCCACGTTTCCGAAAACTGCCGATGTGATCCTGGCGATGCTGAACTACCACAAGGGCGTCAGCGATCTCATTTTCTCGCCGGGCCGTCCTCCGCAAGTGGAGTTACACGGGACGCTGATTCCCGTACCGTCAACCGGGCTCTCGACGCTCGCGCCCGCCGACACGGCGCGCATCGCAGCCGACCTGGTCGGCACTAACAAGCAAGCAGTCGAGTCGCTGAAGACGCAGGGCTCGTGCGACACCTCGTACAGCCTGCCAAAAGCGGCGCGCTTCAGGGTCAACGTCTTCAAACAACGGGGAACGTACGCGATCGTGATGCGCGTGATCCCGAAGCACATTCCAACAATCGAGAGCCTCGCGCTCCCGCCACATCTCGGCGAAATCTCGCACCTGAAGGATGGGCTGGTGCTGGTGACGGGGCCAACGGGCTCAGGAAAATCATCTACGCTGGCCGCGATTCTGAACAAGATCAATCAGGAGAAGGCGTACCACATCGTCACGGTCGAAGATCCCATCGAGTTCCAGCACGCGCACAACAAGTCCACAATTCACCAGCGCGAGTTGCACAGCGACACCCCGAGCTTTGCTTTGGCGCTGCGCGCTGCATTGCGACAGGCGCCAAAGGTGATCCTGGTGGGCGAGATGCGCGACCGTGAGACTATCGAGATCGCCTTGACGGCCGCCGAAACCGGCCACCTGGTTTTCTCGACCTTGCACACCATCGACGCCTCAAAGACGGTGGAGCGCATCATTGGAACATTCCCGCTGAGCGACCAGCACGCGGTGCGCGGACGCCTCGCGGCTTCGTTCCGCTACTTTATCTCCCAGCGGCTGCTTCCGCGCAAAGACAACGAAGGGCGCATCGCGGTGCTGGAAATCCTGAAATCGACGCTGCGCACTCGCACTTACCTGGAGAAGGGTGATGAGGGAAGCGACGGCAAGAGCCTACTGGACGCAATGCGTGACGGCAATCTGGACGGCATGCAGCACTTTGACGGCGAGATGGAAAGACTAGTCCGATCCGGAGTGATCTCCTTGAAGACAGCGTTGGCTTACGCAACCAATGCCGGGAACCTCAGACTCCAGCTGGCAGATTTGGATCAAGACGAAGAAGACTAACTGGTGGCATGGTTATCAGGGCACGGTCTAGGACCGTGCCCTTTCTTGTTTATGGCCTTGAGTCATGGCCTTGCCTCGTAAACGAGATTGAACGGAGTCTCGGCTGCGCCCCGGAAGCTGGAGATGCCCGCGGCAGTTCACTACCAGAAAGCGAAAAACCCACCCGCCAAATGGCGAGTGGGTCGAGATGATTCGGGACTGACTACAGGATGTAGCGCGACAGGTCCTGGTCTTTCACGATGTCGGCGAGCATCTGTCGCACGTACTCGTTGTCGATCTTGACGTCTTTGTCTTTGAGGTCCGGAGCTTCGAAGCTGATCTTGTCCAGCACACGCTCCATGATGGTGTGCAAGCGACGGGCACCGATGTTCTCCGTCCCCTCGTTAACGCGGGCGGCGAAGTTTGCGATCTCCTCGAGCGAGTCGCGTGTGAACTCAAGCTTCACGCCTTCGGTTTCGAGTAATGCGGTGTACTGCTTGACGAGCGACGACTTCGGCTCGGTGAGAATCTTAATGAAGTCACCGACCGTAAGTGACTGCAACTCCACGCGGATGGGGAAGCGGCCCTGCAATTCAGGAATCAGGTCGCTCGGCTTCGAGACGTGGAATGCACCGGCAGCGATGAAGAGGATGTGGTCCGTCCTCACCATGCCATAGCGCGTGTTGACCGTCGTACCTTCCACGATGGGCAGGATGTCGCGCTGCACGCCTTCACGCGAAACGTCAGGACCGTGGCCGCCTTCGCGTCCGGCGATCTTGTCGATCTCATCGAGGAAGATGATGCCGGAGTTCTCGACGCGCTCAAGCGCAACGCGTGTTACCTGGTCCATGTCGATGAGGCGCTGCTCTTCCTCGGCGATGAGGTACTCGAAGGCCTCGCTGACCTTCATCTTCCGCTTCTTTGTGCGCTGACCAAAGATGTTGGGGAGCATGTCCTTGATGTTGATGTCCATCTCCTCAACACCCTGGTTACTGATGATCTCGAAGGCGGGCATGCTCTTCTCCCGCACATCAAGTTCGACGATGCGCTCATCGAGCTTGCCTTCGCGCAATTGTGTGCGCAGCTTCTCGCGGGTGCGGGAGGTGCTCTCGGCTGGAAGCGCGTGTGCGCCGAAGCCAACCGTGGACGTTGTGTCCGTCACCGGCGATGGCATCGTGGGCAGCAACAGGTCGAGCAGGCGCTCTTCAGCGTTCAGTTCCGCCTTGTCCGCCACGTCTTCCAGTTTCTCTTCGCGGACCATCTCAATCGCGATCTCAATGAGGTCGCGAATCATGGACTCGACATCGCGGCCGACGTAGCCGACTTCGGTGAACTTAGAGGCTTCCACCTTGAGGAACGGCGAGTTCGCCAGCTTTGCGAGACGGCGCGCGATCTCGGTCTTACCCACGCCGGTCGGTCCCATCATGATGATGTTCTTGGGGATGACTTCTTCGGCGAGTTCAGGCGAGAGCTTCTGGCGCCGCATGCGGTTGCGCAATGCGATGGCGACAGCGCGCTTGGCGGCATGCTGCCCGACCACGTGCTTGTCCAATTCGGCTACGATCTCTCTGGGGGTCAGCTCATCGAGTGCGAGCTGCTCTTCTTCAGCGGTTGCAGGAAGATAAATTGGCACTTCTTATGACTCCTTGATCCTTGAACCCGCCTTAGCGCGGGCCTTCACCGGGATCACCAGTTTCAATCCCGACCATGTTTCGTCGATGGCACAGACTTTCACGTCTACCAATCCGAGCTTAAGCGCAGCCTCCCGGATCACGTTCTCGTTCAGGTCCGTCGGAACTCCCGACGCTCGCTTCGGCCATGCTACCCAGAGCATCCCATCGTTGGCCATCTTCGATTTCAACCGTGGCAGTTGATGCTGCAACGAAGCCCGGTTCTTATGAAAACTGATGAAAATGTCTACTGCGGCCTTGCCGTCGGCCTTGGCGGTTTCCGGGAACTCGGACATGAGTTTCCCGAGTTCCGAAGGCGCGTTCAGCACCGCGAGCGTCTGTCCGGTCTTGACTCCCAGCTTCTTAGGAAGTGGTGTTCCGGAATAGCCGGCCACGCGGACCTCGCTTAAAGTTCTTCGACGGTGAATTTATCGTTCGTGTAGATGCACGTCTTCCCGGCAATCTTCATGGACTCTTCGGCAATGGTTCGCGCCGGCAAGGCGGTGTGTTCCATCAGCGCAGTCGCTGCCGATTGCGCGTAAGGGCCGCCACTTCCAATGGCTGCGATGCCACTATCCGGTTCGATGACGTCGCCCTGCCCGCTGATCAAAAAAGTCTGGTTCTGATCCGCAACGAGCAGCAATGCTTCGAGTTGGCGCAGCATCTTGTCGGTACGCCAGTCCTTGGCAAGCTCAACGGCGGCGCGCCCGAGGTTCCCGTGGTACTGCTCCAGTTTGCTCTCGAAACGCGCAAACAGGGAGAAGGCGTCTGCGGTGGAACCGGCAAAGCCAGCAAGGATCTTGTCGCCGTAAAGGCGGCGAATCTTCCGTGCGCTGTGCTTGATGATGCCTTCGCCGAGCGTTACCTGGCCGTCGCCCGCCATGACGACTTTGCCGTCGCGGCGAACACAGATCACGGTAGTGGAACGGATGCGATTTCTGCGGGGTGCGTCAGATTGCGTTCTAGACATGAGGCTAATCCACGATTATAGCAGCGCAACTCCAGCCAGACGGCAGCCCAAGCCGGCACGTAAAACCCGCAGCTCTGTCCAGGAGCTCTCGATTGGCGGCAAACAGTCTGCAAGACGACCCGCATCTACCCCACTAGCTTCCTTTTGGAGATTCGTCTATGAAAAAACTTACACTGCTAGTGACACTGCTCTTTGTGGTGTTCACGCTGGCGGCTGTGGCGCAGTCCACAAGCTCCAGCGGTTCGTCCACCACGCCGAGTACAAGCACAGGCTCATCCACCGACCAGACGTCGGGCTCGACAGGGTCAATGGGGTCCCAGACGGGCTCCTCGACCGGGTCGCAGACCGGCAGCGGCACGGGTTCCTCGACAGGCATGGGTAGCCAGTCCGGCTCTTCGATGGGTTCGCAGAGCGGGATGGGAACCACGGCTTCAGGCACCAGCAACCAGAACACTCTGGAAGGCTGTATCGTGCGTGAATCCACTACCTTCTACCTCCAGCCGCTGAAGGGCGAACAGCGCTTCCGCCTGAACAGCTCGCAGGACCTAACCAGCAAGGTGGGGCAGCACGTGAAGGTGCAGGGCTCGCACGCGAGCGGTAGCGGCATGAGCGCGAGCGGCTCCGGAATGGGCACCGGCTCAAGCTCGGGCACTAGCTCGATGGGCTCGACTTCCGGCACGACCGCCGGAACGAGCGGCTCTGCCACGGGCACGACTGGCTCCAGCGGCTCGAGCACTGACCCGTCCAGCATCGGCTCCACATCTGGCACGGGCACCGGAACAGGGACGACCGGCTCCAGCACCAGCCCTTCCAGCATCGGCTCGACGAGCGGTTCGACCGGAACCACCGGAACGGAAGCCACTGGATCGGCCACGGGCACGGGTACTGGCAGCTCGACCATGGGCACCACCGGCTCCACGGGCAGTTCGACTACCTCGGGCGCTGGAATGGGCACCGGCTCTGGCACCAGCAGCGCAGCGACGGATTTCACGGTTACCCGGGTAGACACCGTCGCAGCCACCTGCCCGGTGAGCACGACTCACACCCCGAGCACGACCACGCCACACTGATCGTGGTCCGTTCGGCAGCCGAAGAAAAGGCGCAGCTCATGGCTGCGCCTTTGTTATGTCCAACTTCGAAACGTTACGACTTGCGAGTCGCCGCGAACTGCGCAGTCAGATCATCGATCCGGGCCTGAAGCAGGTGCCGAATCGAGAGCAGCCCGAGCAGCCGTGCATGGTCGTCCACGATCGGCAGGTGCCGATGATGCTCGCGCACCATGACCTCAAGCGCTTCGGCGTCGGAGGTGTCCTGCGTCGCCATGATCACCGGGGTGGTCATCACTTCGCGCACTTCAACGATCTTCGGATCCTTACCCGTGAGCGCCACCTTCCGCAACACGTCCCGCTCGGTGAAAATGCCGGCCACCACATTGTTTTCGTCCACGATAACGGCGGCCCCGACTCCATGCTGCAGCATCGCCTCGATCGCCTGGGCAACGGTAGCGGTCAGCGGCACGGACACAGGTACTTCATCGCACAGCCTAAGAATGCTCATCACTTACTCGCAAAATGAAATGTATGACTGCTATATGACGACACGCACGGGCCCACGGATTCTTTTGAATCGACCAGCCGCGTCGAGCGGGAACTATCGTACTCCGGCAACGGTGCTGAACAAGAGAAATTCATTCGAGCCGGACATGACCCGCAGGTGGGACGCTGCCGTCAAGGAAGGAATCAGTCGCCGATATAAGCGTCCGCCTCGATCTCGACCAGCATGTCGGGCGACACCAACGCGGTCACTTGAACCAGTGTGGCGACGGGCCTGATGTCGCGAAAGAATTCGCCGTGCGCTCGTCCAACCGCCTCCCAATCCTCGATATTGGTCACGAACGTCCGTGTGCGCACCACGTTTTCCATTGAGGCGCCAGCCTTCGCAAGCGCCGACTGGATATTCTTCAGAGTCTGCATCGCCTGGGCATAAGCATCACCTGTGCCGACGATTTTCCCGTCTGCTCCCGTTGCGGTGGTTCCCGCGACGTGCACGTAAGGTCCGACCTTCACCGCGCGCGAGTAGCCGACGATCGGCTCCCACGGCGCTCCGCTCGAGAAATTCTGACGAGCCATTCCGTTCACCTCCGTTTAGCAGCCACTATCTCAGAGTGCCAACTACATTTGCGAGTACACCGCCCAAAACCCGCTTCCAGCAACCAATTCCGATTGGATACCACTCAAAGTACTAGCACGCCTGGTGGAACAAAAGTCGTAAAGCGCAGCACCTACGGCATATTGATTGAGACCGCGAACTGCGCTATGTATCAGCCCACAAAGTTGGGGGAGCCTCCGCGGCAGGCGCGGAAGGCTTGGAAGGAGTTCATGTCCACGGTACCTGAGTCGCATTCGTTGCGCCACTTCTTCTACGAAGTCGTCAGCTCTCACTTCGATTCTGACCTTGGGCTGCGCGACTCGGAAATGCAGTCGTACATCGCGAACATGCTGGCCGATTTTTGCGACACGACCGAACTGTACAAGATTCGCGATGCTGCTGGGCGCCCGCTTCACGATGTTGGCGAAATGCTGCTCGAGTCGGACCCAGTGTTTGGGGACGCGCCGTCGTTCGATCGCGAACGCCAGGTACGCAAACATATCGGCGATTTCACGCTGTTCTTCACCGGTATGTTCCCGGAGAGTATCAACAACCATCGGCTTCGCCGTCATCGACTGGAGAACTTCGTTGACTGGATGAAAGCCGGCAAAGAGAGTTACTACATCGTCTCGAAGTTTGAGCACTTCGAATACGCCAGGGTGGCGCCGCTCTTCGCCAAACTCGCACGCAACTTCGAGGAGTGCGTATTCGGACTCAACATGGTGAAGAACGATCTACGCGAGCGACAGCACCCGATCATGCGTAAGACAGACGAACTGCTGATGTAGCGTTCAAGAGGTGACAAATGCGCAGCCTACGGGCAGCGCTTTCTATTCAGCTCGTTTGCTGTAGAAGCTCAGAGCGATGTCGCCCTGCTGCAACACCCGGTAGCGTACCAGGGAGCCGTGCCGCTCGCCTGGATCGAAACGCTTATCGTGCTCGGCAACAACGATCGTCTCCGGCCCGACCATTTGTATCTGGGACAACAACCCAAGCACCTGCTCGTACGCACCGTGCATGCGGTATGGGGGATCTAGAAAGCAGACGTTCGCACTTACGCCCGTCGCGTCGAGCAGGCGAACAGCCTGCGCAGCTTCGCGCTCGTGCAACTGGAATCCTTCAGAGATTCCCAGAGACTCCAGATTCTCACGAATGACTCTCGCGGCCTTCTTCTCTGGCTCGGCGAAGTACACCATCCGCGCGCCACGACTGAGCGCCTCGATTCCAATTGAGCCCGTGCCGGCGAAGAGGTCTAAGAACACGGCATCGTCCAACACGCCCGCCGAAGTGAGCACGTTGAAGAGCGTCTCTTTCAGGCGATCGTACGTGGGCCGCGTCTCCTGCCCCTCGAGGCTCTGGAGAGGACGGCTGCGAAATTTTCCCGCAATGACTCTCATATGGGCGGGCGGCGCACAATCGAGGAACCTGTAGCACCACGTGCGCGTCTAAGTCTATAGAACGATGCTGTACCGATGTAAGGGCGCGGCGGTTCGCGGGAAAATCTCTTTTGAGGAATTGGTCCATTCCGGTCGGGCGACTGCTTGGCGTCGAGTTACGCTTGCACGTTACCTTCGCCTTTCTGCTGCTCTTCGTCTGGCTGACCGAGTCGGCGGCAACGGGCGGGCGGAGTGCATGGCGAGGCTTCGCCCTGGTGGCGATCATCTTCGGCTCGGTGATCGTCCACGAACTCGGGCATGCGGTAGTGGCGCTGCGGAATGGCGTGGGCGTGCGCTCCATCGTGCTGCTGCCCATCGGCGGCATCACCATCATGGATGACGAGTCACAGCGCAATCCTAACCCCCGTCGCGATATGCGTATCGCGCTGGCCGGACCCTTCGTCAATCTGGCGATCGGCGTCTTCATCGGTACGGGGATTCTCCTGTTCTTCCCCCAGGTGGATCTCTTTTCGCGTCCTCTGGTTCACTCCAGCGGATTGCTGCGAGCGCTGGTCTGGGGCAATCTCTTCCTCGGCGCGTTCAACCTGTTGCCCGCATACCCGATGGACGGCGGGCGAGTGCTTCGCGCGTGGTTCTCCGAACGCATGGATTACTACCGAGCGACGCGGCGAGCGGTCACGGTTGGCCAGATCTTTGCGATGGTGTTCATTCTTGCAGGCGCCATCTACAGCACATGGTTGATGCTGATCGGCCTGTTCCTCTTCTTCGGCGCCCAACTTGAGGACCGAAGCGCCCTCTTCAACTCGGTGCTGGAGCGCGTTCACATGGAGGACGTGATGCTGACGGACTTCGCGACGCTCTCGCCGGCCGACACCCTGGAGCACGCTCTTCAAAAAGCCGTGCACTCGTTGCAGGACGATTTCCCGGTGGTCAGCGGCGGCGACATGATCGGCGTGGTCTCGCGGCAAAGCATTACCGAAGCGCTACGCAGCAGTGGTGATGGCTACGTGCAGGGCGTGATGAACCGCGTCTTCCATGTCGCGGGGCGCAGGGATACGCTGGCATCCGTCTTCCGCAGAGCAGGCCAGCGGCGATTGTCACTGGTGCCGGTTGTGGATCAAGATCGGCTGGTTGGAATCGTCACGCTTCAGAACCTGATGCACAGCATGTCGCTGCTCGCAGAATCGCGGAAACTCAAGAAAGCTGCCGACGACGTGCAGTAGTCCGCGAGCACGTGGCTCCGCAGGGTAGCGGGGCCGCTTACAGCTTGATTGCCTTCGCGACCTTCACGGCATCAATCTTCCTGATCTCCTGCATGACGCGCTCGGGGACCTTGCCATCGACGTGAACTACGGCGACCGCAGTCGCTCGTTCTGCCGTCGCCATTTTCTTGCGCACTGCGGCGGTCTTGGCGGCCTGCTGTCCGCGGCCGAGCGCGAAGTCGGCGATGTTCACGCGATGGTTCCCAAGTACGGTACCGACCTTGCCGACGACTCCAGGCACGTCGAGGTTGCGGATGAAAATGAGATTGCGCTCGAGTGGCGCCTCTATGTCGATGCCGTCTATGGCGATGAGGCGCGGCGAGGTCTCGTGCAGTACGGTCCCTTTCACTTCCCGCTCCTGCTCGCTGGTCTTCATCGTAATCGTCAGGATATTTGCGGCGCTGCCGCCCCTCGACTTTGCTTTTCGCTGCTCGCTGACGCCGATCCCGCGCTCTGACGCCACGGAGGCGGCATTCACGAGGTTCGCCTTCTCCCAAAGCATCTCGTTCAGCACGCCCTTTACAATGGCATTGCGGACCAGGTCCGTTTTCCAGTCGGCGATTGCGCCGGTATACCGCACGGCAATGCTCTCCAGTCGCCCGTCCGTGCTCTGCGCCAGAAAACTTCCCAGCCGCTCTCCGAGCTGCACGTACGGCTGCAACAACTGGTATTCCTCTTCCGTGACCGACGGCACGTTGACCGCGTTCTGAATGACGCCATGTTTCAGGTACTCTTTAACCTGCATGGCGATCTGCACGC